>Ga0163144_10007681_pt1 | contig 23568 bp, 19 predicted proteins | sample OliLak19BULKMAT1_FD_123175 | JGI IMG/M metagenome (GOLD analysis project Ga0163144, IMG submission 123175) | Freshwater microbial mat bacterial communities from Lake Vanda, McMurdo Dry Valleys, Antarctica - Oligotrophic Lake LV.19.BULKMAT1 | ecosystem: Environmental > Aquatic > Freshwater >...
ATCAGCACCGCGTCTGCCCCCGCGTCGGCGGCAGGCCTCAGGTCGTCCAACTGGCGCATGCCACTCTCGGCGATCGCGATGCGATCGGCCGGAATGCGCGGCACGAGCGCGGGAGCGGTCGCCACGTCGATGATGAGCGTTTCGAGATTGCGATTGTTCACGCCGATGACGCGTGCATTCACCGCGAGTGCGCGCTCCAGTTCGGACTCGTCACGCACTTCGACCAGCGCTTCGAGTCCGGCTTCCTGCACCGCGTGCATGAGTGTCGCGAGCAGGTCGGGCGACAGGGCGCGTACGATCAGCAGTGCGGCGGACGCGCCGGCCGCGCGGGCTTCCCACAGCTGCACCGGGTGCACCAGAAAGTCCTTACGAATCACCGGCACCGCGACGCGCTGCGCGACCGCGCGGAGATCCTGCAGTGATCCGCCAAAGCGCGAGGGCTCGGTGAGCACGGAAATCGCTGCGGCGCCACCCAGTTCGTAGGCGGCAGCCTGCGCGGCTGCATCGAGTCCGGGTGCGATGTCTCCCTTGGATGGCGACGCGCGCTTCACTTCGGCGATGATGCAGATGGTCGGCTGTCGCAACCGGATCGCGAAGGGCAGCGACGGCGCGACGTCCAGCGCGGCGGCGCGAATTTCGTTGAGCTGTGCCGCCACGTGCGCGGCACGTTCGTGGGCGGCGCGCGTGAGATCCCCGAGTGTGCCAATCGGCGGCATCCATCCTCGGGTCGAAGAAAATGCTTGCACTTCGGCCTGTCTTCGGTTAGCGTGAATTCGGCCCCTCTTCGGGGTTCCGGGTCGATGGTCCGAGCTGTCCCGGGTCGGTCTCTGAAGCGTGCACCCTATCGAGGAGGCGCCATGGCTCTCACGAAGCGCCAGCGGGAGATTCTTTCGTTTCTCTCCGACTACAACGAAGCCAACGGCTACGCGCCGAGTTTCGAGGAAATCGCATCACAGTTCAACTATAACTCGCTGGCCACGGTTCACGAGCACCTCTCGAATCTGGAGCGCAAGGGCTACATCAAGCGCGCGTACAATGAGAGTCGGGCTATCGAGATCCTGCCGTCCGAGATCTACCAGCGCGCGGTGGAGCTGCCGCTGCTGGGTACGGTCGCCGCGGGCGCACCGATCGAGGCCATGGCGATCGGCGAGACAATGGCGGTACCGGATGGATTCCTGCGCAAGAGCGGCAGCCATTACGTGCTGCGGGTGCGCGGCGAGTCCATGATCGAAGAACAGATCCGCGATGGCGACTATGTCGTCGTCAACGACCGACAGGCGGCGGACAATGGCGAGATGGTGATTGCGCTGCTCGATGGCTCGGGCGCGACGGTCAAGCGCTACTACCGTGAGCGGGACGGGCGCATTCGTCTGCAGCCAGCCAACGAGACGATGACGCCGCTGTTCGTCCACGAGGATGATGTGCGCATTCAGGGAATCGTGGTGGGAGTGCTGCGGCGGTACTGAGGTTTCGAGGATCGGGGGGGAGCGATGCCGACGGCGAGTGATGTAGCCGATTGGTGGGAGGAGAATCGGCAGTACGCGGCCGGCTACACCGACCGTGCGCTCTCCCAGTACGTGCAGGACAATCCCGGACTGTTCGCTGTCGTGGTCGCGGGTTCGGCGCAAACGATCGTCGAGTTTCCGATGGCCATCGGCGCGGGCTTCGTCGACGTGTTGAACCTCGGCAGGGGTGCCGCCGACGGTGGGTTGGGATACCTGCAGGACGGATTGCGCTTTCTCTCGGTCGTGGCGCCGCTCGCTCGTGGCGGCCAAGCCGTTCTCGGTCGCGTTCTTGCGGCCGGTGCGTTGGACAATTGCACGTGGATCGCGGCGACACGCGCGTTGCCGGTCACCGGCTCCCGCCCGTTTGCGCTCGTGCGGGATCTGGCCAAGGCGACCGGACTCAAGACCTCAGGCACCGGCGGCGCCTTCGTCGACGAACTGCTGCCGCTGATGAAGAAGCTGGGCGCCCGCTTCCGCGTGTTGACGACCGCCGGCAACATGGACGAAGTCGTGAAGGCCGCGTCGAGCAACCGGAAGGGCGTGGTCATGTTCAGCGTCGAGTGGGTGCATGCTGCGTTCAATCCGCAAAACGTGGGGCACACGCTGTTTGCGGCGTGGGACGCCGGACTTCAGGCCGTGCGCTTCACCGATCGAAGTGGACGCGTCATCAGCAGTCTCACCAAACTGCGCGACCTGTACCCAGGTATCCAGAACGCGACACCGTACGGTGCGATGGCGTTCATTGAGAACGCGATTCTCACGCAGACCACCATTACGGGCATTGGCGTCGCGTCGAGCATCTACGACGTGCTGGCGCTGGAGTTGGACGTGGTGTTCGCGCCGGCGCCGGAGATCATCGCCAGGGCCAAGGCCATCGCCACGATGGAACCGGGCGAACTGACGATGAAGCATGTCGTGACCGTGGGGCCGGGCGACTCGCTCTCGAAGCTCGCGCAGTCGTGCTTCGACGACATGCTGTTGTGGCCCGTGATCTACGATGCGAACAAGGCGACGATCGACCCCAACGCGAATCTGGTGCGAGCGGGGCAACAGCTCACCATCCCGGACATCAGCGCACTCACTCCCGCGCAGCTCGCTGCGTACCGTCGCCGCGGGAAGCACCGGCGCTAACGTCTCCGGAACGAACTATCGGTCTGCTGCCGCTCGGTGTGAGGCGTCGCGCAGCCGCGTCAGCGCGGTGAGTCCAACGCCCGCAGCCAGGGCGTCGCGCGCGGTCCGCACCGCCGTGTCGAACGACGTGCCCTCCGCGCTCACGTACAGCGCGGCCGCCGCGTTGAGAAGCACGGCCGCCTGAGCCGCCGGCGGACCGCCCCCACCCAGCACCTGCTCGATCAGCATCGCGTTTTCGGCCGGATCCCCTCCGGCCAGATCTTCTGCGCGAACGCCAGTCACGCCGGCCAGCTCGGGGTCCACGGTCCATGTCGTGAGCGTGCCTCCAACCACCTCGATCACCGACGTCGGTCCGATCGGCGAGATCTCGTCCATCCCCGGCTCGCCGTGTACCACCACCGCGCGCCGCGTGCCAAGCACCGCCAAGGCTTCTGCAAGCAGCGACAGTCGTGCGCGCTCCGCGACGCCCACCACCTGACGACCGGCGCGTGCCGGATTGGCCAGCGGACCGACCATGTTCATCACGGTGGGAATGGCGAGTTCGCGACGCACCGGTCCGACGTGCCGAAGTGCTGGATGCATGAGCGGCGCGAACATGAACACGATGCCGGCGTCGCGCAGCGTGGCGGCCATCGCTCGTGGCGTTGTTTCGATTACGACACCCAATGCCTCGAGCACGTCGGCACTGCCCGAGCGAGAGGTGAACGAGCGATTGCCATGCTTGGCGACGCGAACGCCCATGCCGGCGGCGAGCAATGCGGCTGCCGTCGAGATGTTGAAAGTCGAGAGCGCGCCGCCGCCGGTACCACACGTGTCCACCAGATTGTCGGGGTCGTCGGCGGGGAGCACGATCATCGCTGCGCGCAGCGCATCCACCACGCCTGCCACTTCCGCGGCCGTCTCGCCCTTCACGCGGAGCGCCATGAGCACGGCGGCAACCTGCGCGGCTGTGGCCTCACCACGCATGATGACACCGAACGCGCGCGTGAGTGCTGCACCGTCCAGGGACTCGTGCGCCGCGAGACGACGGATGGCCTGCGACAGGGCGTCAGCTGACACGCAACGCCTCCAGCAGCCGCGACGTCAGCTCGTTGCGCGACGCAATGAGCGAGATCACGAGTCCGAGCAGTCGCACGCGTTCAACGTCCTCGTCACCATACACGCCACGCTGTGCGCGATTGGTGAGATTCAGCACGCCCACCAGTTCATCGTGATAGACGAGCGGGAAGACGATGAAGCTGCCGGTCGTGAAGTACTGATCGCGCAAGAGCGGATGCTGCCCTGCTTCGCGGACGTCCTGCACGAGCAATGGCTCGCGAGCCGCTGCCACTCGGCCGGCGACGCCTTCACCGATACGAATGCGCATCCCTTCCGTGATGTTTGGCGCGATGCCACGGGCGGCGGCCAGGAAGAGGTGATCGGGTTCAGGGGCGCGCAGCATCAGCGAACAGCGCTGCGCCTGCATGTCATCGCCCACGAGCGCCAGCAGTCCGTCCACCAGTGCGCGAGCATCGTTCGTTCCGGCATCGAGCGTCAGCACGCGGTCAAGCAGATAGAGCGTGCGTGTGCGTTGACGTAGGGCCTCGCTGCGGCGGTGCAGTTCCACGTGCGCCTGCTCCAACTGTCCCACGGCCGCCGTCAACTGCTGATCGGTGAGTTCGGCGCGCCGCAATGCCCGGCGCGCCTCTTCGCTGGCCCGCGCCGCGTCGGCCTGCAGCGCGACCGCTTCGGCAGCACCCAGCGCCGCGTTGTCGCGAGGCGTGTTGCGCGCTTCGCGCAGCTCGGCTTCGAGCGCGCCGAGCTTGCGCACGTACTCGCCGTGCACGCGTTGGGTGACATCTTCAAGAGTGCGCACGGCTTCATGCCGCGCGTCGCGCTCCGACAGCCGGCCGAACGCGAGATCAAACAGCGCCAGCGCCGGCGCCAGTCGCTCGGTGGTCCGCGTACCGAAAATCTTGCGCGGTTCGAACAGCGCCAGCACGCCCGACAGCGTCCCTTCCACGCGCAGTCCGCGCAGCGACAGCAGGCCGCCGTCAATCGACGAGCCGAAGCCAAACAGACGCGAATAGTCGGCGGACTTGTCGGTCACGTCGATGAACTGTCCCCCGGCGCTCACGCGGTTCCGCAGCGTCTCCGGGAGATGATCAAAGGTGGTTTCGATCGACGTCCGCACGACGCGGGCGCCGGTCGGTGCCAGTCGTTCGCGCAGCATGTCCCGACGCGCGTCGTAGTGGAGAAACGCCACCGACGCCCCACGATCCAGTTCTGCCAGACACTCGCCGAGCGCGATGAGGGCACCATCGAGATCGGAGATGGCGCCGAGGGCGTGGGCAAGCGAGGCGAGGGAACGCGGAGGCATGACGGAAGGGAGGAAATAGTGCCGAACGCGGCCGCGCAATGCAGGCGACACGGATTTTTCGCACCATGGCGTGGTTCGCGTCGGTTGAAGCTGGGGCGCAGCGGACGTACCTTCCGCTCGCCATGGACCCCCGCCCCATCCTCCTTGTAACGCAGTATGACGGAGGGGCATTCTCTGGCTGGCAGCGACAGCCGGCGGTGCGCACGGTTCAAGGGGAAATGGAAGCGGTGCTGACGCGCCTGTGCGCCGGCGCCATTCCGGCAGTCGGGGCTGGACGGACCGACGCCGGTGTGCATGCGCATGGACAGGGCGTCGGGGTTCGTGTGCCGACACGGTGGACGGCGGATTCTCTGCGCAAGGCGATGAACGCGCTGCTGCCGGAGGACATCTGGATCGCCACCGCTCATCGCATGAGTCCGGAATTTCATCCTCGGCGCAGCGCAACGGCGCGCCGTTACCGTTATCTTGTAGGCACGGACGGGGCTGCTCGCTCTCCTTTTCGCCGACGTTATGAGTGGCCGCTGGGTCGCGCGCTCACGGCGGAGGCATTGCATGAGGAGGCGACAGCGTTGACTGGAGAGCATACGTTTCGCGCATTTGCCATCGCGCATACGGCGCCGATCGATGACCATCATCGCTGCATCATTCAGCAGGCAGCGTGGACGGAGCGCGACGGGGGCTGGGTTTTCGAGGTGACGGCAAACCGATTTCTCCATCATATGGTCCGATTCCTGGTGGGCACGATGGTCGAAGTAGCGCAGGGGCGGCGTCCACGCGGCACGGTGGCGCGTCTGCTCGCCGCACCCGACAACGCCGACACGTCGGCTCCTGCCCCGGCGCAGGGGCTGTCGTTGTGTGAAGTCTCCTATCCGTCGGCACTCTACGGCGGTGAGCAACCGTGAGACTCTTCCTGGCGACCGACGCGCTCGATGATGTGCGTTGGGCGCACGAGCGCGCGCTGATCGACGGGGTGGTGCTTCCCGACTTGGCGTTGCACGGTGGGGCCAGTGACGAAGCTTCTTCCGCCTGGCTCGGTGAGTTCGCGCGCGCTGCGGCCATGCCTGTTTTCGTCGCACTCGATGCGACCAGCGCAGACGCCGCCGAAACTGACGCCGAGCGACTCGGCCGCGCGGCGGATCACGTCGTCATTCAATTGCCGTTCGCCGAGCCGTACATCCCGCTCATGCATCGTCTGGCGACGAATGGGGTGAAAGTCGCCGCGACGTTCATTGGCTCGGCCGCACAGGCGATGTTGGCTGCGCGCACCGGCGTCGCGTTTTTGTTTGTCGATGCGGATCGCATTGATGCGGGCGGCGGCGATAGCGCCGCAGTGCTGCGTCAGGCTCGCGCGCTGCTCGACAGCGCCGAGAGCGAGGCGGATCTGGTGGCCGTGTTTCCCTCGCTTGGCGCTTCGCTGGTCAACTGCGCGCTCGCGGGCGCCGATGCGGCGGTCGTTGGCTCGGCTGCACTGCGCGCGGTGGTCGCCTATCCATTCACCGATCAGTCGCTACTCGATCCGGCGCGTCGGCCGGTGCAGGGCGAACGACTGCGTGTCACTCCGGGCTGACGATCTCCTGATGTTGCAACGCTCGACGATTGTCATGGTGGCGGCGCTTCTCGCCGCCGGTTGCGAGGGGGCGAACCCTGAGACCACCAGTGCGCAATCACGCACTCCACCGACACCCGCCGCGGTACCCGCGCCGGTGCCCGCGCAGTCCATCACTGCATCACGGCGCACGGCCATCACCACCGCGGTCGAGCGTGTCGCGCCCGCTGTCGTCACCGTGCAGACGGAAACGGTGGAGCGTGTGCCGGTGGATTTCTTCGAGTACTTCAACGGGGGCCGCACCGGCGAGCGGCGCAGCGCCGGCATCGGATCGGGCTTCATCATCCGCGAGGACGGCGTCATCGTCACGAACGCGCATGTGATCGGCGGAGCGACGAAAGTGTCCGTCGCCATGCGCGACGGTACCACGTACAGCGCGAAGATCATCGGGGTCGACGAGACCAACGATCTCGCCGTCGTAAAGATTGATATGAAGCAGTTGCCGGTTGCCGCTCTTGGATCATCATCCGATCTGCTCGTCGGGGAGTGGACGATCGCCATCGGCAATCCGTTCGGATTCGTGCTCGGCAACAGCGAACCCAGCGTGTCGGTGGGTGTGGTGAGCGCCGTCGGTCGCAATCTCGCCGGTCGAGGCGATGGCGGCGGCGTATATGTCGACATGATCCAGACCGATGCCGCGATCAATCCGGGCAACTCGGGTGGACCGCTGGTGAACGCGAACGGTGAAGTGATCGGCGTGAACAGCTCCATCTACTCGCCCAGCGGCGGGTCGATCGGTTTGGGCTTCGCGATCCCGATCGATCGGACCAGGCGTATCGTCGAAGACCTGTTGGTGCATGGCGCGGTGCGACAGCCGTGGGTTGGTATTCGCCTCACCACACCGCAGGCACAGAGCGCGCGCGAAGCCGCCGCGGCCGGCGCCGTGGTGGCGCGTGTCGTGCCAGCTTCTCCGGCAGCGCGGGCTGGCGTGCAGGTCGGCGATCAGATTGTGCGCGCCGGGGCGCGCGCGGTGCGGAACTCGTTCGACTGGGACGCACGCCTGCTTGACCTGCGCGTTGGCGAAACGCTGCCGATTGTGGTGCGTCGCGGGGGGCGCGATGTCTCCATCTCGCTTGCCGTCGCCGACGCGCCTGAAGTGAGCGCGCCCAAGGTGACGGTGCTGCGTGAGCTGCAACTCATTTCCCTGACCGATGCCATTCGCACGGAGCGCCTGGTCGATGCGCGCGCCGGAGCGCTTGTCTACAAGGTGTCGGAGCGCATCAGCGACGAGATCGGACTGCAGCCGGGCGACGTGATCGTGCAGGTTGGTCGCACGCGCGTCGCGTCTGCGGAGGAAGCCTCGCGTGCGATCGATTCCTATGGTTCGCGTGGCCCGATCTATCTCGTCTTTGAGCGCAGCAGGCAGCTATTGCAGACGTCGTTCTACCTGCGCTGAGCACCGCGCTGATGCGTAGTGGTTGTCTTCGTCATCGCCGGTTGATCGCTCGCGGATCGCGTGTGCTTCACTGGTCGATAGTGTCGTCGTCATTTTGCCGAACCCTGTGACCGCTTCCGATTTCTCGACGTATTCGTCGCCGCTGGCTGAACGCTACGCGTCGCGCGCCATGCTCACGCTCTGGGGCGCGGAGGCGCGCTACGGCCTGTGGCGCCAACTCTGGTTGGCCCTCGCCGAGTCACAGCGCACTCTCGGCGTCGAGATTCCCGATCAAGCGATCGACGACATGCGTGCACATCAGCGTGACATCGACTTCGCGGCCGTCGCGGCGTACGAAAAGACGTTCCGTCATGACGTGATGGCGCACGTGCACGCGTTTGGCGATGTGGCGCCGGCCGCACGACCGTACATCCATCTTGGCGCGACCAGCTGCTACGTCACCGACAATGCCGAGCTGATACTGATGCGGAACGGCTTGACGCTGCTGCGCGACAAGCTGCTCGATACGCTCGACGCACTGGCCGCGTTCGCCCTCGAGTGGCGTGATGTGCCAACGTTGGGGTACACACATTTGCAGCCGGCGCAGCTCACGACGGTCGGCAAGCGTGCAACGTTGTGGATGCAGGACATCCTGCTCGATCTCGAGGATCTGGAGTTCCGCATCGTGCAGATGCCGTTTCGCGGGGTGAAAGGCACGACGGGCACGCAGGCGAGCTTTTTGTCGATCTTCGACGGCGATCACGCCAAAGTGCGTGAGCTCGATCGGATGGTGACGGCGCGCATGGGCTTTCCGCGTTCGATTGCGGTGAGCGGACAGACCTACTCGCGCAAGATCGACGCGCAGGTGTTGGGCGTGGTGGCCGGTATCGCAGCGACCGCGTCCAAGTTCTCCGGCGATATTCGCATGCTGCAGGCGTTCGGTGAGATCGAGGAGCCCTTCGAGAAGCAGCAGATCGGCTCGTCGGCGATGGCCTACAAGCGCAACCCGATGCGATCAGAGCGGATCGCCTCGCTCGCCCGATTCGTGTTGTCGCTCGAACCAAACGCCAATCAGACCCACGCCGTGCAGTACTTCGAGCGTACGCTCGACGACTCGGCGAATCGTCGTCTGGCCATTCCGGAGTCGTTTTTGGCGACGGACGCGATTCTTGTTTTGATGCAGAATGTGGTGCGCGGACTCGAGGTGCATCCGGCGCGCATCCGTCGTCGCGTGGATGACGAGTTGCCGTTCATGGCCACGGAAGAGTTGATCGTGCGCTTTGTGCGCGCGGGCGGTGACCGACAGGAAGCACACGAGCTCATTCGCGGACACAGCATCGCGGCATCGACGGCCGTGAAGGATGGCGCGCCACGCAACGACATGCTCGAGCGCCTCGCTGCCGATCCCGCCTTCGGCATTCCCTTGTCGGACTTGCAGGCGGCTGCAGACCCGATCCGCTTCGTCGGTCGTGCGCCGCAGCAGGTGGACGAGTTCCTGAGCGAAGTTGTCGCGCCGTGGCTGGCACGCGAGCGCGGAAGCGCGGTGCTCGACGAGGTGCGCGTATGAATCACGCGTCGTCTGGCGCGACGTTCGAGACCGCGCTGCCGCTGGAGCTGCTGCGTCGCGGCAAGGTGCGCGACGTGTATGTCGTCGACGATGATCGCCTGCTGCTGGTGACGACCGATCGCATCAGTGCGTTCGATGTGGTGATGCAGGAGCCCATTCCCCAGAAGGGCGCCGTGCTGACGCAGCTCACCGCATGGTGGCTTGGACAACTCGCCGATGTCGTCGAGCATCATCTCATCTCCGCCGACACCGATGAGATCATCGTCGCCGTGCCGACGCTGCGTGCACATCGCGATGCTCTCGCCGGTCGCTCCATGCTCTGCGTCCGTGCCGATGTCGTGCCGATCGAGTGTGTGATTCGCGGTTACATCACCGGGTCTGCGTGGAAGGAGTACGCCGCGTCGGGGACACTGGCTGGTGAGCCCTTGGCGCGCGGGCTGCGCGAAAGTGATCGTCTCGATCCACCGATCTTCAGTCCGGCCACGAAGGCGGAGACGGGTCACGACGAGAACATCACCATCTCGAGCGTCATCGCGTCGGTGGGCGACGAGATCGCGGCAACCCTCGAGCGGCTGGCGCGTGTGGTGTACGAGTTTGGTCGCGCCACAGCCGCGCCGCGCGGCATCATCGTCGCCGACACCAAGTTCGAGTTCGGCTGGCGCGATGGTCGCTTGCTGCTGATCGATGAAGTGCTGACGCCGGACAGCTCACGATTCTGGCCTGCGGACAGTTACGCACCCGGTCGCGGTCAGCCGAGTTTCGACAAGCAGCCGCTGCGTGACTGGCTGGATGTGGAGCGTCACGCGGGTCGCTGGAATGGCGACGCCCCGCCGCCGTCGTTGCCACCTGAAGTGATCCGCGCGACCAGTTTGCGCTATCGGGATGCATTCCTGCGTCTCACCGGCGCACCACTCGATCTGGCACGGCTTGGCCTGCCCGAGGAGCGCACCTGATGTTTGCCCGCGAAGGTTATCCGTTCATGCTCGGCTCAGCAGCGCTCGCCGCCATCGTCTTTGCGGCCGCACTGCGTTTTCGCTCGTGGCCACTGTGGCTTGCCGCGCTGTTGCTTACCGTGGTGTCGCTGTGGGTCGCGTGGTTCTTCCGCGATCCGGTGCGCACGGGTGAGCGCGGCGCGCGGGTGGTGGTAGCACCAGCAGACGGACGCGTGGTGCTGATCTCGAGCATCGACGAACCGACGTTCGTGCATGGGCCGACGACGCGCGTGTCGATCTTCATGAACGTGTTCGACGTGCACGTCAATCGATACCCGGTGGATGGCGTGGTGCACCATGTGGTGCACAAGGCAGGCAGGTTTCTCAATGCCATCGCCGAGGCCTCGAGCGAAGAGAATGAGCAGGCGTCGGTTGGTGTGGTGAGCGGTCCGCATCGCATCCTGGTGCGCCAGATCGCGGGACTGATCGCTCGGCGCATCATCACCGATTCGGCCACGGGCGATACGGCGGTGCAAGGCTCCCGCATGGGGCTCATTCGGTTCGGCTCGCGAGTGGATGTGTTCCTGCCGCCCACGTCTGCGCTGCGCGTCAAGCTCGGGCAACGCACGCAGGCTGGAGTGACGGTGCTCGCTGACCTGCCGACGGCGTGAAGACCGAACCGTCGGACCGACCGCGACGCCTGAGACCGCGCGCAGCAATTGCGCTGCCGAACGGATTCACGCTCGCGAATCTGTTCTTCGGCATCTTTGCGATCGTCGCCGCGTCGCGCGGCGAGTTCGATGCAGCCGCGCGGTTCATCGTGTTTGGCGCCATCGCGGATACCCTCGACGGCCGGATCGCGCGCGCGACAAACTCGGGAAGCAAGTTCGGCTCCGAGCTCGACTCGTTGGTGGACGCGATCTCGTTCGGCACGGCGCCGGCACTGATCATGTATTTCGTGGTCCTCAACAAAACCGGTTGGGACTGGATCTTCTGTTTCTTCTTCACCGCCTGCGCCGTGATGCGCCTCGCACGCTTCAACGTCGAGCAGGCCGGCCGCAGTGTGAAGCATTTCACGGGTCTGCCCAGCCCCGCCGCGGGCGGCACACTGGCCACGTACTTCTGGTTCAGTCAGACGTCGCTCTATACCGAGACAATGATTGGTGACTTGCCGTGGCATCAGATGCTGCGGTGGTTGATGCTCGGTCTCGGCATGCTCATGATCAGCAACGTGCAGTACGCCAAAGTACCCACCGTCGGATTTCGATCGGTCAAAGAGGTGCTCGGCCTGCTGCTGGTCCTCGCCACGTTCGCCGGCGTCATTTTCCTTCCCAAGCAGTTCTTCTTCCCGGCCGGCATGGCATACGTGCTCTATGGCATCGGACGTACCGTCTTCACGGGGCTGCTTGCACGTCTTCCGGCGGTGCGCGACGAGCACATTCCCGGCGCCGACGCCGTGTTGGCCTCGACGCATGAGGACGATGCGGAATCTCAACGACAGCGGCGCCGTCGCCGTCGTCAATCACGCAACAATCCCGGCCGTTCCGCCGGTCGCGAGGATCCTTCGGCATGACGCGTTACCGTCTCTCCGTTCATATCGTGCCGCGCCGCGGCATTCTCGATCCACAAGGCAAGGCGGTGTCTGACGCGCTGCATTCGCTCGGCTTCGCGCAGGTAGGGGATGTGCGCGTGGGGCGTTTCCTGGTACTTGACACGGAAGCGGCCAGTGCCGAGGCCGCACGCGAGTCCGCACGTGTGATGTGCGAGAAGCTGCTCGCCAATCCGGTCACGGAAGACTACGAAATCGCCGCGGTGGAACAGGCGTGAAGGCGGGCATCGTTCGCTTTCCCGGTTCCAACTGCGACGAGGATGCGTTCAACGCCGTCGCAGAAACGCTTGGTCAGGAGGCGGTGTACTGCTGGCACAAGGATCATGATCTGCAGGGCGCTGATCTGGTGATCCTGCCGGGTGGCTTCAGCTACGGTGACTATCTGCGGCCAGGCGCCATCGCGCGCTTCAGTCCCATCATGCAGGAAGTGGTTGCGTTCGCCAGGCGCGGTGGACCAGTGCTCGCCATTTGCAACGGATTTCAGATCGCGTGTGAAGCCGGATTGCTGCCTGGTGCCCTGCTCCGCAATTCCAATCTTCGCTTCATCAGCGCGCCCGTGCAGCTGCGGGTCGAAAGTATCGCGACTCCGTTCACGTCGCGCTATCACATCGGCGAAGTCATCACCGTACCGATCGCGCACGGCGACGGTCGTTTCACCGCCGATCCGGATGTGCTCGCACGTATCGAAGGCGCAGGCCAGGTGGTGTTCCGCTACGTCAACGCGTCGGGTGACGCGGCGTTGTCTGCCAACCCCAATGGCTCGCTGCGCAACATCGCCGGCATCGTCAGCGCGGGTGGCAACGTGCTGGGCATGATGCCGCATCCTGAGCGCGCGCTCGATCCCCTGCTCGGCTCGATCGGCGGCGTCGCGCTGTTCACGTCGCTGCTCGACGCGCTCATGACGAGGGCTGGCTCATGAGGGTGGTTCTGCCGCGCGCCGGCGATCCGGCCATCACGCCGGCGCTCGTCGCCGAGCATGGTATCACGGAGTTGGAGTACGAACGGCTGGTGAACATGCTCGGGCGCACGCCCACGTTCACCGAGCTTGGTGTCGTGAGCGCACTGTGGAGCGAGCATTGCTCGTACAAGCATTCACGGCCGCTGCTCAAGACCTTGCCAACCACGGCGCCGTGGGTATTGCAGGGTCCTGGTGAGAACGCGGGCGTCATCTCCGTTGGTGACGGGCTTGCGGTGGCGTTCAAGATCGAGTCGCACAACCACCCGTCGGCCGTGGAGCCGTATCAGGGTGCGGCGACCGGTGTCGGCGGTATTCTGCGTGACGTCTTCACGATGGGCGCGCGTCCGATCGCGTTGCTCAACTCGTTGCGTTTTGGTCCGCTCAGCAGCAGTCGCGTGCGGTGGCTGTTTGCGGGCGTCGTGCGCGGCATCGGTGACTATGGCAACTGCATCGGCGTGCCGACGGTCGGCGGCGAGGTCGTGTTCGATCCGTCGTACGAAGGAAACCCGCTGGTGAACGCGATGTGCGTTGGCCTCATGCGCGAGGACGAGCTCATTCGCGCGGTGGCATCCGGCGTCGGCAATCCCATCATGGCCGTCGGTGCACGCACTGGTCGCGATGGCATTCACGGCGCATCGTTCGCGAGCGAAGATCTGTCGACGGAAAGTGAGGCCAAGCGGCCGATGGTTCAGGTGGGCGATCCGTTCACCGAGAAGTTGCTGCTCGAAGCGTCACTCGAACTCATTCGCAGCGGCAGTATCGTCGCCATTCAGGACATGGGCGCGGCCGGCCTCACGTCGTCATCGGCGGAGATGGCCGAGCGCGGTGATGTCGGCGTGACGATCGACGTCACGAAGGTACCGGTGCGCGAGACGGGAATGACGCCGTACGAGATTCTGCTGTCGGAGTCACAGGAGCGGATGCTCGTCGTCGCGAAGCTGGGGCACGAAGACGAGGTGCGCGCGATTCTCGGCAAGTGGGACCTCGAGGCGGCGGTGATCGGTGAAGTCATTGCCGAGCCGGTGTATCGTGTCACCGAGGGCGATGTGGTCGTTGCGGAGTTCCCCGGTTCACGTCTCGTGACGGAGTGTCCGCAGTACACGATCGATGGTAAGGAGAGCGCGGCCCTCAAGGCGGCGCGGGCGAAGGATGCATCGATGGTCCCGGCGCTGCCCGAAGAACGCGATCACTCGTGGACGTTGGAGCGGCTGCTGTCGTCGCCGACGATCGCGAGCAAGGCGTGGGTGTGGCGTCAGTACGATTCGACGGTACGTACGAGCACGGTGCGCGGCCCCGGTAGCGATGCGGCCGTGGTGAGGCTGCGCGGTACCGACAAGGCACTGGCGTTGTGCATCGATGGCAACGGCCGTCACGTGGCACTCTCGCCGCGCAACGGCGGTCGTGCGGCCGTGTGCGAGGCGGCGCGCAACGTCGCCTGCACCGGCGCGCGTCCGCTGGCGATCACCAACAACCTCAACTTCGGCAACCCGAAGAAGCCCGAGGTGTACTTCCAGCTCAGCGAAGCTATCGCGGGCCTGGGCGAAGCCTGTCGCGTACTGGAGACGCCGGTCACCGGCGGCAATGTCTCGCTGTACAACGAGAACCCGCAGGGCGCGATTCATCCGACGCCCACGATCGGCATGGTTGGCCTCATCGAATCGCTGTCGCACGTCACGCCGTCCGCGTTTCAGCACGTTGGCGATACGATTGTGCTGCTTGGCGAACCGACGGCGGAGTTGGGTGCGAGCGAATATCTGCTGGCCATTCACGGCCTTACCATCGGCGCGCCACCAGCGTGCGATCCCACGATCGAGCGCAAACTCATCGACGGGCTGTTGGAGGCGATTCGCGCCGGTGTCGTGTGTTCGGCACATGATTGCAGCGACGGTGGTCTGGCGGTGACCTTAGCCGAGTCGGCGATCGTCGAGCGTGATGCGATGCATGGTTTCTCGGTGGACCTGTCGCATTGGGCGATGCTACCCCATCGGGCGCTGCTGTTTGGCGAGGCGCACGGTCGTGTGGTGGTGTCGACCGCGAACGCGACGGCGGTGTTGAGCATTGCGCAGCGTCACGGCGTGCCGGCGCGCATCATCGGCACGGTCACGGCACCACAGGAGGGCGTACGTTTCACGATTTCTGATGATGCCTTTGCAGCACCCGTCGAATGGCTCGCCCGCGCATTTCATGATGCGATTGGCGTGACCATGGACGGCGAGACACCCGCTGAACACGCCGTCGTGGCAGCACACGTCCCATCCAACGACTGACCGGGGGGTTCTCCCATGTGTGGCATATTCGGCGTTTACGGACACAACGACGCGGCGGCGCTGACGCAGCTGGGTCTGTATTCATTGCAGCATCGCGGACAGGAGTCGGCGGGCATCGTTGCGGTGGACGACGGCGGGCACGCCCGCATCAGTCGCGCGATGGGTCTCGTCTCCGAAGGCTTTGGTGACGAGGCGATGAAGCAGCTGAGTGGCGCGATCGGCGTGGGACACACGCGTTACAGCACCGCGGGTGGGTCGGCCATCGAGAACGCACAGCCGATTCTGGCGCGGGTGCGGCGCGGTCACATTGCACTCGCGCACAACGGCAATCTCACCAACGCGGTCGAGCTGCGTCGTGAACTCGAAGACGAAGGCGCGATCTTCGTGTCCACGATGGATTCCGAAGTCATCGTGCATCGCATCGCGCGTGCACAGGGTGCGACGCCGGAACTCCGCGTCGCCGAGGCGCTGGCTGGTGTCGAAGGCGCCTACTGCCTGCTGATCGTCATCGACAGTACGGTTATCGTGGCGCGCGATCCGCATGGCTGGCGGCCGTTGGTGATGGGCAAGCTGGGCGACGGCTGGGTGTTCGCCTCCGAGACCTGCGCGCTCGACATCGTTGGTGCGACGCTCGAACGCGAAGTAGCGCCGGGCGAGATCATTGCCGTCGATTCGCATGGTCTGCGTTCGGGGCAAGGCTTCGCCTCCAAGCCGATCCATCGCTGCGTCTTCGAGCATGTCTATTTCGCGCGTCCGGACAGCAAGGTGTTTGGCGGTTCCGTTGACAAGTCTCGCCGCGAACTCGGACGTCAGCTCGCGATCGAGTGCCCTGCCCCGGGCGCAGAACTCGTCTTCGCCGTCCCCGACTCCTCCAACTCGGCGGCGCTGGGATACTCCGACCAGTCGGGCATTCCCTACGAGCTCGCCCTCATTCGCAATCACTATATCGGCCGCACCTTCATTCAGCCCACACAGGCCGGACGCGATGCGAAGGTGAAGGTGAAGTACAACCCGGTGAGGGAACTGCTCGAAGGGAAGAGCGTGGTCATGGTGGACGACTCCATCGTGCGTGGCACCACCACGCGTGGCCTGGTGTCCATCGTGCGGGCGGCCGGTGCGCGTGAAGTGCATATGCGCGTGAGCAGTGCGCCGATCATCAGTCCGTGCTACTATGGCATCGACACGCCGCGCCGCGAGGAGTTGATTGCCGCCACGATGACCCACGATGAACTGGTTCGTCATCTCGGAGTCGACTCGCTCGGCTACCTTTCTCTCGATGGCATGCTCTCTGCCATGCCAACGGGTCCGAGTGGCTACTGCCATGCGTGTTTTTCCGGTCGTTACCCTACCGCCATTCCCGCCGATCCCGAATTGCTGCGCGCTGGCAGCGAAGCAGGAATTCCGGCCGGCATCGCCTGACATTCAGGAGTTCGTTCGTGACGCGATCCGTCTACTTTTTCGGGAACGGCAAGGCTGACGGCACACGTGAGATGAAGGCAATATTGGGCGGCAAGGGCGCCAATCTCGCCGAGATGACGAATCTCGGCGTGCCCGTGCCGCCCGGTTTCACGATCACCACCGCCGTGTGCGTGGAGTATCTCGAACACGGCGGCATCGCCGGGCCATTGCGCGCGGACGTCGCCGTCGCGCTCGAATCGCTGGAAGCCACGAGCGGAAAGCGATTCGGCGACGCAACGAACCCGTTGCTCGTTTCAGTGCGTTCGGGCGCCGCGGTCTCGATGCCCGGCATGATGGAGACCATTCTCAATCTTGGTCTCAACGACGACACCGTCGAAGGACTTGCCGCGGCGAGTGGCAATCCTCGCTTCGCGTACGACTCGTACCGCCGCTTTCTGCAGATGTACGCTGATGTGGTGCTTGGCGTCCCGATGCACTCGTTCGAACAACTCCTCGGCGCGAAGCGACTGACAAACGGTGTCACGTCCGACGCCGACTTGCCCGCCGACGCGCTGCGCGCGCTCGTGCGTGAGTATCAGCAGCTGATCCGGCACGCCACCGGTGCCGACTTCCCGATGGATCCGCGCGTGCAGCTGTGGGGCGCGATCGAAGCGGTGTGGCGTTCGTGGACGCTCAAGAAGGCGGTGGACTATCGGCGCGTGAACGCGATCCCGCACAACCTCGGCACGGCAGTGAACATCGTGTCGATGGTCTTCGGCAACATGGGCGACGACTCGGGCACCGGCGTCGCCTTCACGCGTGATCCATCCACGGGTGAGCGCCGATTCTACGGCGAGTTTCTGGTGAATGCGCAGGGTGAGGACGTCGTCGCAGGGATTCGCACGCCGTTGCATATCGACGAGATGGCGCAGCACCTCCCGACCGCGTACATGCAACTGATGGAAACGCAGGAGCGGTTGGAGCGACACTTTCGAGACATGCAGGACATTGAGTTCACGGTTGAGCGCGGCACGCTCTACCTGCTGCAGACGCGCACCGGCAAGCGGACGACGGCGGCCGCGCTGCGTATCGCGACCGATATGGTCACCGAGGGACTCATCGAGCAGCGCGACGCGGTGATGCGACTGCAACCCAACCAGCTCGATCAACTGTTGCATCGTGTCATCGGTCCGAGTGTGCGTGCTGAAGCCATTGCGACCGGCCTGCCGGCAAGCCCCGGTGCGGCCAGCGGCATCGCCGTGTTTGACCCCGACGCCGCCGAGCAACGTGCCGCGAAGGGCGAGCAGGTCATTTTGGTGCGCGATGAAACCACGCCCGAGGACTTTCACGGCATGGTGGCCGCGCGCGCCATTCTGACGGCGCGGGGCGGCATGACCAGTCACGCCGCCGTCGTCGCACGCGGCATGGGCAAGTGCGCCGTCGTCGGCTGTACGGCGGCGGAGATCTCGCACGAGACGCGTCGCATGACCGTTGGCAGCGTCGTGGTGAACGAAGGCGACTGGCTTACGCTCGATGGCTCCACCGGTCGCGTGTTCCTCGGTGAGCTGCCGATGGTGCCAAGTGAAGTCATGCGGGTGACCTCTGGCGCACTGAACGCGAAGGATGCGCCTACCTATCAGGCGTTCTCGAAGCTGATGGGCTGGTCGGACGCGTATCGCACACTCAAAGTTCGCGCGAACGCCGATACACCGCGCGATGCACGCGTGGCGCGCAACTTCGGCGCGGAGGGGATCGGACTCTGTCGCACCGAGCACATGTTCTTCGAGGGCGAACGCATTCTCGCCATGCGCGAGATGATCGTGGCGCGCGACCTGCACGGTCGCCGTCGCGCACTCGAGAAATTGCTGCCGATGCAGCGCGGCGACTTCGAAGGCATCTTCGAGGCAATGGATGGATTGCCGGTCACGATCCGTCTGCTCGATCCGCCGTTGCACGAATTCCTGCCGCACGGTGGCGAAGAGTCGACGATGCTCGCCAAGACGCTCGGACTGACGCGCATCGAGCTGGGGCGCATTGTCGAGAGTCTGCGCGAAACGAATCCGATGCTTGGGCATCGCGGCTGCCGGCTCGGCGTCGTGTATCCGGAGATCACCGAGATGCAGGCGCGGGCGATTTTCGAAGCGGCGGTGAAGGCAACGCGTCGTGGCATCGAAGTACTGCCGGAAATCATGGTGCCGTTGGTCTCCGATGTCGCCGAGTTGCGACATCAGCGCGCGGTGATCGCGCAGGCCGCCGAACAGGTGATGGGTGCGATGGGCGAGCATGTGCCGTATTTGATCGGCACCATGATCGAGCTGCCGCGGGCCGCGCTGACGGCGGATGAAATTGCGACGGAAGCAGAGTTTTTCTCGTTCGGCACCAACGACCTCACGCAGACGACGTTCGGCTTGAGTCGGGACGATGCGGGTCGCTTCCTTCCGCAGTACCTGGAGCTCGGACTGCTGAAGGAAGACCCGTTTCAGGTGCTCGACGCCAAGGGCGTGGGCAAGTTGATCAAGTGGGCCGTACGTGATGGACGCGAAACCCGAGCGGGACTCAAGGTCGGCATCTGCGGTGAGCATGGCGGTGAGCCGCAGTCGGTGGCGTTCTGCCACAATGCAGGCCTCGACTACGTCTCCTGCTCTCCGTATCGCGTGCCGATTGCACGACTTGCCGCGGCGCATGCGGCGCTCGCCGGTCAACCTCGCTGATGGATAATGTGGCGACGCGCAGGTCGCGGGTGTTCGTCTGACGAGACCACAGCGCATCGCCGTCATCGGCGCCGGCCCATCGGGGGTCGCGGCACTGAAGGAGCTGTCCGAGGCGGGGTTCTCCGATCTCGTCTGCTTCGATCGCAACGATGCCGTGGGCGGTAATTGGTTGTACCGTCCGGAATCCTCGCACTCGAGCGTATTTGAGACGACCCACATCATCAGCTCCAGGACGCTCTCGCAGTACGAGAGCTATCCGATGCCGACGTCCTACCCGGACTATCCGTCGCATGCGCAGTTGGCCGCCTACTTCCAATCATACGCGCGCCATTTTGACGTGGAGCGACGCGTTCGCTTTGGCACCGAAGTGCTCAGCGCGGCACCAATCGCGGACAATCGTTGGCAGATTCAGGTGCGCGATCCGCAGGGTGAGTCGGAGGCGATCGTGGACGCGCTCGTCGTCGCGAATGGACACCACTGGCGTCCGCGCCTGCCCGAGTATCCAGGCCACTTCAGCGGCGAGATGCTCCACTCCCACGATTTCAAGCGCGCGGCGCTGTTTGCCGGCAAGCGTGTGCTGGTCATCGGTGGCGGAAATTCTGCCTGCGACGTGGCCGTCGAGACCGCGCGCGTGTCAGCGCGCACGGATCTCTCCTGGCGTCGCGGCTACTGGATTGTGCCGAAGTTCATACTGGGCTCGCCGTCCGATGTCGTGGGCGCGCGGTCGCGCTGGTTGCCGCGCGCGCTTCGGACGCGATTGAACGAGCGCATGCTGCGAGCCTTGCAGGGGACGAATGCGCAGCACGGATTGCCGGAGCCTGATCATCACTTCGGTGCCGCGCATCCGACGGTCAACTCCGAGTTGATGTACGCGCTACGACATGGACACATCGGACCGCGACCTGACATCGCACGTCTCGATGGAGCGACGGTGCATTTCACGGACGGGACACAGGCCGACTACGAGGTGATCATCGCCTGCACGGGCTATTGGATCGCGCATCCGTTCCTGCGCAGCGAGGTAGCCGATTTTTCGCGCGGACCGGTGCCCCTCTATCTGCGGATGCTGCCGGAACGATTTCCGACGCTCGCCTTTGTCGGACTCTTCCAACCCCTCGGCTGCATCTGGCCGTTGGCTGAACTCCAGTCGCGGCTGCTCGCACGACGGCTGAAGGGTACATGGACACCACCGACCGATCTCGCCGCTGCAATCGCGCGCGAGTTGGCGCACCCGGACTACGCACAGCTGAACACGCCGCGGCACACGATTACGGTGGACTACCACGCGTTCAGAGCACGACTGCTGAAGCAGCTGTCGGCGTAGCTGACGCGAGTGTGATGCCCGGTCGACGGTGGCCGTTCGGATCGGCCCGACCGTCTGCGCGGAACGTCCCCCAACGCCGAGCTTTGCCGGCGTCGGGCAACGCAAACGCCCCACCGGTATGCCGGCGGGGCGTTTGATCTGTCAGTGGAGGTGAGGGGAATCGAACCCCTGTCCGAGACTAGATCTACTTCAGCGTCTACGTGCGTATCCCATTGATTGAGGTCTCCGTCCGCTGGCCAACAGGAAGCCCACGGCCGAACAAGTCGACTAAGTTTTCGCCCCGCTGCGGCCGACGCACCGCAGGACTAGCCCAGATTTTCGATACCCGTCAAGCCGCCCCGGGCGGGCTTCCTGTCGGGCAGACGCCTACGTAACTACGAAGTTACGCGGCGAGCGCCAGGTTGTTGTTGGCGATTGTGATTTTCCCGAGTGTTTAGCCAGGTTCTCGAGTACCTGAGCACGCAACCAAAGCTTCACCAACCCCGTCGAAGCCAGTCACCCCCTTCGCACCACGCGCTGCATCGCCAGACCCCGCGCACGGCTCCTTGCACGTACACCCGCGCCTCCAAGATTGTACAACTAACCCACTGCTGTAGTTCCGCGCAACGTCCGATCCGCTACGCCGCCTCACACGTCAGCGACGACACGTCCGGATCCTCTGCCATCGCACCACGCGCGATCAGCGCGTCGTAGCCATCCAGATATCGCGAGAAAATCCCTTCCACCTCCGCGAAATCCCGCACCTGATGCAGCTGTTTGCGCAGATCGGCGGAGTTCGGAAGCCCCTTCACGTACCAGCCGAGGTGCTTGCGGAATTCCATCGCCGCGCCGGCCGCATCCAGTTCGTACTGCTGCACCATGCGCGCGTGATCCATCGCAATGGCGAATCGTTCGCGGACGCCTGGCGTCTCCGGCATCGGCTCACCATTCATGAGCGCACGTGTCTGTCGGAAGATCCATGGCTGCCCGTACGATCCGCGCCCCATCATGATGCCGTCGCAGCGCGTGTGCTCATACATGCGCAACGCGTCTTGCGGCGTCTTGATGTCGCCGTTGCCAAGCACCGGAATGTCGAGCGCCTCGGCCACGCGTGCGATCTCATCCCAGTTCGCGCTCCCCGTGTACATCTGCGTCCGCGTCCGAGCATGGAGCGCCAACACACGCGCCCCTGCCTCCTGACACTTGAGCGCGATACCGACGGGGTCGCGCATCTCTTCGCTCCATCCGCTGCGGATCTTGCACGTCACCGGCAGCGACGTGGAACGCGAGACGGCTCGGATGATCGATTGCACCAGATCGAGATCCCTGAGGCACCCCGACCCCCCGTTCCGCCGCACGACCTTTTTCACCGGACAGCCGAAGTTGATGTCCACGAAGTCTGGCTGGAAGAGGTCGGTGACCATTGCCGCCGCCTCTCCCATGGCCTCGGGATCGGCCCCGAAGATCTGTACCCCGATCGGTCGCTCTTCGGGCGAGAAGCGCAGCTTGTCCACCGTGGCCGGATTATCGCGACGGATCCCCTCGGCAGAGAGAAACTCCGTCACCACGACGTCGGCACCGTGCTGATGGCACAAACGACGGAATGGAGACTCGGACACCCCGGCCATGGGTGCGAGATACAGCGGCACCGTATGCGGGGTCGCGAAAGGGAACGTCTTGGTAGTCATCGACTTGGAAGCTAGCCACGCCTCGCCGCCCGGGCAACGCGCGGTTTGACAGTGGCGCCCCGGCGGTTATCATGCGGGGCTATGGAACTGCGCGAATTCTTTTCCGAAGATGCCGTCCAACTCGAGCTGCAAGGCACGAGCAAGGACGAAGTGCTGAAGGAACTCATCGGGCTGCTCAAGCTCGACGAAAAATCCGAAGGCATGTTGTTCAAGATGCTCAAGCGTCGCGAGAACCTTGGCTCGACCGGGATCGGGCGCGGTATCGCTATTCCGCATTGCCGCTCGCTCGTCGTCAATCGGCTGCGCGTGGCGTTCGGTCGGAAGCGCGATGGCGTGGACTTCAAGGCGATCGACGACAAGCCGGTGCACTTCTTCTTCCTCATCGTCGCGCCACCGCTCGAAGTCTCCAATCAGTACCTGCCCGTCCTCGGCAAGATCGCCCAGTTCAGCAAGGAAGCCGACGTGCCGGGAAGACTGCTCGAGAGCGCGTCGCCAGCGGAATTCATGGCGTTGCTGGAAGAGAAACGGGTGTAGGTCGGCGAAAGAGACGCCTCGCAGGTCACGCGATCTCGCAGGAGCTAAAAAGGGCGACGCAGTTCAGTGGTCAACCACGACTCGTCGAATGTCCGCCCGCAGTCGCTGCGAGACACGCCAGCTCTGCAGCAAAGCTGCCGTCGCGAGTCCTGCCACGAGACCGATCCACAATCCTCGCTCCTTGAGGCTGGTGCGAAATCCGAGATATGCGCCCAGTGGCACGCCGACTCCCCAGAACGCCACCATGTGCAGCACGGCCGGAATGCGCGTGTCACCCGTTCCGCGCAGCACCCCGCCCGTCACCGCCTGTAATCCATCGAACACCTGAAACATCCCGGCCAACGGAATGAGCGCGACTGCCACGGCGACGGTCGCCGCCTCGGTGGTGTAGCGGGTGGCGAGCCATGCAGGGGCGGCGAGAAAGACTGCCGCGCTGAGGCACATGAAGCCCGTACCGCAGACGATCGCCGCGACCGCATCTCGACGGGCAGCAGTCATATCGCCGCGTCCGATGGCTCGTCCCACCACGGCACTTGCGGCCCCCGCGATGCCCAATGGCACCATGAACGTGAGCGCCGCCATGTTGAGTGCAATCTCATGACCGGCCAGTGACGCGGTGCCCATC
>Ga0163144_10007682_pt1 | contig 23566 bp, 20 predicted proteins | sample OliLak19BULKMAT1_FD_123175 | JGI IMG/M metagenome (GOLD analysis project Ga0163144, IMG submission 123175) | Freshwater microbial mat bacterial communities from Lake Vanda, McMurdo Dry Valleys, Antarctica - Oligotrophic Lake LV.19.BULKMAT1 | ecosystem: Environmental > Aquatic > Freshwater >...
CGATGCTGCCCCCGCACCGATCGACACCCAACCGGCCCCGGCCCAACCGGCCCAGCAACCAGCCCCGGCCCAGCAACCGGCCCAACAACCGGCCGCGCGGCCGCCGACCCCTCCTCCAGCTCCATCCGCTGCCCCGTCGCCGTCGGTCGCCACCCAGCCGGTCGCCCAGCCAATGGCTCAGCCACCCGCTGCGACTCCACCGGCTTCGCCCAGCCAGCCGACGATCACCGATCCGGTTTCAACACCAGCGCCATCCATCTCCCAGCCCGAGGCCGTCCCGCAGGATGCGGTGGCCCAAGCGATGTACTTCGAGGCCCAAGCCCTCCTCGCGGAAGCCGACCAAGCGTTCGCCCAAGCCCGGTATAACGAGGCTGCGCGAAAGTACGATCGGTTGCAGCGTGAGTTTGCAGACCGCCTGTCCGAGGCGCAGCGTTCGCAGATCACCACCCGCATCGCGGAGGCACGGGCCCAACTGGGTGGAAACACTGGCGGCGTGCTGGGCGACATTACCGCCCAAAACACGGTCGCCAAGCAAGCCGCAGAGGCCGAGTTCGCCAACGATATGGAACTTTCCCGTCGGGCTCTTGAAAGCGGCGATATCGGCCGCGCCCGCGATCTGGCCTCGTCCGCAGGCCTGCGCATTAAGGGGGCCCGGCAATATTTCTCCGCCCCGGAACTCGAGGGGTATGACCAGCGTGTGAAAGACCTTCAAGCCGAGATCGCCGGTCGATCCGAGCAAATCTCTCAGGACGCCCTCACGAAGGCAGAGCAGGAGCGGGGCCGCGAAGCCGAACTTGCGTCGCGTGAGCAGCAGGCCACCAAGTCGCGCAAGATTGTCGAAGCCGTGGACCGGGTTCGGGCGCTGCAGTCCGAAAAGAAATACGAGGAAGCACTCGAAGTCACCGACAGCATCCTGTTCCTGGATCCTGTCAGCCCGACCGGCCTTCTGCTCAAGGTCATGCTTGAGGACATGATCATCTATCGCGATTTCTACGATATCCGCCGCCGCAAGAACCTTTCGTTCTCGAACGAAAGCCTCGACAACACAGAGGCGATGATCGCCACCCAGGACATCATCGAGTACCCGACAGATTGGCCCAAGATCAGTTACAATCGCGGCGAGCCCATTGCCTTCGCCGAAACCGAGGAAAACCGCCGCGTGCTCGCTACGCTCGACGGCAAACGAATTCCTGTCGACTTCACTGACACGCCTCTCTCCAGCGTTATGGCCTACCTCGAGACCGTGTCGCAACTCGAGATCGACGTCGATTGGTCCAGCTTGGAGCTCGTCGGGGTCAACCGGGAGACGCCCGTTACGCTCAACCTTTCCCGCGTCCAACTCCGGGCCGTCCTGGACCGCGTCTTGGAGAAAGCCAGCGTCGACGCGTCCAATGGTGCCGCGTGGACGATTTCCGACGGCGTCATCAACGTGGCCTCGCGTGAGGTGATCAACCGCAACAAGGCCCTCGTCGTCTACACCGTCCGCGACCTTCTGTTTGAGATCCCCAACTACGACAACGCGCCCGAGTTCGATCTCCAGACCGTGCTCCAGTCCGGTCAGGGTGGCGGCGGGCAGTCCCCGTTCCAGGAAGCCGACGAGGAGGATCAGGACCGCCGGACGCTCGAAGAGCGCACCGACGAACTCGTCGACATTCTCACCGCCAACGTCGATAAGGACGGCTGGCAGGACAACGGCGGCGAGGTCGGTACGGTCCAGCGCTTCCAAGGCAACCTGATCGTCACCCAGACGCCGGCCAACCATCGCGCCATTCAAGGGCTGCTCTCGAAACTCCGCGAACAGCGGGCGTTGCAGGTCAACGTGGAAACCCGATTCCTCCTCGTCAGCACCAACTTCTTCGAGCAGATCGGCTTCGACCTCGACGTCTACTTCAACGGCGACAACAACCAGGTGCGGGCCGCCCGCGCCGCCAACCCGGCCGGGCAGATCCAGCCTTCCGACTTCTTCGATCCGAACACCGGCCGGATCACGCGCCGCTTTTCGCCGCCGGCCTTCGATTCCGACGGCGACGGTGAACTTGATCTCCAACCCTCTCAGGCTTCCACGCTTCCCTCTCCCCTCTCGGTCATCGGGGCCGGGCAGAACAGCCTCGGACTCGCGGAGAACCTCTCTGACACGACGTTTGCCTCCCGAGTCCTGGGCGCAGCTCCGGCATTGGGTATCGGCGGCCAATTCCTCGACGACATCCAGGTCGACTTCCTCATCAAGGCGACCCAGGCCGACACCCGCACCGTCAGCCTGACCGCCCCACGTCTTACCTTCATGAACGGCCAGCGTGCCAATATCTCCGTCGCTACGCAGGTGGCCTTCATCTCGGACCTCAACCCGGTCGTGAGCGAATCCGCGGTCGGCTTCGATCCCGATCTCCAGGTCGTTTCCGAGGGCGCGGTTTTAGACGTCGAGGGTGTGGTTTCGTCCGATCGTCGCTATGTGACACTGAACGTGCAGACGGCTATCTCGAAGATCGAAGGCTTCGGCAACATCCCCGTGACCGCCGTTGCCGGTGGCCAGTTGGTCAACTCCGCCGACACCCAGTCCTTCATCCAGACGCCCACCGTCACCGTCACGCAGGTCAATACAACCTCGGTCGTGCCAGATCAAGGCACCATCCTCCTCGGCGGTCAGCGTTTGATCACCGAGAGCGAGGTCGAAACCGGCGTACCCGTCCTGTCCAAGATTCCGATTATCAACCGCTTCTTCACCAACCGCACCGAGAGCCGCGAAGAGCAGACGCTCCTGATCCTCATCAAGCCCACCGTGCTGATCCAAAGCGAGCAGGAAGAGAAGAACTTCCCCGGACTTCTCGATTCCGTCCAGTTTTCCAACTGACCCGCTCTCAAAGGTTCCCGCTGTATCGCTCCCTGCCTTCACCCGGCCCGCGTCCCAGGCACGCGGGCCGGTTTTCTTGACGAATTTCTCAAGCGATCCGCATAAACCTCGACACGCTCATCACCCCGGCAAGAGGCCGCACCCATCGAGCCGCTATCATGGACCCGCTCGCCGCCCGGCGGGAACGACCCGGACGATTGCAACCGGTCGCATCCCAAGCCTCCCCTCGCGAATCAGGAGACCGCTTCCCATGCCCCCAGCCGATTCTCGAATCCGCGTGAAGCGTCAGGACAACATCACGCAGGTCGAGTTCGTCGACCGGAACATCCTCGACGAAGCCAACATCCAGATGATCGGCGAGGATATTTCGCGCCTGATCGACGCCGAGCAGAACCCCAAGCTGGTGATCAGTTTCGCCAACGTGGAGCACCTGTCTTCGGCCGCGTTGGGCACGCTCATCACGATCAATAACCGCATCCGTACCCGTTCCGGCCAGCTGCGGCTGGCGAACATCGACCCGCAGATCTACGAAGTTTTCGTCATCACCCGATTGAACAAACTCTTTCAGATTCACGAATCGGTGGACGACGCCGTCAAGAGCCTCGCCTAGCGCTCGGCGTGGTCGCCACGGTTCGGTGTGCTTGCCCTGATCCGGCGGCCTTGCCCTCTCCCAGCCTCTCCCGTCAATGACAGACGCCCATCCCACCCCCGACTCCGCGCGGCTGCTGGTCATTAACCAGCCGGGTCACATCGACCGCGCCCAAGACCAGATCGTCGCGGCCGCCGAGCGTCACCACTACCCGAAGGCCTCCATCTTCGCGTTGCGTCTCTCTCTTCAGGAGGCGGTCAGCAACGCCTTCCGTCACGGTCACAAAGATCTTCCACCCTCCACTCCCGTGGCCATCGAATACGACGTCGCCGACGCCCGAATCCGAGTCGCCATCCAGGACCAAGGGCCGGGCTTCGATCCGTCCTCGGTCCCCGATCCGACGCTGGAAACCAACCTCGAAATCCCCTCCGGCCGCGGCCTGTTCCTCATGAAGGCGTACATGGAATCGCTCACCTACAACGCGAGCGGCAACCGGCTTGAAATGGTCTACCGCCATCCGGGACACGAGCCGAACTAAAACTCGCCGTCCGCGTGAACTTTTCGCCGTCGTCCTCCGGTACATTCATGCGGAAGAAGCCGGTGCCATCGAGTGAACTCATCTTCCGCCGCGCCTGCGGACTAGAATCGCTCCGAACGAACCCCTAAGGAACACGCCATGAGCCTGACACTCCCGATTTACATGGACCACGCCGCCACCACCCCCTGCGATCCCGCGGTTGTCGACGCGATGGTTCCCGTGATGCTGACCAACTTCGGCAACCCGGGAAGCCGAAATCACCGGTTCGGTTGGGAAGCCGAAGCGGTTGTCGATACCGCTCGCGACCAAGTCGCCCAACTCCTCGGAGCCGACGAAAAAGAGATCATCTTCACTTCCGGCGCCACCGAGTCGAACAACCTGGCCATCAAGGGGGCGGCGTACATGTACGAGAAAGCCCCCGCCAACAGCGGCCGGCCGCGGGGCCACATCGTGACGTGCATTATCGAGCATAAGGCCGTTCTCGACCCTTGCAAGCGCCTGCAAAAAGAAGGGTTCGAGGTCACCTTTCTTGATCCGCCCGAGGATGGAGTGGTGACCGCGGAGCAGGTCCAGTCGGCCCTGCGTCCCGACACCATCCTGGTATCGATTATGTGGGCCAACAACGAGATCGGCACGATCAACGAGATCGAAAAAATCGGAGCGCTTTGCAAGGAGCGGTCGGTCCTCTTCCACACCGACGCGACCCAGGCCGTCGGCAAGATCCCCGTCAATGTCGAAACCGCGGGCGTCGATCTGCTGTCGCTATCGGGGCACAAGATTTACGGGCCCAAGGGGGTGGGTGCTCTCTATATCCGCCGCCGCAAGCCCCGCGTGCGCCTCCAAAGCCTCCAGGACGGCGGCGGTCAGGAGCGCGGCTTCCGCTCCGGAACGCTCAATACGTCCGGCATCGTGGGCCTCGGGAAGGCCTGCGCCGTCGCGATGGACCGGATGGAAGCGGAGAGCGTTCGCCTCACCGCCCTGCGCGAGCATATGGAACGCGAACTCACCGCTCGCCTCGATACTTCCAAACTCAACGGTCACCCGACGCGCCGCCTCCCGCACATCGCCAATATTTCGTTCGGCTTCGTCGAGGGCGAGGGCCTGATGATGGCGATCAAGGACATCGCATGCTCCAGCGGCTCCGCCTGCACCAGCGCCAGCCTCGAACCCAGTTACGTCCTCAAAGGCCTCGGGGTCGGCGATGAACTCGCCCACAGTTCTCTGCGGCTGAGCTTGGGACGCTCTACCACACGGGAACAGGTGGACTTCGCGATCGACAAGATCGTCTTCGCCGTGAAGCGGCTCCGCGAGATGAGCCCGCTCTACGACATGCACAAAGAAGGCATCGACCTCAGCAAGGTCGAGTGGGCGCACCACTGATGGCATTCCCCTTCCACCGCTTGGAAGCCAAGCGGCAAAATCCTGAACATCGCCAAGGATCCCTGTCTATGACACCCCATCATCCTGCTCCGCTCACACCGAGAAAAACAACCGCGCCAGGTGCCGAAGGTCTGGCGAACGCCACGATTTGCCTCCACGCTGATCCCCAAACGCCCTCCCATCTCAACCCCGCGGCACCGCCGCTCAATGGAACCCACTAATGGCTTACGGCCCCAAAATCATCGATCACTACGAGAACCCCCGCAACGTCGGTTCCTTCGGGAGCCAGGCCGAGATCAAGTCCCGGAAGGACGTCGGCGTCGGCCTCGTCGGCGCTCCCGAGTGTGGCGACGTCATGCAACTCCAGATCAAGGTCAACCCAACCACCGGGAAGATTGAAGACGCCAAGTTCAAGTGCTTCGGATGCGGCTCGGCCATCGCCTCTTCGTCCCTCGCCACCGAGTGGCTGAAGGGCCGCACCGTCGATGAGGCTCAGGAAATCAAGAACACGCAGATCGTTGAAGAACTCTCCCTACCGCCCGTGAAAATCCACTGTTCCGTGCTTGCTGAAGATGCTATCCGGGCCGCCCTCCAGGACTATCGCACCAAAAACGGAATCGTCGCCGAGGTCGGATCCCCCGCCCTCGTCTAAGACTCTTCACCCACCGAACACCCAACCCGCCTCACGCGTATTCTCTCCGGAAGGAGCCCATCCATGTCCACCATCGATACCCACGAACCCCACACGCACGCCTCCACTGACACCCAAGGCGTTCTCCTGACCCCAGAGGCGGCGAACCGCGTCCGCGACATCATTAAAGAGCAGGAACTCAATCCCGAGACCGTCCGCCTCCGCGTCGGCGTCAAGGGCGGCGGCTGTTCCGGCTTCTCGTACATTCTCGACCTCACCGAGTCGCAGAAAGACTCCGATGAATTGTTCGAGCGTCACGGGATCAAGGTGATCTGCGACCCCAAAAGCCTCCTCTACTTGAACGGCACGTCCGTCCACTTCAAGGACGAGATCATGCAGAGCGGCTTCGTTTTCGAGAATCCGAATGCCTCCGGCACCTGTGGCTGCGGCAGCAGTTTCCACGCCTAACTGCCCCGGCTTCATACCGCCGGGCTTCCCCGCGAAATTTGCTCTAAAAACGACTCTCCCGACCGCCCTGCTTGTGGGCGGTCTTTTTTTCGACTATCCTCTGGCAGGGACGTCCGAAAACGTCCCTCTTCCAACACCCCGCCGCGGCCCCAAACCATGAGCCAGATGTCCACCCCGCTCGAAACCGCCCACGGCTATTCGCCGCCCTCGGTCACCCAGTTCAGTGTCTTTCTCACCAACAAAGTCGGCAAACTCTTTGACTTGGTCGAAGCCTTCGACGGCTCCCCCACTCATATCTGCGCCCTGTCGGTGCACGAAGCGAGCGATCACGCGGTCGTCCGGATCATCACCACCTCCGCCGCCGAGGCCCGAGGCATACTCCGTAACCAAGGCCTCCCATTCAGTGAACGCGATGTTCTGGTCGTTGAACTCTCCGAGAAGAGAACGCTGAGCCACATGTGCCTCTGCCTCCTCGGAGCCGAACTCTCCATCCATTTCGCATACCCGCTGATGATGCCCGCCGGGAGTTGTTCCACCATCGCGCTGGCCGTCGATGACCTCACCCTGGGCGGCCAGATCCTCCGCCGTAAAGAGTTCCGGCTGTTGGGCGAGGCCGACCTGCAGCGGCATAACTGAATCCGGACCATGGCTTGCGTCCCGTCACGGAATACCCGGCCCGCTCACACGCCCCTTTCACCCGCCGTTCATGGTGTGGTCTCAGAATTCGGACATGAACGCGAGTCAATCGGGAGCGGTCTGGGCCGATGTGCTCCTGCGTGACCACCGGCCGCTTACGCAGGATCTGCGGGCCGATGTGTGCGTCATCGGTGCTGGCATCGCGGGCTTGCTGACGGCCGAGCGTCTCCACCGCGCCGGAAAATCCGTGGTTGTCCTTGACGCTCAGGCGGTCGCCGCCGGCGAGACGGCTCGCACGACCGCCCACGTCGTTAACGCACTCGACGACCGCTACACGCACCTCGAGCGGCTTCACGGCCACGACGGTGCCGTCTTGGCCGCGCAAAGCCATACCGCCGCGATCGATTCGCTCGAGCAACTCTCGGAAAGACTTTCCATCTCCTGCGATTGGAAACGCGTGCCCGGGTTCCTTATCGTGAACGCCGGACACGCTTCGGACAAGGACCGGCTCCTCACGGAAGAACTTGAGGCCGCCCGCCGCGCGGGCGTCGAAGTCACGCGCGTCGAGGTGTTGCCGTCGCCTTGGCCATCCGAAACCGGCGGAGCACTTCTGTTCCCCGGGCAAGGTCAGATGCATCCTCTCAAGCTGCTCGCCGGTGTCGCTGCTCATTTGGTGGGGGCGGGCGTCTCCATCCACCCCCACACACGCGTCGCCAAAATCCATTCGGGCCACCCCGCCACGGTGGAGACCGAGCGCGGCCCCACAGTCACCGCCGACCATGTCGTGGTCGCCACCAACACGCCGATCCATACCCGGCTCGCCGTGCACACCAAGCAGTGCGGATATCAAACCTACGTTGTGGGATTCGAGGTTCCAAAAAACGTGTTTCCGGACGTCCTTTGGTGGGACGGACCTTGGGAAGGTGATCCCTCCTACCACTATGTCCGGCTGGCGCCGTCCGCCGCCGGCGACGGAACAGTGCTGATCGCCGGCGGCGAAGACCACAAGACCGGCCAAGGGCCCGACGGCGACGGCCCCTTCCGTCGCATCGAGGCTTGGACCCGATCGCGCTTCCCTGCGGTTGGGAATGTGAGCCACCGATGGTCGGGCGAGGTCATGGAGACGGCCGACGGTCTTGCCTTCATCGGGCCGAGCCCGATCTTGAGCGGCGGCTTCCGCAACGAATACCTGATCACCGGTGATTCGGGCAACGGGATAACCCACGCCGCCATCGCCGCGATCCTCTTGACCGACCTCATCTTTGATCGCCCCAACCCCTGGGCCGACCTCTACGACCCCGCCCGCAAAGTGGACACCGGATCCATCAAAGAGTTCCTTTCGGAAAACCTGAACACCCTCCTCCAATACCGCGACTGGTTCAAAAAGGGCGACTTCGCCTCCGAAGGGCTCATCCCCCGCGGCAGCGGCGGCATCCTTGTTGAAGGCGTCCATCACACCGCCGTCTATAAAAACGAACACGGCATCTGCACGCGACTCAACGCCCGCTGCACCCATCTGGGCGGCTTGGTGCGCTGGAACGCGGTCGAAAAAACATGGGACTGCCCGTGCCACGCGTCCCGGTTCGCCGTATCCGGGGAGGTCATCCATGGCCCTGCCAATGCGACGCTCCGACCTTCCAATTAAACCAGAGAAATCCGAGCGACCCCGTCCACCGGCACCCAAGTCACCGGATTCCAACCGGGGCTCGCCGCAAAATCCCGGAGTGATCGGACGGTGTATAGTTGGGTCATCTGAAGGCCGCTCCGCTCGGAGCGGGCTTCCAAGGTGACCGACGCTTTTCATCTGCCCGAGTTGAAGCACCGGTTTTTCGATTTCGCACGGGCTCTGGTAGATGTAAGATGAAGATGTACGTTGGAAACTTGTCGTTTAATACTTCCGAGGCTCAGTTGCAGGCGTTGTTCGTGCCATTCGGCGCGGTCTCGTCCGCTTCTTTGGTCATGGACCGCGAGACGGGCCGTCCCCGCGGGTTTGGCTTCGTCGAGATGCCGAACGACGCCGAGGCCAAGGCGGCAATGGCCGCTCTCAGCGGTAAGAACGTCGATGGTCGCGATCTGACCGTCAACGAAGCCAAGCCGCGTGAAGCGGGCGGCGGTGGTGGTGGTCGCGGCGGCTTCGGCGGCGGCGGCGGCGGTGGTGGTGGTCGCGGCGGCTCCGGTGGCGGCGGTCGCGGCGGCTGGTAATTTTCTCGACCCTTGGGGGTCGATGATCAGTGAATGACGAAAGGCTCCGGACGTTTCCGGAGCCTTTTTTCATGGAAGCGTTTTGTGATTCTCTTGCCGTCCCGCCTCAGCGGCGGCGGCGGAGAACCAGCACCGCGCCAAGGGCGGATAACACAAGCGACCCAGGAGCGGGGATGGCCATCGTGTAAATTTCATCGATCACGATCCCGGCATAGTCGGCGTAACCGCTCGTGCCACCGGGCCCGCTCAGGGTGCGGCCGTCGGCGCCCACGAACCAGCGTGAAAAGTTGTAGTCATGAGTGGGCAGTTCGTCGGTTCCCTGGTACTTGAAGTTCTCGGTGACCCAATCGCGGTTGGGGACGTCGTAATCGCCGATGCCGCGGAACGTGTCGTTGGGGTCGGCGAACCAGATCGCCTTGAGGTCGCCGATCGTCTCGACCGCCGCCCCCGCGGCCTGATGGAACGAATCGGGGCGGCTCCACCACGTGTTGCGGTTGGTGCCGGCTTTGAAATTGATGATCACCGTCAGGTTGTCGTTGCGGATGAGGCTCGAATAGATGTCGAACATCGAATCGAAGTTGCCACCTGCGGGGTTGGCGACCGCTCCTCCGTCGGTGTCGACGGCCCCGCCCGCGGGCGCGGAGAAGGCCGTGGTAAAGTTCCGGACCCGCGCCCCCGCCGCGGCGGCGTCGTCCCAGCGGTATTTGGTTATGGTGGAGACGTAGCCGCGACCGGACAGGTATGCGCTCATGCCTTCCGGGCTGATGCAGGCGGCGTTGGCGGAGTTGTCCGGCAGGGGTGCGGCCACATAAGGGACGGCACGGCTTGCGGCGATAGCGACGTCCTCGTTGTTGTAGTTTGCCTGACGGAGCCAGTTGGGCTCGGCGGCATTGCCGCGAGAAAAGAGGTTTCGGGCGCCCAAGGAGTGTTCGGCGCGATACATCGCGCTGACCCAGGACGTCGTAGCGCACCAGCCGCCCGTGGTCTGCCACCAATCTCCGCTGTCATAGGAAGCACCGACTGGCTGGCCGGCAGGTGCGTTGTTCTGGGTGGCCTTCTGGTGCTGATAGGCGTCGAGAACATTGGTCTGGAAGTGGATATCGGCGGCGGCCGGACCAGCAAAGCCGACGAGGGAGAGAAGGAGGGCGGCACGGGGCTTAAACATGGTGAACTCCTGTTCGAGACCGGGGCGAATGGCCACTCTGAACGCGTGAGGGGGACACACCCTCGTCGGTTCGTTGCGGCGGCCCCGAGTTGGGCGGATATCTATGGAACGCGGCGGGGGCGGAATCCCTCACGCGGAAAACGAGAAAATCTCACGCGAAAGGTGAGGCCAACTGGCACCTCGCGGATGACGAACCCGTCCACCGAGATCGTGCCGGTTCAGGGCACGACGACAGCATCCGCCGGATTGAATCCGAGTTTCACTTTGTCGATGGCGGAGCGCCGTCGGCCGGTTCGCTCGCTGCGGCGAGCGCTGCGACAATCGGTGCTGCGTCCTCGGCGTTGCGGATGCCCTCAAACCGGTGGACGATGCGTCCATCCGTATTCGCGATGATCACCGCCGGAAAGACCGTGATGGCGAGCGCGTTCGCGAGCGCGTCGCCAGAACCGAGGACGGCCGGCGTAAAGCCGGCGTCACGAGCCACCCCCTCGGCGTTCGCCAAGGCTTTGTCCCGCACCGAAACGCCGAACGCGGGATGTGAGGTCGCGTGCGGTCTGATCGCCGCTTCGATGGCCGGTAGTCCTTGGCGGGCCGGGAGCGACCAGGCGCCAAAGAAGACGAGCACCACGGGCTTTCCCGAAAGGGTCGAGCGTGAAGTTCGGTTGCCGCTGGAATCCGCAAGGTCAAAATCGGGGAGCGCCTGGGGCAGTGTCACCGCGGCGGGTATGTCGGTCGCCGACGGCGTCGGCGCGGGCCCGGACGCGAGGTCGATGGGTTCCACGAACTCCGGCGTGCCGGAAGGACTGGTGTCTCCCGGAACCGGGATGGCTTTTCCATCAAAACCACCATCTTTGGGCGTATCACCCGACGGCGGTTGCAGGACCGGCGGCGGAGGGACGGGCGGACGGTCCTGTGTGTAGCCATCGGGCACGGCCACGCGCATCAGTTCGGGGCGGATGGTGGCGGCATCCGGTGAAACGACGACGCCCGAAAACTCGGTGACGATGGATCCTGAGAAGGCGCTGCTGGCGACGATTTTCTCGATCTTGCGGGGGAAGTGGTCCTCGACCCCGATCGACCATTTGGATACGTTGCGCCCGGAAGCGCCGGTGCTGATACGGACGACGTCGCACTCGACGCCGCCCACGTTGGAGCGCTCTTCAAGGGTAATTTCGGTGGCCGCCAGCGGTTTTGAGAGAGGATTCGTCGCGATCAGGTCGTCGGGCTTGGTTCCCGCGGCGACTTGGTAGAACGGACCGCGGGCATCCCGCGAGCGCTTCTCGATCACTTTCTTGGCGTCGTGGTCTACGAACTCGGTGGTGACAGAAAGCCAGGACACATCGAACTGAACCGGGGTTCCGCCACCCTTGGCAGAACCCGATCCGGTGCTGCGGACGACCCAGTTGGAGGTGCCGACCGGTCGCAACATGCGGACATCGGCCTGGGTTTCGGGGGACATTGATTTGAGAGAGTCGGTGGCGAACGTCTTGGCGCGGAAGGTGACGGCGTGGGCCTGCTGAATGGCTCGCTTACAGGCTTCGAGAACGTCGCGCCCGGGTGACGAGTCGGCCGCAGGCAACTCGTCAGGCTTCTCAGAGCCGGTGGTCGGAGAAGCGGGTTGAAGGGACGAGGGCGATCCGGGATTCCGGCCCTCTGGGAAATCAGCAGGCGCGGTTTCGGGTGGGAGATCCTCGGGCTCGAGCGGGGGCGCGGGAATTGGATCGGCCGAGGGCTGCCCCCATGCGACGGGGCACAGCAGAAAAGCAATCACCAGAACACGGAAATTGGGCGTACGGGTTGAGGTTTTCATATAGAAAAGGGCGGGGGAAGTCGTTTGGGAGGGATTCCAAACAGTGCAGTGAGCGCAAGGGTCTGATCGGGCTGACGCATGAGGTGCTCGCCCACGAGCACGGTGTTGATACCGGCAGCACGGAGGCGTGCAAGATCGGCGGGCGAGGTGATGCCGGACTCGCTCACAATGATCGACCGGTCCTCGACCAATCGGGCGAGGCGGATGGAATGGTTGAGGTCAACCTTCATGTTCGAAAGGTCACGGTTGTTGATCCCCAGGAGCCAGTACCCAGGGTGGGGAAAACCGATGTGCGGCAGAACGCGCCGGAGATTATCCGGCTCGTGCACCTCCACGAGAGTGGTGAGGCCCAACTGCTGAGCGAGGATGAGCATGTCGAGCAGCAGACCTTCGGGGAGACACTCGGCGATGAGGAGGACGGCGTCGGCCCCGGCGGCCCGGCTCTGCCAGAGTTGCCACGGATCGATGAGGAAATCTTTGCGGAGGACGGGGAGTTGAACCGCGTCTTTGATCCGGCGGATAAACGAGAGGTGTCCGCCGAAGAAGTGTTCATCAGTAAGGCAGGAGATCGCCGCGGCACCCGCCGCCTCGTATTGGCCCGCGATGATTTCGGGCTTGAAGGCTTCGCCCGCGTACTCGGGGCGGATCAGCCCGGCGGAAGGGCTTTGCCGTTTCACCTCGGCGATGACCGCGGTTTTCCCGGCGGACGACGCGGCTCGGATGGCCGCGAAAAAGTTTCGGGCGGGCTCTTCCTGGGCGACCATCGCTTCCAGTTCGGCGAACGTGGCCGATTTCTTCGCGTGCGCCACCTCGGTACGCTTGAAGTCGATGATCTCACGAAGAATCGCAGGAGTGGAACGCACCGGCCGGATTGTTGGCGCAATCGCGGCGGTGTGCGGGCCGGTTGCCGGAGTCGCGGCCTCGCAGGGCGGCGTGATGGACTCCGCGCGAACCGCAGTACGCGGGGGGGCCGTCGACGCCTGGAGCGCGATCCGGGACGACCCATGGACCTGGGTTCATGTGGTCGCCGCGATCGTGGTGCTGGCCGTTCTTGGGGCGGTCGGTGTGCTGCGTCCGGGAACCTTGAAAGGCGGGCGGGACGTTTCTCCGCACCCGTGGGGCATTTGGCTGGCGTGCGGGTTGATAGTGTTGGGGACGTCGTGGGTGGGCGGCGGGATCGTCGCGACGCTGCTGGGATTGGCGGAGGTCGCCCGGACGGGTGAAGATGAGAGCTCGATCATGGCCTCCCTGACCCTGCGGGAACAGGGAATGGTGAGCGTGTGCGGGTACGCGATGGCGGTGACGGCGGCCTTGGTGATGCGGCGTATCTTGGCGATGTCGGCACCGAGGGCGGGCTTGGAGTGGAGGGGCGATGCCTGGGTGAGGGGTGGGGTCGCGGCGGTGCTGGTGTGGCCGGTCGTCCAGGCCGCAGCAATCGCGGCGACGTGGGTCGTGCTTCGGGCGGGGGGCGAAGCGCCGCCGCACGTGGCGCACACGACGCTGCAAACGATCCTTGACTCGAGGGATGATCCGTGGGCCTGGGCCTTGGCCGCGACCGCGATTGTCGGGGCACCGATTGTTGAGGAGTTTGTGTTCCGGGTCGGATTGCAGTCCGCGGCCTTGCGATTGTTCGGGAAGCCTTGGGTAGCGATCGTTCTGAGCGCGGCCGCCTTCGCGGCGATCCATATGGGCGACCCGCGAACCGCCCAGTGGCCAGCGATGGCGGCGCTCGCGACGCTGGGCCTATGCCTGGGCTTCGCGTACGAGAAGACGCGATCGTTCCTGGTTCCGATCATCATCCACGCGGTGTTTAACGCGGCGAATGTCGGGCTGGCGCTCGCGAGCAATTGAGTGATGGACCGATGGACCGGATTCATGCGAAGACGCACTGCCAATAATCGACGCCGTTTTTCCGATCCCTGACCGATTGTTTCGAGCCGCGACACCCATGCCCATGAAACCACGCATCCTGACCGGCGACACGCCCACCCATACCGGCCTTCACCTCGGGCACTGGGTGGGGTCGCTCGAAAACCGGGTACGACTGCAGGACGAGTACGACTGTTATTTTCTGATCGCCAACATGCACGCCTTCACGACGCTGGCAGAGTCGCCGGACCAAATTCGCGCAAACACCATCGGGATCGTGAAGGACTGGCTGAGCGTGGGGATGGACCCGGACAAAAGCACGTTCGTCTTGCAGACCGAGATCCCGGCGATCGCGGAATTGACGTGGTATTTCGCGATGCTGATCCCGTTCAACCGGGTCATGAACAACCCCACGATTAAGAACGAGATCGAGGCGAAGAACCTCGGTGATACCTACTCATTCGGGTTCCCGATGTACGCGGTCGGGCAGTGCGCTGACATCCTCGCATTCCGGCCCGAACTGGTGCCGGTCGGTGAGGATCAGGAAGCCCACATCGAAATGTGCCGGGCCGTCGCCGGGAAGTTCAACCAGATGTACTGCGGCGTGGGGAATCGAGTGCCGCCTGAGGATCATGTGAAGTCGGGCGGACTGTTCCCGGTGCCCAGGGCCAAGATCGGCCGGGTGGCGCGGCTGCCGGGCCTGGACGGCGTTCACAAGATGAGCAAGAGTTTGGGGAACGCGATCTTCTTGAACGATCCGCCCAAGGAGGTTCAGAAAAAGATCAACCGCATCACAACCGGCCGGCAAAGCCCGACCGAGCCTGGTGATGTCAACAACATTCTTATGAAGTTCGTGGACGCGTTTGTTCCGGAGGCACGGGCCGCGGAACTGAAAACCCGCTACGCGGCGGGAGACAACCTCGGCGACGGGCATGTGAAAGCGGAGTTGGGAGAGGCGATCAACCGGCTGCTCGAGCCGATGCGGAAACGGCGGGCCGAGTTGGACGGAGACGCCGGCGACCAACTGGTGCTGGACGTGATCCGCTCGGGGGTCAAGAAAGCGAACCTCGTGGCGGAAGAGACGCTTTATCTCGCGAAGAAGGCGATGAAAATTGAATTCGGGGGCCGTGTGCTGGGGTGACCCCGCCCGCGCGATTTTACCTCGCTACCTCGATCGCTCGAGTCTCACGCAAGACCGTGACCTTGATCTCGCCGGGAAAGGTCATTTCTTCGCTCACTCGCTTGGCGATATCGTGGGCGATCAGGAACGCTTCGTTGTCGTCCACGCGGCTGGCATCGACCATCACGCGGACTTCCCGCCCGGCTTGGATCGCGTAGGCCTCTTTGACGCCGCGATGGCGGAGTGCGATGTCTTGGAGTTCGTTGAGCCGTTGGACGTACTTTTCCATGCTCTCGCGCCGGGCACCGGGGCGGGCGCTGCTCACGGCGTCGGCGGCCATAACGATGGGCGTGTAGAAGGTGGTGGCGGGGATATCCGCGTGATGCCCGCCCACGGCGTTCAGGACGGCTTCCTTTTCGCCGAACTGGCGGACAAAGTCCATTCCGATCTTCGGGTGGCCGCCCTCCATCTCGTGGTCCATGGCCTTGCCGATGTCGTGGAGGAAGCCGCAACGGCGGGCGAGTGTGCCGTCGAGGCCGAGTTGGTCGGCGATGATCTGCGAAAGGAACCCAACCTCGATCGAGTGACGCAGGACGTTCTGGCCGTAACTGGTTCGGTAGTGCAACTTGCCCATCGCCTCGATCACCTTCGGATGGATGTTGCGAAGGTTCATCTCGAGCGTCGCGTCTTTGCCGGCCTTCACGATCTTCTCGTTAATCTCCGATCGGACCTTCTCAACGACCTCCTCGATGCGGGCGGGGTGCATCCGGCCGTCGGCGATCAACCGCTCCAAACTCTCGACGGCCACCGCCTGCCGCACCTTGTCGAAACACGAAACGACGATCACGCCCGGGGTATCGTCGACAATGATGTCAACACCCGTCACCTTCTCGATCGCGCGGATATTGCGACCCTCGCGCCCGATGATCCGGCCCTTCATGTCGTCCGACGGGATGGCGACGGTCCGAACCGTGCTCTCGCTGGTGTGCTCGGCCGCGAACCTCTGAACCGCCATCAGCGTGATCTCGCGAGCCTTGTCCTTGGCCTCGGTTTCCGCCTTCTCAACGATATCGCGGACGACCTTGCCGACCAGATGGCGGCTCTCATCCTCAACCCGCTTTAACAGGACTTCAGTGGCGGCGGCTTTGTCCAGGCCGGAAATCTTCTGAAGCGCCTCCCGTTGCTGGGCCACCGCCTGCTCGACTTCGCCCTCGCGTCCGACGATCGTCTGCTCCCGGGTTTTCATCGTCTCGGCGAGTTTTGCCAGCGACTGATCCCGTTGAGTCAGGAATTCCTCCTTGCGGTCGATCAGGTCCTCGCGCTTGGCGAGGCGCCGTTTGTCTTCCTTGACCTCACTGCGAGCCTTGTCGAGTTCGCCCTCCACTTTCGAACGCTTTTCGAGGATCTCACGCTCCGACTCCATCCGGACCTTGTCGGCGGCGTTCTTGGCGTCGGCGTCGGCTTGCGTTCGGATCCGCTCCGACTCGCCTTTCGCTTGCGCCACGGTCTGTCGGCCCAATACTCCGGCACCGAACAGGCCCGCCACGACGCCCGCGACAAGAGCGAGCACGCCCGCGATAGCGACGTGCACGATCCCGATTTCGGCTATGAGCAACGATCCATGCGGCATCCGCGTGTTCTCCAGCGCTCGAAAACGCAGCCGGAGTTTTCACCGTCGGATCGAAGGGGTCTTCACCGCACGTTCACCGAGTGTTCACGGAACCCGCACAGACGCGATACAGAACGCCCTTCCGCCGCGGGCGAACGCAGAGATTCGTAACCCCATCTGAACACTCGACACCGCACTACCGGAGCGCATGAGCGGTTACACCACTCTCCAACAAAGCATGCGGGCCGGCGTATGAAAACGTCACCAACCGCAGAAGGCATCGATCGGCAAGCCGCCGTTTCGATGCCGCGCGGATGAATCCTTCGATCGCGACGGGTCCGGTTTCGCACAGCGCGGAACGCGGAGACCCGACCACGGTAGGGTTCATGCTAGGGGCCGACCTCACCAGTAGGAAGCCGGGCACTCAGGCCGCAGCCCGGAAGTCCGGACGTTTGATTCCCGCGACGCACCGTTCCAGTTGCTGCGAGACGAAATCCTTGTGGCTTGCGTTGAACGAAAAGTCAAAGGCGAGCCCGATGTAAAGGTTCTGTTCGTGATCGACGTGGGTGTGGGCGATCCGCGTCGTCAAGCCCAGCGGGGCGGCGATCATCGGCCGCAGGTCCAGACGCACCCATAGCAGCGGCGATCGTCCGGTGCTGGAAATATCCGCCCGTGCCACCTGAAGGCCGATTCCGCCGCCACCGATGTTCATCAGACGGGCCCGGAACGACTGACCGACATCTGGGAGCGTGAGCTCGGAGGTGATCGGTGCCTGCCCGTTAATTTCGGCGGCAACGATCATGGCGCGGTTCGCTACTTCGGCCGAAACGACCGTTATCGGGTCTTTGAGGGGCCAGCACTCCACACCCGGCATCGAGAGCGACGCCGTGGAAGTTCGGAAAAAGTCCCGGCGCTGACAGCGTTCGACGCTCGTGGGCATGGCGATCCGCATGGAATTGAATGGGGTGTTGACCCCCGGCCTGCCCGGCCCTGCGGGCAATATCTCGCTGCGGAACATCCAGCGATTCTGTCCGACGGCGATCACCCCGATCACCGAGGTGCCCGGCAAGAAATCGATCACCTTCCCGACCGCGGCGGGGCGTTCCAGCACGATCTCCGAATCAGAGACCGCGAAAACCCTCGTCCGCCACATGAGATCTGGAGATTTCTGGCCCGTGTCACCTTGGGTAACGGAGAACTCGATCCCGCCGCCGCGGGCTTGGATGTGCTCGAGGCTCTCTCGCCAACGCTCGGTTCTGGATCGTGATGCGGGCACAGGATGGGCCTTTCGGTTGGGGGGTGCCCGCTTGGGCGGCGCGTGCTCGCTCATCGACCGGGCCACACGCTCACATTCAGCTTGGAAGCGGCAAGTCGGCACTGATGGCAGCGAGTGATTCCGATACAACCGGTAAAGACGGCATCGATGATGCCGGGATCGACACGGCAACCGAGGTTCGGGCGGCATCCGGCTAATAAAATACGGGCGCGCGAAGCGGCGGGGGGCCAAGATGCGTGAAAAACAAGCGCGGCAGCGTCCCGGAGTGGTCGCCGCAAAGGGACGGCGACGGATCTATGACCCTAAAGAAGCCCGGCCACGGGACGAAGGGAATTAGACGCGATGGCCGGACTGCAAAGGGCCGGGCGTGGTTACTTCGTGCCGAGAATCAGCGGAAGCAGCCGCGCATTCTGAACGTTCAAAGAACCCAGCAAGGATGCGGCGGCCGTCGCCTCGGCGTCGGTCCCCTCGCCGGCGAATTCAGCCACGCGCGACACCTGACGCTCTTCCAGTTTGTTGCCGAACCGCTTGGCGCTGGCGGCCACGAGGTTCAACAACTCGATGCGCTCCTCACCGGCGGCCTTGAAGGCGGCATCCGCGATCGCCCGCTGGGATCGATCTTCGTCGATGTGGGACAAGATCTCGGCGATAGCGAGCTTCGTTGCGCCCTCCTTCTCGGTGAGGGCTGAACTAAGCGTCAAGGACGCATCGGAAGCTTTCAACACGCTGCTACCGGAGATCGCGAGGTCGCGGAGCGTCTCGAGAGCCCGGCGCGTGTACTCGTCGGCCTCTTCATCGCCGATCGCGCCGCCGCTGGCGGTGGCCACGAGATCATTGATCGCCCGGGTGATGGTTCCGGCGGCCAGACCAGTCTGCCGCACTTCGATCGTCTCGTCGTCGCCGAAGCGGCGGCCGAGTTCGATGTACTCCTGTTGACCCGAGAGCAGCATCAGTGGCGTGGCGGAAAGTTTGCTGGTGCCGCGGACTTCCTCGACCATCGTGCGACCCGCTTCGACGGTCGAAACCTGGGCCACGATCAGGTCAACCGAGGCCGCTTCGGCGAGCGGCCCGGTGAGTTCAGCGACGTTCCCGGCCTGCGGCAAGACGGCGTATCCGAGGGATTCGAGAGTCGTGCGAAGACCCTGATAGATTTCGGCGTCCCGGACCAGAACGGCGGCGGTCTGCTCCTTCGCGCTGCGGACGGCGGCGGCCAAGGTGGGGACCACCCGCTCGGAGCCATCGAACCCGTCCTTGGGCTGCGAGCGGCCGATCGCCAAGGCCGATTCGAACTGGACGCGCCGATTCGGATAGCCGAGAGCCTCGACCAGAGGCGACCGCCCGGATGAGCCCGAGACGAGGGCACCGCGCCCGGCCGTTTTTTCGACCGCTGCGATCGCGCGACGGGCCAGCGGCGTGTCGCGATCATCGATCGCCCGCAGGAGAACACGTTGGGCCACATCAGCCCCGGCGGCGGCACCGAAGTAATCGGCCCCCCGCCGCGAACCCTCGGCGTCTCCGGTGGGGTATGCCGGATTGACGTAGCCTTCAGCCGAGTCGATTTCGCGGGAGTAGTTGGTGGCGACCCACAGGGCCGCGGTGTCCGGGGTCACGCCCCCGGATTTCGCCTGCACCTCCATCGCGCGCTCGGCGAGTCGCATCGCCATGGCTTCGTGGAAAACCGGGGTCACAATGGCCGTCATCTGCAGGCCGGCGGCCGCATCGAACGACCAGAGGAGTTGGTAAGCCTCGCCGGGGAAACTCGTGACTTCGCTCTTCTCGTCGTAATATCCCTCCGCAAGTTCGGTGAGCAGGGATCCGGTTTCGCCGCCCGCCCCACCCAGTCGGCCCATCGCCCGCCTTGCAGCGGTCCGTACCGCATCGCTTTGGGTGGTTTCAGCCAAATCAGAAAGAAACGGCACGCTGGTGCGATAGGGCACTTGGCCGAGGGTGTCGGCAATAACTTCCTGCTGGGCCGGCGGCATGGAAGGCAATGCGGCGGTCAAGGGGGCGATGGTTTGGCGTCCCAGTTCGATGAGAACTCGCTGAACTTCCGCCTGCAGGGCCGGGTTCTGGCGGTCAATGAGGGCCGCGAGCAGCTGCGGAACGGCGTACTCCCCCGCGGCGATCAAGCGTGCTTTGCCCAGCAATCTGCCCCGCAGGGTGCCGGTCAGCAGCGCGATATTCCGCTGGACTTCCTCGGGGTTGCGGGCTCGGGAAAGGCGGCCGGTTTCGTACTCCTTGAGGAGCCCGGCGGCGATGGGCTCCAGCGAGGCCACCCGAAGGGCCTGCCGCACCGAGGTATCGAAACGGGAGGCGTCGTTGGCCTCCACCAACGTCACAAAGTCGGGCCCGGCAATCTTTCGATTCAGCAGTTCCTGCCCGCTGGCCGCGGCAAGATCGTGACGGGCGATCCGCGTGTAGTGGATGAAATCCACCAGGAGTTCGGCGTCCGTCGTGCCTGACGCGGTCCGAGGTGTTTCGGGGGTAGCCGGAGCAACCGGGGCGGCCACTCCCGGCTGTGCAAACGCCGCCGAAGGCCCGAACCAACCGATCGCCATACCGGCGACAAGACAACGACCGAGGCCGTCGGAGAAGCGGGAGGACCGGATGGCGGATCGATGGGTCACGCGAGGCTCCTGAACAACCACAAGCAAAAGAACGATTCGATTCAAGGTACGGCCGCATCGGGCCGGGTATCCGTGCAAGGTGGAGACTGTACCGACGTTGGGGCGAGGGCGTCAAACGGGACGTCGCGAAATGCAATGGTGGCGGCCAAGCGCAATTGTCCGACCCGGCTTTGACCCTTCCGCATGCGAGCGGGGGCTGGTTGCCCCCAGCCGACCGAAGCGGAGCGACCCGGCGCGGTCCGAAAACGGGAAAGTTATGGCGACCGGCAATCGGAGATGAACCTGTCATGCCGAGGTGTCGATGATGGCCGGACCTGCGGGAGATCCCGAGGCAAGGGCAGCGGCACTGAACCGTTCAAGGTGCGGGGACCGGCGAGGCCTTACCCCTATTTGTTTATAAAGGTGAGACATGGCCATCGACAAAGACGTTCTGACCACCGGCGAAGTCGCGAAAATTTGCAACGTGGCCCCGCGCACGGTCTCGAAATGGTTCGATTCCGGCTCGCTGAAAGGGTACCGAATTCCCGGCTCGCGGGACCGCCGAATTCCCTCCTCTGAACTCGTCAAATTCATGCGGGTTCACGGGATCCCTTTGGAAGGCCTGACGTCCGGACGAACCCGCGTGCTCATTGCCGACGGCGATAAAGAAATCGCGGGCACGCTCGAGAAAATCCTGACCGAGCAGACCAGTTACGAACTGAAGACCGCCAGCACCGCCTTCAACGCCGGCATGGAGTGCGAACGCTTCAAGCCGCATGTGCTGCTTCTCGACCTGCACCTTTCGGACGGCGACGCCCGCATCGTGGCCGACAATGTGCGGAAAAGCGAACACCTTTCGTTCACTCGCATCGTGGCGATGAGCGGCAAACTCACCGACGGCCAGGCGATGGCGCTGCGTTCCCAAGGATTCGACAGTTTCCTCAAAAAGCCGTTCCAAGTCCGGCAGGTGGTTGAGGCCATTGAAGCCGCGACCAATCTCGTCCACTAGGCAAGAACAACCTCCGCCTTCCCAAAGCCCCATGCATGGATGCGTGGGGTTTTTGTTGGGTCGGCGTTCCGATGAGAGGTGTCCACTCGATCTGGCCCGGCTTTTCCGGAATAGCCATTCAAAGCGGCGTTTCCGATTCGGTACGTCCACTTGGCAATCGCTCTGCCTCCTCCTACCCTTTCGCCCCGGCGGAGCGGTGCGCTTCGCCTACATCTGAAGACTTCTGCGACCGGCCGGGCTTGTTCGCCCGTCCGGCTCGAGAGTGAAAGGCAGCGTTCGTCATGGCACATAAAAAGGGACAGGGCTCTACCAAGAACGGCCGCGACAGCAATCCGCAGTATCGCGGGGTCAAGTTGTTCGGCGGCGAGGTCGCTCAACCGGGTTCGATCATTGTTCGCCAGGTCGGAACGCCCTTTGTCGCCGGCTTCAATGTCCGCCGCGGCAAGGACGACACCCTTTATTCGGTTTCGGCGGGCGCGGTGACGTACAAGGGCCGCAAGGTCCACGTCATTCCGAGCGATGCCAACGCTGATTGCCCCATCTGGTTGAAGCCGACGACCAACTAAAACGACGCGCGCGCCGTGGCGAGAGCGGCTATCTGGGCCAGAAGCCCCGGCATGTCCGCGAGGCGGAGGGCGGTGCTCGCATCGCTCATGGCGGTGCTCGGCTCGGGGTGGCACTCGATGAAGAGCGCATGGACGCCCGCGGCGGTGGCGGCGTGGGCCAAGAGGGGTGCGCGGTCGGGTCGGCCGCCGGTGGTTTCGCCTGCGCCGGGCAGTTGGGTGGAATGGGTGACGTCGAAACAGACCGGCGGCGAGCCTCCCGGAACTTTCAGATCCATGAGATCGCCCAAGCCGAGAAAGTCGTTCACCAGGCGACCGTAGCCGAAGGTGGTGCCGCGCTCGGTAAGGAGAACGTTGGAGCACCCGGCTTCGGCGAGTTTCTTGACCGGTCCAGCCATGTCGTGCGGGGGAAGGAACTGACCTTTCTTGACGTTGACGCCGCGACCGAAGGTTGCCGCGGCGTGTCCGGCGGCGGCCAACAGGTCGGTTTGCCGGCAGAGGAACGCGGGGATTTGCAAGAGATCGATGTGTTGAGCCACCGTGCTAGCGTGCGCGGTCTCGTGGATGTCCGTGGTGGTCGGGACGTTGAGGGTGCGGCCGATTTCAGCGATCCACGCGACACCGCGCTCGATGCCCGGGCCGCGGGGTGAGTTGATGCTGGAGCGATTGGCCTTGTCGAAGGAAGCCTTGAAGACATAGTGGAGGCCCGAGGTTTCGCAGGCGGACTTGAGAACTCGCCCGATCGTGAGGCCGAGTTCGAGCGATTCGAGAACGCAGGGCCCCGCGATGATGGCCAGGGGCCGGGCAGGGCCGATCTCGAAACCCGGCAGTGAAAGCGTTCGACTCATTCTCCCAGAGTACGGAGACTACTCGGTCCGCATGGCGGCCCTCAACGCGTTATCCTCCTCTCCCCCCGGCCCCGCTCGCCCCCGAATCTCAAACCCTCCGCCTCTTTGCACGTCCCGCCTCTTCTCGCATGCTCACCCTCCGCCAACTCCGCAAAACCTTCGGCACGCTCACGGCCGTCGATGGGCTTTCCCTCACCATCGCCAAGGGCGAGGTCTTCGCGCTCCTCGGCCCCAACGGCGCAGGCAAAAGCACGATCATCAATCTCTGCATAGGACTGCTGGCCCCAGACTCAGGGGACGTCCTCCTCGAAAGCGCTCACGGCCCCATCAGCCCCTGCACCACCGAAGGACGCCGACACCTGGGCGTCGCCCCGCAGGCCCTCGCGCTCTACGAAGACC
>Ga0163144_10007684_pt1 | contig 23562 bp, 22 predicted proteins | sample OliLak19BULKMAT1_FD_123175 | JGI IMG/M metagenome (GOLD analysis project Ga0163144, IMG submission 123175) | Freshwater microbial mat bacterial communities from Lake Vanda, McMurdo Dry Valleys, Antarctica - Oligotrophic Lake LV.19.BULKMAT1 | ecosystem: Environmental > Aquatic > Freshwater >...
GGCATTGGCCGATTATAACAAAGCCATTAAACTTGACCCAACCCTTGCCGTTGCCTACACTAACCGTGGGCTTTTACGCCAAGAGTTAGGCGATACTCAAGGGGCATTGGCCGATTATAACAAAGCCATTAAACTTGACCCAACCCTTGCCGTTGCCTACACTAACCGTGGGCTTTTACGCCATAAGTTAGACGATAAACAAGGGGCATTGGCCGATTACAACAAAGCTATTGAAATCGACCCAACCCTTGCGGGTATCTATTATAACCGTGGTGTTGTGCGTAGTGACTTAGGCGATACACAAGGGGCATTAGCCGATTATAACAAAGCCATTGAGCTTAACCCAACCCTTGCCGCTGCCTACACTAACCGTGGAGTTTTGCGTAAAGACTTAGGGGATACCCAAGGCGCATTAGCCGATTTAAACAAAGCCATTGAACTTGATCCAAGCTGCGCCGATGCTTACAATAACCGTGGAGTTTTAAAAGCTACCGAGCTCAATGATAAAACGGGGGGGTTTGCGGACTTGGAGAAGGTTAAACAGTTGTATTTTGCTCAAGGCAATATGCCTATGTATCAACAGGCCATTGAGGCAAAGAATGAGATAAATGACTATTTTTTGGAACGTGGGAAGTAACAAAGCGTCGTTTCTACCGTTAATGATTTCCACGCTGCGCTCGCAATGACGCGATTATGTGGGCTAGGCATCCACGGCGGGCGGGCACAGGGCCACGCCCCTACAATCTAACGCGTCTCCTACACCCCGCGTTGCAATCCATTGAGCCTAAACAACTCGACATGGTCAAAATACCCTGATTATCAGGTGTATAGCTAACGCTTAAAAATGATACACTTTACGTCTTACCCCCTCTCCCTTAGGGGGCACGCCTCGCTCACCCCTCCTAAAACGCCCCAAAGAGTTTAACGTTCGCTATAGAACAACGTTAACGGATGCTAGCCCTGATTGGCTTTTCCGCCCTGTTGTTCCTGTTGCTCGTTTTGTTTATCTTCCTTGGCCTGCTTCGCATCAAGCGCATCCTGATGCTGGGCTTTCTGAATGCCGTAAATCGCGTCATCGACAATTTGCGCTTCCAACCCGAGCATCCCCGCACTGTTACGGAGCCGCTGCAATTCAGCCAGCACAGGCTTCGACGGGTATCGGTAATACCCCACCTGCATCGCCCGAAGCATGGGTTCATGCACAACAGCCGACGGGTCACGCATAATCTTCAGCGCAAAGGCATCGACATACTTCTTATACTGCTTACGTTTTTCGAGGTTCGGATTCGCGCCAAGGATGATGTAAAAATCGTTGGAGGCATCAGTACGGCGCATCCAGTCAGGGTCTTCCAAACGAATGTTCAGCGTACGAATGACGTTATCATCAAAGCCGCGAATCGTCGGCGGAGGCGTTGTCGGCACAGGGAGCGGTGGCAACTCAGGCTCGGGTTCAGCCTCAGGAGGGGGATCAGAAGGCAGTGGGGCTGCGGGAGGTTTTCCCACTTCAGACGCACCTTTTTCTTCTTTCTGACCTGTAGGCGCACCTTCATCAGGAAGCGGTGATGCGTTGTTGCCCAGATCGCTCGTTTCTTCAGACATCGCATCATCGGGGGGTGGGCCTGATGAAAGCCCCCCAGGCATTGCCGTTTCAGGCGACGATGCCTGATCTTGTGCGGACTCTTTTTGCTGGAAAGCAGGTGAAGACCCAGAGTCTTGCGAAGGCTCTTGGTTTTGAGACTGTTGGGCTTGCGCGTCTGAATTATCCTGATTTGGCGCGTCCTCCTGCTGAGGCGCTGTCATTCCAGAAGAACCGTTGGTCGGATTTCTACTTGTTGATGAAGAAGATGTCTGATCTTGTGAAGGGTTGCTATTTTGTGCGGATTCCTTTTTGTCTTTCGGCTCAAAAAAGAGCCACGGTGCTAAGGTCTCAGGCGGAGCAGGAAGGTCTGGCATCTGAGGCGTTCCAACGGCATTCCCCGATGGGTGTGAAGACCGCGTAAAGGTATCCCCCTGGAGTTTCACGGCCTGTTTAGGCACGGGTTCTTTCACTTCCTCAGCAGCATTGATGCGCAGAGGAAATCGAGAGAGAGAAAACTGGCTGGGTGGAAGGGTTGCCATGAAAGCTCCATAACAAAAAAAGTCGAGTGAGTGCATGTCTATAAAGCCTGATGATCGTCATTTTGTGTTAGCACTCGTTTTGTGCTATATATTTAACAGTCTTTCTGATTACAGGGATATCCCATGCATTACACCAACATTTCTAACGAAGAACTTCAAGCCCTCATCGCCTCATCGCCTGATTTACAGGTGATTGATGTGCGCACTGCGGAGGAACTCCGAGAAACAGGCCACCTGCTTCAAGCGCAGCACCATCCTGTGCAAACCATCCAACGATGGGCGCCCCTTCTTAAAAGAGAAACACCGATCGCCTTTCTATGCCGTAGTGGCGTAAGGAGCGTCTACGCTTGCGATTACATGGTTCAGGCGTTGGGGGTTGATCCCGACAAAACAAAACTCTACAACTTGACGTACGGCATGAACGAATGGGACGGCGAACGCGCCCTTAATGCCGACCAACTCGAAGACATTTAAACACACGTATTACCGCTTAAACTGGTTGAGCCCTCATCCTACCCCTCTCCGAGAGGTAGAGGGAACAGAAAAGGAAAACCCCCATGATGTCACTCACTCGTGAAGATGTATTGAAAGCCCTTGAGGGCGTGAACGATCCTGAACTACACAAGTCGCTCACCGAATTGGGCATGGTGGATAACATCGTGATTAGCGATGACCTCATCGCTTTGGATATTATCCTCACCACGAAAGCCTGCCCGCTTAAAGAGAAAATCCGTCAGGATGCCAAAGCAGCCGTGGATGCCATTGCAAACGGCATCAAGGTGCATGTGAATATTTCAGGCAAAACCCTGTCTCCCCGCCTGCCTGAAAAAAAAGCCATTCCAGGAATTAAGAACATTATCGCCATTTCGAGCGGTAAGGGCGGAGTCGGTAAATCCACCACAGCCGTAAACATTGCCTGTGCGATGGCTAAAGCAGGCGCGAAGGTCGGTATTCTCGATGCCGATATTTACGGCCCTAACGTGCCTATTATGATGGGCGTTGAAGGCCAAACGCTTAAAGGCGTTGATAAAAACAACAAAGCCATTCTGCCCGAAGGCCACGGCGTCAAGGTGATGTCCATCAGCTTTCTGGTGAAGCCCGATCAAGCCATGATCTGGCGTGGCCCTATTCTGCATAAATCCCTCGCGCAGTTCTTTACGGATATGGCGTGGGGCGAACTGGATTACCTCTTGATTGATCTTCCTCCAGGAACAGGGGATGCTCAGCTTTCGATTAGCCAGTTGGCTCCGATTACAGGCGGAATCATTGTCACTACGCCTCAGGATGTTTCGTTGGCGGATTGCCGTCGTGCGAACTCGATGTTCAAGCAAACCAATATCCCTGTATTGGGCGTGATTGAAAACATGAGCTACTTTATTAACAGCCACGGTGAACGTGAAAACATTTTTGGTGAAGGCGGCGGCGATGTCTTTAGTAAAGAGCTTGGCCTTGAATTGCTGGCCGAAGTGCCACTTGTTCCTCAAGTGCGTAAAGATGCCGATGCGGGACTGCCGATTGTGATCTCGAATCCTGAAAGCATACCTGCGCAACTCTTCTCCGAAGCCTCACACAAGATTGTCGCCAAAATCTGTGAAATGGCCGTCGATAGCTATGGTGCAGAACTTCCTGAACCCGTCGCTGCGGTTTAACTGCTTAATTGTTGCAGTACGTTTTTTCTCTCTAAGTAAAATAAAGGATACTCCCTGAACTATGCTGTTCTCCCTCCCTATGCGCAGGCATATAAGCCCATGTCGCAACGCAGCGGTGGCAATTACGATGATGAAATAAAGAAGCTCAAAAAATACCTCGCAAACGTGAACACAGAAGGTATTGGGAACAGCAACGGGCTAACCACTGATAATTATGCAACTTTTGCTAATATACAGAGAAAAGCAAATAGTGATGGATATAATTGGAGTGCAAAAGAAATCGGGTATGCTGTAACTTTCGCTAAAGATCTTGTTCGACGTTTTCCATTATAGTAGTTTCTTTGATGGTTTAATCCTTGTGGAGATCCCCTCCACGTCCCTAGCGCAGTCGAGGGACATTCCTTAGACGAAAACGTTAAGATAAATGTAAGCATAAAGGGGTCTGTTCTCGCGTACAATAATGAGACATCCGCTGACTAATAAAGAAAGTTCACCCATGTTTCAGACAACCCCTGTTCCTGCCGATCACTTAAAAACCGTGCCTGAGGGCTACACGATTCTGGATGAAGGCGTGAACAACATGGGCATCTATGTGGGGGAGCAGGACGTCATTAAAGTGCTGGAAAAAACAGATGAATACAGACAGGATTTAGAGTTTTACACGAGCCTGCCCGACGCGTTGATGAAATACCTACCCAACGTTATTGACATTTCTGAGAACGAGACGGCTTACTTTCTTAAAATGGAAAAGCAGGCGGGTGATGCGTTGTCTAGCTACACGCACGACTTGGGCTATGATGAAAAACTACACATTATTGAGCAGGTGTATACCAGCCTAGACGACATCCTGCTTGAAGCCTTGTATCTTGGGTATGCGTTGCTTGATCTGAATTCGGGCAATCTGTTTGTCTGCCCTGATTCCTATAAAGTGACAGGCTTGGTGGATGTGAACCGCAAGTATGTGGTGCATGTTAAAGAATCCGACCATGTGTATGTTCGCGAAGGGTTGAGCCGTATTTTTGTGGATGAAGCCTTCTCCGTCTTAGCCCAGCTGGATGATGAGGACGTGGCGTGGTTACAGGAGATACTGAATGAGCAGACGACTCCGACGCTCTACTTAACAGGGGTCGATCAGGCGCGAGTTGATGGATTGCTTAAGCAAAGCGTGTTGAATGCCAGCCTCATGTGGAAGCATGTGGCCTTATGGGTGGATCCTTTTAAAAGCGATGTGGATGTCAAGTGGCTGAGTTCCCTCACTGATAACAAGGCCTTCATGCAAGCCTGCTTCCCACTCGCGAATGAGATGCTGAAATGGGCGAGCCCTTTTAAATCGTAGTGTGAGCGGGTTGGTTTCCCCCTCCCCAACCCTCCCCCTAAGGGAGCAAGAGCAGAGAGTATCATGTTATCGACAGCCCCCTGTTTAAAACGCATTCAGCCGAGTGAGCTTCAGGCATTTGCGCCGCTTGCGCGAGAAACGTTTAAGCAGGGCTTTGCTGAGTTCTTCCCGCCTGAACTATTGCAGGATTACGTTAAGAATCACCTCAACGATGAGCGTATCGCCGAACAGCTTTGTGATCCGCAAAACATCTTTATGTGGATTTCTAATGACGCTTCAATCGTTGGCTACATCAAGATCATCCCCCACGCGACGCAGTACTTTGAGTTCTTGGAAGAGGACGTTGAGCATCCCGTAAAGCCCTGCTTTCTTGAGCGTTTTTACCTGCTCGATAGCGCGAAGGGATCAGGCATCGCGATGCGCGCCATGAATGAATTGCTCGTGTGGATTAAAGCGAATACGACGTGTGAGAGCGTTTATCTAACAGTATATGAACACAATTTGCGAGCACAACGCTTTTATGAGAAAGTGTCCTTCCACAAGATAGGGATGAGCATCTATCCCTTTAGCGACAGCTTTAAACCACGAGACTTCATCCTATGCATCCCACTCTCACCTCCACTCTCAGCCCTGTAAATGCCGACGATCTTGAAGTATTAACGAGTATTGCTCGTAAAACGTTTGTAACCACCTTTGGGCATTTGTATAGCGATCAAAACCTAGCGGGTTATATCGAAGAGCGTTTGTCTCTCGAAGGCATTACCAAGGAATGGTCTGACCCTAATACCGTGTTTTTGCTGGTGCGTGATGCATCGCGTAAAACGGTCGGATACATCAAGCATATCGAGCAGAGCCAGCAGTATTTAGAGCATCTTGACGCGGGGATCGCTCGCCCTACGCAGTCCCTTTTGCTCGAACGTTTTTACTTTGTTCCAGAGGCTCAGGGAACTGGGGTTGCGCACAAGGCGATGCAGGAATGGTTGGCGTTTGTAGAGCAGGATGCGTCTCTCGATGCGATACATTTAAGCGTCTGGGAAGAGAACTTCCGCGCCCAAGCCTTCTACCAAAAATACGAATTCATCTATGCGGGGACGTTTGGCTACGCCGTAGGTGATCAGACCGACACTGAATTTGTGTATATCAAGCGCTTGAAGAATCAGTAATTCGGAGTTCCCCGTTTGCTCCCTTGTCGATTTCGGACAAATGACGAGACATTGCGCAATATCATAAGCGTTACTTAGGCCACAATTTATACTTGTTAGTACTTGAGGTGAAGGCAACCTTAACATTTTTTAATTGGTGTCACTGCCAAATGGCGAGTCTCGGACTCGCTATTTTTTTGTGTTACATTCGCAGGCTAGCACATTTTCCTCATCAAGTGGTCTTAATGCCTGTAGGGAATATACGTTAAATAGAGATCACTAGCGTAGGGAACGCTAATGCCAAACACAAGAATAAAGGGCGGACAGCGTCTTCGTTATTGTAGTTGGTATAAACAGAGTGGCGCTATTTAATAGACCCCCTTCATAACTGTTCAGTAGGATGCAGGTTCACTGATTGACATCCGATAGGATGACACAATCACTCGCGTAGCGGGAAGGGCAAACGGCTTAAAGGGCGTGAACATGCTGGTTCATAACCGAAAAACGGCTTGACCTGACACAGAAAATGCGCCTAATGGGCAGTTATGAAGGAGGTCTAATGAAAAAAGGGCAGGGGACGCTCCACATATGTCAAATCAACCACGACGAAAACCCGTCAAACCGACGGATACTAATTTTGATACATCGCTTGGCCTTCGCTACGCCGAAGAGCTGAGGCAACGCCAAGCGGCAGGGCAATTTGGAGCCATGCATAACACTAGCCATAATTTGACCTCGGAAGATTTATTATCGAACATGGTTATGCAGGGACTAAATAATCTGGCGCATGTGACACTTTCGATGCAGAAGGATCGACAGCGTCAGCAACCCGCCTACGCCTATCAGACGATTCCTGAAGGCAAGAAACGACACTTTGCATAAAGGCTTCGGTTTCCTCTCCCCGAGGGAGAGGATTAAGGTCAGGGTGCATGCTGTTTTTGTTATGTCTGAGTCCCTCATCCTAGCATAGCCCGCCATAGGCGAGGCGTGCCCCTCAGGGAGAAGGAACCAGAGAGCTATACCCAAACGCCTTCTTCAGTTAAACTACTATCAACAAGTAGGCAACGCTGAAGGAATTTTTTATGATTGATGTAAACGACCCCCACGCCATTATTGGGACGCTGGAACATACCAAGCTGGCCTTTGCGCATCGCGCAGATGTGGTGGCGGAAATCACGCAACTCTGTGAAGAAGCCAAACACTACGGTATGGCGACGGTCTGTGTCCGTCCTGAGCATGTCGGAGTTGCGCGTCGTGCCTTGGGGAATCGAACGAACGTATTGCTCGCTGCGGTGGTTGCTTTTCCCGCTGAACCAATTATAAAAGCCAAGCATGAAGAATGTCCTGTGATTGGCGCCTGTGCATCGACAACGAAGATGCAGGAAATCAGCAGTACGCAGATGGAAGGCGTGGAAGAACTCGATATTGTGTTGAACGTCGCGTTTTTAAAGACGGATCGTGAAGTTAATGGCGATTTCACCCTGCGTGAATTAAAGGCCCTTCGTATGTGCGCGGGCGATATGCCCATCAAGCTGATTCTGGAAACGGATTTGCTCACCGATGATGATATTGTTTATACAGTCAGGATTGCAGTGGACGCTGAACTGGACATGATCAAAACATCCACAGGATTCATCACCGATGGTCAGGGTGCTCAAGTAAATCACATCCGTTTAATACGAAAGACGCTCGATGAAGCTGGTGCGTCTCATATGGGGATTAAGGCCAGCGGTGGCGTGAGAACGCTGGAAGATGTGAAGGCTCTGCTGGAGGCAGGGGCTACCCGTATTGGAACATCTGTAGGGGTTTTGATTGCGAAAGAAGCCTTGGGCGAATCGGTGGAACAAACGGCGTCAACGTATTAGATAGTAGTGTAGGGGCAGGCCTTGTGTATGCCCTCCAGCCAGCATTAACGACGGGCGGGCACAAGAACCCGCCCCTACAAAGGGAAACATGCGATGCACGTTATTTTAGATTTATGTGTGGTGCCGTTGGGTGTTGGGGTGAGCGTATCCAAGTATGTTGCGACCTGTGAGAAAATCATCAACGCGCATGGATTAAATCACCACCTCCACGCCTACGGAACCAACATCGAAGGCGAGTGGGATGATGTCATGGCCTGTGTGAAGGCCTGTCATGTCGCGATTCACGAGCAGGGCGCACCTCGCATTACAAGCACCATTAAGCTCGGTACGCGGACGGATCGGCAGCAGTTGATGCAGGAAAAAGTGGATAGCGTCGAGAAGTTGCTTTAGATTACTCTTACCCCTCTCCCTTCTGGGGAGCACGCCTCGCCAGTGGCGGTGTGGAGGAATCCTCTCTTGTTCTAACGCTTTGTTGAACGCCTTCGGACCAGAGGAGGTTCTTCGACGATGCCCATCCTTTGGATTGACTGCTCAGGATGATGTGGTTTTTTATCGCTTGAATCCTCTCCCTCAAACAGGGGAGGGGTAAGGGTTTCGCCGTAAAAGGGGTGAGTCTTTTGTTAGTCTGATACAAGAGAGACTAACATTAGGACACGTGTAGATGCCCCCACAGTTGCAAGCCCTGCTGGAAAATAAGCGCAATTTAGCCATCGCGGGTGCGGTCTTGGTCTTGGTGATTATTACCGTTATTTTGCTTGTGGTGTTTGGTAGTGGTGGCGGAGAATCAGCGACTAAAGCCAAGAGTGATCCTGGGGTTTTGCCACTGGATGAAACACAGCTCCTTCTGGCGGATGGCGTTGCAGGCGGAAAAGCGATTGAAATTCGTGGCCAGCTGGCACGTCAGGGTATTCGGCTTAATACAGTTCCAGGTACAGGTGGAAATGTGTCCCTGTACTTTTCCGCAGGAACGACGCTAAATGATCGTGATAATGCGCTACTCGCGATTGCGCAATCGGGGTTAATGGATGGCAAGCTGGGTATGGAAGCTTTTGATACGAGTGATATGATGGCAAGCCGTGAAGAAAAACAAATTAAACTGGTTCGCGCACAAGAAGGCGATATGTCCCGCATTATTCGTAAAATGACCCCGATTGAAGATGCCTTCGTTAAAATATCCATCCCTGATCCGACACTGTTTGCGAGTGATCGTCGTCCGCCGTCTGCTGCGGTGCAGGTGGTTCTGCCACCTGGGGACCGCTTGAGTCGGGATAAAACGCGCGCGATTATTAACCTGTTGGTAGGCGCGGTGCAAGGCTTGGAATCCAAGTACGTTGCGCTATCTGATACCAATGGAAATACCTATAACAGCGTGCTTGATTCTTCAATGGAATTGAACGACAAGGCCGAACAACAAGATTTTTACATGAAGCAAAAAGTGTCTTCACAACTCGATAAACTTATCGGCGCGGGGCACTATGTCGTGACAGTGGCGACATCTATTCGTGAATCTCCCAAGGAAACGATGGTGCAGAACTTTGATCCCTCTAAATCTGTGGTCGCTACAAAGCAACGCTTTAAAGAAAAACTTGGCAACGGCGGCGGATCAAACATGTTGACCTCTCGAAGTGGAGGCCCTGTTTCGGGATTCCTTCCGCCTGAACTGGATAGCAAAGTCGCCATTGAAAAGCAGCTCGGTGAAGCCTATGGGTCTTCTGAGACAGTGAGTGAGGAAGATGGGTATCTACGTGAAGGCACGGAAGTGGCGTATCAAAATGGGCATAGCCAGTGGGTCGAAACCAGTGTGCCTGGGATGATCGAAGCGATTTCGGTGGCAGTAACGATTGATGATGGGTACTACCCGAACATCCCTCCTGAAGATTTACAGCTTTTGATTGCACGGGCGGCAAGTCCTAAAGTCATGCCGCAAAACGTCAGCATTGCTCGTACTGATTTTGAAAATCCGAAGCCGTTAGAAGGGGATTCCCCTATTCCTGATGCCGATGTAAACGCTGCGGGATTTATGATCCCTGGGATGTCGCCTGAAGCCGCAAAAGGGGTGATGACGTGGCTCCCGTGGATGGCCATTTCTGTGCTAGGTGCGGCAGCTATTATTCTTCTTTTGGGGAATGCAGGTCGCTCTCAAAAATCAGAAGACACCTTGGAAAATACCATCTCGGAGCTTCACAGCTTGCGTCAACATGCTGAAGAAACACAAGAACATTTGAAGTACCAACAACAACTCAACGAGCAACTTATGCAAACACAACAGCAACAGCACCAAGCCCTTGAGCAGACGCGCCAGCAAAATGCCGATAAGCTCAAAGACGCGCTTAAAAACCTGAATGAATCGTTTAAAGAAAAAAGTGCCGTTCAGACGGTTCGTCCGCGTGACGTGAACCTTGAAGCATGGTTAAATTCAGACAGCTAGAAATTTTTGTAGGGGCGGGTCCTGTGCCCGCCCTCCAGCATTAACGACGGGCGGGTCCTGTGCCCACCCTCCAGCATTAACGACGGGCGGGCACAAGACCCGCCCCTAAGACGGTTTACCTCATGCCTGATAATCTACAACAAGACCCAGCTATACAGGCGATGGACGCGGAAGCGTTATCGCTAGAATATGCTGAACAGGTGACGGATTCGCTGAGTGAGGCGGGCATTGATTTTGATGAGATTCAACGTTCAACGGATATTGCAGCCCACTTTGTGAGTGTTGCGGTCGGGTTGTTGCAGCAGGACCCTGGCTTTCAATCGCCTGATAACGCTGATGCCGTGTATCTGGCTTTTAACATTGACCATTGTCGAAAAGTGCTGGAGCTGTTTACCCATGCGATTGTTCATGCGAGTTTAAAATCGCAGGAGTTGCAGTTATTCGGCGAGCCTAAGTCTGTTATTCTGCAAAGCCTCGCGCAAGATGCCTTTTTTCAGGCCAAGCAATTGGTGGCGGCTACAGTTGGGCAGGAAAATACCCCCAATGTCCAGTTTACGGATGAACAACTGGTTGAATACATCGAGCAAATGGTGGCCTCTTCGCTGCATCATTACATTGGTGAATACGAGCAAACCCACGGTTCGATTCACGGTGAGATGGAAGAGAGCGGACAATCGTTTGGGCCGCGTAAACAGGCACAACCCCCTGAACATCAAGACGAGCATTCCCAACACCCCCCTGATTCTCCGTCTCAACAGTATTCACAGCAGACGTTTAATCCTCCACCCTCTTACCCTCAACACGCACATGATCCATCAGGGAAGATTAATCATTCTCAGGAAGCCCCTGTTTCTGATATTCCCCCCATTCAGATTAAACTTGCGGCGTTGAGCCTCTACTTATCGACGCAATCTGAAGAGTCGCAAGCCGAATGGAAGCAACAGTTTCCCAAAGAGTATCATACCCACATTGACCACTACAGGAACATCGATAACATCGCTGCGGAATTACCGATGCAGGCAGTGATAGACCAATTAAATGCGTTTACAGAGACTATTAAGGCGAGTGCGCACACGCCTGCCGCCCGACATGATCGGGTGCGTCGTTCGCTGTATGAGCTATTACAACACCCCGATAACCGCCAGTTATTGGAAGGGGTGATGTTACAGGAACGTCCTCAGATTCAGCGATTGTTTAAGCATCTTGGACGCATTGATACCGTGCCAAAGTTGGCTGCACAGTTGCCGATGTGGTCTGAAGGATTGGAAGTGGCCATGCTCGAATATTACCAGACACTTCTGGAGCGCATTTAATAATGATGACTACTAGTAATTCAACCCTAAAAAAATACGCGTCATTGCGAGGAGCATTTTACACTTTCGTAGAAAGACGTAAAAGCGGGCGTGGCAATCTGTTAAGCAAGAAACGTTTAATACCGTTTCTATTAAGCAAGGGCGTATCGCGTCTTCGTTGTTGCCGCCTCTTTTTGTTCAACCGTGTATTATGTATACACTTATTTCACAAAAAGAGCCGTCGCCTAGAATCCATCCATCCGCCCTTACTTCCTATAAATGGTATAAGAGGTATAAGCTAATGGCGTTGTTTAAACGGTTCACTAAAATGAAGGCTTCCGCACCTCAGGTAGTGACACCATCGCCTGTGCCTCATCCTCAACAGCAGGGTAAGCATCAAGGTCCCGCTGAAATTTTTGATGTGGATGATGATTTCCTTGAAGGGTTGGTCTGGAATGAAGACACCGTTTCCCAAGGTGTTGCGCCAGAACGGCGTTCATCTCACCCGCCGTCTCGCCGTCAACAGGACGCGAATCAACAAAGCATGTCTCAAGAAGCGTACAATGCTCAAGTGGATCAAGCGTATCAGTCAGGTTATCAAAACGGACGCGCCGAAGGCTTTCCAGTCGGCAAAGAAGAGGGTGCCAAAGCGGGGTATGATGAAGGACTCGCGCGAGGCCTAGAAGAAGCCAAAGAAGCCAGTCAGGCGATTTGGTCGATTCTCGATCAACTCGATACGGCGAAGTCCCAAGTGCTTGAAAAATCCATACAGGGCATCGTTCCGATGGCAATGGCTATTGCGCAGCGATTGCTTCATACGGAAGTTACGTGTGATCGAACGCTTGTGGTTGCCATTGCAAAAGATGTCTTGTCTAAAATTGACCGCTTGCAAAAGGAAGTCGTTTTTAAAGTACATCCTGATGATGTACAGCGCTTACGCCAAGATATTGAAGACAATGAAGACATCTGGATGGGCGAAGTGAAGCGGAACATCATTGTGGTGGGCGATGAAGACGTTGAGATGGGCAGCGTGATTTCTGAAACGTCTGGGGGTCAAATTGATGCGAGCTTTTCGACGCAGCTTAACATGATGCGAAAGATTCTCGGCTTGCCTGAAACCAAGGAAGCCCCTGCTTTGACAGGAGCGGAAGAGTTCGCCCACCTCCTTGAGCCTAATGGCTCTGATAGTCCTGAAGATTGGGAAACGCCCTACGACGAGGGTGAAGCTTAGGCAGCTATGCTATACTATCATTGGATGATTATTAGTGATGCGGTTGACAAGTGATTAAAAATGAACAATACTGAATCTAACATGCACGTCTGGCCTATCTCTGATTCATCAGGTGATGCAGAAAAGGGCGTGTCTTTGTTTTTAAAGCCTTTCCTTTCTACACAACAGAAAATAGACCTCCTTCGAAAGCGCAATCTAATTATTAAGCCTCAAGAAGAAGCATATGTTTCTTCTATACTCGAAAGTGTAGGGTACTATAGTCTTTCAGGCTACTTTCATTTCTTTTATAGAGCAGGTCCTTGGGCACAACATTCCTTTGTTGAGGGTACCTCATTATCTTTTGTCTCATATTACTCAAAGTCGTAGGTTTGATAGACAATTTGCAAAATGGTATCACGATTTTCCAGAAGAGCACCGATCACACCTAGGCTTTCGACATCCACTCGCCTATTACGATCGCTACCCCCTGCAGATAGACTAAGCAAGCTCGGTTTTGGTGGCAACCTGCTACACTTAAGGCTCGTAATACTGCCCTTAAGTATTTCTGAACGTTTAATGAGAGAGCATGACTCACTGTATACTGAATAGTGTGTGATGAATGATACCCTTAAACCGCATGGACCCACCCTCGTAGATGATGATGGCCTCTAACCAAACCCATACATCGGCATTTGCCCTCCCTCCGATCAGCGAGATTTTGCTGGTTATTGGAGTACTTTTGCTTATTCTGATCATTCTGGTGCCGCTACCAGAATGGTTTATTGATGCTTCGGTCGCCTTTAACGTTTCGCTTTCCATTGTTCTTCTCATGCTATCTCTCTATGTTAAGCAACCCCTTGATTTGGCCGCGATTCCGTCGCTTATTCTGGTGGCGACCCTCTTTCGACTTTCGTTGGGGATTGCGACAACGCGTTCAATCCTCGCTACAGGCTCTGCGGGGGCGATGGTTCAATCGTTTGGGGAATACGTGACGGGCGGCAACATGGTGGTTGGGATTATCCTTTTTCTCATCATCCTCATTGTGAACTTCATGGTTATTACCAAGGGGTCTGAGCGTGTGGCTGAAGTCGGCGCGCGTTTTGCGCTGGATTCCTTGGGTGGCCGACAAATGCAAATCGATGGCGATTTAAACGCAGGCTTTATTGGCCCTGATGTGGCGAAGCAGCTACGGGAAGACCTCCAGCGGGAAATGTCTCTTTTGGGGTCTATGGATGGGGCAATGAAGTTCGTTAAAGGGGACTCGATTGCCGCGATCATCATCACGATTATTAACATCGTGGGAGGCATCGCGATTGGGGCCTTCATGAACGGATTGCCCTTTGCGGATGCGGTGAATAAATACACCATTCTCACCATTGGTGATGGCTTGGCTTCACAAATCCCCGCGCTGATTATGTCGGTTGCGATTGGGATTACCCTCACGCGTACCACGAGCGTCTCGGATAGTTTGGCAAAAGATTTCTTCATGCAGTTTAAGGGAAAGCCTTACGGTCTTATTTTTGCAGCGATTTTCCTTATCTTTATTGCAGCCACATCCAGTATTACAGGCCTAACGTGGTGGCCGTTTGTGATTTTCGCGCTGGTGCTTGGCGGCATGGCGTTTAGCGTATTTGTCACCAGCGATGTGCAACAGCAAATGGGTGAGTTGCAGGAAGTTCAAGAGAACATGCAACAAATGATTGACCCCAACCGCATGTACGAACGTATGGGCGTTGATGTGTTGAGCCTTCAAGTCGGCGCTAGCCTCCTGCAGATTGCTGATCCTGAGCAGGAAGGGCAATTACTCGGAAAAATCGCAGGTCTACGGACGCGCTTAACAGATGAACTCGGCTTTATTCTGCCCAACATCCGTATTATGGACAGCAACGAAATTGAGCCTTACGAGTACCTCATCTCGATTCGTGGAAACCCAGTTGCCACAGGGAAAGTCTATCCTGGATACTACATGATCCAGCAACAGTATTTCGAGACGTACAACATCCAGCCGCCTCAGCAGGTGGTGCAAGGTCAGGATGAAAGCGCGGGTTTACCCGCAATCTGGCTACAAGCCAACGAAATCCCCGAGCAACTACAAGCCGTCGCCGTTGAAGCCACTGATGTCGTCATTCAGCATTTACAGACCGTGGTTATTAAGTATGTTGATGACGTGCTCACTAAGATTGACGTGTTGAAGCTCATGGAACTTATGCGCCAAAGCGATCCGAGTGTTATTCAGGAGCTTGTGCCAAACATGCTCACGCCAAATGATCTGCGTAAGATTTTCGTCAACCTGATTCGTGAGAAAGTCTCGATTAAAGATATTCAATTCATCTTTGAACGGCTCAGTGATTACGCGCGATTTAGTCGCGAACCCGATACACTTTCTGAGCGCTTACGGGCTTCCTTAGGCCGACAAATCTGCCTGTCTCATGCGGATAAAACAAAGCAACTCTTGGCGGCTACCTTGTCGAACGAGTGGGAAACGCTTCTGGATGAAAGTTGCCAGCGAACCGAGCTGGGCGTGATGTTCCTGTTGAATCCCATGCAGGTTCAACAACTGATTCAAGCTGTTAGCGATACCCTTCGTATGGTTCAGCAACACTACGGCAAGCAGCCAGTGGTGTTGTGTTCGCCGCGTATTCGTTTACCGCTCTTTGAATTGCTAGACCGTCACCTACCGAACACGGCGGTTGTGGCCTACAGCGAACTCATCCCTGATGTGAAGGTGCAAGCCGTCTCCGCCATCAACATGGAAGAGTAGGACACTACAAACTCACTAACACCACGACCTGCGTTTCTATGGCTTCATGCGTTCCGACAGGAGGCAGCCTCTCGCCTGTCTTGGCTTTAAGCGACACGCGCGAGGCATCAATATCGAGCAGTTTAGCCACCGATCCTTGAATCACTTTGCGGTGCGGTAATAATTTAGGCGCTTGCAAATGCACGACCATATCCACGTTGATGATGGTGAACTGCGGGTGTTTCTTGCGAATTAAAATCATCACTTTCTCAAGGAGCATTCCACTGTTTGCTCCCTTCCATTGAAGATCAGCAGGTGGGAAATGTTCACCAATATCACCCAGATGGGTTGCGCCCAAAAGGGCATCAATCACCGCATGTAATAGAGCATCCCCATCCGAATGGGCACGACACCCCCACGGACTTTCCAAGTGTAAGCCACCAATCCACAACGGTAGATCGGGTTCAAGGCGGTGAAGATCAGTACCAAGGCCGACACGCAAATTATCCATAAAAAGTTCCTCAATTTATAAACGCCCAACACATCGTCGGGCGCTTAATAAATAAAATCATTCGAGCGAAAGAACGGGAGCAGATCCTTCGGCTACGCTCAGGATGACGTAAAGTGGGGGGCTAGCCTAGGGTGGCTTGTCCTGGGTTCCAGTTTACTGGGCAGTTTTCGCCTGTTTGGAATGCCTTGACGGTACGGAGAATTTCATCCACGTTACGGCCAACAGACAAATCATTGACGGTGTAGCTACGCACCTTCTGCTCAGGGTCAATAATGAATACTGCGCGGTAGCTCAAGCCCTTTTCTTCGTTTAAAATGCCGTAATCGCGCGAAATGGCGTGGCTTAAATCAGAGACAATCGGGAAATCCATTTTGCCTAAGGAAGATTCAGACCATGCTTTATGGCTGTATACGCTATCCACAGAAGCCGCTAGAATTTGCGCACCTGCTTCATCGAAGCCTGCTTTTTTCTGGTTGAAGCCAACAATTTCAGTGGGGCACACAAAGGTGAAGTCGAGCGGGTAGAAGAATAATACGACCCATTTTCCAGCCTTGGTGTAATCACTCAGCGTGACTTCGGTAATGTCGCCGTTGGCGTACGCGCCCGCTGTAAAGTCTGGGGCTTTTTGTCCGATAGTTAAAGACATAGAGGTCTCTCCTTATAGAGGGTTGAATAACGTCCTATAGATGTTTAAGCATCTCGGGAACCCTCTCTAATATACCGCCAATAAATGGAGACTTCAATCTTTGTTTTCCAGAAAGAGGTTCGCTGTTTTTGTCTTCACAGATTGCGATGCTCTTCGTTTCTTGCGAAACCATGGTTCGGAATGACGCATATTTTGAGGGCGAGGGTGGATGTGATTGTAACGGATTTTAAAAACTTCTTGCTACAAGCGTATGTTTTGCTGATACTATGATGGCTAGCCTCTGTAACACCCCCATCTTTGGAATGCTTTTCCTTGTTTGCAGTCTGTATCGCTTCCCCCACGTGAGCTAGCCACGACATACTTTTAGAAAGAGTGTGAGGCATCAGGCGGCGCTCTTGGAGAATCCACAGAACGATAAAAGGAAATGCGACCATGTCCATTACCACAGAACGTATTTCAGAACTTACGAAAGAGTTCGGTGAAAACGAAAAAGATACTGGCAATACAAAAGTCCAGATCGCTATTTTTTCTGAGCGCATTCGCAATTTGACGGATCACCTTAAAGAAAACCACAAAGATTTCGCCACCCGCCGTGGCCTCTTGATGCTGGTTGGTAAGCGTCGTCGCTTGTTGAAGTACTTCCGTTCGGAGCATACCGCTGAGCAGTACAAATTGCTTATTGATTCACTCAACATCCGTAAGTAATTTCTTACCTATTTTGACTTTAAAGGGTGGATCATGCGTCCACCCTTTTTTGATTGAAAAACGTTCGTCATCCTGAGCGAAGCCGAAGGATCTCCTAATACCCTTTATAGGAAGTAAGGGCGGATAGATGGATTCTAGGCGACAACGAAGACGCGATACGCCCTTGCTTAATATAATGGGTATAAGATTAAAGCAGTTTCGGAACACTGATGGCTAAGAAGACCACGCCCATCGCGAGGATCAGAAGTGCGGAAATAAAGGGGAGCCAGCGTTGTACATTGGCGAGCCACTGATACCTTGCTGTGGCTTCTTCAAGGGAGGTTCCTGCTAATTTACCAAGCAATCCAACGCCCATCAAAACGATCGCCATGCCTACCGAGAAAACCAGGATAAACGCGAGTGCTTCAAACTGCCCTAGGCTAATCGCCATCATGAGGCCTGTAAGCGTTAGCGGACACGGGCGAAGTCCGCTCATTAGCCCCAATAAAAACAGTTCTCTGCCTTTTGGAGAGCTTGCGTTAATCTGATCTGCTGCGCGATTATCATGTTGGCAAGCGGTGGCGCAGGTAGAGCCAACTGTCGTACCATTGAGAACGCGCCGACTACGGATAAACATCAGTGTTCCCAGAACAACAATCACGCAAGCAGAAACCACTTGAAGCGTATCCAGCCAGACCTGTGGGATTTCCTCAATGGATTGAAAGACACGGAAAAAAAGGATCACGCTCAAAATAAGAACGAGACTGTGTGCAATGGAAATAATCCCACCAAGCTTGAGAACGTCGAGGTAACGCGCTTGTGGCTGTCCCATGTAGGTTGCAATCACTGCTTTACCATGCCCAGGTTCCAGCGCATGACGCAAGCCAAGTAGTAGGGCAGTGGCCATAGACAAAGAATCAAGCTGAACAGGAAAAGACATAAAAAAGGACTACTTAAGCGGTTTCGACTTCAACAATCAGTTCGATTTCGACAGGAGAATACAGCGGAAGATTCGCAACCCCAACTGCAGAGCGCGCATGTTGACCCATCTCCATACCAAAGATTTCGGCAAGAGCGAGGGAAGCTCCGTTGATGACTTGGGGCTGTTCAATAAAATGCGCAGTACCCATGACAAAACCAACAACTTTGACGATCTTCGTAATTTTAGACAGGCTGCCGATCTCGTTTTTGATAACGCTTAAGCCGTTCATAATGCATAGTCGTGCGGCTTGTTGAGCCTCTTCAACACTGAGGTCTTCGCCCACACGCCCCTTGTAAACAAGTTGCCCGTTCGTCATCGGCAGGATGCCACTGGTGTAGACAAGGTTTCCTGATTGACGGCACGGAATATAGGCGGCGACAGGCTTGGGGGCTTCAGGAAGTTCAGCTTCCCATTCGGCGAGCGATTTGGACATCATCATGGCGAGAGGCTCCTCGGATCATTGAAAGATATAGTGCCCAAGTAGCATACCGTAAATCTAAAAAACCCCATAGCAAACGTAACAACACAGTTGCAAAAGAGTGTGCTTATTTGTTTCCCCCCTTGAGAGAGAAGGAACTAACCCAAGAGAGCCTAGTTGCCGTTAGGGCCTGTTAAGCCGCCACCAGCCCCATTAATTAAGCTGTTTTTATCCAGTGCCCGCCCACGGTTAAGTCCGCCATCGTACTGGAGGCGGTCGCGCTTTTCTTCATTGCCTGCGAGTTCAGCCATGGTTTGAATACTACGAAGTGCATTTGGGTCAACGCCAGGAAGGGCAGGCAACACGGCCGCCTGATTGGGATCATGGGGTTCAATCAGTGGAAGCAGGTTGTGCTGTGCAGCTTGTCCATCCGCTCCGATCATGGGCAACTTACGGCTGATAGAACCGTCCCCGCCAAGGATAACCGCTTCCAGTTGTATGCTGTTGTATTGGTAACTGTCCGTCCCTGCCTGTTCCGAACTGACTTTTTCTTCAGTCTCTTTATCCCGCTTAAAAAATTTCCCCTTGCGTCCTTCCTGAAATTGTTCACTTGTAGGAAGGGGAATAGTCACTTGTTTGACGCGCTCAGTAGGGCCTAGATCAATCGTGATTTGCTCAGGAGCCTGCTCGTCTCCCTCTTTTAAGGGCAGGTAACGGTATAAAATAGTCACCTGTTCTGCATCGCCTGTGCCACGAACGGTTACTGTGTTTTCAGCATCTCTCATGAATCCACGAGGCACATACACTTGAGATTGCTGGTTGGAGGCGCGTTGAACATTCAGGCGCTGAATGGCTGAGCGGTTGCCTGCTTCAGCAAGAAGCGGTTGGGTGAAGGTCAATAGAGTAAAGAGGGCGATAAAGAATACAGATAACAGATTCATAGGAAGTCTCTTTTGATTTCCTCCCTCTCCCTTTGGGAGGGGGGTGGGGAGAGGGCGCAAGGGTTAAAACGGGCTGAGGCACATGTTTCCTTAAAAGTATAGCATACCCGCTTACTGGCCTGGTGGATGTTCGGTGGTGTCATCCGCAGAAGGGGGGAGCGCAGGTCTAAAAGACTTTGGGCCTGGGGGTGCGACTAATCCAGGCAGGATAAGCGGAAGCGGGGTGATTTTGGTAACGTCGATTTGACTGGTGGCCATGAGGTAGCGCCCTTTATCGGTGAGCAAGTCCTGTTGTTGAAGCAGGTCAAGGCCTTTGGGTTTTGGGGGAGTGAGATGTGTTTTGAAGTTCGTTTTTGGGCCGCCTGCTTCAGGAAACATTTTGGCAATCACGTCGTCAATCGTGCTGGTGGAAGGCAACCCTAAGCGTCCAAATTCTTCGTGGTATTTAAAGCCTGGCGGTACTTTGTAAAGCCATTTGAGTGTTTCGACATCACGGGAAGAGACTTGGTTAATCCCGATTTGATGCGTCGGGTACATGATGTCTCGAATGCCGTTGCTGTGGCCTAAGCCAAGGGCGTGACCGATTTCGTGGATGACGGTACGTTTTACCTCGGCAGGGTTATCATAGTAGGCGTGAACCTTGCTATCTGTTAAGCCAATCGAAATTTCCGCAGAATAGAGCCGTCCATCGGGTGCCCAGCTGTATTCGCAGTGGCCTAAGCTTTTACGATCGACGCGCCGCCAGACGAGATTGATTTGCGATTGATTCATTTGCTCAACGCGTTTAAACCTCACTTGCCCTTGCATGGCGGTTGCCCAGAGGTTAAAGCCATCCCAGACCATTTTCTCGTAGACACTTGCGTTGTCCTGTTTATCCTTTTCATACCAGTGGAAGGGGGCCACATGCACCAGAATGGGCGACGTCGTGTTCGACCAGCGAACAAGGCCCACATCTTTTATATTGGCGGCTAGGTATGTATCCACACTCATGAATCTGGAGGCCTTTTTTTACAAACCGTTTGGACTTTCTACAACAAGTAGATGAATTAGCGTTTTCAAACTTCGAAAACACATCCGAGTCTTCTTCTATTTTAACGCTGATTCCTGTGCTGTTCAAGTCCCTACCCTATTAGGTGTAGAGGCTTGCAAGACATAGGGTTTTCACTCGATAACCCATACGAACCATAAGGAGTGATATGCCCAAAAGTAATTCATCTAAACCCTGCAGACCCTTACACAGTAAGGATATTTTCTACTGCTTAACTACGCAAAAGGAACGGTTTTCTTCGTGAATGATACCCTCAAAACCTGGTTGCTGACGCTTAAGTCTCAGCTCTTCTCGTTTGCACTTCTCTGTGCAGCGGGAGCCTTGTTGTGGTATCAAGTGCCACATTTGGAAGGGGTTATGCTTAAGAACTTCACGCAGTGGCAGCATCGACATGAAAGCAAACTCACTGCGCAAACTGTGATTGTGGCTATTGATGAACCTGTTGTGGACATTCTTCAAGACCGCTTTAAGACGCAGTCCATTAACGATAAATTCTATCATGCGCTTATCAAGGATTTAAACCGTCTGGATGTGACAAACATTGTGGTTAGTGCGCCCCTTCAAACCCAGTATGTTGAAAACAATCAAGACTTGAAAGAGAAAAAGCTTTACCTTACCCAGCGTTATGGAATTGATTCTGCGTTAAAAAATGAGAAGTTTACCAGCCCTGAAGAAGTGGGGGTCTATAAACCAGATGCTTCAGATATTACCCAGCGTGGCGTTGAACCTTACTTGCTCCCTCTATTTTATACTCCCTCTAAAGCTGTGTCTCTTGCATCGCGTCGGTTTCCAAGTTTATCCCTCTCAGGCGCATTGCAATACTTTAATAGCCAAAATGAATTCTCTAAAGCATCGTGGTTGAGCACCCCGCACCAGAACTTTATGCATACAGGCCAACGCCTGACGATTATTCCCGATCAGTTTAAGGTAAATACCCCTCGCCGTATCTTGACAGGAGAGGCAGGGGAAATTATGCTTCGGTGGACATCCAAAAAAGCCTTTTATTATCGAGATGGCTACTCCACACGCCAGCTTTTAAAGTTAAGCGATGTGTACCAACCCAATAATCTGGATGCGCTTAGTGCCTTAAAGGGTCACCCCATTGTCTTGGCTGATTTGACGGAAACAGGTGTCCGCACACAACCCAGTGTCTTGCACGAACGTCACCTTGAAGCCGATGTGATTGCCACAGGTATGGATAACCTCATTCAGCAAAAAAGTATGCATACGGTGTCTTCTTGGCAGGTACTCGTCATTCTTGTTCTCATGTCTCTCGTGTGTTTTGTGCCTCGTGCACTCAAGAAAAACCCCGTATGGGGCATCATCGCCTTTGGTATTTCAACGCTTGCGTATGTGGGCTTCTCTTATCTGATGCCTATTGTTGCTGGGGTGGTGTATCCCTTTGCTGCTCCTTTAATCGTGGCGATTATGGCCTATGTCTGCGGGGAGTTTTACTGGAAAATTCTAGATGAAAAAGATTTGCGTAACCTTGAACTGAACATGACGCAGCTCGTATCCAAATCTGTTCTGAAAGAAATCCAAACGAAGAAAACGCGTCTGGAAGCGGGCGGAAAACGGATTAACATTACGAGTATGTTTATTGATATTCGTAACTTTACGACGCTTTCCGAGAACCTGCCTCCGATGGAAGTCACCGAGATTCTCAATGCGTGGTATACGGAAGTTGAAGTGATTACCAACGAATACCGCGGGACAGTGGATAAGTTCCTTGGGGATGGCGCGTTGGTCATGTTCGGCGCACCTGTTGAAACGTCTCAGCACGCGGATATGGCGCTTAAAGCAGCGCGCCACCTCATTGAATCGAGCAAGGCAATGGGCAAGCGGTGGAAGCAGGAACGTCAAATTGATTTCAGTGTGGGCATATCGGTGAACTCAGGGTTTGCGTTTGTTGGGTTTATTGGCCCACAAAACAAGCTCGAATATACAGCAATTGGGGATACAGTGAATACCTCCGCGCGTTTACAGGATCAGCTCAAAACCTATCATACACAAATTATTTTCTCGGAAAGTACCCTCAAGCAGTGTTTGAATATCAACCTTGGTGGGGAAATATCGGGGCTTGGTGAGGTAAAGGTTCGCGGTAAGGAACAATACACCTCCCTCTACACCTTTAACGACATGTTCCAAAACGGGTTTACAGCAGAAACGGCCATTGCCTATGCTGCCAAATACGCAGTGGTGGATATAGAACACTCTCCAATGGATATGCCCGCCTGGCCAAGTGTACCTCCTGCTCAGCTCACTGTGGCTCAGGTGCAACCTACGGCTCAGGTGCCTCAAGCTCTTCCGCTACCCCCTCCTCCTCTCGTAAACCCCTTAGATGCCGTCGCCCCTCCACTGATACCCCCCCCACCCGCACCTGTAGCTCACGCTCATCCTGTAGCTCCCGAGCGACGCGCCCCTCTTCCAAAAGAAGGCCCCGCACAAGCGACGCTTACTGAAAAGCAACGCCCCCCTGCCGAGGTTCCACACCCTGTATCTCCTCACCTCCAACAGGCTCCCATGGGTATTGTCGCCCCTTCGCCGTTTAA
>Ga0163144_10007687_pt1 | contig 23553 bp, 18 predicted proteins | sample OliLak19BULKMAT1_FD_123175 | JGI IMG/M metagenome (GOLD analysis project Ga0163144, IMG submission 123175) | Freshwater microbial mat bacterial communities from Lake Vanda, McMurdo Dry Valleys, Antarctica - Oligotrophic Lake LV.19.BULKMAT1 | ecosystem: Environmental > Aquatic > Freshwater >...
ATCACTTTGATAAAGTTTTTAACCGTTTCCTCGGTGAGGTGCTGAACACTGCCATCCACCAGGCAGAAATTGCGGTGGATGGGACATTCCGCGAAGATGACCTGGGCTTCGGTTTCCCTGGCACCGGGGGCGAGCATGGGATAGCTGACGTTTCCAGCAGCAACGTCGTCCCAAGTGATTTCCGGGCGGGTTTTATCGGAAGGGCATCGCAGGATCTTGGGTGTGCCCATCTCGTTCTTCATGGAGATATAATCGATCGGGAAGACCCCTTGGTGGTCGTTGGCCCAAATTCGCGCGGACAGGCCAACCTGTTTCAAATTGTTTATGCAGGTGACCAGTTCGGCGTGCTCCTGGGCTTCGGCGAAGAAATCCTTAGTGCCCCCAGCGCCAGCGCCCGCCTGGTGCTCAAGCTTTTCGTTCTCGGCCCGCAGCTTTTCCAAAGTGGTAGTTTCAGCCTCCAAGCTCGCGATTTCCTCCCGGAGTCGTCGCAATTCCTGACCATCCTTTCGCAACCGGTTGATGTCGTCGCCCCAGGGTTTCAGTTTTTTGTATTCCGCATTTTCCTGGCGTAGTTTTTCCAGAGGTTGAGCCGCGGCGAGTTGCTGGATTTTTTCCTTTTCCAGGCGGGACCGGGTCGTGAGTTGGATGGCGATGGCCGTGAGCCCGATGGCCAGGCAGAGGGTGATCGGCAGCCAGCGTTTGAATGGGAGCCAACTGACAATGGCGCTTTCGGGAATGGGCGCCTTTGGCAGGCGAATGTTTTCCCGCAGCTTTGCTTCCAGCGCGCCGGGGACATCCAGGCGCGGCGAATGGCGCAACAAGTTTTCAATTTGAGCTTCGTTCATAAATCCTTCTTGATGGGTGTCGGTTCGGGCGTTGAGTTTGAGATCGACGGTTTTCTCTCGAAGAAATTTCAGGGCGGCGCGGAGCCGGTATTTGACCGTGCTGGTGGCGATGTCGAGCGCCTCCGCGGTTTCGCTCAGCGACAAACCTTGAAAGTAATGCAGGTGAACCACGTCCCGGTCGTCGTCATCCAACTCGCCCACCCAGCGGTAAAGGTGTTCAGCGGCTTCTTTCCCGGCTGCGCTTTCAAACGGGCTGGGCGCATCGGCGGCGCGGGTTTCCCACCAGTCATCGGTTTGCGGGTCAGATAAATTTCTGCGCCGTCGCCAGTCCACGTAAACATGGTAGGCGATGCCATGGATCCAGGTCGCGACGCTGGAACGGCCCCTGAAAGAGGCGATGGAAGCCCAGACCTTGCAAAAGGTTTTCTGAGTGAGGTCCTCGGCGTACTCATTGCTGCTGCACTGGCGGCGGAAGTAGGAAAAAATTCTCTCGTTAAAAAGGCTGATTAGCTCGGACGCCGCTGCCGTATCCCCGGACTGGGCTCGCGCACAAAGTTTTCCCACTGGATCAAGCATCATAAAAATTGTTGGTACTGGATTAGTCGGGGCAAGCGAGCTGAGTGGACAAAGAATTCGTCAAGAAAACTCTACCCGGCCCACCTCGGTTTTTGGGACGGCACCTGGGTGTGAGAGGGCACACGAAGCCCGCCAGCGAATAAAAACAGGAATTGAGAGGCGAAACCGCCCTACTTACTGATCAAGACCACAGTGCGATTGGTGCTGTCGATTGCGAGTTGTTTTCCCGGCGGCGGCGCCGGGAGTCGTTTTCCCTGGAGGGCCAGGAATTCCCGCAACTCGTCTATTTTCTCGGGAAATTTCCCGTTGGCTACGGCGGCGCTTTGCAGGGCCAAATCCAGTTCAGGCAGGGAAGCCTCGCTGGAAGCGGTTTCTTTTTTTCCGCAGCCGACCATCGCGGTGCCACAGAGGGCGATTAATAATATATTTTTTATCATGACAGTTCCTTTGTGTTGTCCTCTTGTTTGCTTGTGATTTCTCCACCAGAACGCTTTTTTGCGGGAGATTGTCGCCCGCGTTGCTCCCTTTGGGAGTCCGGGCAGGACTCGAAGATTCCGGGATTCTCCCGCCTATTGTGACGGGGAACACAAAACGCGTCGTCGCTGTGCCTGAACCAATCGACCGGCGTGGCAGGTTCCTGCGTCGGGCGCGGCAACCCGGTGATAATGGCTGTGGTGGCGACGGGGCTCACCCGTTCGATCGACACGAGTGCGCGTGGAGAACGAATGCGCTGAGAATTCCAAGTTGCCTTGCCGACGCCCATAGGTGTACGGGACTATTCAACAAATCCCAATCGTTGGCCAGCGGCAAATGCACGAGTTTCATTCCGGCGTTTGCTCTCCGGCGATGCGATCATCGCAGTTGCCCGGACCTGGCCTGGATCCAATGCAGCGTAGCGCGTGACGACTGCCAGTCGCGTAGCGAATCGAATGCGACAATCTGATGGCTCAAAACGATCAGCCAGAAAACGGTCAGATAACTTCCCTTGGAACATTTGTGCCGCAGCCGACGCTGCGCGAGAAATGCCCCCGGCCAGCCACCCAATAATTCCAATAGATGCAATTGCCACTCCGGCACGCGCCAAGCGCCCTGCTGCGCGCGCCGCTTGTCTCTCGCGTACGCACAGTAGGTCAGCGCACTCAAGGCAAACACATAGGCACCCACCCAAAGAAGATTCACACCCTGCTGATGCACGCCCATTGCCGGCAGAACCAACAGGCCGATCAGCACAAACATTCTCATCGGGACGATTTCGAAACGTCCCGCTCGACGGCGCTGGCTAGAGGTGGGTTTGCGTGGAGCGACATTTTTTTAACCGCCCGGAGATTCGCAGTGCAACCGAGCGCAATGGAATCCGGCGGCCATCTGTCCAATGATCAAACCTAAACCGACGACGCCAGCAACGCGTTGTGCGCTCGAGCCATTGAATTATTTTCCGTTCGGACCGGCACATTCTCGAAATCCCCACGCAATGCCTTCAACGCGTATTTTTCGCAATCGATCTCACTCCGGGTCCGAATTCCGTTGCGCCGGAACAGCGCGAGGGGAGGGCACCATCCCTGGACCGCGTGCTGGACCAGAAACGCCAGGACTCCGCCGGTCAGCCACAGCCATTTCTTGCTCGTGGTTGCCCCCAGCACCAGGCCGGTCAAAGCGAGCGATGACGCATTGATTTCGAGCACGCGCTCAATGTCCCATTCCTGTTCCAATTCCTCGATCCGCGCGGAAATGGCGCCCTTCGATTGCTTCGAGTAAAACTGCACATGCGCCTTGATCTGGCGGTCAATTTCGTCGAGCGCCTCTGGCGCGGTATGGGCGCGAACCCGGTCGTTATCGTTGGTCATTATGTCTGGATCCAGGAGTGTCGTTATCGTTCAGTTTTCAACTTCACAGAATTCGAGAGCTAACGCACTACATTTCCGGACACGTGCGCCGGGACCGGTGCATTCCGATGTTGTTGGAGGTGGAACTTGTCGCGCTGCGACAAGTAGCGCCGCGTTCAGCGACGCAACGGCGCTTCCAACGCCCCGATTCCGCCCGCTTAACGCGGGCGGAGTTGTCGCAGCGCGACAACCCCTACCAACAAGTTCGGGATGCACGGCGCCGGGACAGCCTTCGGAATATTCCGGTTCACATTTTCAACGTTTGATTTATCCTGCGCCCTGGATGAGTTCTGAAGCGGATTTGATTGCACGCTGCCGAAAAGGCGATGCCCAGGCTTGGGATGAACTGTTTGACCGGCACTACGCCGCGACGGCGCGTTTCATTTTTCAATTGTCCTCCGATTTCAACCGGGAAGATGCCGAGGAAATCTGCCAGGAAACGTTTCTTTCCGTGATAAAGAATCTCCACGCGTTCCATGGCGCGAGCCAGTTGCAAACCTGGATCTTTCGCATCGCCTCCAACAAGGCGCGAGACTTTCGTGAAAAACAGCGTGCGGCGAAGCGCGGAGGCGGGCAGACCCCGCTCTCGTTGCAGTCGGAGAACTCCGAGACCGGTCTGACGCTGGAGCTTCCGGGCAGTGACGACGCCCCGGATGCGGCGCTGATGCGCACCGAGCAGGCGCAGGAAGTTGGGTTCGCGCTGGAAAAGCTGGGCCAGCCCTGCCAGGATATCCTGCACTTGCGTTACTTCGCCGACCTGAGTTACGAGGAAATCTCGCGCGACCTGGAGCTGAACCAGAAGACAGTCAGCTCGCGTTTAAGCAAATGCCTGGACCAACTGGAAGAGGTTCTAAAATCTGTGGGAGAAAAAACAGGCAGTTCCCGTCTAACCTGATATGCAACCGGAGTCGAACAAACAAATGGAGGAGTTGCTCAAGCGTGTCGCGCAGGAACGGCGGGAGAAGGCGGGGGCTGAATTCGAGTTGCATCCTGCGACCCGAGGCCTGTTGCAAGGCGAAGTTGCGCGAACTTATCCCAAATCCGCCCCGAAACGGTCGTTTCTGTTTTTCCTGTGGCCGCGACTGGCGTTGATGGGCATTTTCACTGCGCTGCTGGCGCTAACAGTGCTGGTGCTGAACACGCCGCGGAATTCCCAACCGGCCTTTGAACTGTCGCAGCGAGCCGATTCGCCCGCCCCCAACGCTTTGGAATCGTGGGCAGATCCGGTGAAGGAAAACCGTTTGTCGGATGGGAGCGCGGGCAAGGATGACCTATCTAAAAACTCCGTCGCACCCACCGAGAGTCCTTCGTTTTTCAGGGAAGTCGGTGGTTCGCAATCCGCCGATCGTCTGCAAGCCGCGAAAGGCGGGCGGGCCGAACCGGCGCCGGCCCAACTCCGCGAACAACCAGCACGCACAGAAAAGAAGTCAGAAGAACTGGCGGATAAACAACTGGCAGCAAACAGCGGCCCGGCCAACGTTCGTGATGAGGCCGCCGCCGCACCCGCGTCGGCACCCGCGATCATGCCGCCCGCCCGCGCGTTGAACCCAGATGTCTCGACCGCCGCCACTCCGATTCAGGCGCTGGGATTCGCGGCGGATCCGTCGTCGGCCCGGCGGAAATTTGTTCAGCAGGATTTGCGGTCGAGGTTTCGGCAGAACCTGTTGTCGCCGCCTCCCTCGAAAATCCTTCAGACATTCGAATTCGCGCGCGATGGAAACAGAATTCAATTCTTCGATAGCGACGGCTCGGTTTACGTGGGGGAACTCCTTCCGCAAACGCAAGCCACCGCGAAAAATCAGCCGGGAGTCGCCGGTGAACATTCTGGTTTCGCCTTTCGCGCCGCCGGGACGAACCTTCAGATTCGCCGTCTGGTGTCCATCAATGGAACGTTGTCGCTGCCCGACAGCGGCGGAATCTTCGACACAAAAACTCTCGCGCCAACCGTGGGGGCCTTGAACGAGGGCAAGGTCAAGTCGGAATCGGCCGCTTCCGGCAAGGTGATCGGATCGATTAAGGCGAAAATTTCCGTCGGCGGCACGAACCAGTTTGAGATGGAGGCGATTGAAGTGACGCGCTGACCTGCCTGCTCCGGAAATTGGTTTGCCAGAATCAAGGTTCCGGCCAAAAATAATTCACATGGCGACGCTGCCGAAAATTTCCCTTCGATTTCGTTTCGAGCACGACCTGGTGCGGACTGGCATCGACCGGATCGCGGGGATCGATGAAGCCGGGCGCGGTCCGCTGGCCGGGCCGGTGGTCGCAGCAGCCGTCATGTTTCCGGCGGATTGGGTTTGCGGCGGCATGCCAAAGGGCTTGAAAAAAGTAAACGATTCCAAGCAACTGACCCACGATCAGCGAGAGGGGCTATTCGCCGAGCTGACGTCCGACCCGGCCATTCGATTTGCCGTGGCGCAGGTGGATGAAACGATGATCGATCAGATCAACATTTTGCAGGCGACCCATCGCGCCATGAATCTGGCTTTGGCGAAACTCGACCCGGTGCCGCAACATGCGTTGGTCGATGGCCTGCGTGTCAAAACACTTACCTGTCCGCAAACCGCAATCGTAGGCGGAGACGGCCTGAGTTATTCGATCGCCGCTGCGAGCATCATCGCCAAGGTGTCGCGCGATCGATTGATGGTCGCCTGTCACGAACTTTATCCAGAATACGGGTTTGCCGGGCACAAAGGGTATGGAACCGCGGCGCACCTCGCTGCCATCAAACTGCACGGCCCGTGTCCGATTCACCGGATGACCTTTGCCCCCGTTCGGTCGTTGCAGAGGGAATTGTTCAATGCCAATGAGCCTGTGGGCGCGGATTAAATCAGTGTTCGCCGGGAAAGCCGCGCCGGAGCATCTGCGCCGCGGCACACTCGGGGAGATGGCCGCAAAAAAACATCTGCAAAAGCGGGGCTTAAAATTTCTCTGCGCGAACTATCGCTCCGCTCGCGGTGAAATTGACCTGGTCTTTCGCGACGACGATTGCCTGGTGTTTGTCGAGGTGAAAACCCGGTCTTCGGAGGATTGGACGCGACCCGCCGCCGCTGTGAATGCGCGCAAGCGAAGGCTGCTATCCCAGTGCGCGCTGGACTATTTGCAACTGTTGAAAAACCCGAAGGTGAAAGTGCGCTTCGACATCGTGGAGGTTTTGCTGAATGAGGGCCGTGTGAAAGAAATTCGCCATTTGCCCAATACCTTCCCAATGTCCGCGCCTCATCGGTTTGGATAGATTCCAGCGCGGTGAACGAAAGCGGGCGGCGTTCAACGATGATGTTCGACGGGGTTCCGGAGCAGGAAGGTGAGCGATGATTTCGGCCAGAGACTGCGACCGGGCTGTGGCATCCTTACAGGACTTGAAATGTCTGTGGGAACCGCCTTTCCGGTTCGTAAGGCCGGGCTATCCCATGACAGGTCTTCGGCCCTGACTTTGTTGCCGCATGCCGGGAATGCTTTCGCGTGCTGGGGGTGGACCTGGCGCGGATCCCCGGTTTCCAGACCCCGACGGTGCTGGTGTTCATGGGCGAACCGGGCCGGGCTTTGCCGAGCGATTCGCCACCGCCAAACATTTCGGGAATTAACTGGGGTTGTGTCCGGACAACCGGATCACGGCCGGGAAGATTTACAGCGTGCGCACACGACATGGCCTCGTCACTCGGTAGGGCGAGACCCCGTCGAGCCGTGAATTCCTTGGAGCGTCAACTAATCAAACGACGGGGAACTGGAAGTATTAAATCGCGAGATTGGTCAGGGTTCGACGGAGTCTCGCCCTACCGTAATGGGTAACCCGGATTCTGAAATTTCACGGCTGGCGGCGCAAAGCCTGTGGCGCGCATCCTCTCGCACATGATCAAATACAAGGAGTCCTTCAAGGCGGAGGTCTTCGCGCAAGCGGAGGAAAAGAAGAAGCGCAAGAAGCTGGCCCGCCTGAAAAACCTGGCCGCCACCGTGAATTATCAACTGATCCCAAACCAATGATTTGCGCGGCTAGTTTCTCACGCAGCGGCAATGTCTTTGGCGATTATCCCTTTTTTCAGGAACGAATATATGTACGCAGGCATTAAACGCAGACCAAAACTTCGGGCTTGATGCGCTCGCCCTTTCAAGCGGCTCATAGACAAATATTGCGGCGCGGTATCTCCAAGAACCTTGGGGGAGCCTACCAGTCTCGAACATCACTCGTGTAGCGATAGCTCCCGCCAAATAGATGATCAACGCAAACATCATAGCGACGGGAATCCAAAGCCAGAGCCTTTCGGAGGGCGACAGATATGGTGCTTTTGCTTTCAATGCGCGTGAAATCGCTCAGACCCAATATAGTTGACCGACCACCGCTGGAAGCGTGCTTCACCAAGCACGACTGAGGTTCCCGCCTCCAGCGCAGGTCAGGCACAGCGGCCCCGGACGCCGGTTCGTCTTCACCGTCTTGTTTGGCGCCACGATTAACGAGTCGTTGCTGACGTCTTGGTTTTAAAAAAGTCTGGATCGTTCACTACCTTCGCATGGTGAGTATCCATCCACGCTTGCCCAGTCACAGTGTCGATTATCAGGGCCTTGCCATCAGCCATTGAGGCTTGGTACCGTCCCACGAGCCCAGAACCCGGCAAGCCCGCAGCCACGCTAGCAACCACTATCGTCCCGAGGACCAACCCGGCGACCACGCTCTTTGCATCGAATCGGTTTTTCATTTGTCTTTCCTTATTTTTAAGTGAAACGTCAGATCATCCGACACTGGCTGATCAAAACGGTTCCGGTGAATATTTATGTGAGTGCGAAGGCGGCCCTTTCCACAGGCTGATTCGGGTTCCAAAGCGTTCACTTGCGCCGACCCTAGAGTTGGTTTTGGATTCTGGCAATCCCAATTTCACGAGTGTTTCGGACCGATTTTTCCCAATCCGAAGCTGCGCCTGCGGTGGCGAACCCTCGGGATTGATAAGGCAAGTGATTGATGACTGGGGATTTTTGACTGGGGATTGGATTGGGGCGTGGTACCGCAGCTTTGCAATCTGCTGTATCGCCGATTTGTAATCGGCAGGGCGTGCGGGGACTGCGAATGGCGAGCAGTGAGCGGTGAACAGCGAACAGCGAACAGCGAAGTCAGGGGGCGGTTAAGGACGAACGCCCCGGAGATTTAGCCCGCCCTCACCCCAGCCCTCTCCCCCCGAGGAGAGGGAGCAGCGATTGCGCGCGAACAGTGAGCGGTGAGCATCCGGGAATTCAGGAGTCAGGACCCGAACATGGAACGCCGAACATGGAACGCCGAACATCGAACGGCGAACATCGAACGGCGAACGGCGAACGCTGAACACCGAACTTAAAACTCAAAATTTAGAACTCAAAACTCCTCACGCCGAGTGCGGGGGCCGCGTTCGCAAGCGAAATGGCTGACAAACGGATGGACGATTGAGGGAACGGCGGCTATTCTGCGCGCGTGAATATTCCCCGTCGGCCCAAACGCCAGAAGTCTTTGGCAAAGACTGCGCGGGTCGCGTTTCGTACCGCGATCCGACGGGCGCATTTTCTGATTTTGGTTTTTGCCAGCGGTCCGTTGTTCGCCGCCGATTCGTCGATGGAAGGACTCGAGTTGTTCGAGAAAAAGGTTCAACCGATTTTGGTCGAATCCTGTTACAAGTGCCACAGCCACGACGCCGACAAGATCAAGGGCGGGTTGTTGCTCGATTCCCACGAGGCAGCGTTGAAAGGGGGCGACACCGGTCCTGCGCTCGTGCCCGGAAAACCGGAGGATAGTCTGCTGATCCGGGCGATTCGTTACACGGATCCTGATCTCCAGATGCCGCCGAAGGGCAAGAAGCTTTCCGACGAACAGATTTCCGTTCTGACCGAGTGGGTTAAACTGGGCGCCCCCCGGCCCGCCCCGGCATCCACGGATCGGTTGAATCGCCGTCGTAGCACGGCCGAGGACAAGGATTGGTGGGCGTTCCAACCATTGAGTCACCCTTCGATTCCGGAGGTGAAACATCCGCGTTGGTCGGCCAATCCGGTGGACCGGTTTGTTTTCTCCCGACTGCAAGCCGAGGGGCTGAAGCCGTCGCCGGAAGCGGATCGGCGCGTTTTGATTCGCCGCGCCTACTTCGATCTCATCGGGCTCCCGCCCAGCGTGGAGGATGTCGATCGATTTGTTTCCGACTCGTCGCCGGATGCTTACGAAAAGGTGATCGATGGACTTTTGCGCAGCGAACATTACGGGGAAAAATGGGCCCGACACTGGCTGGACCTGGTGCGCTACGCCGAGTCGGATGGGTTCAAGCTGGACGAATATCGTCCGGCGGCGTGGCGCTATCGCGATTATGTGATCCGCAGTTTCAACGAGGACAAGCCGTACAATCGTTTCCTGATGGAACAGATCGCGGCGGACGAACTCTGGCCGGAAAATCCCGACGCGCTGGTCGGCACGAGCTATCTGCGGCAGACCATTTACGAATACAACCAGCGAAACGTTCCCGGACAATGGGCCGGCATCCTGAACGACATCACCGATGTGACCGGGGACGCGTTCCTCGGCCTGGGGATGCAGTGCGCGCGTTGCCACGATCACAAGTTCGATCCGATTTCGCAGAAGGATTATTTCCGCCTGCGCGCGTTCTTCACTCCGCTTTCGCCGCGCGAGGATGTGCCGCTGGCCACGTCGCACGAGATTGCGGAGTATCGCAGGCAAATGGCGCTGTGGGAGGAGAAGACGACCGAAATTCGCGCCCGCATTGCTTCGCTCGAAGAGCCGGTGCGGGAACGAACAACCCGAGATGTCGTGGAGAAATTTCCAAAGGAAATCCAGGCGTTGCTCGGCAAGCCGGCGTCGGAACGAACGCCCTACGAACATCAGATCAGCAATCTGGCCTACCGGCAGGTGACCTATGAGTTCGAGCGGCTCGACGGGAAGTTCAAAGGCGCGGAAAAAGAGAAGCTCGACGCGTTGAAGGCGGAACTGGCCGCGTTCAGCGAGTTCAAACCGAAACCGCTCCCGACCATGCCGTTGGTCACCGACCTCGGGCCGGTCGCGCCGTTGAACTCAATTCCCAAGCGCGGCAACGAAGATGTTCTGCCGGGATTTCTTTCGCTGCTCGGGATGGCGCCGGTGGAGATCGCGCCGGTCGCAGGTTCGCTCAACACGACCGGGCGGCGGGCGGCTCTGGCAAAATGGCTGGCCCAACCGGACAATCGATTCACCACGCGGGTCATGGTCAATCGCATCTGGCAGCATCATTTCGGGCAGGGCATCGTCGCCACGCCGAGCGACTTTGGTCATCTCGGCGAGAAGCCGAGCCATCCGGAGTTGTTGGATTGGCTGGCGAATTATTTTGTGCAAAACAATTGGAGTGTCAAAGCGGTGCATCGCCTGATCATGACCTCCGCGGCGTATCGTCAGTCCGCGCTCGCGCCCTCCTCGGAATTGGCGCGGGAGAAAGATCCGGAAAACCGACTGCTCTGGCGCATGAACGTCCACCGGCTGGAGGCGGAACAGATTCGCGACGCCATGCTGCTGGCCAGCGGCGAACTCGACCCGACCGTGGGTGGTCCGAGCGTGGATCCTTCGAAGCCGCGACGAACCGTTTACACGAAGTGGCTGCGCAACAGCCGCGATTCGCTCCTCGAAGTTTTCGATCCGCCCGACGCCTACACCAGCACGGCCGGGCGCAATGTGACCACCACGCCCTCCCAGGCGTTGATGTTGATCAACGGACATTACGCCCTGCAACGCGCCCAGGCCGTGGCCGAGCGCATCATCCGAACCCAGCCGACCAATGAATCCGAGGCGGTGGAGGCGGCCTACCGTTTCGTGCAGGGCCGCGCGCCCTCGGCATCGGAGCGGAGCGCTGCCGCGCGTTTTGTGAACGAACAGGCCGCGCGAATTGCCGCGTCGGGTTTGGGAAACGTGGCGGCCAGCACCGAGCCAATGCTCCGGCGCAGCGGGAGCACGGCGGCGCTTTTCAAACCGGAGGGAACGCAGACCCGCCTGGTGGTTCCCGACAATCACCTGATGCCCACCTACGATTTCACGGTGGAGGCGTTCGTGGTGCTCCACTCGGTGGACGACGGAACGGCGGTTCGAACGATTGCGTCGCGCTGGGACGGGCGCAGGGATCAACCCGGCTGGTCCTTCGGCGTGACCGGTCTTAAATCGGCGCACAAACCGCAGAGCCTCGTGCTGCAACTGATCGGCGACCCGGCCGAGGACGGGACGGGCGGTTACGATGTTGTCGCGTCGGGATTGCGCTTGGATTTCGGCACGCCCTATTTCGCGGCGGTCTCGGTTCGCATCGGCGATACCAGCGAAACCGGAATCACCTTTTACCTGAAAGAATTGACGGCAGGCGCCGACCTCCAAACCGTCCGCGTGAAACACTCGGTCACGGCGAATCATCAGTCGAATCTCCCGCTGATCATCGGCGCGCGTGAGCCGGAAAAGCGCGTGGTCTGGGATGGTTTGGTGGACGACCTGCGCCTCTCCAATGTGGCGCTGAAGGCAAACCAGTTGCTCGTCAACCGAGAGGGATCGGTCGATGGCACGGTGGGTTATTGGCGTTTCGAGGAACCGAATTTCTTCGGCGATTCTTCTCCCAACGGGCACAACATCCGGTCGGACATCGCGCCAGCGAACGGGGCGGACGCGAAGATGGCGGGGTTGGTTGACTTCTGCCACCTGTTGTTTAACGCGAACGAATTTCTTTACGTCGATTAACCATGAGCGCAGCCAACCAGTCCCGTCCGCCGCACGTTGAAAAACTTCTCAACCGTCGCGACTTTCTCGTTCGTGGCGGGGCCGGCTTTGGCGCCCTGGCCTTGACTTATTTAATGGAGTCGGAACGGTTGCTGGCCGCTCCTTTGTCTCCATCGGCGGCGCGGCCGATGCATTTTCCGGCGAAAGCCAAAAGCGTTATTTTTCTTTTCATGGAAGGCGGGCCGAGCCAGCTCGACACCTTCGATCCCAAACCGAAGTTGCGCGAGATGGCCGGGCAACGGTTGCCGGAAAGTTTCGGAAAAGGACTCATCACCGCGATGGGCGAAGTGGATTCACCACTGCTGGCGGATCGGCGGGAATGGAAACAGCATGGCAAAAGCGGCATCTGGGTTTCGGACTGGCTGCCGCACATCGCCGGGTGCGCGGACGACCTGGCCGTGATCCGCTCCTGCTGGGGCGACGGGTTGAATCACGCCAATGGCGTCGGGCAAATGAACACCGGCTCAACCCTCGGCGGCCGCCCGTCGATGGGCAGTTGGGTCAGCTACGGTCTCGGCACGGAAAACCAGAATCTTCCCGCCTTCACCGTGCTCTGCGACAACAACGGGAGCGTCGTGGGCGGCCCGCGCAATTGGGGCGCCGGTTTCATGCCGGCCGCTTTCCAGGGGGTGCGGCTCGGGGCCGCAACGGAACCTTTCCCGAATTTGAATCCGCCCCGTGGCATTGGCGAAGAGCAACAGCGAGGCAAACTCGATTTTCTCCTTCAATTGAACCGGGAACACGCGCAGGAGCGCTCGGCCTATTCGGAACTCGATGCGCGAATTCGCAGTTACGAACTGGCCTTTCGCATGCAGGCGGAAGCCCCCGAGGCGGTTGACCTCTCGAAAGAATCCGAGGCGACGAAGCATCTCTATGGGATGGACCAGAAGGAGACTTCGATCTTCGGACAAAACTGCCTCCTGGCCCGCCGGATGGTCGAGCGCGGGGTCCGCTTCGTGCAACTTTACAGCGGCACCGGCAGCAAATGGGACGCGCACGCGAAGATCGAGCAAAACCACACCGAACTTTGTTACGCCACCGACAAACCGATCGCGGGATTATTGAAGGACCTGAAGTCGCGCGGCTTGCTCGACTCCACCCTGGTCATCTGGGGCGGCGAATTCGGGCGGACGCCGATGTCGGAGAAAGGCGACGGTCGCGACCACAACCCGACCGGGTTCACCATGTGGATGGCGGGTGGCGGCGTGAAGGGCGGGCAGGTCATCGGTGAGACTGACGAGCTCGGTTTGCACGCCGTGAAGGATCGACTGCATGTGCATGACCTGCATGCGACCATTCTTCATCTGATGGGCCTTGATCACACCAAATTGATTTATCGCCACCAGGGCCGGCCGGAACGGCTGACGCTGAACGAAGGAGAGCCATACACGAAGATTGCGGGCTGAGAATTCTCCCAATCGAAAATTCCCGCTTTGAACCCCTGAACCACCTTGCTGGAGCGCCGGTCTGTGACCGGCTTTTGACACTCGCAAACCCGAAAGCCGGCTACAAGCCGGCGCTTCGGTTCATGGGGAGGGGATTTGCAAAACACCAACATCCAAGCTCCAAGCACCAGAGAAATTCCAAGCTCCAATTCTCAAAGGAGCATCCATCGTCGGCGGATCATTCGGGCGATAAACTGGCGGTGCCTCAATCGCGACCGTGTTTCGAATTTTGGATCTTGGATGTTCTCTGGTGCTTGGATGTTGGTGCTTGGAGCTTTCACCGGGACGCGGACTGAAGTCCGCGCTCCTTCAAGCGTTCAGGTTCACAGGTGTTCCCCCGCCATCACATCCGTCTCTTTCAAATCCAGTGCAAACGGCTCCAGCGGCATCGGCTCGTCGTGCTCCAAAAACCGCGCGCATAGATTGAAGAATTCTGCCTCGGTCGTCACTCGGCGGATTTCGTGCAGGAACTCGCCCGTCGGCTCAATGCCCATGCCGACGTAGTTCATGTATTTTTTCATCTTCTGGATGTGGGCGTTCTCCTTGATCTGGGGCGGGCGAACGGTTTCAAACAGGTCGCGCAAATAACTCAGGACTTCGCGCCCGGTCGGGACGAAAACGGATTCCCCGCGCTGGTGTTGTCGAATTTGCCGGAACAACCACGGGTTGCGAATCGCGCCACGCCCGACCATCAACCCTTTCGCGCCGGTGATCTGCAAGACATCCTCGGCTTTCCCGGCGGAATAAATATTACCATTCGCCAGCACAGGGAACGGCAAGGCCGCAACGGCCCGCGCGATGAAATCGTAATGCACCTCGCTGCGATACATTTCCTTGACCGTGCGCCCATGCACGGTGAGCAGATCGATTTTGTGTTTCGCAAAAATCGGGAGCAGCTCGTCAAACACATCAGGAGAGTCGAAACCAATCCGGGTTTTCACCGTGAACTTGATTGAAACCGCCTGTCGCAGCGCGCCGAGAATGGAATCGACCCGCCGCGGTTCGCGCAGGAGTCCGCCGCCAGCACACTTGCGATAAACCACCGGGGCCGGACAGCCGAGATTCAAATCGATCGCCGCGATGGGATATTGCTGAAGCTCGTTCACGGTCCGAATCAGCGCGGGAATATCATTCCCGATCATCTGGGCCACGACCGGTTTGCCGGTTGGATTTTTGGTGATCGATTCCAGAATCCATTTTTCAAGGTTGGAGGTTGGGTGGACTCGAAAATATTCTGTGTAATAAACATCCGCGCCGCTGTAGCGCGTCATTAATTTCCAGAACGGCAGATCGGTCACATCCTGCATCGGCGCCAGGGCGAGCAAGGGAGCGGGACTGTTCAACATGGAATCAAAATCGTTCATCGTCTCTTGGACAGAATTTACAGAATTAACGGAATTTAAAAAGGCAGGAGAAAATTCTGTGAATTTTTTTAATTCTGTCTAATTGACTCATCGAAACTGCGGGTGGTTGATTAATCGCTCCCAGGATTCCGGCGTGATGAATTTTTGTTCGTAAACCGGTTGATGCATCGGTTCGGCGCTCTTGCTTTTCCGGACGCGCTCGAGCCATTTCTCGCCCAGGGGCTCGTCGAGCAGTTCCAGCGTGTTCGCTGCAATCGTCGTTTCCTCCTTTTCGCCGGTCGCATGGCCGACGCCGACAAAGAATCCGGCCAGGAGCAGTGTAACGCGCAACATCGTCGCCCGCGAGTAGGTGGGCATGGCGCAGGGTTTCGTGGGATCGAGAATCTGGAACAGATTTGTGAACAGAGGGAGCGTCCACATGGCGGGATTTTTGGCGGGCGAAAATGCATCGAACAAAATGGCGTGGGGAGCGGGATACGAGCAGGTGGGTGAGTGGGAAAGTGAGTCGGTGAGCAGGGTCGGAAAATCGCCGAGATGGAACCCCCAATTCACAGTTTGTTCCCCGTTCGTAAAGACCACGCGGCTGCTTTCGATCAGGGTTCTCACCGGCGTTTCATATCCCGCAAAATAGCCCAGGTTCTCCGCATGGTTCACGGCAAATTCCAACGGGGCAATTTTGTGGTCGAAGCTGACAATGCGAACCGTCGCCGGAATATCGTTCGTCTCCCGCAGAACGGTCAGGACATTTGCGGCCGCGCCGAGGCCGACATCCCAGATGACAAATTCGCCGGAATGTCGGGGGAGGCGTTCGCGCAATTTGAGTTGCCGGACGTAGAGCGCCTGCGCCTCCGCCACGGGGCCGATGACGGGATGAAAGGTTTCGCGTTCGGCAAATGAATGGACACTGTAAGTCCCGTTCGCCAACTGAACGATTTTGTACTCTCCAGATTGCACAACTCAGTTTGAACCACCAAGGCACCAGGACACCAAGTTTATTTCCTCTTTGTGCCTTGGAGGCTTGGTGATAATACTCCGCCCATGGATCCGCTCTTAAAACTTTTGCATGACAACGCCGCGCTCAAACCGGCGCAACTCGCTGCCATGTTGAATCAATCTGAAACCGACGTGGCAGCGAAAATCAAATCCTATGAAGCCGACCACGTCATCCTCGGCTATCGCACGGTGTTGAATGAGGAAAAAATCGGTGTGGACATCGTCCGGGCCGTCATCGAGGTGAAAATCACGCCCGAACGCGGCGGCGGATTTGACCGGCTCGCCGAGCGCATCGCGAAGTATTCGGAAGTAAGATCCTGCTATCTGATGTCCGGCGGCTACGATCTGCTGGTGATCGTCGAGGGGCATAATCTCCGCGAAGTGGCGACGTTCGTTTCGGAGAAACTCGCGACTATCCAGGGCGTTGTTTCCACCGCGACCCATTTCATGCTCAAGCCCTACAAGGAACAGGGTGTCTTGATGCACCACGAGGCCAACGACGAGCGACTTGCCATCTCGCCTTAAGTCACAACTGTTTCATTGCATTGTCCATCGCCGCATAAAGCTGGTTCATCGTCGCCTCCGTTTCGTCGCCCATGTTGGAGATTCGAAACGTCGTGCCCTTGATTTTTCCGTAGCCGCCGTCGATCAGAAATCCCTGGTCCTTGACCAGCTTTTGCAGTTTGGAAACGTCCACGGTTCGTCCGCCTGGTCGCGCGCCGTTGCTGATGCATGTGAGTGTGACTGATTCAAAATCTTTTTCGGGGAACAGATTAAACCCTTGGCGCGATGCCCAGTCGCGGGTCATTTGCGCCAATTTGCGGTGGCGGGCGTAACGGGCGTCGAGTCCTTCGCCAAAGAAATCATCCAGCTTCGATGACAATGCATTGATGTGGCCGATGCTGGGTGTGCTTGGCGTCATGCTTTGCTGGGCGTTCTTCTCAAACTCCACAAAGTCGAAATAATATCCGCGATCCTTCGCGCCGGCAGCTTTGGTCAGCGCGGCGGGCGAACAAGTGAACACCGTCAAACCCGGCGGAAGAGCGAAAGCCTTTTGTGTTCCGGCGAGCAAGACGTCGAGCCGCAACGCATCAAAATCCAACGGCACGGCGCTCATTGAGCTGACCGCATCCACGATAAACATCACGTCCGGGTATTTGTCCTTGAGCGCGGCGATCTGGCTGAGCGGGCTCATCACGCCAGTGGAAGTTTCGTTGTGAATCAGAGTGAGCGCGTCGAATTGGCCGGTCGCAAGTTTCTCGTCCACGTCCTCGGCGCGGATCGGCGAACCCCAGTCCACCTGCAATGCCTCGGCTTCCTTGCCGCAACGTTTCGCCACATCGAGCCACTTGTCGGAAAACGCGCCGCACATGCAGCAGAGAACCTTTTTAGAAACCAAATTGCGAATGGCACCTTCCATCACGCCCCAGGCCGATGAAGTGCTGAGATAAACCAGTTGTTTGGTGAAGAGCAGCGATTGCAACTGTGGCTGGACCTTGGCGTAAAGGTCTTTGAACCCCTGGCCGCGATGCCCCATCATCGGCAGACGAAATGCCTGGAAAGTTTTGTCGCTGACCTCAATCGGACCGGGAATGTATAATTTTACGTGTGCCATAAAGCGGAAAAAGTTTTCAGCATGCGCGGTGTGAACGCAAGCGGAGTTTTGCGAGCGAAGGTCCGTTCAGCTTTTCCAACGACGCGGTTTCGCCGAATCTGGATGGAGAATCGTCATTTTTGGACAGCGATAAATAAACCTGTTTGCCGCAACTCGAATGTTTTCGAGACAGACTTTGAGCCTCTTCGCATGGCATCGCTAACTTTTCATTCCATCGAATTGGATGAACTCGAGGGTGAGGGTTTGTCCGGCGGCGGTGACCAGCCAATACCCTTTTTCGGATGTTCCATCGTGATTGTCCCGGGAACGGGCGCAGCAACGGTTGGTCAGCACGTCGGCCTCTGCAAATTGATTCCGGGTGTAACCGTGAAAGTGGCCCGAGAAGCAGCCCCGCAAATTGAACGGGCGAAAGCGCTCCAGGACTTCCGGCGCATTGAGCGGCGCCATTTGGACCGAACTCGCCAATGGAAAATGCGTGTAGAGCACCGTCGGCTTGTGTGGATCGAGTTTCGGCAGGTTTTCGTCCAGCCACCGAAGCGTTTCTGGCTGGATTCGCGTTTTGGTGTAGTCGGTTCCCTGAGTGGAATCGATGCTGACAAATTGCCAGCCGCGATGCCGGAACGCGTAGTTGATCTGGTTGGGAAACAATTTTACGTAGGCGCTGCGATCCGTCGCGGTGGTGTAATCGTGGTTGCCGATCTGGGTGTAAATTGGCTTTCGCAGGCCGCGAAAGTGGTCGCGGATGGCGCCGAGATTTTCCTGTTCGCCTTTTTCTGTCAGATCGCCAAGCAGCAGCGCCAGCTCCGCCTTGTCGTGTGTGCGCAGTTGCCGGATCAAGGCGTCGAACCAGGGATCGCACTCCGCCGAGAGATGGTGAAGATCGTTGGCCGCGATGAATTGAAACGTGCCGCCCGATTTCGCGCGTGGCGAATGGCATCCCGGCCAAAGTCCGAGGCCAAGGAGGGCGGTTGCGGAAAGACCTTTCAGCGCTTCGCGACGACTCAATTTTCGGGTATGAGGCATGGACTGACCATGATTCATTTTTTTCCAAAAGAAAATGGAAAACACCAAGTCCTCTCGCTGAATACCCGCTCAAGCCACGGAAACTTCTCGATGAGTCGCGTTAACTTGCCCCCGAGGCAAGATCGTCGACGGCTGCCTGTTGTCGCAGTGTTTGAACGGGCAGCTACGGATGCAGCGCGACTTTCTTGACCTCAACCACGGGCAGTTTGATTTGAAGGGATTGAACAGCTTGCTGCGTTTGCTTAACCATCCTGTCCGGCAAAACGCCGAGATAGAGCATCCCGGCGGCGCACGCGAACAAAACAGCTCTGGACGCGAGAGAGATATGAATCGGCGAGAGATCACTCGGCTCCTTCGACCAATAGATTGCGCGGATCACGCCGAAATAATAGTAGAGCGAGATCACCACGCCAACGAGGGCGACGCCCGCTAGGCAATAGTAGGCGAAATTGTTCGCGCCTTGTTCGACAACGGCTTTGAGCAGCAGAAATTTTCCGAAGAATCCAGCGAGCGGAGGAATGCCTGCCAGGGAAACCATTGCGAGAGTAAGCAGCGCGGCGAGGAATGGGGATCGTTGGCTGAGACCCGCGAGCACGCTGATGTCCTCGGTGTCCCGCCCTCGGGTGACAATCGCGATCACCAGGAAGGCTGCCAACACGGCGAACAGGTAGCCGGACAAATAATATAAAATCGCGGAGAAGCCCGATTGGTTGAGTGCCGCGAATCCGAGCAAAAGATAGCCGGCGTTGGCGATGCTCGAATAACCCAGGAGCCGCTTGAGATTACGTTGCGGAATCGCGCAAAGATTCCCGTAAAGGATTGTAATGGCGGAAATCGCGATGAGCAGTTTATCCCACTGGGCTGCGACCTGCGGCACCGCGATGAAGAGAACGCGGAGCAGGAGAATGATTCCGGCCGCCTTGGAGCCGATGGCGAGGAACGCGGTCGCGGGCGTGGGTGAACCTTGATAAACGTCCGGCGCCCAAATTTGGAACGGGAACGCGGCGATTTTGAATCCGAGCCCGACCATCACGAACAAAATGCCGACGAGGAAGGCAGGTTGAGTCACCAACTCGGGGCTGCGCATCAGCAGGCTCTTGATTTCACTGAAATTCGTGAACGTGGTGGTCCCAAAAATAAAGGCAATGCCAAAAACCAGAAACGCCGCGGAGAGCGCGCTGAGAATCAGGTATTTTATTCCGGCTTCGAGAGAAACCAGCCGGTTGCGCTGGAAACTGTTCAGCACGTAAAATGTGACCGAGATCAGTTCCAGCGATACGAAGACCATGACGAAATCGTTTGACGACGCGGCGAACAGCATCCCGGTCAACGCAAGCAGGATCAGGGAATAGAATTCCGCGATGCCGGTCTCGATGCGGTCGGCGAATTCGATTGCAATGAAGATGACGAAGATGGCGGCGAGCAAAAAGAGCCGTTTGAAAAACAACGCCAGATCGTCCATCACAAACATGTTGTTGAACGCCAGGCCGGATTCGGTTTTGCCAAAAAAACTAAAACTAAAAATCGCGATTAAACCGAACGCCGCGGCGTAGCCCAGCTTTTGCTTTTGCGGGGCAGGGGTCCACAAGTCGCCCAGCAGTATGGCAAGGGCGAGAATGGCAACCGCTATTTCCAACGTAATCAAATTCATTGTGCTTTCACCGCTTTCGGTTGGGGTTTCGGTGCAGGGACCGCTTCGACTTTCGTGACTTTAAGCTGGCCGGTGGCCATCTCCACGATCGATTGCGCGCTCGGCCTGATCTTGTCAGTCAACAATCGCGGAAAAAATCCGAACAGGATCAGGAAACCCAAAAGCAGCGCATAAGGCATTTTTCGCCAGAGGGAAATGGGATCCACGACGGGGGACGCCTCATTCGCGACGGGTCCGTGCAAAATACTGCGGATGGCGCGCAGCATGTAAACCGCCCCGATGACGAGCGCGCCCCAAATCGCCAATGCGGTGACGAGCGGATACGCTTTCCACGCGCCAAAGAGCACGAGGGCTTCGCCCGGGAAATTCGCGAATCCCGGAAGGCCGCAACCCGCCATCATCGCCATCACCAGCGCCGTTCCGACGAACGGAATCTGGCGCAGCAGTCCGCCCATTTTATCCATGTCGAGCGTTGCTTTTTGCCGGTAAAGATAACCGCTCAAGGCGAAGGTGAGCGCCGCCAGCAGTCCGTGCGCAATCATTACAGTGACCGCGCCGGTGATGCCGATGAGAGTGAGGCTGGCAATTCCCAGGAAACAGAATCCCATGTGCGCCACGCTGGAATTGCCAATGAGCATGTTCAGGTCGCGCTGGCGCATCGCCACGAAACCGCAGTAAATAATGTTGCCCAGACAGAGGACGGCCAGAATGTGAAGCCAGCTTTTAGCGCCCTCGGGCATCAACGGAAGGGCGATCCGGATCAGGCCGTACAAGCCGAACTTTTTCAGAACACCCGCGTGCAGCATGGCGGTGGCGGTTGGCGCGGAGGCGTAGCCCAGCGGAGCCCAGGTGTGAAACGGCCAGAGGGAAACAAGGATTCCGAAACCGAAAAGAAGCAGGGGAAAGATTAATTGTTGTGCCGCGAGGGCCATCGGCTGCGCTTTAAAATGCTTTGTCAACTCAACGATATTGAACGTGCGGGTGTCAACCGGCAGTTGCAAATAAAGCGCAATCAGGCCGATCAACGCCAGCAACGCTCCCACGCTCAGGTAAAGGGTGATCTGAAATGTGGCGTAGTTTTTATTTTCGCCGCGCCCCCATACTCCGATCATGATGAAAGTGGGGACCAAGGCAAGTTCGTGGAAAAAATAGAAGAAAAATAAATCAAGCGACGCGAAGGCGCCCAGAATCCCGCCTGCCATGACGAGCAGCAGGATATAAAATTCCTTTTCGTAGGTCTTGATGTCCCGCGAGACGCAGACCGCCGCGAACGCGACGATGGCGCCCATGAGAATCAGGCCGACGTTGATTCCATCCACCCCGACGTGATAGTTGATTCCGAGCGAGGGAATCCAGGGGATTTTCTGCGTCAACTGTTCGCGGCCGATGGAACCGGTCACGAAATCGAAGAAAAACATTTTCATCGCAAACGCCATTGAGGAGAACGTCGCCAGCAGCGCGATCGAGCGAATCACAAAGCGATAGTTGCGCGGGATCAGCAGCGCGACGAGTGCTCCGACCAGCGGCGCCAGGATGATGTAGGTGAGAATCGAATTCATGAGCGGAACAGGACGTAAAAGAGGACCACGGCCACCCCTCCGGCAAAAAGGAAGGCGTAGGTTTGGAGATTGCCCGTCTGGACAAGTCGCAGCGCGCGGCCGAAAAGTTCCGTGGTGCCATGCGCGCCGCGGACGATGAATCCAGCGATCACCCAGCGATCAATGGCGTTGGCCAGCCGGGAGAGCGCCTCGTGCGTGATGGCGATCAGGGCGGAGTAAATCTCATCGAAGTAAAACCGGTTTCGCATGGCGCGGGAGAGCAGGCCGAGAGAGTTCGGGAGCGGGTCACGAGTTGCCCCGGCATAGAGCGAGTAAGCGAGGCTGAAACCGACGACTGCGGCAAACAATCCGAACAGGGCGGCCATCGGAGCATGGCTGAAGGGAGCCAGGATGTGATCAATGAACGGCGACGAATGCGCTTCTATCCCGAATGATTTTCCGATGAACGTATTGATTCCAATCAAGCCGCCGATGACGGACAGGACGGCCAGAAACTGCAGCGGCACGGTCATGACTTTCGGAGACTCGTGCGCGTGATCGCTCGCCTCGGATTTTGCCTTGCCGAGAAATGCCACGAAGAAGAGCCGGAACATGTAAAATGCGGTCAACGCAGCGACGAGGGTGGCGACGACGAAGAGCGCGCCGTTATGATCGTAGGCCACGGCCAGGACTTCGTCCTTGCTGTAAAATCCGCTGAACGGCGGAACGCCCGCCAGCGCCAGTGTGCCGATCAAAAATGTCCAGAACGTGACGGGCATTTTCTTCTTCAGCGCGCCCATCTTCCAGATGTTCTGCTCGTGGTGCAGCGCGTGAATGACCGAGCCTGCGCCGAGGAACAACAGCGCTTTGAAGAAAGCATGCGTGGTCAGGTGAAACATGGCGGCGGGCGGGCCCTGCAAACCGACGGCCATCACCATGTATCCTAGCTGTGACAGCGTGGAGTAAGCGAGAATGCGTTTGATGTCGTTTTGCTGCACCGCAATCAGGGCAGCGAGCAGGGAGGTGATTCCGCCGATCCACGCAATGACTTCGAGCGCGGGCAAATTAAACAAAAAGAAAACGCGGCAAAGCATGTAAACGCCGGCGGCGACCATCGTCGCTGCGTGGATGAGCGCGCTGACCGGGGTTGGGCCTTCCATCGCGTCGGGCAACCAGACATGGAGCGGGAACTGTGCGGATTTCCCCATGGCCCCGCAGAAGATCAAAATGCCCGCCAGCGTGGCGGACGCGCCGAGCACTTGAGGGTTGGTTTTGAAGATCTGTTGCAGCGCAGTGAAATCGAGAGAGCCGGCCAACGTCCAAACCATGATAATGCCGATAAGAAATCCGAAATCGCCAAGTCGATTTGTGATGAAGGCTTTCTTTGCCGCATCCGCCGCCGAAGCTTTCTCGTACCAAAATCCGATGAGAAGATAGCTGGAAACGCCCACCAGTTCCCAGAAAATGAACATCTGGACGAAGTTGCTGGCGAGGACGATGCCGAGCATCGAGAAAGTGAACAGGCTCAGGCTGGCGAAATAGCGCGAGACCGAGCGGTCTTTGTGCATGTAGCCCCAGGAATAAATGTGAATCGCACTGCCGACTCCGGTGACAATGAGCAGCATCAACAGACTGAGGGAATCAATCTTGATGCCGATGTCGATCTGAAGGTTGGCGACGGAAAGCCAGGAGAGAACCGCGTCCGGGACTTCTGGCGTCGTGCGATACTCGAGAAAGAGCCAGCCGCTGAGAAGAAACGACGTGACAATTGCGCTGATGGAAATGGCCGCGCTCAGGCCGCAGGCCTTTTGCGTGAATAGCCCGATCACCGCTGCCGAAAGGAGCGGGAGAAATAGGATCAGCCAGGGTGCAATTTCGTTCAT
>Ga0163144_10007688_pt1 | contig 23552 bp, 16 predicted proteins | sample OliLak19BULKMAT1_FD_123175 | JGI IMG/M metagenome (GOLD analysis project Ga0163144, IMG submission 123175) | Freshwater microbial mat bacterial communities from Lake Vanda, McMurdo Dry Valleys, Antarctica - Oligotrophic Lake LV.19.BULKMAT1 | ecosystem: Environmental > Aquatic > Freshwater >...
ATATTCAAAGAAATCCAGAAAGATATGGTTTTAAACGCTTAAATAATATTGTGGTAAATGAGCGAGGTGAAAAAGCTAGCGTTGTGGATATTTACCAGGGTCTTGCCACTCATTCTGCAACAGTAAAAGACTTTGAGAAAATTCATTTACGATTAGTCGACAATGAAGGCTCAGCATGGTTTTCAGGGCCAGAGTGGTTAACTCCAACAATTCAACGTGAATTTAAAGTTTTAGGAACAGCACTTGCTTTTGCTAAAAAATAAATTACTTACGGCGATCACCAGTGAGTCTTAGCAGCATTAAGAAAAGATTAATGAAATCTAGATATAAAATTAAAGCTCCACTAATGGTTTCTTTATGATCTTCATCTGTGCCTTCATTGCCGACAATATTAGTCGCCTTGATTTTCTGTGTATCATAAGCGGTGAGTCCAGCAAAAATCACTACGCCGGCAATATTATAAACCATTCCCATTGATGATCCGTGCATTGAAGGAAAGAAAAAACCTAAAATGCTAAAACCAATTAGACCCCAAACTCCCATCATACAAAAAGTTCCCACTGGGCCTAGATCTCTTTTAGTAAAATAACCAAAGGCACTTAGTCCGGCAAAACTAAAACTGGTCAGAAAAAAAGCATTTTGAATACTTTGTTGAGTGTAGGCCAAAACAATTACTGAAAAAGTGGCGCCAGTTAAAGCGGCATAAAGTAAAAAAACTAAAGTTGCCGTCATGCCTGAAATTTTTTTAATGGCGAGGGAGAGATAAAAAACCGCTCCCAGTTGGGCAATGATAAGTCCATAGAAAATTAATTTATTGGTTACGATGGCACCAATCAGCTCTGGTGAATTGCTGATATAATAAGCAATAACTGCAGTGACTAGAATTCCTAAGGTCATCCATTTATACACACCACTCATGAATCGCGCATTTTCTGCGGCAATACTGGCCTCTGATTTAGAAACAGATGAATGAATTTGCATAGTAATCTCCTGTTAAATTAATTTTAGACCTTAAAACCAAGAAGTCAATTTTTTCCACCAAGAGCGCTTTGGTAGCACTCTTAGCCAAGCTTCTCCTTGTTTTTTGATGAGGCCCTTTTTTTCAAACTTTTTTAGCATTTGGATCAAACTATCTTGAGTAAAATTAGGATGAGCTTTTAATTTTTCCATTTCTGTATTCATGATAATTTGCGCAAAAGTTTGCGCCTCATAAAAAGAGAGCGTTTCTAGAATAATTTCTTCAATAGCTGGTTTTGTTTTATTCACTTATCTATAGATAAGTATAGTTTTTTCTTCGTCATGATTAAAGAGAAAAAAAACTTGTTGTCACTTAAAGTTAAAGTGCCTTCAGTGGCATATTTAATGTTTGTTCGTTTGGCGTTTAATAAAAAAGAAACATTATCTTTCCCTGAACTGAGTGATCATTTGCATTTGGCGGTGGTGGACCCACGAGGGGAAAATTAAAACATATAATTTCGGCCTTAATTAGAGTTTAGAACGATTGAAATTTACTACATCGGATCAGGCGTATGATAAATAATCATTGTCGTCGACTCATTTAAAGCATCTTGCACTGTATGTGTATATTCTTTTGTGGCATATTTTGTATCGTAATGAACCTGCCAGTCTTTTGTGACGAAAAATCCTGTCATCATATCATATTCATTAAGACCGGTTGGGCCATGAGTCCCTATGAATAATCCGCCCCAATAAGAGCCACCCGCTGGTGGTATAGTCATATCAATGGCCATTGCGCCTGGACCATTTTCAACACAATGAAACTTTGCCTGGCCCTCCGGAATCAGGTTACCTATCTTCACTGTCAACTTGTCTTCTTCGGCAAGTTTTAAATAAAGAAAATTATCGATTAAAATTTTAGATGGCCGCGACTCAAAAGAGGTCTGGGTGCAGGTAAAATCGGAAATATTTAATTCGGTACTGGTCACTTGCATCAAACCTTCAATTGGATCTTCAATTCTTGGATCAAGCGAAAAATTAAATTCAGACTTGACGGTGACACTGGTGCTATCGGCCCGATCTTGCCCGGTCCAGATTTCCGACTCCATAAAAAATTTGAACTTCATGCATTTACTTTTGAACTCTTGCAATGTTTGACTCATTTCAGCGGCACCAACCAGTTCACATTGTCTTTCTAAACCAAGTGTGTAGTTCATGGCCTTGATGGGATGATGATCAACAACGCAGGCAACTTTCGCCAGCTCAAGACACTTTGCCGCGACATCACTTACCATGCTAACTAAATTATGTTGAAAATCCGGTGGGTAGTAATCTGAAGGCTCTCTTGCCAGTAAAATAGTTTGTCTGTTCCACATTAAAAAAACATTTATTGCATTTTCTCCGGAGGCACAAGAATGCATGGAGAGAATAGAGGGAAGAACTACTGATTTGAAGGCCTCGGCCATGAGTTTATTAATTGCTTCCGGGTTCTCTTCTCCGGTTCTTTGTTGTTTAAGCATTTCACGAGAGAGCCAATTTCCGATGCGGGTAGACTCCATTTCTGAGAAACCCTGATCAATGATTTCATCCAATGTGGCATCGTCGGCAATGGTATAATTAGAAAAGTGCACAATACCCATTTTAATTTCACGAGGCGACTGGTTTCCTGTCAGAGTGGTTAGGTGCGTTTCATCGCCACTTCCCTTGGCCGAAAACGGAGTTAAAGATTTTATAGGGAAATCATTTTTAGGTTTAAAGGTAAGAGTGGCGGGAGTTTTAAGTTCTAGTCCGTCGGGAGATAGTTCTACACTTAAATAATTTGTTGTGGGCGACATTTTGAGATGCTGGATGGATTTTATTTTTTGTAAAGAAATGATGGTATCTTTTTCCAGTGAATTTGCCGGAAGAGTTAACTCAAAAGAATCACCATTTGACGTAGTCAGAAGAATTGTTCCACCAGTTTTTGCGGGAATTTTTTTACTGACTTTTTCTTTGTCCAAAGTCACGTTGATTTTCATCGGGTTTGCAGGAAGCGCCATATAATCTTTCAAGCTGATTGCTTGAGCAATTTCTGTATTTAAAATACACAGAGAAAAGAGCATTACTCTAAGTGAAATTTTCATTTGGGACCCCTTGCTGCTTGTATTAAAACAAAAAAAACAGCTGGTCAATAAAATCTACTTAGAATCACTTAATTATCCATGGCAATAGAATTTAAGCGTAATATTTCTACGTGACGTTCTAAAATCCCTCGTTTCCTCCTCTTGTTTTGGCATAAATGGCCGGTCTATGTATTGCTTATAGCATTTGATAGAGAATAGGAGGTCATATGCAATATAAAACAATGAATAACCAAAATTTGAATTCTGTAAAAAGTAGTCATTTAAAATCAGAGAGTCATAAGGACAGGATACATCTTGATGACAATACTTCAATTGTCGCCCAAGATGCTACTTACCGAGAGATGAATGTTGTTTCATTTAAGAGAAGTTTTTCAAGACTTTTATCAGATTATCGTCTTGATGGTCAAAGATAGAAAAAAGTTTATGATTTCTAGAGCGAAAAATCATATTGAAAAAAAAATTTCAATATTAACGTTATGAACTTTTCCATCATCCTTTAGAGCAATAAGGGTGGAGTCGGTATTTTGTCCGACTTCATCCGACCGGCCCATTTTGCAATTAATATTTATTTCATAAAGACTAGAACCAAATTTATATTTGATTTTATATTGCGCCAATGCTTTTGGTAGACAAGGTTTTATGCGAAGTGTATTTCCCTCTCTTGAAATTCCCAAGATAGATTCTGTAAAAGCGCGGTAATACCAACCAGCTGAACCGGTATACCAACTCCAGCCGCCCATTCCTTTATGACTTGGGTTAGAGTAGACGTCAGCAGAAATCACATAAGGCTCAACCTTGTACAATTGCGACTTTTTAGGCGTGGAAGAATGTAAAATGGGATTCATTATCGACATCAATTTGAGCGCTTTGTCGCCATCTTGGTGGGCAGCAAAGGCCATCGCCGCCCAAACCGCCGCATGGGTGTACTGAGCTCCATTTTCACGAATTCCCGGCAGATAACCTTTTACATAGCCAGGATTGAGCGCCGTTTTATCAAAGGGCGGTGTAAATAAAAGAATGAGTTGATCCTCCTCATTCACCAAATATTTATTAAGCGATGCCAGCGCCATTTTTAGATGCTCCGGATTAGCAGAACCAGAGAGGGCGGCCCAAGATTGAGTAAGAGAATCTATTTTGCATTCATCATTTTCTTTTGATCCAAGTGGATTACCGTCATCAAAATAAGCTCTTTTATACCACTCGCCATCCCAACCAGTGGTCTCTACTGCGTCTTTTAGTTTTTGTAGATGTTTTTGATAAATATCAACACGGTCATAATCATTTTTTTGTTCACAAATTTTAATAAATGAAGGCAAAATTGAAATAAGAAACCAGGCCATCCAAACACTTTCACCTTGGCCTTTTTCTCCCACCAAATTCATGCCATCGTTCCAATCTCCTGTTCCCATTAATGGTAAACCATGAGCGCCAAGCTTTAAGCTTCGATCAATCGCCTTGAGGCAATGCTCATAAACTGAACCAGATGACTCACTAACGGTGGGCGCAAAATACTGATCTTCTTGATCAGGCAAAAGTTCTGGCCCTTCAATAAAAGGTACGGTCTCATCAAGTAGTGATATCTCATTTGTGACTAGAATATATTTTGCCACAACAAATGGCAGCCATAATAAATCATCGGAAAAATGTGTGCGCACCCCTTTATTGGAAGGCGGGTGCCACCAATGCTGTACATCACCCTCTTTAAATTGGCGTGATGCCGCTAAAATAATTTGCTGGCGTGCCACATGGGGAGAAGTGTGTAATAGCGCTAAAACATCTTGCAGTTGATCTCTAAAACCAAAGGCACCACCTGACTGATAAAAAGCACTGCGTGCCCAAACCCGGCAAGATAGGTTTTGATATAAGAGCCATCGATTGATTAAAATATCAAATTCTGGAAAAGGAGTTTTAACTTGAATGACGTTTAAAATATTATCCCAGAAATTATTGACTCGCAGTAATTCTTGATGGACACCATTTTTTTGCAAGATATTGTGAGCAACCTTATAAATTTGATCTTCAGAGGAGTTTTGTCCTAATAAAAAAACTATATCTTTTTCTTCTTGAGGTTTTAGTTCAATATCAACTCTTATGGTAAAACAAGGATCCAGTCCCCGCCCACTGACTTGATTTAATCTTGCGGCATCAAGACCTTGAGGATTGGTGTAGCTGCCTTGTGGTCCTAAAAAGTTTTTGCGATCACAGGTAAAAGTTGAAACGGCTTCACTTACCGCCACAAATGTAATTCGGTCTTTAAAATCGTCATTATAATTATTTTTCGCTAGAAAAATATTCTGGGCCTGCCCTTTTTTCGTGGTTATATGTGGTATTCCTCTGGTGCGATGAAATCCGAGTACCAGCTCGACATAATAAAAAACAGACAGTCTGCGCTTATGATCACTGTCATTTTTTAGCGTTAATCGATTGATTTTTACTTCCTCATCAGTGGCACAAAACATCGATAGTCGTTGCCTTATTTCAAAATTATTATTTTCAAAATGGCTGTGGCCTTGTCCGTGACGAATTAAATAGGGCCCGCTTCCTTTTAATGGCCCAGGAGTTGGTGACCATTTTTCATTGGAATCCAAATCACGAATATAAAAAATTTCTCCTGAAGGATCACAAATGGGATCATTACTCCAAGGTGTGATGCGGTTTTCACGACTGTTTTGCGACCAAGTATAAGTGCTACCGCGCTCCGACACCAAAAAACCAAATTCTTTTTCATTGGCAATAACATTGCACCAAGGCCTAGGTGTGGATTGATCTGAGTTTAAGTGAATGATATATTCAGATCCATCCGTGCTAAATCCGCCCAGTCCATTTTCAAATTGACGCTTAGGAATGATCAAGGGGATGGCAGTATGTTTGGTGCTAGGAGAGTAGGGAGTTAATTTTTTTTGTAAATCATTTTTTAGAATTTCTTTTCTTAAACTCAAGCGCAGAACTTGTTCCTTAAGACTTCCACTTTCACAATTAAGATAAACCCGTGCGATGGTTTGCAATAATACCAAATCATCTAGAGGGACAGCATCGTTTCTTAGAATGAAAATGCCGCCTGGTTTATTTAAGAGTCCTGCTTGTCCTGACATTTTTACTTCATGGATCAACTCTTCGTGTAAGGCCAGTCGATAGGAGTTGGCCTTGGCATTTATAATCACCATGTCATATCTAATTCCTTTAAGTCGTAAATATTCATGCCCATGTAAGAGCTCTCGAATCAGATTAATTTCATGTTCATTTTTTATTTCAACTAAAAGAATGGGAAGATCACCACTGATCCCATACGCCCAAAGCGCCGATTGTGATTTTGTAGTTATCAGGGATTGATTGAGCCTGGCCTTTAGTTGGCCGCCAAAATAGAGCAAATTATTGCCCAATATTTGATAATATTCTGCCTCTTTATAAGTGATATTTAAATGCATCAATTCGGCCTGGCATTTAATCCATGCCATTTCATCTTCTCGGTCAAAAACATGGGGATCATGATAACGGTCGATAAGTTTAAAGGCCTCTTCCCGAGAATTAGTTACTCCAGAGACAAAACACAATTGCACCGATGCTTGCGGAGCTAGTTTAACTTGTTTTCTGATGGAAAAAATGGGATCGAGCACTGCTCCAACGGTATTGGTTAAAGCAGAATTTTTATCAATAACTATTGGAGTAGATATATTGCGGCCACGACCAATAAAGTTTTCTCTGTTAGTTTCAAATTGGTAAGTGCCAGTTAGTTCTGCTTTGCAATTTAGTAAATGCATGGCCCAGACATCGGGATCAGAGGCAGCTCGCTGGCGCCTGTGCGCAAGGAGCGCCAATTTTGTTGGGATATGTTCTGTTTCAATAAATAAATTACTAAACGCGGGATGAGCAAGGTCTGCTTCTGGTGTTGTTAAAATAGGCTCAAGATAACTGGTTACGGTTACTGTCCGTTCTTCCTTAGAAAAATTGGTCAGCGTGATTCGCCTCAATTCGACATCATTTTCAGAGGACACAATGACTTCAGTATGAGTCACCAGTTTATTTTTATGACACCAGAATTCGGCCTTGTGTTCTGAGAAAATTGTATTATAAACTTCGGGTTCAATATTCATTGGCCTAAAACTGGCAGACCAACTCGATTGCGATTGATCATCTTCAATGAAAATATAATTGCCTTGAAGATCTCTTAGAGCGTCCTCGTTCCATCTGGATAAGGCCAATTTTTCGCGTTTGGAATAACCTGATCCTGCAGCACTAAGCATAACTGAATAATTACTATTAGAGAGCACTTGAGTGATGGGGTAGGTGGTATCCACATAGTTAATGTGACGTAAATTAGGTTCCTTTTGTGAAACCTCATTTTTTTTGACTTGAATCTCTTCGGATCTTGGATGTGAAATGCTTACTCTTTTTGGCGCTCGTTCTTGCAAGAGTAATTCTGATGATCGAATCAGTAAATCGTCATGAAATCTATTTTGCAAAATATTATTATTTAAAACATTATCTAGAGCGGTCAAAATCATGCCCTGATGATGAATCATAAAACTATGAATAACATTTTGAAATTGTCCAGGTTGTACCCGCTCTTTGGTATAGTCAATTGATTCATAAAGTCCAAAATCGGTGAGTAAATTTTCTCTAATTAAATGCTTAAAGTTTTTGCAAGCATCACGAGGTGAAATAAGTGCCGCCAGAGCAGTGGAGTAGGGAGAGATAACAGTGTCATCACTAAGACCACGCTTAAGTCCCATGCCTGGAACTCCAAAAGGTCCATACTGATAATTCATTTGTAGATCTCTGGCATTATAACCAGACTCCGATATGCCCCACGGAATGCCACGATCTTTGCCGTAAATCATTTGCTGTTTGATGACTGCTGCATAAGTTTCATCGAGTAAGGTGTCTGGATACTCTTTCATAACGAGTAAAGGCATCATATATTCAAACATCGATGCCGACCAAGAAATTAACACTCTTTGTTTATAAACAGAGGTCATTTGGCGTCCGAGGTGGAACCAATGACTTTGCGGGACATCACCTTTAGCAATGGCGATAAAACTGGCGAGTCTAGATTCTGAGGCAAATAAATCATAAAATGAATTATCTAGTTTTCCATCCTTAATGTTTTTTCCAATAGAAAATAATTTTCGTTGTTGATTAAATAAAATTTTAAAATCCATATTTAAGGCCAGGTCATGGCAAAGGTCGGCCAATTCCTCACAGTCCCGCTTAAATTTATCACAATGATCAATTACTCGATTTAATGTTTGGTAAAACTCGGACAGGAAATTATCACTTTTAATAAGTGTGCTACTGGCCAAGGCATGAGAGATTTTTTTACATAATATTTGATGCTCATCAACTGCTTTTGCAGAATCTAAAGACACCAATAGAATCTGTAACTTTGAATAAGTTAGCACATCATGTTCTTGTAAGAGTTGGCCTAACTTAGTTAATGTTTGTTCGTTCCACGGAAAAAAGAGATCCAATTCTTTGCCATAAGATTCTATCGTTTTTGAGCAGATACCAATCCATTGTTTAATATTTTGAAATTCATCCTGCATCTCTTTTTCATTGGTTGACTGGGTAATCTGTTCTATATTTTTTAAATGTTCATGAATGGCATTAAGCATGCGCCGAAAATTTGTCAAAGATTGGCCCATTTCAAGGCCACATAGTTTGATACATTCACTCATTTGAGTTCTTAATATTGCGCTATCAAAAATACTTTTTTCCTGGAATTCTAAATTTAATTTTTTTAATTTATTTTCAATAATTCTTAAAGTATCTTTTAGGCCTTTAAAATAATGGCCAGAAAAGATGGGTGTACCTATCATGGCCAAGCAGCTCTGTTTAACCGCGATTAAATGTCCCGCTAAATTTCCACTATCCACAGTAGAAATATATTCTGGAAGCAAGGGTTGGAGTGTCTGTGTGTCGTACCAATTATAGAAATGACCAAAGTGACGTTTTAACTTTAGCATCGTGGTGAGAGTTCTCCTTAGACGAGAAATCATTTCTAGTGAACCAATATGGCCCAGATTGTAGGCCGAGCAGGTAGCAAGAAGAGCTAATCCCATATTGGTGGGAGAGGTGCGATGTGCGATGAGAGGTTTGGGATTTTCTTGAAAATTATCTGGCGGGAGCCAGTGGTCTTGGTCACTCATAAAAGTTTCAAAAAAATTCCAAGTTTTTCTAGCGATTTCACGCATCAGATCTATTTCTGGCAGATCTAGGTGCACCATTTTTTTTATACGCGGCCGACTCATATATTTTATAATTATAGGAAAGAAAAACCATCCGACTAAAAAAGGCAGAGCAAAAGGAATTACTGCAACATCGCGGTAGAGGAGAAGGAAAAATACACCGATGGCAGTGGTCATGGGAGTTAAAAAGAGTGGCAGAGAAAAATTATTTTTTTGTAAGAAATTTTCTTCCACATCAGCAGCTGTTTGCCATTCCAGTAAATTCTTTTTAACTTTCAATCGATACAAGGTTCGAATGATGGCATCCATATGGATAAGCGCCTGATGAGGAATGCAGAGGATGGATAAGATGAGCTGAACTGAATTTGTTCCAACTCCGTCCCAAACATTACCCAAGTGCCTAGACCAAGGAATGCCCCGTGGGTGTAACAAAAGATTGTTGGTGACATGGGCATAAAAAGGAAATCCCAATACCACCAGGGTAATGGCAGTCCAGATAGCAGCAGGTCCAGGTAATATGGTCCAACCTAAAATGAGCCACAACAACATAGTAAAAGAAACTAAGCTTCGTCTTAAATTATCAAAAATTTTCCATCGGGAAATAAAAGGCAAGTGATTGGCCACCATCGATCCCTTGGCATTCGAGACAAAAGGCATGAGCCAACCCAAAATTTGCCAATCGCCGCGCGACCAACGGTGCTGTCTTTTAGTGAAAACTTCGTAATTTGAAGGATAATCATCTAGAAATTCAATCTCTGTGACCAGAGCTGTTCTGGCAAATAAACCTTCAAATAAGTCATGACTTAAAAGGGCATTTTCTGGCACTCTTCCAGCTAACGCTTTTTCAAAACTATCAACCACGTAGAGCCCTTTGCCAGTATAAATTCCTTCACCAAAAAGATCTTGATAAACATCTGAGACCGCCGTTGTGTAGGGATCAATGCCGGTGTGGCCAGAAAATATTTTTGCAAACCAAGAGCGCTCGGAACTCTCTGGTGTGATGCTGATACGCGGTTGTAAAATTCCATAGCCGCGAGTCACGCGACCTGTTTTCGGGTCAAACTGCGGTTGATTTAAAGGATGCAATATTGTTCCCAGCAATTTTGTCGCCGATCCTCTAGGCAAGCGAGTGTCGGAATCCAGAGTGATGACATAATTGATCTGGGCAAAAAAATTATTAAAAGTTGGGGCCACAATAAAACTGGTGTCGCTAGCTCCTCGTAAGAAGCGGTTAAACTCGTGAATTTTTCCGCGTTTTCTTTCCCCGCCCATCCATTTTTTTTCTTTTTCATTCCACAGACGTTTGCGGTGAAAAAGATAAAATTTTTCTTGTTGGTTGGGGTATTTACGATTTAATTCATCGATACCTTCTTTAACAAAATCCAAAAGTTTAGAGTCATAATCTGTCGATTCAAAATGTGAATCAGTAAAGTCACTTAATAATGCGAAATACAAATTGTCATCTTGATTTGATAAATAACGAATTTCCAATCCATCTAAGGCCTTTGATGCTTGTGAGATAGTGGCAAAAATTGTGGGGACGATAACAAATGCATTCTCAATATTATCGCCATCTTTTTCTAAATCAATTTTAGGTAACACTCTGGGACTGATGAGACGACTAACAAAGAGGTTTAGTAAGTTTAAACAACTATCACTAATGGGAATGACGGCAGCTAAGGCAATAAAGATTAGACTCCAAATAGGGGCCGCCTGCTCGTCAGCATAAAATAAAATTGGCGCTAGGATCGCTGACACCATACTAAGTAGTGTCAAAAGATAAAATGCTGTAGGATGATCAAGAATAAAATATTTAAATTGCTCAAATAAAGAAGCACGATAACCAATGCGCTTTTCTAATATTCTAACTCCGTCTCCGATGAGATAATATCCCACATGATATTGCCTTTGATCCTCAACTTGTGAATCAAAAGCATTTTGTGCCAGAAACAACACATCTTTTGCGATAAAAATTTCGCTAACACCGGTTTTTTTTTGAATTCTTTCAATGGCGTGACGATAGCGGTCTCTACTGGAAAAATCCATAATCTTATAAGCAAGAGCGGGATCTGCATCCAAAATCGGATCGATAAGATTGACACTTTCAAAGAACTCTTGCCAATCCAGATTAGAAAGTAAGCGCATGCTATTTACGATATTACTCACGGTAACTTGCGATGCTGCTTGTCTTTGGTATTCAATGTGAACAATTTGATCAATATTAAGATTGCGACCGGTCAAATATTGATCCAAGCATTCGCACACAGGTAGTACATTTAAAGATTGATCGCGAAGCCGTTTAGATAACTGCACGATCAAAGAACAATCTGATAAATCTGATTTTTTTAATTCATGAGAAAGCTCTATAACAATCTCTTGCAGCGCTTCAGATGAAGTATTGGCGGCGGTGAAAATCTGCTCGGCGCAGCGATCCGCCCACTCTTGAATTTCCTGGAAATGAATGATCTGATTAGAGAGCCGCCTTAAGTTTTCAATCAAAGCAATCCGTATGGCAATTGCCATCGCCCAAACTTCTCCGATTAAAAGTGGACTGCTCTTTTGATAACTACGAAGAAATTTCTTCACCGTTTCAATATCAATATGACTGTCCTGATGGGCGATCAGAGTCAGAGCAATGCCATAGACTCGCGGGTAATTTATTAGGCCACCTTTGGTGATTTTTGGCAGCTCTCTATAGTACTGTTCAGGTAAGTCTTCTCTAACTTCTCTGACTTGATCATCTATAATATGAAAGTTATCCACTAACCATTCACCAGCTGGAGTGATGGTTGCGCCTCTTTGAGCTGCATCAGTGAGTGCTTTATATGTCTTGACTAAGCATTGGTAGTTTTCTTCCAACCTGGGCAAAAGAGAGCGCCCACGTTGTTTTTTTCTTGAGACGGGAAGTTCAGTCGCCAGATATTGAGCATATTCTTCCAGCCTTTCAAGTCCAAACATTTCCTCACGAATTGGAACTTCGAATTCCTGATTATGAGGCATCTTTAGCATCCGATCGATTACTTTTTTATGAACCACTCCATTGCTCCCAAGGTGAACGCCAATCTCTAGATTTCTTTAAGACCTTTATTGCAATAGATAGACCGGCCATAAATGCCAAAACTGGAGGAAAAGGCGAGGTATTTTAGAACGTCACGTAGAAATATTCCACTTAGATTTTATTGCCGGATGATGAGGCCACTCTTTTTCAAGAGTGTTGATTAATTTTATTTATTCTCGATTAAAAATCCAATCTACATAAATGGGACGCCCACTGCTGTTTTTAAGACCACTGTGGCGACGATATAAAATTTGATTAGCGTTTAAGCATTTAAATTCAATGGCACCTTCTTCTGAGGGAATAATTGTTTCGAGTAGATCTGCTCGAACATCTCCTGTTGGAAAATGGATGGTGGCAATGAAATCAACATCGACTGTGCGAGTTTTATAACACACATTTTGCGCCTCACTGGAGGCCTCAAAAACCCACTGCCCATCCAGCGTGATGTCCATCGGAACGGTGGGATTGGTGGGAGATGTCGTCGCTAAAAGCACGTCGTACTTTACTGCTTCGTAGAAAAATTTTCCAGAATGTTCAGCAAAGTGTAAATGCCAAATGCCTTCGGTCTTATTTAAAACTGTTCCTGCGGGGTAGTTTGATTGCATGAAATTTGCTGTGGTGGACGTTGGCGTTTGCCAGTTACCTTGTAAACAAGCATCAACTGGAACGCTGGAGATCACGCAACCACAATCTTCCAGTTCTGTTCTTTTTAAATTGAAGATGATCTCTCCATTAAAATCTTTTTTCGTGGAAGTAAACACAATATCAAATTCTTCATTTCCTGAGCATTTGGTGGCCAATTGATTAGGGAAATTTGCCAGCAATTCGTGCCAGGTCGTTTCATTTTTTCTTTTATAGGAAACTCTTACATCGTTGGTAGCAACATAACTAAATGAATAACTACTTTTGGCGGGAAGAACTAAGCGGCGACCTTGCATTTTATAGGCAGTTAAGGGGAATCGAATGTCTTGAATTTCAGTGCTAGCGATTTCAATTTTTTCTAATTCCACGCCACCTACAGGAGCTTGATTGTTACCTGCATCTTTAATTGTTCTAGAGATAAAGTCACGCACAAAATTGTGATAATACACTTGTATCAATGAAGTTGAGGCAAGTGCAGTCAGTTGATCAGCTTCTGCTGTCTTTGGCATTTTTCGAAAAAAATCTGAAAAAATAAAAGCACTGTGACGAGAGCTCTCCCACATACTTTGGAAAAAAATGACAGTGGTATAAAAATTACTTTGATCCACCAGATTTAATTCCGGATTATAATACCCCCAAAACGAGTCATATTCAAAATTGACATGGGGATAAATGACATCACTAAACCACTGTGCACTTCCTTCCACTGACCAGCGTCCTATATTTGACTCATTGGCCATTTTGGTTTGCTCTTTCCACTTTTGCGCTTGCACGCAGTGAAAAAATTCATGAGCAATTAGTTGCCCTACAATATCATTGTTATAGGCCTCAGATTTAGGAAACATAATAATAGGGCAGGCCTCACCAAAATTGGCAAAAAAGGGATAAGCGTTTCCTAACGTTTTTTTTTCGGAGTGGATATCTCGCGGGTGATCGTTAAAATCGAGTATTAATGTAACCTTCCCCGAGTAATTAAATAAATCTTCAGCTTTAGCAATTGAAAGCTTCAAACTCTCCGCCGCTTTTTCTAAATAATTTGTTAGAGCTGGATCGATGGGGCGAGAGGTATGATAGTAGAGATTAATAGAGCGGGGATCTACCGTGTTGATGGAAGGGATGAACTCTTCACACACAAAAGGCGTTCTAACGTTGTCTTCTCTAGGGATTCCGCTGCGCCACAGTTGATGACAATTTTTAGTTACCGCCTGCAGTTGGTCAGTAAATGTGACTAAAATAGCGAGAAATAAAATTAATGTTTTCATACTCAGCTTCTAGCAAAAGAATCTTGTTTTGGCCAGCAGTGTGGAGAGCAAGTAATTAATTACCAAGCTTTGTTGATTCAAGTACTTAAAAAAATATTGGCCTTTACTTCCAAGGCAAAAATCTCTTCAATCTTTTCATAAATAACAAAGTCAACTTCATAACGATTATCTGCTCGCCAATATTCCAGACGATGTTCTTTTTCACATAAGGAAATGTAGGCACGCAATTGACCAGAAATATATTGCTCTATTTGCGATCCATATTCGATACTGAGCGGAGCCACTTCCTTGCGAGTTAAAATAACATTTACAATTCCTGTATCAAAAAAAAACTTTGAAAACGTGGCCACTTTTATTTTTTTTTGTTTGACCAATAAGTGTATCCTCTGAAATTTTAAAGTAAGACTCATTAGTATGAGGGGAGAGTTGCCCGTCTTGCGCAAAGCCGGCATAATTAATTTGTTCTGTGTTACTAATGGCCACTAGATGCAAAAAATCAAAAAAAATATTTAAATCCTGCACCAGACCCTCATAACGAATTTCTTCTTTTAAATAAACTTAAGCTTAATCGTCCTGCTAAAAGATTAATGCCCGTCTTTTTTAATTATACCACCGAACTACCAGTTAATATGAAACGTGCTTTTTTCAAATTTTTAATCAGTGAGTGAATTTCATCAACGATAATTAATTTCTGGGGAGAATTTTTTAGAACCAGCTCAATTTTCTTTCTAAAGTTTTCTGGATTTTTAACAAAATTACTAAAATTTTCATTTAAAAGTAAATCAATATACAAGGCCTCAGGAAAAGTCTTTTTTTGATAACTGTTCTTACCGGTTTGGCGTATCAATGGTCATGCAGCTGATTTAGTATTAAGATTAATTCCCCATTGACCCACTGTGGCCGTACTAAGCTTTCTCTTGGAAGTATTGGTGGCCAGAGGCGGTGTCGATATCTGTGCCACGTGGTCATGACTTATGTGCTAAAAATAGCCACCTACTTTAGACACTTAGTGGCCAAACCAACCTCTTGTTTTTGATAGATGATGTGGTGAACTACTGGAATGATATCACGTGGCCACGAAAAGACATTAAAAGATTGGTTTAGACTTGTAAAGGCCAAGCCGCTTATTATTAGAGGTGCAAGGCAAGTTGGAAAATCGACTCTGGTGCGTTCTTTTTGCCAGAATCAAGGGCTTGATTTACATGAAGTTAATTTTGAAATTACGGTGCTTAATAGTTTAAAAAAACTACAAAATTGTTTGTGCAGGTTCATTGCTAGAGTTTCTTTTAGAAGATCACACATTTTCCATGCCTGTTGGTCGCATCGATTTTCTACATTTAGGGCCAGTAACTTTCTTTGAATTTCTAGAAGCTAGAGGAGAGAAGATTGTGGTTGAACAGCTCCTTACATTTGATTCTAAGTTTTTTAATTTACACCGTGAACTTATGGAGAAAAGACTTCGAGAATATTATTTTGTAGGAGGAATGCCACAAGCGATTCAATCCTATCTTGATACAAAAAGTGTGTTAGAGGTTTCTAAAATACATAGCTCAATTTTACAAACATATAAGAGCGATTTTTCACGCTATAATACTCGTCTGGATACAACTCAAATCGGTCGAATCTTTGACCTACTGCCAAATGCTCTTGGGAAAAAAATTAAACATGGTTCATTATTCTTAGATGAAAAGTCGAAAGTTGTGAGTAAAGTTTTGGATATGTTTAGTATGGCCAAAATAATTTTAAAATGTGCACATACAAACGCATCTAGTGTTCCACTCTCCTCGACCAGTGATCCAGATGTTTATAAGATTTATCACCTAGATATTGGCCTACTTCATCATTTACAAGGTCTTCTTCCTGAGGAAATACTTGTAGAGCGCAAGGATTCAAGATCAAATGTTGCAGGATTAAGCGCTGAACAATTTGTGGCACAACACCTATTATATGCAGGGCCTTCCTATGAAGAGTCTAAACTATTTTATTGGTTAAAAGATAAAACTCAAACAAAAGCAGAGGTTGATTTTATTATTAATAGGGGAAAACAGATAATTCCGATTGAAGTAAAATCTGGTAAATCTGGCACTTTGAAGTCTCTTTTTCACTTCATGGAGACACATAAATACAATATGGCCTATCGATTTTTCTTAGGGCAAGAAGAAAAATCATTTTACACCGAAACCACTTCCAAAAACTTTAAGATAAAGCATTTACCACTTTGGATGATTGAAAAAGTTTTTCAAATTACGCTGGACTAATAATTCGGCCTAAAAAAAAATAACAACGTCTTTATCGTCAATAGAATATCGAACTAGAAGATTTGGATAAATTAAAGATGATAAGCGCAGTGAAAACCAATTGCGGAGTCTGCTGGTATACGACTTTATAATTTAATAAAGTAAAGATTTGTTTAAGATTTTTCATCTCAAATCTAAGACTAAATGAGCTCAAAGTTGACCTTAATACTGTTGGATAATTGTGTTAGAATTTAACAATAAACTCTTTATGCAGAGGAATTAAAGATGATTTATCATTTGCTTTATATTTCGGAAAAAAGTAAAAATTTTGACGAAAAAAATGATTTGGAAAAGATTCTTCAGTCATCACATATTCATAATGAAAAATATAATATTACTGGTGTCTTAATTACGAGAAATCAGTTTTTCATACAGGTTTTAGAAGGGAAAAAAAAAGATGTTGAAACAACTTTTAATCGTATTACTCCTGATTCGCGCCATAAAAAAGTCAAAACGCTCTTAACTTATCAAGACCAATCTCGCATTTTCCCGAACTGGCTCATGGGGCTAGTGCAAGGTGAGCAATTTGCCAGTAATATAAATGAACTAATTCCGCTACTGCATAAGCAAACTCTCATATTACCCAATGTGCGGGATAGGGTAATCGCCTTGCTTAAAAATTTTAACAAAGTATAAACATATTAAGAAATTCTTAAGCAAAAAAAGGCCAAATAAGTTATTCCATTTATTTTACACAGAATTTCGCGGCGACAGTCGTGGCAATAGTATCATATAGCTTTATATTACTATTGAGTAATGTGGCAGGTTGAAATTTCTAAGGCGGCAGAAAAATCACTCAAAAAAGCTCCAATAGAGATAAAGAGATTAAGATTTTTGAAGTTACACCTCACGATTTTAGGAGAAAGTTATGAAAATGAGAAAAAAAGTTAAGCAATTATTAAATCAAGATTTTGCTGCTGCAAAAAAATATGAAAAGTTAACTCCAGATAAGGCCATTAAAATTTATCGCGAATTTAATGAATTAACTCAACTAGAGTTGGCCAAACTCTCAGGCCTAATTCAAACGAATATTTTTCTCTCTAAAAATGATCGAATCACTTTAGGTATTGAGCGCGCCAAGGCCTAAACCGATTGCTAATTTTTAATCCATTAAATCATGTTGGCGATTAATTACTGGTTTTAATAATTACAGATAGATACGACTTATGGCTTGATGATTGTTATCATAATCGTTGTTTTGGTTGAGCTTTGTCATCATATTCGTTATCCTTGTTGAACTTTGTGATCAATAAGGTATAATGGGTGAATGGATTATAAGAGAAGCTTATTTTTAGTGGATTTTTTGACAAATAAAAGTGCATTTTTATTTGGTCCAAGATCTTGTGGAAAAACTAAACTTTACGAGAAGCAACTAAATCCTGATCGCGTCTATGACCTTCTTTCTTCTAAAACATTTCGACGACTTTTACAAAATCCATCTTTGATTTTTGATGAATGCTTAGGTGAAAATGAATTAATAGTGATAGATGAGGTTCAGAAATTACCAGAGCTTTTGGATGAGGTTCATCGCACAATTGAAAAAAAGAATGCGAAGTTTTTATTAACTGGGTCTAGTTCGCGAAAACTAAAAAAAGTGGGAGCGAATTTACTAGGAGGAAGAGCAAGTCATTTAGAAATTTTTCCACTTACTTCAGCCGAGATCTCTGATTTTGATTTGTTAAAATACTTCAGGACCGGTGGAATACCAAGGCACTATTTGGCCAATGAAGAAAACCTTACTCAAGAGTTTGATGATTATACTACTTTGTATTTAAAAGAAGAAATTTTGCAAGAGGCCGTAACTAGGAATCTGGAAGGATTTTCTAGGTTTTTAGAAGTCATGGCGATTCATTCCGGGGATGAAGTGGTGATGGAGAATTTTGCTAGTGATTGCGCTATTAAAACTTCGACTTTTCGAAATTATCTTGAGGTTTTAAAAGACACACTTATTGGATTTGAAGTTCCTGCTTACGTGAAAACGATAAAGCGTAAAGCGATAACTCGTTCTAAGTTTTTTTTATTTGATGTTGGTCTCGCTAATTTCATTTCTGGAAGAGTGGTCACCTCACAAAAAAATGAAGTCTTTGGTCGTTCAATGGAACACTTTATCGCAATGGAGCTCAGGGCCTATTTAAAATATAAAAAAAAGAAAGAAGTTTTAAGTTATTGGCGAAGTACATCTAAGTTTGAAGTCGATTTTATTGTAGGGGAGAGTATTGCGATTGAAGTAAAATCAACAAATATGGTTACAGGGCAACATTTAAAAGGATTACATGCTCTTGCCGAGGAAAATAGAATAAAAAGTTTGGTCTGTGTTAGCCATGATGCAGAAGAAAGAAAAATGGGGGAAATAACCATTTATCCTTGGCAAATATTTCTGAAAAAACTTTGGAATGGTGAAATCATTTAAATTGTAAAAAATATTTCACGATTTTTCGAAACATCTTAAAGAATGTATTGGTGGCCAGAGGCTTCGTGCGAGCGTGGGTCTTGAAGTGATTTATTATTGTCTGTTAACGATCAGGAATTTAAGTGTTTTATAAATTATTTCGATAATTTAGTCATCTTAGAAGTTCGGGCAAGTTCGGTATTTAACGAATTCGTTATATCACAGTTTAATGGAAATTCAGGTCCTCAAGCAAGCAGAGAAAGAACTAAAAAGCGCTCCAAAAGATATCAAAGAAGATATATTCTCTTTATTTGAAGAGCTAGAAAAAGGAGTGGGCCTAACTTTTCAATTTATAAAGGACTGCACGAATTAAGGTTATCTGGTCGCGCTGGAGAGTATAGGGCGTTTTATTATATTAAGGTAGGTGATGCTATTTATATTATCCACGTCACAGATAAAAAAACGGCCGAGATATTAAAAAATAGGATAAGGAGCATATTATAAAAAAAGAGAGTAAGCGCTTTTAAAATACCAAAGAGTTTGGACATTTTTTATGGCCATCGGATTTAGATATGGAACTTATTAAATATAACAAAACTAAGATCCCAGACAGCAGTGGCAATCATCAGACCCAGGGTTGGAGTATGTTTATCTGTGATTATTGATATTTTGATTTCTTTACCATATATTAATGATGAACGTTAGTGAAGTGATTTTGTTTGAGACTATAATTATAGATATCCTTATATATCCCGATAAATGTTGTATGAAAGTTCTATGTGTTGATGGGGAAAAAAGACTTAGAGATTACGTTGCTCTTATTCTTGAAATGGGACTCTCGTTTGAAGTTCTTGAGGCCAGTTCAGCAAATGAGGCCGGCATCGTTTTAGAGGCCGAAGAAAATTTCGATCTCATAATTTCTGAAATAAAAATGAAAGGTGGCGACGGTGATCAATTATTAGAACACCTCGAAAGTTTAAATCTACATATACCCATTATTTGGATTAGTGATTTACATAATAAGGCCATCCCCTATGTTAGAAAAACGCTACAAGATGAATGGAATGATTTTATTCCAAAACCTTTTAAAGATAATGATTTTTTTCCAATTATAGAAAGAGTATTGGCCGCTGCGAAAAATCGCCCTGCTCCTGAAGTCGTCGACGAGTGGGCCAAAGAAAAAAAACAACAAATAAAAAATGCTACAGAGAAATCTGCAAATAGTGGTGCACCTCACGAAGAATTCGTGGCCGATTGGTCTTTAAAAAAAGAAGCATCAAGTGGGGAAACACAAGTTGCTGACTGCTCCCTTAAAAATAAAAAACTAGAAAGTTTGGATGATAAAAGCACGCTTGATTATTTAAAAAAAGAAAAGACACTAAGAGAGACGCAAGCCAATGAAGACGATGATTATGATAAAGTAAAATATAAAAAAATAAAAATAAAAAGAATTTTAAATTTCAATGAAGTGATTTGTGATGTTTTTATAAAACTATCTAGTAGGAAATTTGTCAAGATCATAAATAAAGACGAACAATTTGATCATAGTCATGTGATTAAATATATGAATAAAAATATTCGCTATCTTTTTATTCCGATAGAATCTTATCAGGAATTAATGGGGAGTTTTTCAAATTTAGTAATGGAAAAATTTGAGAAAGTGATTAAAACACAAAAGAGTGGACCTTTGCGCACAATTGCAGAACTTTCTTGTTATCAAATGTGTTTGGATCAAGCACGCGAGTTTGGCATTGATGAAGTGATGAGTAAGCATGTAAATTATGCAATTGAGGCCAATTTACAGACTCTCACAAGTGATACAGGTTTTGCTCAATTGCTAAACAATATTCAAAATGCCGGACCTTATTTGGCCGGTCATTCATTATTACTAAGTTTTATATGCGGGAAAATTAGCGCACAAACAGAGTGGAATAATCATCTTGCTTTGCAAAAGTTATCGTTAGCATCAATGCTTCATGATGCTGCTTTTGACTCTGATGATTTTTTAATTCAAATTAGTGATTTGACTCCTGAAATTAGAAAAGAATTATCTAAAAAAGATTTAGAAAAAGTGCAGAATCATGCATCGATTGCCGCCACCATCGTGGCCAATGGAAAAAATCTAGTGCCTGATGTTGATACCATTATTGCTCAACATCACGAACGCCCAGATGGCAACGGTTTTCCTCGAGGAATTGGGGCCTTGAATATTGCTCCTTTGACAACTATTTTTATTATTGCTGAAGATTTTGTTGACAGAATTTTTGCTAAGAAAAAAGAAGAAATTGATATGATTAAGATTCATGCTGATTTTGAGTCTAAATATCGCAAAGGAAATTTTAAAAAGTCATTGGATGCCTTTTATAAAGCGTTTCCAAAATAAAAGATCAGACAAAAGAAAAAATCTTAAAAAAAATTATTCCATTTATTTTACTCAGAATATCGCGCTGGCGCTTCGGCCTTAGTCAATTTGTCGTAATCTTGACTCTAATTACTTCCAAGGTTCAACCAATATTTTGGCCTTTAATACAGAAGAAATGATTGGAACAAAGATTAGAGCTTTATATCAGCGTAGTAAGGGACGCGATCTTTTCGATTTATTTGAAGTAAGTAAGACGGATGCTGACTGGAATAATATTGATGAAACTTATGAATGGTTTTTGCAAGAAATAGTTCCGAGAATAGATTAATATAAAAATAAAAATAAAAATTAGAAGTAGTATAAGTAGGTTTAATGAAAGACGACAATTTTTAGGCGCACGTCTTAGTGATTGTAAAATAAAATCTGATTTATTAATTTTCAATTCATATGAGATGTTCAGTTAAATTTCAAAAACAAAAAACTCACTACAGCTAACTCCGTCAGGATCAGTGGCCACTAGCCACTGATTTTTATAACGACAAAGTCCTTCAGTCTTAATTTGTCGATCAAAAACCCAACTGTCCAAAATGTCAAAAGATTCAAGTGATAGCTTAAAGAGTGCACTTCCCATAATCAATCCGTCATCGTAACTGTTGCTAGTATTTTCTGCAACAGCAAGTGCATAGAGATGATTTTCGAAAATACATAGTTCTGATCCATGTAACTCGACATCTTTTATTGAACCGAAGTTTAATTTATGAATTGAAATAATTTTGAAATTATCGGCCACTACTTTTATAATTGAACTTTTGTTTTTGCCTACGCCACGATTTAAAAACAATATATTCAATCCGTTTATTTCTGCACCTTCAATATTTATCTTTTTTACTTTTAGTGAGAGAGCTTTAAAGAAATCTGAAAGGTCTAATGTGACAAAATAATTTGTCTCAAGATCAAACATCAATCCTTGATTTCGATTTTTTTTTGATCCCGAAGGTATGATTAATAAATTATTATTGATAGGGCCTAAGATCGCTTCAAAATCAGGTTTTAATTTTTTTCGGGCAGCATGATTTTTTGGCAAACGAGGTGCATCTGCCCATGGGTGTTGAATCCAATTTTTATTATCTAGTTCATATAAATCGTATTGGTCATCACAACAAACAAAGATTTGCTCATTAACATTTTTTAAAGAACTTGCAGAATTAATTGCAGAAAGACTTTGCTTTGCTGGTTTCAGTTTTATAATTTTCATAGAACTAGTTTACACAATTTATTTGATTTAGAACTCCATAAAAAGTAATGTAAATTATATCTTATAAATACACAAAAAAAGTTTCACTCCATGGAGCGAAACTGAAAAAAATAAACGAACTTCTTATTCAATGACTTAACTTATGATTCAATTGAAAGGCCGGTTTCCTCTCCTCGAACATTGGTTTACACCTCGTGAGGGCTCGTTAGGCCTTGCTCCCAAGTTCATACAAACTCTTTGGCCCCCGATAGAGTTTAGACATTTTCTAGGGCCGTCAGATTTAGATATGGAACTTATTGAATATAAAAAGGCCTTAATTGAAAAATTAAAAAAGGCGCGCATTGATCAAGAATTGTCACAGGCGAGTCTTGCCAAATTAGTGGATACGAAACAACCGGCAATTGCCAGAATGGAATCAGGACTTGTAAGCGAGATTAGTTTAGATTTTTTAGTTTAAATTGCTCACGTTTTAGGAATGTCATTTACGGTTTCAAAAAAAAGAGCGGCTTAGTGCATAAGCAAGATGTATTTATATTTTTAAAAAACATAGCTATAGTCTTTGTTTAAATTCAACCCCACTGTAAATCTCTAAGCATATCGCCTCCAATTTTTCGACCGCAGTCAAACCCTTTGGACTAATTGTTGAATTGTCTTTTAAAAAAGCGGCATAGTTAGGATGGTCCAGTGCTCTAATGGCCTTCTAATTATTCTTATTTACTAAGATATTCCATTTATTTTACTCAGAATTTCGTGGATAATGAAGCTATAAAGAGGGCGTTACAGACAATCGCTCCTGCTCATGTCTGCATACCGTCCATCCTGGACATAAGCCTCTCAATTTCGAATAGGGGGGGGCCGGAGCACGCATAGAAGGGGATGTGTTTTATGGAAAACATGGTGCTAATTGTTCCTATATTTGATTGCAGCAACCTCGAATGGAGTGTTACGCTAAGCCTAAATATCAAGAATCTTTAATTATAATTTTTAAAAGAATAGATAAAATTCAAACTTAGTATAAAATA
>Ga0163144_10007689_pt1 | contig 23550 bp, 16 predicted proteins | sample OliLak19BULKMAT1_FD_123175 | JGI IMG/M metagenome (GOLD analysis project Ga0163144, IMG submission 123175) | Freshwater microbial mat bacterial communities from Lake Vanda, McMurdo Dry Valleys, Antarctica - Oligotrophic Lake LV.19.BULKMAT1 | ecosystem: Environmental > Aquatic > Freshwater >...
CGACATCAACGTCACGCCGATGCTCGATCTGGCGTACGTGCTGCTGGTGATCTTCATCATTCTGACCACGGCGTCGGTGCAGGGTGTGCGCGTGCGCTCGCCGGAAACCAAGACCACCAGCAACCTGGCCAAACCGCAGACACGCGCCATCACCATTACCGCCGACGGCGCCCTGCACCTGGACGCCTACCCGGTCACGATCGAGCAACTGACCGGCTTGCTGGGGCAATACAAGGCGGCCAATCCAAACCTGCCGGTGGTGCTCAAGGGCGACGCCGACGCGCCCTACGAGAAGGTGCTGGAAGTGCTGTCGGCGGTGAAGAAGCTCGACATCTCGGAAGTCGGGCTGGTCACCAAGCGCGCCAGCGCAGACTGAGAGGTATGGCATGGAAGTCCAGGACGAAGTCAAGCCTTACGACACGATCAACGTCACGCCCATGCTCGACCTGGCGTATGTGCTGCTGGTGGTCTTTATATTGATGACCACTGCCTCGGTGCAGGGCCTGTCGCTGAGCCTGCCGAAACCGTCGGCCACGCCGCCCACCGAGCGCAACCCGGTGCACGTGCTGCGGGTTGACGCCGATGGCGGAGCCCGCCTCGACGGTGTGCCCAAGAACGACGAGTTGGTGCTGAGCGAGCTCAAAGCCATACGCGCCCGCAACGCGAAATCGACGGTCGTGCTGCAGGGGGACGGCCGCGCCCGCTTTTCCCGGGTGGTGGCCATGATCGACCTGTGCAACGAGGCCGAGGTGTCCATGAGCATCGCCACCGGGCGTATAGGGTTCTAGGATATGCGCCGCACCACCCAGATGCGCAGCAGCATCCTGCCCGTCGCCCTGATCGCCGCCCTGCTGGCCCTGTCCGGCTGCAGCGACAAGGCCGAAAAACCGCGCAAGCAGCAAACCGTCAAGCTGCTGCCGGATACGCCACCGCCGCCGCCACCACCGCCCAAGCCGACGGAGAAGCAGCCACCCAAGGCGGAAGACAAGCCGCAACCGCAGGCCGCGCCCAAGCCGGCCGAAGCACCCCAGCCGCAGTCGCTCAAGAGCGACGAGGCCGCCGGAAGCGGTCCTGGCAGCGGCTTGACGGCCGGCCCCGTGACGCAGGACTACAGCGGGCAGAAGGTCGTCCAAGGGCCGGTGACGGTGGGCGGCTCGGCAGAGAACCGTTTCGCCTGGTACGGCGCGCTGGTCAAGGAGCGCATCCAGGAAGCGATGGCTCGGGACAAGAAGCTGAGCGGCGCGGAATACCGCGTGACGGTCAATGTCTGGATCAGCGCCAGCGGCGCAGTCACCCGGGTGGAGTTGATCGGCTCCACCAGCAATACCGAGCTGGACAACACGCTGAAGGCCGCGCTGAACAATCTGCCGCCGATGCGTGAAGGCGCGCCTGGCGATATGCCACAACCGATCAAATTACGCATTACTGCCCGCGGCTGAGCGGGCCTTGACCGAACACCCATCAACATGAACACGCAAAACCGAATGAAATTAGCCAGCCTCTGCATGATGCTGGCAGGTGCCGCGCACACCGCCCACGCGGGCGAACGCGAAGACCTCGAAACACTGCGCCAGACCACCTTGAATCTGATCCAGGTTCTGGTGCAGCAAGGCATGCTTACGCAGGAAAAAGCCGAGCAGCTTGTCAAACAGGCCGAGGTGAAAGCGCGGGAAACCGTGGCCGCGCAAAAGAAGGCCGAGGCCGGCGTCGTACGCGTGCAGTATGTACCCGAGTCGGTCAGAAAACAGATTGCCGATGAGGTGCGCGAGGAAGTGATTGCCCAGGCCAAAGTGGAGCGCTGGGGCGACGTCAACGCCGTGCCGGAGTGGGTGGACCGCCTCAAATGGGAAGGCGACATCCGCATGGGTTACCAGGGCGACCGGTTCTCAGACCGCAATGCACCCGAGTTTTTCCACCAGGTGCAGGGGCAGAACGTCAACAACACCACCGAGAACCGGGACCGTTTTCGTCTGCGAGCGCGGCTCGGCCTCAACGCCAAGGTCACGCAGGCAATTTCCGCCGGCTTTCGCCTGGCTACCGGTACGCTGACGGACCCGGTGTCCACCAACCAGACCCTGGGGCAGACCGGCAACAAATACAGCTTTGTGCTGGACCGCGCCTTCGTCCGGGCACATTCAGACGAGATCCTGCCCTGGCTTACGGTGTCGGCCGGGCGTATCCCCAACCCCTGGTTCAGCACCGCCCTGGTGTGGGACGACGACCTCAACTTCGAGGGCGCTGCGTTGCGCATCGATCCTTACGCGCAGTCCATCAACACGTGGCGTCCGTTTGCGACGCTGGGGGCTTTTCCGTTGCAGGAGATAGAACAGTCGGGTTCGGTGAATGCAAAGAGCAAGTGGCTGCTGGGATCGCAAGTTGGCGTGGAGTGGATACGCGACAACAATACCCGCGCGAAACTGGGGCTTGCGTATTACAACTACCGCAACATCAGCGGCATCCGCAACGGCTTCGACCAGACGTCTTTCAACAAAACGGCGCCCGACTTCCGGCAAAAGGGCAACACGCTGTTCAACATCGCCAGTAGCGCCAACCCGGCGAATACCCTGTACGCGCTCGCGGCCGATTACCGGGTGGTCAACCTCACCGGCGCGGTGGACCTCAACCTGTTCAACCCGGTCCATGTGATGCTAAGCGGCGACTATGTGAAAAACGTCGGTTACAGCCGGGCTAAAACGCTCGCGCGGACCGGGGTCGATGCGCCGCCGGACACCACTGGCTACCTGGCCCAGTTGGCGGTGGGTATGCCCACCATGCTGTTGAAAGACGACTGGCAGATATCCATCGCTTATCGCCGCCTCGGCGCGGACGCCGTGCTGGATGCCTTCAGCGATTCGGATTTCCATCTGGGCGGCACCAACAATAAGGGCTTCATCCTGGGTGCCCAGTATTCGCTCGGCAAAAACGCCTGGCTGAGCGCACGCTGGTCGTCCAGCAACGAGATCCGCGGCCTGCCGCTTTCCATCGATGTATTCCAACTCTATTTCAATGCCAAGTTCTAGAGACGCGAGTTTCGCCCTGCGTCGCATCGCCGCCGTCCTTGCGGCGGGTCTGTTGGGCGCCTGCGCGATGAGCCCCGAGCGCCAAGCCTATCGCGAGCGGCTTGAGAGCGGCTTTGTGACACCACAGGACATCGAGCGATTCAGGACGCCGGAGCGTGAGCAGCTCGCGTTGGCCGCCCAGGCGCGCGACTTCCTGCCGCGAGACGCCCAGCCGCCGGACAAACAATTGATGCAGGCGGCTGCGGCCGGAGATTCGGCCCGCATCAAAGCGCTGCTGGCCCAAGGTGCCCAGGTGAATGCCGCTGATGCGCGTGGCAACGGCGCGCTGCTCCTGGCCACCCGCGAAGGCGAGGTGGAGAGCGTACGCCTGTTGCTTGATGCTGGCGCCCACGTGGAGGGCCGGGGTGGCGTGATGCCGCCCTTGGCCGCAGCAGCCCTGAGAGGCCACCTGACCACGGTGCGTCTGCTCCTGCGCAACCGTGCGGACGTGAACGCGGTGGGGGAAAACGGCCTGTCTGCGCTGATGAACGCCGTAAAGCTGAACCACCTTGGTGTAGCGCAGGCTTTGCTGGAGGCCGGTGCGGATAAAAGGGTGTTGGATCGCGCAGGGGACAACCTGCTGGTGGTCGCCATAAGCCAGAACCAGCCCGCCATGCTTGCCCTGCTGCTCGCGCAAGGCGTTGCCCCCGACCTTGCGGACGCCAACGGGCTGACCGCGCTGTATTGGGCCGAGCATCTGCAGCGCACCGAACTGGGGCGGTTATTGCGCCAAGCCGGGGCGGACCCGGCGCGGAAAAAATCCGGAATCGTAATTCGCCGGCCCTATGACCTGAGGGAATACTGATGTTGCCCGGACACCGTCTCGTTTTGCTGGTCTTGCTCACGGGCTGCGCCTGCTTCGGAAATGCCTGGAGCCAGGACAACCGTGCTTCGCGCGAGCGCGAAGCCTTGCGCCGCGCGCAGCAACAGCTGCAGCAGGTCCGCCAGGAAAAAGCCGCGCTGGAGGAGAAGCTGGCCGGCACTGAAAAGGAAAATGCCGCACTGGGGCAAGCGCGGGGAAGGCTTGCAAGCCAGGTGACCAGGGCCCAGGCGAGCGCCAAGGCGAGCGCCAGAGCGGAAGGCGAAAAACGCCAGACGCTGCAAGCGGCGCTTGACGCGATAACCCTTGAATTGCGAACGATGGCGCAGGACAAGAAAGCGTTGCAGGCCCAGAAGTCCGAGCTTGATGAGCGGCTGGCCGAATTGCAAACCAGGCAAACCGGCCTGGCACGCGAACTTGCGCAAAGCGTGATCCAAAGAAGACAGACCGACACGGCGCTGTTGAAACAGGAGCAGAACGTCACCAGCTGCGAAGACAAGAATTTGAAGCTCTACCGTTACGGCCGCGATCTGGTCGCACAATGCCGCGACAGGAGCGCCAGCGACGCGGTGCTGCGGCTGGAGCCATTCACCGGCATCCGGCGCGTGGCGATCGAGAATTTGCTCGAGGAATACCGCGACAAGCTCGACGCGCAAAAAGCCATCCAGCCAAAGTAGCAGCGCGATAGTCCGATCGGACTATTAAATCAGTCGACCGAAAACACGTTCTGTCATGCCCGCTGCTTAAAGTAACTCCGGTTCGCTGCAATTGTTTCAAATTGAGGTGAACGAGATGCTCAGGACCGTCAATTCCAACACAAGGATTTTTGCCTTGAACTTGACCCCAGGAAGCCGGAACCACTACTGCTTTTATCCAACCACCATAGGGAAGTAACACACATGAAACTCAAACTCATCGCGTTGGCCGCCTTGCTGGCTGCCTCCGCCCCATCGTTCGCGGCCATCGACGGCTCGACCACTGGCAACGGCAGCCTGATTGTCAACTTCATCTCGCAGGGTGGCCCGTCCGCCACGGCGGGGAATGACGACATCTCGGCCGTATTCGATCTGGGTGTCAGCATGAATACCGTGCTTGGCTGGAACGGCCTCGCCGGTTTCACCAGAACCTGGAACCTGACAAGCGGCCTGCTTAGCGGCACCGGCATTGTCGGCAGCCAGGCTGTAGGCAGTTATGGCTCGTCATGGGCGGACCTGAATACCTTCGCCACACCCGCTCGCCAGGCGGCCATCGAGTTCAACGTCATTGCGCTGGATAACACGGACTTTGCCACCGCTGCCGGCGGGTCGCGTTATCTGACCACGGCCACCAATACGGCTTATCCGAGTTTGACGAACTCAAACCTCAACGGTTTTCAAGACATGGACAGATATGTCACCGCCAACAACTTGCGCGGCACGCATGCCACACAAGACAATGGTGCCAGCACCGCTACACCTTCGGATCCCAGCAATAGCTACTTCCGGGCAATTGGTGGTTTTGTTCAGGGTGATACCTGGCTGACCAAGACTACGGCGGACACAACAAAAAATCTCGCCACAGCGCAGAACTTCTGGTTCCTGACCACCACCGCCCCAGGTGGATTTGGCCAAGCGACCAAGCAGGCTTTTGGCGTGGACCTGAATGGCAGCGGCGCGTTAGGCACGGGTGAGTTCGCCCAATGGACTGTCAACCAGGGCGCTGGCACCATTACCTTTACCTCGCCAGTTCCGGAAGCTGAGACTTGGGCCATGCTCGTCGCCGGTCTGGGCCTTTTGGGCGCCATCGTTCGCCGCCGCCGCGCTGGCTGATGGCCGCTTATTTTTACTCCCCTTCAACCTTTTCAAAACCTGTCAGGATTGCCATGAAACTCAACCAAATCGCCTTGGCTGCCGCCGTTTGCGCCGCCGCCCCTGGAAGCTTCGCCCTTACCCCCTCCCAAGTCGACGCCACCACGGTGCGCCTGTGGCTGTCGGGCGCCTCGGCCCCGACTATTTCGGTCTACAAGGGTGTGCTTACCCTGTGCCAGGGAATGAAGTACAAGGACGCGCAGGGCGTCGACCACACCAACCCGGGGACGATCGACGCCACCCTGTATCTGGAGAGCGCCTCCGCCAACAGGCTGCCGGGTGGCGCCGGCGACCGCATGGCGTATGCCTGCACCGTGCAGACCGACGACGCCCGCGCCGGCTCGCTGGAAGGCCAGAAAGTCGTGGTTTTCCACACTGTCCAGGGTGGTTCGTTCAACTACGTCACGCCACACATTTCGATCCTGGGCGAGGTCAACGCCAACCTGCCGGGCAATCTGGGGCGCACCAGCAATATCGAATCCCTGTCAGGCGCAGGCCAGTGCGCTACCGGCGCCGCCCAACTGGTGACCATCGAATTGTCGGGCATCAACAATGCGGGCGTGGGCGTTTACCGCGGCTGCGCCGTCACGACCCAGACTTTCACTGTGGGCCAGGCCTTGCGAGCCAACGTCTTTGCCGCACCCGATCGCCCCGAAGGTGGTTTTTCGGACACCGAATACACCATCAACAAGCTGAACCTGGACGTCACGACCGACCTGTCCGCGATTGGCTCCGAAGTACCGACCAATATTGGACAGGCCTTTGGCGTGGGCGTCAGCTATCCGCTGTACTACCAACTCCAGCAAAGGGATATTGCAGCCGGTAAACTGGTCGGCACCTGCGATGACGCGCCTTTCACGTCCGCGGCGCCCAACCTCACCGGCGCCTGCCAACCCAATATGCCGGCAGGTATGTACAGCGCCATCGCCAACAGAGACAACATCGGTGCAGTGGATGCCAAGTTGTTCGGCGCCGCCGCGGCCTTGCCACCTGGAACTGGCAACAAAATCCAGTTGCACCGGCGCGCCATCACATCGGGCACCCAATCGGCGTCGAACCTGCGCTTCCTGAACAAGCCTTGTGCCACGGGCATTGCAGGCGGCGCTCTGGAACCGGCGCGATCCGGCGTTGTTTATGCCAATGTGACCGTGACCGAAAACTCTTCGACCGGCGGCGTAAAAACCGGCTTGACCAACGCCACCAACGCCGGCCAATTCGGCCTGGGCGTGGTATCGATGGAGAACGTGCCCATTGGTACCGAAAAGTACGCCTTTGTGAAGATCGACGGCGTATCCCCCAATTTCACGTCTACCGGCGCAGTCGACCTCAAGCAGCGTGAAAACGCGTTGGATGGTTCCTACAGCTTCTCGTACGAGCTGGTAGCCTTTACGGCCACCACCGCGTTTATCGAAGGCCAGGAAATGATCGCCGCGGTCAACTTGTCATTGGGCAACCCTGGAATTACCGACCTGACGGGCTTGTTCATCTCCCCGGTCGCAGGTGTGACGGGTGCCAACGTTGGCAAGGTTGCGCGCACTGGCAACTCCTGCCAGGCCCTGTCGTTCTAAGAACCGGCGCTTGCCTTCGTGGCTGACCTTCAGGCCTTTGGGCCGGGGTCGGTACGGCCAGTGCCGACTTTCGGGACAGTCCGCAGGGACTGTCCCATTTTGCTTTTTTGCGGGGTGCTCGCGGTGTGCTGGACAAGAGCTTTTTTGGCGCGCAATGTCGATGCGATGAACAATGACTAGAGCGTTTTGGTACCTGGCGGGGATGCTGGCGATGGTGTGCGGTGCGTACAACCCCGCCATTGCACAAGAAGCCGAATTCGGCGTATTTGAGTACCGGGTCGAGGGCACGACGCTGATACCGGTTTTGGCGGTCGAGAAGGCGGTGTATCCGCACCTTGGCGAAAAGAAAACATTGAACGACGTGGAACAGGCGCGCGAGGCGCTGGAGAAGGCCTACCACGGCGCGGGTTACCTGACCGTGCTGGTCAGCATCCCGCAGCAGAAAGTGGATGCGGGCGTGGTGAGGTTGATCGTCACCGAGGCGCCGGTGGAGCGGCTGCGTGTGGTCGAGTCGCGTTATTTCAGCCTGGGCGAAATCAAGGCCGCGGCGCCTGAGCTGGCCGAGGGCAATGTGCCGAATTTTCCGCAGCTGCAAAAGGAGCTGACGGCGTTGAACCGAAGCGCCGACCGCCGCGTTACGCCGGTATTGCGGCCGGGCAGAACGCCCGGCACGGTGGAAGTCGATTTGAAGGTGCAGGACACACTGCCATTTCATGGCAACGTGGAGCTCAACAACCGCTACAGCCAGGACACCACACGCACGCGCCTCAGCGCCAGTATGCGCTGGGACAACCTGTGGCAGAAGCAGCACAGCATAGGGCTCACGGTGCAGACCGCGCCCGAGAAACCGGACGAAAGCCTGGTGGTGTCGGCCAACTACACCTGGCCGCTGGCTTCCGGACGTTTCCTGTCCTTCTACGGCGTCAAGTCGGATTCGGACGTGGCCGCGGTCGGCACACTGAACGTGGTGGGCAAAGGCACTGTTCTGGGAGCCCGCTATATAGTGCCGCTGCGCGGGAGCGACGGCTTTTACCATACCGCCTCCGCTGGCGTGGATTACAAGGATTTCGACCAGTCGGTGCGGCTGGTCGGCAGTGGCGGCTTCAACACCCCCATCACCTACCTGCCGTTCACGTTGGGGTGGGACGGTAACTGGCTGGGTAAAACCAGCAGCACCAAATTCGGCATGGCACTCAACTTTCACCTGCGCGGCGTGGTCGGCGACGAACAGGAGTTTGCCGACAAGCGTTTCAAGGGGCGGCCTGGGTACGCTTACCTGCGCGGCACCGCTTCCCATAGCGAAACCATGGCAAACGGCTGGGGCGCGGGCGCGCGTGCCAGCTGGCAACTCGCGCCGCAGCCGCTGGTGTCGAACGAGCAGTTCGCCATCGGCGGCGTCGACACCGTGCGTGCTTACCTGGAGTCCGCCGCGCTGGGCGACCAGGGCCTGGCGATCAGCCTGGAAGCGACGACACCCAATTGGGCAAAACATGTCAGCGAATCCCTGGCAGACCTGCGTCTGCTGGCTTTTGTAGATGGCGGCAGCGTTCGCGTGCGCGACCCGATTACGGCCACGGACGGTTTCAGCCTGGCCGGCACCGGCCTGGGCATGCGCCTGAAAGGCAGGCGCGGTGTATCGGCGTCACTCGACTGGGCCGTGGCGCTGAAGGAACTGGGCAACACCCGGCGTGGCGACAGCCGCGTGTATTTCCGGGCGGCTTACGAGTGGTAAGGGGAGAAAAAAATGAATGACAGGTATTACCGGCTGGTTTTCAGCCGTGTGGTGGGCGCGCTGGTGCCGGTAGCGGAAAACACACGCAGCCAGGGCAAGGCGGGGCCTGCTTCGCCGCTGCTGCTGGCCGGTGTGTTGCTGGCGCTGGCAGGGCTGGGCACCCCCACGGCTTGGGCCGAAGTGCCGGTGCCGCGCGCAGGGGCCGGAGCGGCCGGTTTTGTCGGCGCCGGGCAGGCGGCTTACCAGGTCAACGGGGCGCAGGCGTTTGTCAACCAGGTGGGCGACAAGTCGATTCTCAACTGGCAAAGCTTCAACCTCAGCGCCGGCCGCACCGTGCAGTTCCGCCAGGTGGACAACCTGGGCAACAACCAGGCGGTGCAAGGTGCGAGCTTCACGTCGCTCAACCGCATCTGGGACGTCAATCCGAGCGTGATTGCGGGCAGCCTGTCGCAGGCGGCGGGCCAGAAAGCCAACGTGATTCTGGTCAACACCAACGGCATCGCCTTCATGGGCGGAGCGCAGGTCAACCTCAACAGTTTCACTGCCAGCAGCCTCAATATCGCCGACAGTTTCATATTGGGCTCGTTCCTGACCAACCAGTCCCAGACGCCGCAGTTCGAAGGCACAGGCGGCTTCATCAAGGTGTTCGAAGGCGCGCGTATCAGCGCCGGCAGCCAAGGCCGCGTAATGCTGATCGCGCCGACGGTCGTGAACAAAGGAAAGGTCGAAGCGCCGGATGGCCAGGTGGTCATTGCGGCGGGCAGCAAGGTGTACCTGCGTTCGGCGTCGGGCCAGGACCCGAATGTGCGCGGATTGCTGGTCGAGGTTGACAGCCCCGCCGGACTCGTTGATTTCAAAACCGCGAACCCAGCTGCAAAGAACGCTGTGCTCGATGGCCAGACCGTGGCGCTGGTCGATGCGGCGACGGACAAGCTGGGACACGCGACCAACCTGGGCGAGTTGAGCGCCGCGCGCGGCAACGTCACCATGGTCGGCTACGCGGTGAACCAGCAAGGCATCGCGCGCGCCACGACTTCGGTGGTGGCGAATGGATCGGTATACCTGCTGGCCAAGGACCGCGCTCTCAACAATGCACAGTCAGAACGCGGCGGACGGGTCACGCTGGCCCAGGGAAGCCTGACTGCGGTCTTGCCCGACATGGCAGACAACACCGGCACACTCGATGGCGCCACCGGCGCCGGGCTCGCACAGACCTCAAGGGTACAGGTTCTGGGCCAGGACGTGCGCATGGCCGCCGGGGCCGTAATCAAAGCTCCGTCCGGCTCCGTAAATATCGCGGCAATGGACAATCCGAGCCAACTGGCCGCGCCTGGCGATCCGTTCACGACCGCAGGCGCGCCTGTTTCTGCCGTTGCGCGGGTCCACATTGCCGATGGCGCGCGCATCAATGTGGCCGGGCTGGAGAACTTGCAGGTCTCGAGCGCGCGCAACAGCGTCGAAGTCGAACTGCGCGGCGATGAATTGAAGGACTCGCCGATCAATCGGCAAGGGCCCTTGCGTGGCCAGAAAGTGTATGTCGATATCAACCGCGCGATGGCCAATGCCAATGCCGGCAAGTCCACGCTGATCGCCAAGGACAGCCTGGAGAGTTACCAGGGGCGGATCGAGCGTACGGTGGCCGAGCGGTCAACCACTGGTGGCACGGTCAGCATTCGCTCCCAGGGCGAAGCGATTTTGGCGCCCGGTGCCGTGATCGATCTTTCGGGGGGTAGCCTGCAATACACGCCGGGCCTCGTGAATACGACACTGCTAAGCGCCGGTGGTGTATTGACCGATCTGGCCAATGCCACGGCCGAGGCGCACTATGAAGGAATCGCCACCCGCTATGTGATCGATTACGGGCGCTGGAACCGCAAGGAGGTGATCGATCTGGGTCAAAGCCGCCGCTATGACCCAGGCTACCTGGAAGGGAAAAACGCGGGCCTGCTGGCTGTGATCGGCATGGGCGGCACCGTGCTGCAGGCGGACATACAGGGCAGGACCATGGCGGGCGAATTGCAGCGCGACAGCGGCGCCCTCCCCACCCTCGCGACTCTGTGGCTGGGCACGGATGCCGTGGCGGGCGATTACAAACTTAACCAGCGTGTCGACTTTGGTGGCCTGGCGGCCACGCTCGTTGCGGATTTTGGCTTTGGCGATGTCTTGCCCGATGAACTCAAAGATGCTGTATCGCTCAGCCCATCGCTGCTAGGCCGGGACAAGGTGGCGCATTTGCAGGTGTTCAGCAACCAGGCAGCGACGGTGCGTGCTGCCCTGCGGGCGCCGCAGGGCAGCAGCATCGCGGTCATTGCCAAGGGGATCCGGATCGACGCCGATGTGGAGGCTGCGGGCGCTGCCTTGAGCTTCAGCGCCCGCGCGAACAGCGTGGATACCAGCACGGTCCCGCTTGACGTGCGCGTCGCCGACGGTGTGTCCTTGGCCGCGCGCGGCACCTGGGCGAATGATTTGCCGGCGGCGGTCGGGCGTTCGCCGGATGCAAGCCTGGTCAGTGGTGGAAGCATCGCCCTGTCGGCGGCGGGCGATGTGAATCTGGGAAGCGGTAGCCTGCTCGATGTGACCGGCGCCGCGCGGGTCAAGCCGGACGGCAAGCTTCAGAACGGCAACGGTGGCAACCTGCGGCTGGAAGCTGGCGCGGGCGCGACGGCGGCGGGTACGCACTCGGCGGCGGTGCGGCTGGGCGGCGTGCTGCGCGGCCATGCTTTGGGCAGCGGCGGCACGCTTTCGATCAACACCGGGAAAATCCAGATCGGTGGTACGCCGGATGTTACGGCGCTCAATCTGGACGCGGATTTCGCGGCGCGCGGCGGCTTCGCCAATTTCACCCTGGCCGGGCGCGATGGCGTCACGGTTGCCGACGGGACACTGCTGCATCCCACGGTGGAGAGCCTGGAACTGCGCAGCGGCTTCCAGTTGCAGCCGACTGGCAGCCGCGTCGGGGATTTCACCCGCACGGTGAAACGGGACGACAGTGTCAGGCAGGCCGCCAACCTGACCCTGGTCGCCGACGGCACCACCCTGGGCAACGTAGTGGTCGGAACCGGCTCGCGGATTGTGGCGGATGACCGTGCCGCGATCACACTCAGTGCTGGCAACCGCATCGAAATCGAGGGCTCGGTGCTGGCCCCGGGCGGCACCATCGTCGCGCGGCTCAATCGCGCTGTCAGCGAGAACGCAGAACAACAGAGCACCCTATGGCTCGGGCCGCAAGCAGTGCTCGATGCCAGTGGCGCGGACCGCAGTTTTGCCGACACCCAGGGCCGCCGGACAGGCCAGGTCCTGGCAGGAGGAAGTGTGAGCCTGGATGCCCAGGTGGGTTATGTGGTGACGCAGGCGGGCTCCTCGGTGCGCGTGAACGGCGCGGCGCCGGTGTCTTTGGATGTGCTCAACGAAACTGGCGGTATTGGGCGCATGGTGGGCAGCGACGCCGGCACGGTGGACATCACGGCGCGCGAAGGCATCTTGCTCGACGGGGCACTGCAAGCGCTCGCTGGTGGCCCGTCGAACCGGGGCGGTACGTTCAACCTGCGCTATGGCTTCAATGACGACGCGAACGCCGGTTTCATTTCTCCGGGTGACAGGGTACTTGGCGTGGCCCAGACGCTGGCGCCCCAGCTCTCGGGGTCGGGTCCAGCCACGGGGGTTGCGCCGGCATTCGCGGCGCGCGCCCAGCTCAGCGCGCAGGCGCTGGAGGCGGCGGGGTTTGATCGTATTGCCCTGCGCGGCCGCGACGCGATCCGGCTTGAAAATGGCCTGGCCTTTGGCGCGGGCCGCGTTTTACCCTTGAAGGAAATCCAGCTTGACGCGCCGCGCCTGGAAACGGCCGGCGGTGACGCGTCGCTGACCGCACACACGATACGTCTGGGAAACTACGACCTGGAAAGGCAGGCGGTCGTGAACCTGCCCCTGGCTGGAAGCGGCAGCTTCAACGCCAATGCGCAGTTGCTGGAGCTGGCGGGTAGCCAGACCTTTGTCGGCATGGCACGCGCCGGACTCGCGGGTGCGCAGGAGATACGGCTTGCGGGAGTGGGCACGCCTTCGGTCGCGCGTCCCATCGGTCAGATCAAGGCAGCCGCCGATCTGGTTTTCAGCGCGACGCTGGTAGCGCCCTCCACTTACAGCGACTACACCATCGACGCGAACGGCTACAAGGTCGAGTTCAGGCGTGCTACCGATACGCCCGTACAACCGCTTTCCGCACTGGGCAGTGTCACCGTCAAAGCATTGGATATCGTGCAGGACGGACACCTGTGGGCGCCATTCGGACAGATCGACTTGCAGGCGATCAACAGCCTGGTTTTCAATGCCGACAGCCTGACCTCGGTCTCCGCGACGGCGGGCAGCCTTGCTCCGTTCGGCAAGGTGGAAAACGGCCGCAACTGGATCTACGAAGTGGACGGCTCGAAAATTCCGGTCGCGTCCCTGCCGCAGAAATCGATCCGGGTATCGGGCTCGTCGATCGACATGCGCTCCGGCGCCAGGGTAGATCTGGCGGGCGGCGGCGATCTGCAGGCTTACGAATTCACCGTGGGCCCGGGTGGCTCGCGCGACATGCTCACCGACAAAAACAGTTATGCCATCCTGCCCGGCGCTACCCTCGGCTTCGCACCACGGGACGCGCAGGAGGATTTTGACCGGGCAAGCGGCGACGCGGTTCATCTGTCGGGCGTGCCGGGTCTGGCCGACGGCGTGTACACCTTGCTGCCATCGCATTACGCCCTGTTGCCCGGTGCCTATGCGGTCAAGCTCGCCAGCGGCATTCAGGATTTGCTGCCCGGGCAAGCCTACACCCGGCAGGACGGAGTGCGTATTGCAGCGGGTTACGTCACCGACTCCCGCTCCGGTTCCCCGAAAGATGCGCGCTGGAGCGGCATCGAAGTACTCACGCGTGAGCAGGTGCAGGCACGCTCGGAGTTTTCCCTTGCACGCGCATCGGACTTTTTTGCTGCGGGTGTGAACCGGCCGCAGGACGCCGGCCTGCTGGCGATCGCCACCGGCGGCACCGCCAGCGACAGCTTGAAACTCGACGCTGCCTACGGGCTTGCGCCGGACAGCGGTGGCCAGGGCGCGGCGCTGGACATCAGCGCGCTGAAGCTGGCGCTGGTGAGTGGTACGCCGGCCAATATCGACCCGGATGCAACCCGGCTCGACGTGGACAAACTCAGCGCCCTCGGCGCCGCCAGCCTGTTCATCGGCGGCACGCGCGCGCGCACTGGCAGCGCTACGGCCTTGACGGTCCGCGCGGACAGTTTGACGCTGGCCAACGAAGCGGCCCACGCATTGAAAGCCCCCGAGATCATCCTTGCCGCCAGGGACACAGTGACACTGCGGGCGGGAAGCCTGATCGATGCGCAAGGTGAGGTCGGCCCGGCCACGAATTACTCGACGGATGGCGAAGGCGCTCTGCTGCGGGCAGCGGCGGGCGGCGCGGGCTTCACGCGTGGCGGCAGTCCTGGCTCCAGCCGGGGCACCCTCATCGGAGATGCCTCCAGCACGGTGCGCGCGGCCGACTCGATCACGCTCGACGCAACCCGGAACAACGCGTTCAAGGGCGCTGTCGAGTTCGTGAAAAACGGTGTGCCCGTCGCCGGCAATCTGGCAGTGGGTGCGTCGCGTATCAATTTCGGCGCCGTCCCGGCGGGCAGCGAAGGCATCACCTACAGCCAGGCCGAACTCGATGCGCTGAACAGCCTGCAAAGCATGGCGATGACCAGTTACAGCAGCTTCGATCTGTACAGCGATGTGCGCGTGGGCGGGGTAGACACGTCTGGCCGACCGACGCTACAGAAGCTGACTCTGCAGGGCGCGGGCCTGGCCGGTCTGGACAACAACGGCCAGACCGCGAGCCTGCGCGCACAACAGCTCACGCTCTCCAACCCTTCGGCCGCGCCCTATACACCGGGCGGCGCGCTCGGCAATGGCCAACTCGCGGTGCTGGCCGACACATTCACCCTGGGACAGGGGAACAAGGCGATACAGGGTTACGGCGATGTGACCATCAGGGCGAATGAAATCCTGGGTGCAGGCGTCGGCAAAACCGACGTGGCGGCGCCAGCCACCCTCCAAGTCGCGCGCATAAGCGGGGGCATCGGTTCGGACCAGGCACTGACCAGCAGCGGTGCTCTCACCGCAAACGGGCACGCGGCCGAGCGCGTTTTGACGACGGTGGATACGCTGGGCGCCAAGTGGGCATTGGCGGGCAGCAACGTGGACTTCAATACCCAGGCAGTGTTGCCATCCGGCAGTTTCAAACTGACGGCCAACAATGGCGATACACGGCTGGGTGCCGGGGCCAAGGTGGACGTGGCCGGGCGCAGCGTGCAATTTTTTGATCAGAGCCGCGCCGCCTGGGCCGGGCAGGTCGAGCTTACAAGCGAAACCGGCAATGTGATGTTGGCCTCCGGCGCGCGGGTGGATGTGTCGGCCGCTCCCGGTGGCGATGCAGGTACGCTGGTGGTGCGTGCAGTCAACGGAACCGCCACGCTGGCGCAAGGCAGCGTGCAAGGTACGGCGACCGTGGACGCGCAAGGCCGGCGCGGCGATGGCGCGCGGGTTCAGGTGGACACCGGCACCTTGGCCAGCTTCTCCGCGCTCAATGCCGCACTGAATGGCGGCGGTTTCGACGGCGGACGCACGCTGCGCGTGAGAAGCGGCGACGTGAGCGTCACTGCACTGGACGAACTGAAAGCCGGGACGATTCATATTGCAGTCGACGGCGGCAAACTCGACGTCGCGGGCCGGCTTGACGCCTCCGGCGGGGACGCCGGCCGCATTGGCTTGTTTGCGAAAAACGATGTAAATGTCGCCGCCCAGGCAAGGCTGGCTGCCGTATCCAGCAGCACGGGCGAGGATGGCGGAGACATCGAGATTGGCACCCGCGATGGCCGTATCGATCTGGCCACCGGCAGCACCCTGCACGTGGCCGGTGGGAGTGGCGGCGCAGGCGGGACCGTGTTGCTGCGCGCACCACGCACGGTCAATGACGTGGCTGTCACCAGCCTGGGCAGCGCGGTAGCCGGCGCGCGCTCGGTCGCGGTCGAAGCGCTGCGGGTATACGACAACATCACCACGCTGGCCGCTACCGGCGGCAGCGGTGCCACACTCAGCCTGGCGACCATCAATACGAACAACACCGCGTTTGCCGCGAACTTCGCCAACATCAAGTCCCGCCTGGGCATGACCAGCGATCCGGCTTTCCACATTTTGTCGGGCGTGGAAGTAAGGTCGGCCGCCGACCTCACGCTGAACAACGACTGGAATCTTTCGGCCAGCCGCGCGGGTGCCGAGCCCGGCGTCCTGACCTTGCGTGCGGCCCGCAACCTGAGGCTCAACAACAATTTGTCGGACGGGTTCAATGTGGCGACGCCCTTGAGCGGCGCCACTCCCGCAACCGTACTGGCAAGCGATTCCTGGGCCTACCGCCTGATTGCGGGGGCCGACAGCGCAGGCGCAGATCCGCTGGCGGTAAAAGCAGGCACTGGCGACGTCACGCTCGCGGCGGGCAAACTGGTGCGCACCGGCACCGGCGACATACGCATCGCCTCAGGCCGTGATATCAAATTTGCCGACAACCGGGCCGCCATCTACACCGCTGGCCGACTCGCCGATGCCGTGAACGGGTTTGCCACGCCGAGCGGCCTTGGCGGGTCCGTGAACTTTGCCCAGTTCAGCCAGGGCGGTGGCGACGTGAGCCTGAACGCCCTGCGCAACGTAACCAGCGACAACCGGTCGTTGCAACTCTATTCAAACTGGCTGTTCCGGCAGGGCCGGACCACGGCTGACGCAACAGGCTACGTCTTGCAGCCCGCCTGGTGGGTGCGATTCGACCAGTTTCAACAAGGAGTCGGCGCGCTGGGCGGCGGGGACGTGCGTATTGCAGCCGCAGGGATAGTCGAAAACATTTCTGCCAGCGCGCCGACCCAGGCACGGATGGCGGGCGCTACGCCGGACGCGTCCAGGTTGGTCACCACGGGTGGAGGCGATGTGCGGGTGGAAGCCGGCGGCGATCTGGCGGGTGGCCAGTATTACGCCGACCGCGGGCAGGTAACGCTCAAGGCCGGCGCAGCCATCCAAAGCGGGCAAAAGGCAGGTAGCGGGGCCAGCGCGAAGCCCCTGTACACCATCCTGGCGTTGGGCGACGCGCAGGCGCGTGTGCAGGCGCTGGGCGATGTGAATATCCAGGCCATCCTGAACCCGCATCTCGTGGTGCAGTCGTCGGGTAGCGGCAACAACGTCAACATTGCCAACGCCGCAAGCACCGGCTGGAGCCTGTTCTCGACCTACGGCGCGGCCAGCGGTGCGCGGCTGGAAAGTCTGGCGGGCGCAACGGTGCTGCACAACGTGACCAACACCGCCACTGCAGACGTGGCTGGCGTACGGGCTTCCTACACCACGCCCTTGTCGTTGTGGACCGCGGTCAATTACCGGACGGATCTGCTTTCCTATCTGCCGCCGAGCCTGTCGGCAACCGCATTTCAGGGTGACCTCCGCATCGATGGCACGCAGGCCATACTCGACCCGGCAGCCAAGGGCGATTTGACATTGCTGGCAAGAGGTTCGGTCAATATCCCGACGAGACTCACCATGAGCGACATGGACCCGTTGCTTGTTCCGGATGCGCTGGTGCCGGGCACGAGATTCGACCAGTTCAATCCCGCCCTTACCGCCACCCGGCATGCGGTAGTACCCGTTCACACGGACGACGCCAATCCGGTACGCGTGTATGCACTTGAGGGGGACGTTGCCGGCAGGGTCAACGTGCTCAATCTCACGTCGCCCAAACCGGTCTGGGTGCGCGCCGGGCGGGATGTGCGCGATCTCGGCATCGAGGCGCAGCATCTCAACCCGGCAGATGTCAGCCGGATCGAAGCCGGCCGGGATGTCGCTTTCTCGGAAAGCAGCAGCCGCAACAGCCGCTCTTATGTTTGGGTCGGCGGGCCGGGTCGGCTGGAAGTAAATGCCGGACGCAATGTCGACCTTGGTACCTCAGCAGGGATCGTTAGCCGTGGGGGCCTGGACAATACCGCTCTGCCCAAGGCGGGCGCGGACATCCAGGTCACCGCCGGCGTGGGGCCGGGCGGAATTGACTACGGGGCGGTGGTCGACCGGATCGCCGCCAGACTGGAAGCAGGAAGCGTGGACGATGCCACCCTATGGCAGGCGCGTTGGCTGACGGACGACGAGACACTGACAGGGTCCAATGCGCTAGCGGCAGTGAGAGTAGTGGACGCACTGGACAAGGCGGGGCAGCGAACCCGGGTGCGCGAGATGGTTTATGCCGCACTGCTTGCCACCGGGCGCGACTCGAACAATCCGGACAGCCCGTATGCGGCGGACTTCGCGCGCGGCTACGCGGCGCTGGAGATGGCTTTTCCAGGCATCGGCGACAAGAATCCGGACGGGCGCTTCAAGAATTACCAGGGCGAGGTGAATCTGTTTGCCAGCCGCATCCTGACCGAACGCGGTGGTGCCATCGAGTTTCTGATCCCGGGCGGCGGCCTGATCGTTGGCTTGAGCAACACGCGCAAGGAAGTGCTGGCGACCCAGAAATTCATTACCGGCCAGGAGGTGGGGCTGACCGACAGCGGTGCGCTGGGTCTGGTGGCGGTGGAAGATGGCGCCATACGCGGATTCGCGCGTGACGACATCCTGGTGAACCAATCGCGTATCCTGACAGTGGGCGGCGGGAATATTCTGTTGTGGTCGAGTGAAGGCGGCATAGACGCCGGCAAGGGCGCAAAGACGGCCACCTCCGTACCCGCACCCATTATCCGGGTCGACAGCCAGGGCAACGTGACGCAGGAGTTGCAGGGAGCGGCTGCCGGCAGCGGTATCGGCGCCCTGTCCAGCGGCGGCGTCAAGGCCGGCGACGTCGATCTGATCGCGCCCAAGGGCACGGTCAACGCGGGCGACGCCGGTATTCGCGCCGGAAACCTCAATATCGCCGCGCAGGTGGTGCTGGGCGCGGACAACATCACCGTGTCGGGCACCTCATCGGGCACGCCGGTAGCCGATACCAGCGCCGTCACCGCAGCGGCGTCGGGCGCGACCTCCGGTGGGGACGACATATCCCGCACCACGGCGGCCTTGAACCAGTCCTCCGCGGACGCCGCCCGGACCTCGCAAACGGCCATAGAAGCTTTCAAGCCTTCGGTCGTGCGGGTGGAAGTGCTTGGCTTTGGGGAGTGACATTTGCGACACCCAAAACAGGTTCAGACTGCAGGCGGCAGTTGACTCTCCAAAAGTCGGCGCATGGCAAGCGCTGGCGCGGGAACGGCGGATTTGGCACATTCACCCGATCGGTAGTGCGCCGGCAGACCGGCTTGGAGCAGATGGTGCCTGCCACCCCATGCAGCACAACCGTTCGGGCCTTTTCACAAACTTCCAACTTTCATGATGCCCACTCTTCACCCCGCATCATGAAAGTTATTTCACTTTAACCCTGGTGGGTGCCCTCGGGCGCCGCCGGCGCTTATCTTGCGGGTGATTCGTCAGACGGATGGGTCCAGCGGAACAAGCAAAGCGCCAGCACCGCACCCACGACCTGGCTGGCGACGAAGCCTGGCGCATCGACCGGCCGGATGCCGGAGAAAGTGTCGGTGAGCGAGCGCGCGATGGTCACAGCCGGGTTGGCAAACGAGGTGGACGCGGTGAACCAGTAGGCCGCCGTGATGTAGGCCCCCACAGCGACCGGAACAAAGTCCGGCCGGTTGCGCGCCACGTGCAGGATCACGGTAAGCAAGCCGAACGATGCCACCACCTCGCTCCACCACTGGTGCAGGCCGGTGCGCACATGGGTGGACGCCATCAGCAGCGGTAACTCGAACATGGCGTGGGCCGCCAGTACGCCGGCGATCGCGCCAAGCACCTGCGCTGCCAAAAAAGACCAGGCACGGCGCCAGTTGGAGCGGCCAAGGGCCAGTTCGGTGAACGTGACGAGCGGGTTGAAATGGGCACCCGAAGCCGGGCCGAAGGTGGCGATCAGTGCGATCAGCGCGGCCCCGGTGGCCAGGGTGTTGGCCAGCAGGGCTATTGCCACGTTGCCACCGGCGAGGCGTTCACCCATGATGCCCGAGCCGACCACGGTCGCCAGCAACATGGCGGTGCCGACAAACTCGGCGACCACCGCGCGGCGCAGCGTCATACCGTCTTGCCGATCTGGTCGAGCCGGTTCTGCAGGCCCATGCGGTCCAGCGTGGCCGTGGGCAGCGACGCAAAGAGTTCGATGCGTTTGCGCAAGGTGGTTGCGGCGTCCCGGAAGGCATGGCGCTTTTCCTCGTCGGTTCCCGTGACGGCAGCCGGATCCGGCACGCCCCAATGCGCCGACATTGGCTGGCCTGGCCAGAACGGACACTGCTCTCCTGCCGCCTGGTCGCATACAGTGAGTATGTAGTCCATCACCGGTGCGTCGGGGGCGGCAAACTCGTCCCAGGACTTGCTGCGCAGGCCCTCGGTCGGCAACCCGGTCGCGCGCAGGAACTCGATGGCAAACGGGTTGACGGTGCCGCCCGGATGGCTGCCGGCAGAATAGGCCTTGAAGCGGCCACGCCCGATCACGTTCATCTGCACCTCAGCCAGTATGCTACGTGCCGAGTTACCGGTGCACAGAAACAAAACGTTGAAGATTTTGGGGTTCATGGGCAATCCTTTCAGTGGTGGTGGGGCAATTCGGGACAAAAGGCGCGCCGCGCGCGGTCAGCAACGGGCGCCGGATGCCTCCTGCAGTTCGCACGGCGCTCCGGCGCAGCAGTTTTCAGTGAGGTAGGCGATCAACTGGTTCATGCGCGCGAAATTCGCGCTGTAATGGATGCGTCGGCCCTCGGGCCGCTGCACCAGCAACCCGGCGCGGGTCAGCTCCTTCAGGTGAAAGGTCAGGGCAGACGGCGCAATCGCGACGTTCTGCGCGAGAACGCCGGCTGGCAGCCCCTCGGTGCCGGCCTGCACCAACTGGCGGAAGACAGCCAGGCGCGCGCTGTGCGCCAATGCACATAAAGCCAGAACCGTTGTCTCTTCATCCATCGCTCCATTATTTCAAGTAATGATGAAATAAATATGACAGTGCGGGAGGCGTACGGTGTGTCGCCAGCCACTGCCCGTGGGGACCCGAACGAACGCGTTCAGGCCGCCTCGCCGGTGGCGAACAGGCGCAATACCACTGCCTTGCCGACGGCCTCGGCGCGGTTGCTGACCTTGAGCTTGCGCAGGATCGCCTGCACATGGTTCTTTGCGGTCGGCTGACTGATGCCCAGGATTTGCCCGATCTCCTGATTGGTCTTGCCGTTCTTGACCCAGTACAGCACCTGGATCTCGCGCTTGGTCAGTGCCGCTTTCGCGCCCACCAAGCCTGTGCGTTTGCCGAGGCGTTCGTGCGCCAGCATGCGGTGCAAGGCCATGTGCAGGTACGGTAGCAATACGCCTGCCATATAACTCTCGCGCGCGCCCGCCGGGTTCGGCATGCGCAGGAACACAAAGAAGCTGCCAAACTCGCCCTGCACCTCCTTGGCACCATGGGCCAGGGCATTGCCGAACCGGCGTTTCTTGAGGTCGGCCAGCAGTTGCCTCCTGCCGGTCAGGTCGTCCCCGTCCGGACACAGGCTGCGTGGCACACTGCCGCCCTGCAGCCAGTCGTCGACGATGCGCGGCAACAGGGCGGCCAGCGGGTCTGGCCCACCCGAAGCATCCGGTTCGTCCGGAACGTCGCGGGAGAACGACTCGTAATGCAACCGCATGCGCACGATATCGCCATGCACGCAGATCAGCGTCTCGTGTTGCAGGAAGGCCTGCAGCGCACCCTGCGCCCACAGGAAGAACTGGGCGCGGCTGCTGATTTCGAGCGAGGCCTCGATGGTCAGCATCAAGCGCTCCAGATCCTGCCCCACCAGTCCGCTGAAGTCTTTCATGTCAGGGTGGCGTGGTGCCCGTCGGGTCGAGCGAAAACACCCACTGGTCGTAACGTGTTGCCTCTGAAAACGCTGCATCGCGTTCACCAAATGAGGTCTTCAGCGGCTGCCCTTGTGCCAGACTGTGCACACCGCTGATGCGTCCACCCACCTGGACCAGCCCCCATTGCGGGGTACCGGTCATCGGATCGGCATAGATGCGCCGCAGGTGGCGCCTCGGCGCACCCGAGCGCCTGTCGTCCAGCAGGTCCTCCAGCCGCGCCGGGTACTGGCGGGCCGCTGCCGGGCTGCTCTCGACGTAGGAGGTGATGGCCCGGCGGAACTGGTCGCCAATGAACAGCAACTCGGCTTCGCGCTCGCGCTGGGCTGTGGTGTGCCATACCTGGCCCGCGCCAGCGAGCATCAGGCCGAGCGCGGCCACCATGAACAGCACCAACAGGTAACCAAAGCCGCGCTGGCGCATGGTCACCTCACCACTGCGCATACGGCCTGCCCTCCCCACCCGCACCACTGTGCAGGTCCCACACACCAGCACCCTGCCCGGGTGGGGGCACGATGATCCAGGTGTCGGTGCTCTCGCTCACCGGGTCCACCGGCAGGCGGCGCAAGTAGCGCCGACTGACCAGTTCTTCGAGTTCGGTCGGATAACGCCCCACGTCGCCATGAAACTTGTCGATGGCGTCCCGCACCACAACCAGGGTCTGGCGCAGGGCGACCTCGCGCGTTCGCTCCAGATGCGAAAAGTAGCGTGGCGCCACGATGCTCAACAAGGTGGCGATGATGGCCATCACCACCATCAACTCGATCAAGGTAAAGCCGCGGCGCATCTCACCACTCACGGTAGGCCACGCCGTTGAGCCCAAGGCGGCCGGATTGCGAATACACGTCGAACACGTCCTCACCCTCGAACGGGGCCTCGGGCGGACTGGCATAGGCGCGTTTGCCCCAGGTATCGGCAGCCGCCACGTCCGGTCGCGGATGGAACGGGTCTCGTGGAAGACGGCGCAGCAGGTAGATCTTGGCGCCGCCCGGATCCTTGATGTCGGTCACGCCGGCACTGAGCTCCTCCAGCGAGCGCGGATAACCCGATCCGTCAGCCCGGCGCTGGACCCGACCCGACTCGGTTTCCCGCTTGTAGGCGTCCAGGGCATCACGAATCTGCCGCAGCGCGCTGCGCAGTTCCTGCTCGCGCGCACGCTGTTGCGAAAGCTCGGCCAGCGGCACGGCAATCGACGCCAGGATGCCGACGATGGCCACCGTGATGACCAGTTCGATCAGCGTGAAGCCGCCGCTGCGTTGCGTCATGGGCGTATCGCGCCGGTTGCCGGTGCGGCAGGCACGATAGGCGCCACAGCAGGGCCTGTGACGGCAGCAGGCGCTATGGCTGCGGCAGGCGCAGGTTGCGTGGCAGGCGCAGGTGGCGTGGCAAGCGCAGGTTGCGTGGTAAGCGCAGGTTGCGTGGCAGGCGCAGGTGTAGCGGGTGGCGGCTCTGGTTCCGGCTCCGGGACGGCAGCCGGCAAAGCGGTCGCGGGCGTGCCGGACAGCGACAGCGAACGCGGCTCGGTACGCTTGAGCTGCATGCCCGGCGCACCGACCGCCGCGTCGGA
>Ga0163144_10007690_pt1 | contig 23550 bp, 17 predicted proteins | sample OliLak19BULKMAT1_FD_123175 | JGI IMG/M metagenome (GOLD analysis project Ga0163144, IMG submission 123175) | Freshwater microbial mat bacterial communities from Lake Vanda, McMurdo Dry Valleys, Antarctica - Oligotrophic Lake LV.19.BULKMAT1 | ecosystem: Environmental > Aquatic > Freshwater >...
CGACATGCTCGCCGATGGTCGGCTGCGCGAGCGCTTTGCGTTCTGGACGTTCACCTACGATTCGGGCAACCCGATCGCCTACTCGGCCTGGCAGCTCCGCGACGCCTTGACGAAGGCCGTCGAGCGAGGCGACCCCGACGGCAAGGATCCCTGCCTCCGGGACATGGTGGTCCTGGGTCACAGCCAGGGGGGACTGCTGACGAAGCTCACCGCGATCGACTCGGGCAACGCGTTCTGGGCGAACGTCTCGGACTCGAACTTCGAAGACCTCGCGTTCGACCCGAAGAGCAAGCAGCTGCTGCGGGAGAGTCTATTCGTCACGCGGCTTCCGTTCGTGACCGAGGTGATGTTCCTCGCGACGCCTCATCGCGGCAGCTACCTCGCCGGTCCGCAGTTCGTGCGCCGCCTGGCCGAGCGCTTCGTGCGACTCCCGAGCGATCTCGTACGGGTCGGTACGGACCTCGTGACGCTGCTGCCCAAGGGCGCACCGGGTTTCACGTTCAGCCGCATCCCGACCAGCATCGACAACATGTCGCCCGGCAACCCCTACATCAAGACCCTCTCGACGATCCCCGTGAGACCCGCGGTCAAGGCACATTCGATCATCTCGGTCGTGGACGTCGACAAGCCCCGCGAGTCGGCGGGCGACGGCGTCGTCAAGTACGAGAGTGCGCACATCGATGGAGTCGAGTCCGAGCTGGTCGTGAAGAGCCCTCATTCCGGCATGCAGGCGGCTTCTCAGACGATCGAGGAGGTTCGCCGGATCCTGCTCGCCCACTCGGCAGCCTCGAGCTGTCCGGTACCTGCGTGGGAAGCAGTGCGCGCTCGGTCGGCAAAGGGACGCTGAAGCGACTCGTCCAGGCGACGGGTGGCGGCCGCGCCGACGGCACGTTGCTAGGCTGCGGGCATGAACGGAGCGAATAGCCCGACCGAGGCGCTCTCGTCGGCGCCGTCGACGCAGGATGAATCGATCGCGCTCGAGGCCGCCATCGAGGCCCATGGCGGCGAGCTGCGCTGCGTCGGCACCTGGACCGTCACGCACGTCGCGGCGATCGAACGCTGGCTGGAAGCCAGGCCGCCGGTCCCGCTCGGGCCTCTCGCGGGCGACCCGGACCCCGCCGCAATGACGATCGACGGCTCGGGGATCCGCGCCCTCGATACGGCCGGCGCCTGGCTGCTCCGTCGCATGGCGGCGACGCTCGAACGCGGTGGGAATCGGGTCTCGGTCGTAGCGCTCCGTCCTGAGCACAGGACGCTGCTCGAGATGGTCGAGGCGTTGGCGATGCAGACGACGATCGGCCTGCCCTCGGCGACGCCGAGCGCGGTCGCTCGCCTCGGCCGGCAGGTCTGGACGAGCGGTGAGCACGGGGTCTTGCTGCTCGAGTTCATCGGTCAGGTCGCCATCGCAGCGCTGCGCTCGTTCGCCCGACCCGCACGTATCCGATGGCGGCCGATCCTCTACAACATTCGTACGGCTGGCTTCGACGCCTTGCCCATCACCGGCCTGCTCGTCTTCCTGATGGGCATCGTGATCGCCTATCAGGGCGCAACACAGCTTCGACGCTACGGCGCCAACATCTTCGTCGCGGATCTCGTCGGTCTCGCCATGTTGCGCGAGCTCTCCCCCCTGCTCACCGCGATCATCGTCGCCGGCCGTTCGGGCTCGGCCTACGCCGCGCAGATCGGTACGATGAAAGTGACGGAAGAAGTCGATGCCCTTCGAACGGTGGGCATCCCGCCGATCGAGCAGCTGGTGCTCCCCAAGCTCGCCGCGCTCATGATCGCGTTGCCCCTCCTCACCGTCTACGCAGACGTCCTCGGCGTGGCCGGCGGCATGGTGATGGCGAGCAGCGAGCTCGACGTCGGATTTGCGGACTTCATCGAACGGCTCCAGTACGCAATCGTCATGTCGGATTAGCTCGTCGGGATCGGCAAGGCGCCGATCTTCGCGGGGATCATCGCCTTGATCGGCTGCTTCCAGGGCTTCCAGGTGGCGGGGGACGCCGCGAGCGTGGGCCATCGAACGACGGTGAGCGTCGTTCAGTCGATCTTCCTCGTGATCGTCGCCGACGCGCTCTTCTCGGTCGTCTTCAACTGGCTCGGAATCTGACGGAAGACCATCCTCCAGGATGGATGGGGCGGGCGCAAAGATGCCGATGATCGAGGTCAGGGACGTGTACACGCGCTTCGGCGATGCCGTCGTCCACGACGGGGTGAGCCTCGAGGTTCGCGAAGGGGAGATCTTCGCCCTCGCCGGCGGGAGCGGATGCGGGAAGTCCACGCTGCTGCGCGAGCTCATCCTGCTGCAGCGGCCCCGGTCGGGCTCGATCCGGGTCTTCGGACGCGAGGTGGTGGGCATCGGCGATGAGGAGGCGCTGCCGCTTCGGCGAAGATGGGGCGTCATGTTCGAGCGAGGGGCTCTCTTCGGCTCGCTCACCGTGAGCGAGAACGTCGGTCTTCCCTTGCGAGAGCACACGACCCTCGGCGATCGCCTGATCGATGAAATCGCCGCCGTGAAGATCGCATTGACCGGTCTTCCGGCGAGCGCGGGAGCGAAGTATCCATCGGAGCTGTCCGGCGGAATGCGCAAGCGCGCGGCACTCGCCCGGGCGCTCGCGCTCGATCCGGATCTGCTCTTTCTCGACGAGCCGACCGCTGGACTCGACCCCTTGAGCGCCTCCGGATTCGACGTGCTGGTCCGCCGCCTGAAGGAGCTGCTCGGCCTCACGATCTTCATGGTCACCCACGACCTCGACCTGCTCTGGGGCGTGGCGGATCGCGTGGCCTTCATGGTCGCGGGACGGATCGCCGGGGTCGGTACCATGCAGGAGCTGTCGACGTCGCAGGAGCCGCTGATCCGCGAGTATTTCGATGGGCCGCGCGGACGCGGAGCCCGGGAGCAGGCATGGAAACCAAGGTGAACTACGCGCTCGTGGGCGCGTTCGTGCTGGTCCTCTCCGTCGCGATCATTGCCGGGGTCCTCTGGATCGCCTCCAGCGGCGAGACGGGCAAGTCGTACGAGACCTATCTCGCCTACTTCAGCGAGTCCGTGTCGGGCCTGAACGTGCGGGCCCCGGTCAAATTCCGCGGCGTGAGCGTGGGCTTCGTCAAGGAGATCGAGCTCGACATCGAGGATCCGAACCGGGTCCGGCTCGTGCTCTCGATCGAACGCGGCGTCCCGATCCGACGGGATACGGTCGCGACGCTCAGCAGCCAGGGGCTCACGGGCATCGCGTTCGTCGATCTCGAGGGCGGCTCGGCGGCGTCGCCCCTGTTCGAGGGAGCCGAGGAGGGAACCGATCGCGTGATCGAGACCCGACCGTCTCTCTTTCGTCGTCTCGATACCCAGACGAGCGCGCTCGTTTCGGACCTGTCGCAGGTCGCGCAGCAGCTGAACGCGCTGATCGACGAGGAGACGCGCAGGGCCCTGCAGCGCACGATTCGCGATCTCGACACCGTGGTCCACGCGCTCGCCGGTCGTTCGGATACGATGGCTTCCGACGCCGCCCGGACCCTCGAGAACAGCGCACGAGCGAGCGAGGCGCTCGGCGAGGCGATGCGCGACGTCGCACGCAGCGCCGAGTCGGTGCAGCAAGCCGCCGAGCAGACGCAGCGCGCCATCGAAGTGGTCCAGACGACCGCAGTCGGCGCCGCGAGCGGAGTCCAGCAGCTTCGCAGCGAGACCGTGCCCGAGCTGCAGCGGGTCCTGGCCGAGGCGCGCGCGGCGACGAGCTCGATCCGTCGTCTGATGCGCGAGGTCGAGAAGAGCCCGAACGTGCTGGTGATCGGCCGCGAGCCGCCGCCGCCGGGGCCGGGGGAGTAAAAGAGTGGCTGGAATGGAATCGATCTCGCAGCGCGTGACGTGCGCGCTCCTCGGCGTCGTCCTCGCCGGCTGCAGCGTCCTCCCCGTCGAGACGTCGCCGTCGCCGAGCCTCTTCACGCTCCAGCCGGGCTTCTCGAGCGAGACCGCGGTCGCGAGCTCCGAGTCCGGCCCGGTGATCGCGATCGCGCCGCCCGAGGCACGGGCCGGCTTCGACGGTCCGGGCATGGCCTACGTGACCCGCCCCTTCGAGCTCCATTATTTCGGCCGACACCAATGGGTCGAGCCGCCGGCGCGGCTGCTCGGGCCGCTGCTCGAGCACGCGATCGAGCGCGCCGGACGCTTGCGTCCGGTGCCGGGCTCGAGCGGTGTCGTGGCGGAGCTGCGGCTCGAGACGGAGATCGTCGCGCTGCAACAGGAATTCGACGTACGTCCGAGTCGCCTGCGATTCGGCCTGCGCGCGCAGCTCGTCGATCCGATCGTCGGGCGCGTGATTGCGACGACGGAGCTCGAGGTGCTGGAGCCCGCGGAGTCAGACGATGCCTACGGCGGTGTCGTGGCCGCAAACCGCGCCGTCGCCCGGGTGCTCGAGCAGCTGGCGGTGTGGTGCGCCGCGCAAATGGCTCCACGCCAATGACTCCACGCCGATGACGAAGGGGCCAGCGGAGCGATGAGGGGAGCAGGGACTTCGCGTCTCAGGACTCGCGCCGCGGAGATCAGATTCCCAGCTTCTCGAACTCCGCGTTGGCATTGCGCGTCCAGACCTTGACCCGATGGCGCTCGACGATCCCGAGCGCGCTCGGGCCTTCCTTGTGGCTCATGGCGGCCCAGAAGCTCTTGTCGAGGTGGTCGATGTTGCGCATGGTCGGCTTGTAGAGCGCGGGGAGCTCGAGCACCGGCACGCCCATTTCGACGACCTTCTGCGCGACCGGCGATTTGTGGAACGTGGCGAAGTTGTCACCGCGGCCGTGGTTCAGGACGATCACGCAATGGGCCTTCGAGCCGTACCGGGCGAGCAGCTTGTCGAGCAGCTCGAGGGAATCCTTGCCGTCGTCCATGACGTGCCAGAACAGGACTTCGATCCCGAGCTCGGAGGCGAGCTCGAGCACGCCGCTGGTCGCAATCCAGTGGTGGAGGTCCTGCTCCGACTGGGCCGCGAGATCGACGAGGATCTGTTGATCTTCCTCGGTTGCCGCCTCCATCAGGCGGTCGAGATCCTCCATCTTGCTGATCTCGAGCGGCTGCGAGAACTCGGCGTAATGCCGAAGCAGGGCGCCGTGCGAGCGGTCCGTGTCGAAGCCGGTCCAGGGCGTTCCTCGATCGATCCAGTACTGCGCCAACAGGCGCGCCACGACCGATTTACCGACTCCACCTTTTTCGCCACCGATGAAATGGATGCGACTCATGGACACCTCTCGTGTGGACGGCGGGCCGCGCAAGCAATGCGTCGGGACCGTGCGCTTCGTCCACGCTGACTGGATTGGAATGACGGGCGGAGGGTACCCGCAAGACGTGCACGTCGTCGAGATCGAGTCGGATACGCCCGTACGTCGGGTCGGAGCCAGGTGGGCATCGAATCGCATGAATGCGCTGGATGAAGCCCAGGGCGGGGCATTTCGACTCGCCGCGGATCGGCTTCGAAGCGAGAAACAACGTGAACCGCTACAACATCCCGGACTGCGCTCGACCGCCCCGAGGACCCCCCTTGACCATCCGCGTCGCCCTGCACCACCGAACCCGATATCGCTACGAGCGACCGATCCTGCTCGGGCCGCAGACGATCCGGCTCCGACCGGCCCCGCACAATCGGACGCCGATCCACCACTACTCCCTCGAAGTCCAGCCGAAGGCTCATTTCCTGAACTGGCAGCAGGACCCGCACGGGAACCATCTCGCCCGGATCGTGGTGCCCGAGAAGACGGATCTCTTCGAGGTGAGCGTCGACCTGGTGGCCGATCTCGCGGCCTACAGCCCCTTCGACTACTTCCTCGAGGACTCGGCCCAGCAGTGGCCCTTCGAGTACGCCGAAGACTCGGCGCAAGATCTCGAGCCCTACCTCGTCTGCCTGCCGACCACGCCCTCATTCGAGAAGTTCTTCTCGAAGCTCGACCGCACGACGCGGGACACCAACCACCTACTCGTCGAAACCAATCGCGCGGTCACGGCCGCCGTCGACTACGTCGTGCGCATGGATCCCGGCGTCCAGACGCCGAGCGAGACCCTCGACCTCGGCAAGGGCTCCTGCCGCGACTCGGCCTGGCTCCTCGTGCAGGTCCTGCGCCGCCTGGGAATCGCTGCGCGCTTCGTGTCGGGCTACCTGATCCAGCTCACGCCGGACCAGAAGCCGCTCGAGGGTCCTCCCGGACCGACGAGCGACTTCACCGATCTGCACGCCTGGTGCGAGTGTTATGTCCCGGGTGCCGGCTGGATCGGCCTCGATCCGACCTCGGGTCTGCTCGCGGCCGAGGGCCACATCCCCCTCGCGGCGACGCCCAATCCGAGCACGGCGGCCCCGATCTCCGGGGCGATCGAGGAAGTCGAATGCGAGTTCGACTTCGAGATGAGCGTGTCGCGCGTAGTCGATCGCGCCCGGGTGACGAAGCCGTACGGCGAAGCGGAGTGGTCCGCGGTTCTCGCCCTAGGCGATCGGATCGATGAAGATCTGCGCGCGGCGGGCGTGCAGCTCAGCGTCGGCGGTGAGCCGACCTTCGTCAGCTCCGACGAGCCGGACGCGCCGGAGTGGAACGTCGATGCGCTCGGCGGCCGCAAGGAGGAGATCGCCGATCGGCTGACGCGTCGATTGATGGCCCTCTGGGCGCCGGGCGGCGTCGTTCAGCACGGCCAGGGAAAATGGTATCCGGGCGAGCAGCTGCCTCGCTGGGCGTATGCCTGTCATTGGCGAAGCGACGGTCATCCGCTCTGGCAGGACCCGGCGTTGATCGCGGACTCCGACCGCGATTACGGCCACGATGCCGCAGACGCGCGGCGATTCGCGACGCGCCTGGCGGAGCTGCTCGGCCTCGAGCGCCACCGCTTGATCGATGCCTACGAAGACGCCTGGTACTACCTCTGGCGGGAGCGGAGGCTCCCTTCGAACGTCGATCCCTTCGAGGCGAAGCTCGCGGATCCGGCCGAGCGCGCGCGGCTCGCGCGCATCTTCGATCAGGGGCTCGATCAGGTCGTCGGCTGGATACTGCCCCTCGCATTCGAGGGCAGCTGGACGACCGGAGACTGGTTCCTTCGCAGCCAGCGATGTTATTTGTACCCCGGCGATTCGCCGATGGGATTCCGCCTGCCGCTCGATTCGTTGCCGTGGGTCGCTTCCGGGGATCTGCCCGTCGAATTTCCTCTCGATTTTTCCGTGCCGCGTCCGCCACTCGCGACAGGATTCGTATTCCCGGTCGAGCGGCGGGAAGAGCACGCAGGGGTCCGGACCCAGGCGAAGGGCGAAGCGGAGCGTGCCGCCGTCGGCGCTCGTCGGGATCTCGTCGCGAGGCAGGGCTCGGAGCCCTCGTCCTTCGCGCGCCCCGCGTTCCAGACCTCCGCGCGCGGGATGGTTAGGACGGCCCTCTGCGTCGAGCCGCGGGGTGGCCAGCTGAAGGTCTTCCTCCCGCCGCTCCAGCGACTCGAGGCCTGGGTCGAGCTCGTCGCGGCGATCGAGCGAACGGCCCGCGAGACGGCCCTCCCGGTCCAGCTCGAGGGCTACGCGCCGCCGCGGGATCCGCGACTGCGTGACTTCCGCCTGACGCCGGATCCCGGGGTGATCGAGGTCAACGTCCCGCCGACGACTTCCTGGCGCGAGGCGGTTCGCCAGAGCGAAGAGCTCTACGACGCGACGCGCCGCGAGCGGTTGATCGCCGAGAAATTCGAGATTGACGGCGCGCACGTGGGCTCCGGGGGCGGCAATCACGTCGTGCTCGGCGGGCTCACGCCCGACGAGAGTCCGTTCCTGCGCCGCCCCGACCTGCTCGGGAGCTTCCTGCGCTACTGGCACAACCACCCGTCGCTCTCGTTCCTGTTCTCCGGCCGCTTCATCGGACCGACCTCCCAGGCCCCGCGCGTCGACGAGGCCCGCGACGATTCCGCCTACGAGCTCGAGCTCGCCCTCGCGCAGCTTCCGCGGGCGAACGAGACCGCGCCGCCGTGGGTCGTCGATCGCGTCCTGCGCAACATCCTGGTCGACATGACCGGCAATACCCATCGCTCCGAATTCTGCATCGACAAGCTCTACTCGCCCGACGGACCGGCCGGGCGCCTGGGTCTGCTCGAGCTGCGGGCCTTCGAGATGCCGCCCCACGAGCGAATGAGCTGCGTCCAGCAGCTGCTCGTGCGCGCTCTGCTCGCGCGCTTCTGGCGAGCGCCCGACGAGCGGCGGTTGATCAAATGGCGAACGGCGCTGCACGATCAGTTCATGCTGCCGCATTGGGTCGAGAGCGATCTCGACGACGTGCTGTTCGAGCTCTCCCAGTCCGGCTACGAGTTCGACCGGCGTTGGTTCGAGCCGCATTTCGAGTTCCGATTTCCCTATTACGGCGAGATCACCCTCGACACGATCCGTCTCGAGCTGCGCGGCGCCCTCGAGCCCTGGCATGTGCTCGGAGAGGAGACGACCTCGACCGGCCAGGCCCGCTACGTCGACTCCTCCGTCGAACGCCTCCAGGTCAAGGCCTTCGGTCTCTCGAGCGAGCGCTACAAAGTCCTCTGCAACGGCTACGTGGTCCCGATGCGTCCGACCGCGACCAATGGCGAGTTCGTGGCGGGCATCCGCTACCGCGCCTGGCAGCCGCCGCATTGCCTGCATCCCCGCATCCCGGTCCACTCCCCGCTCCACGTCGACCTCTACGACACCTGGAACGAGCGGAGCGTCGCGGGCTGTACCTACCACGTCGTGCACCCGGGCGGCCGGTCTTCCGAGGTTCGCCCGATCAATGCGGCCGCCGCCGAGAGCCGCCGCCTCGCGCGCTTCGAGGCGCGCGGGCATCGTCAGGGCAACGTCGCCCCGATCCCCGTCGAGCCGCATCCGCATTTTCCGCATATCCTCGACCTTCGCTGGGCCTCGCCGCGACATCCGTGGGGATGACGCGGGCGGCTGCAGCTGCCTGATCGTGGTCCCACCCGCGCCCCTCGTCAGGCCCGCGTACGAATCGGCGTGGCTCCGGGAGAGTTTCGAATGACCTATTGCCTGGCGATCCGGGTCGACCAGGGCGTCGTCTTCGCCGCCGACACGCGCACCAACGCGGGCGTCGACTACGTGACGAGCTACCGCAAGCTGCACGTGTTCCGGCCCGCCCCCGATCGCGTGTTCGTGCTGCTGGCCGCCGGCAATCTCGCCACGACCCGTGAGCTGATCGACGAGATCGGCCGCGATCTCGACAATGCGCCGGCCGGGGAGTCGCTCCTCTCCGTCGAGTACCTGTTCGAGGCGGCGCAGTACGTCGGAAAGCTCAGTGGTCAGATCCACGACCGACATGCGCCGGCCTTCACGCGCAGCAATGTTGCGGGCGAGGTGACGCTGATCCTCGGCGGGCAGATCCGTGGGCGCGCACCCGACATCTTCCTCATCTATCCGCAAGGCAACTACATCGGCGCCTCGGACGAGACGCCCTATCTCCAGATCGGCGAGACGAAGTACGGCAAGCCGATCCTCGACCGCCTGGTCCACCGCTCGCTCTCGCTCGGCGACGCTGCCAAGCTCGCCCTCGTCTCCCTCGACGCGACGATCCGCTCGAACATCACGGTGGGCCTGCCCTTCGATTTTGCGACCTACGCGGCGGACACCTTCGCCCTGACCTCCCAGGTCCGGATCGGCGCCGATACCACCTACTACCAGCATCTGCGAGAGAGCTGGCAGCGAAGCTTCACCGAGATCTTCGGCCGGCTGGAAGCCTTCCCGCAAAGCACCCAGGAGGCGACGGGATCGGCCGCCGACCCCTCAGCCAACTTCGCGACGGGCCCCGATCGAAGCTAGTCGGCCGCGTCGAAAAACCCCACAACCCGCGAGCGCCGCGACACATGGGACGCGAATGGCTCGCCCCTATGACGACCGACTCGGCGGTCCGGATCGACCGCCTTCGGCGATCGTTTCGAGCGGGGCGAGCTCCGGCTGCGCTTTACTTCGCGTCCCATGTGCCGCGGCGCTCGCTGGCGTGGGTGCTGAACCGTCTTCGATGCGGCTGTCGAGTCGACTCGAAGGTCGACAGCTGTCGAATCATTGAGCGCAGGTCACTCGTATGGAAACCATCGTGGTCCGACGTGGAATGTCTTGGCGACCACTACCCCGAATCGAGTGACCGCTGCGCCCGACTTTGCATCGCCTCAACGATCAACCCCGCACCCGTTCAGCGCAACTGCCAGCGAGCGCCGCGACACATGGGATGCGAAGTAAAGCGCAGCCGGAGGTCGCCCCTTGCGCATCCGACCGCCGAAGACGCATCCATTGGCCTAGCCGAGACGACCGTAAAAGGGGCGAGCCATTCGCGTCCCATGTGTTGCGGCGCTCGCGGGTTGTGAGATGCCTAGCGCGCGAGCTGGATTGCGGGTTGTGAGACGTCAGACGCCGCGGAGGGGCGGGACGTCGTAGCCATCGAGGCGTTCGACGCGGACGTGGACATCGAGGGTCTCGCGGCCTCCGCCGCGGTAGATCGTGCCCGTCGTCGGGGCGGCGTCGCGGAACTGGCGGCCGCAGGCGGTGCGCACGTGGTCGGAGCCGGCGAGACAGCCGTTGGTCGGATCGAATCCGAACCAGCCGGTCCAGGGGAGATAGACCTCGGCCCAGGCGTGCGACGCGTCGGATTGGATCTGGTTCTCGTAGCTCGCGCCCGTGAAGATGTAACCGACGCGGTAGCGCGCGGGGACACCCAGCAGCCGGGCGAGACAGATCAGCACGTTCGCGAAGTCCTGGCAGACGCCCCGCCGCTGGACGTAAACCTGGAAGGGGGTCGTCTCGATCGTCGTCGAGCCGGGGACATAGACGAAATCGCGGTAGATCGTGCGATTCATGTCGAGCAGCGTCTCGACGAGATCGTAGTCGTTGCGGACGACGAAGCTCATCGCGAACTCCGAGAGCTCGCGAAGCTCGGGCTCGGGGAGCTCGGGCGGCATCAGATAGGCCTGCATCATCTGTCTCTGCCAGGGCATCCAGACGAGCGGGATCTGCTCGTTGTGGAGGGGACTTTTCAGCTGCGAGGCGTGGATGCCGCCGACGCGCAAGGTCGAGCGGCTCTCGATGCGCATCTCCTGGAACGGGGCCGACACTTCGAGCAGCGTCGCTCGATTGCCGAAGACGTCCTCGTAATCCCGCCAGACGCCGTCGACCGAGACGGAGAGGGAATGCTCGAGGATGTCCTGGCGGTCGTCGCGGACGGGCCGCAGGCAGAAGCGGTGGGTGCTGCGCTCGACGGGGGTCTCGTAGCGATAGATGGTCTCGTGTACGACGGACAGCGTCGCGAGCTCGGGGCTCGCCCGGATCTCCTGCACGGCGGGCGGATTGGCGGTCGCGAGCTGCTGCTGCTCGCCGGCCGCATGGGGGTAGGGCGAGTACGAGGCCTCGCGACTCCTGGCCGGGCTCATGCTCAGGAACGAGAAAACCTGCTCGTCGATGCCATTGGGATGGCTGCTCCAGACGAAGGCTCCGCGGCGAGCGACGCGCAGCTCGCCGGGCTCCATGGGCATCCACTGCGCGCCGCGCATGGGATACGTCGAGATTGCGAGCAACGTGCGCGAGACGTCGAGGGGCCCGTCGAAGTCGATCGTGAAGGTCCGGCCGTCGAGGCGCTTGGAGAAGTGGGGCGGTGTGAGTCGCGTCCAGTGGAGCGGCGACCGCTCCTGGGCATCCCGATAGGCGACGAGGTCGATTCCGTCGGAGAGGAGGAAGCTTGTGGCGCCGAATCCGTTCAGGCGAAACAGCAGGTCCTGTAGGCGGGGCCAGCCAAACTCCTCGATCGTGCGACAGCCCTCGCTCCGGATCGCCGCCACGACCCAGCTGAAGGCGTGCTCGGCGGGCGAAGTCCCGACCGGAGCGATGTCGAAGGACTCGTCGAGGGAGAGCGCCGCCCGGATGTCGGGAGACAGGTCGCCAGCGCTCGAGAAGAGCCATTGCCGGGCGGCGTAGGACCGGACGCAGGGCTGCGGCTCGTCGTCGCCGGAGCCGTGGTGGAGGCCATGGGTATGCCCGAGGAACAGGCTCGAGACGACTTCGTCCGAGTGCTCGCGGAGCCCGGCCCGCGACACCGGCCGGGGGCGTCCTGCGTCGCGCACGATCGCCGCCGCCCGCTGGTTGTCGGGGTACCAGCCGAAGCCCCAGGTCGAGGGCAGCAGGTGGGGCTCGTCCTCGGCCTCTCCCCGCAGCGAGACGGCAGGCGAGGCCTTCCCATCGAAGGACAATGCAAATTGCTCGTGCAGTGAGATGGGGGTTCCGTCCAAGGTCCGCGCAGCGTATCGAATCCCGTGGCATCCGGTCGACCGGCCGTTCTCGGCCCAGGCGTGCCGTCGACGACTCGCGAAGGGATGCCACGAAGGGCTGCCCCAAGCGGCAAATCCGGGCACGCCCGTTAATCTCAGGAGATGGCGCAGACACCGACCCGAGGTGGCGTGGGTAAGGGAATCTTCGAGGGCTATCAACGCCTTCCCGGGACCTACGACGAGTTCTTCGACGCCGACGGCAAGCCCCAGGCCGCGGTCGCCGCCGTCGTCGGTCATCTCTACGAGCTCACCCGCCGCGACTTCAAGCGATTGCAAGGCCTCGCCGACGCGACCTTCCTGCGCGGTGGGATTACGTTCACGCTCTACGACGGCAACTCGAGCACCGAGCGCATCTTCCCCTTCGACCTGATCCCGCGCGTCGTCGCCGCGCGGGAGTGGCGCGCCATCGAGGCGGGTCTCGTGCAGCGGATCCACGCGCTGAACCGCTTTCTCACCGACATCTACAGCGATCAGCGAATCCTCCGGGAAGGCATCATTCCGCGCTATCTCGTCGAGGGCTCGAAGGGCTATCGATCGCAGCTGAAGGGCATCCGTCCGCCCAAGGACGTCTGGGTCCACATTGCCGGCGTGGATCTGATACGGGACGGCGAGGGGCGCTTCCTCGTGCTCGAGGACAACGTCCGGGTCCCGTCGGGCGTGTCGTACGTGCTCGAGAATCGCGAGACGATGAAGAAGACCTATCCGGCGATCTTCCGCAACAACGCAGTCGAGGCGGTCGAGAGCTACACGCACAAGCTGCGCGAAGCGATGAATGCGGTCGCGCCCGGCGAGGGCGGGACGAAGCGGATGGTGGTGCTCACGCCCGGACCCTTCAACTCCGCCTATTTCGAGCACAGCTATCTCGCGCGCCGCATCGGCTGCGAGCTGGTGCAGGGGAACGACTTGTTCGTCGAGCGCCGCCGCGTGTACGCGAAGACGACGCAGGGCCCGGCCCCGATCGACGTGATCTACCGCCGCATCGACGACGATTTCCTCGATCCCGACGTGTTCCGGAAGGACAGCATGCTCGGCGTGCCCGGATTGATCGATGCCTGGGCGGCGGGACACGTCGCGATCGTGAACGCCGTCGGTAACGGCGTCGCGGACGACAAGGGTGTCTACCCCTTCGTCCCCGACATGATCCGTTTCTATCTCTCTGAAGAGCCGATCCTGCCCCAGGTCGACACCTACGTCTGCGCCCGAGAAGACGATTGCCGTTACGTGCTCGATCACCTCGCAGAGCTCGTCGTCAAGCCCGTCAACGAGGCCGGCGGCTACGGCATGTTGATGGGGCCGAGCGCGACACGGGCGGAGCTCGCCGAATTCGCAAAGCGCGTCGAGGCCGATCCGCGCAACTACATCGCGCAGCACCGGATCGAGCTCTCGAGCTGCCCGACCTGGACCTCGAAGGCCGTCGAGCCTCGGCGGGTCGATCTGCGTCCCTTCGTCGTGACGGGCGATCGGAGCTGGGTCCTGCCGGGGGGACTGACGCGGGTGGCTCTTCGCAAGGGCTCCTACGTCGTCAACTCGAGCCAGGGGGGCGGTTCCAAGGATACCTGGGTCGTCGGAGGGGAGAACGCGTGATCTCGCGAGTCGCCGATTCCTGCTTCTGGCTGACGCGCTATCTCGAGCGCGTCGACACGTGGTCGCGCCTGCTCGACGTGACCTCGAGCTTCAGCCTCGACGTCGGTCCCGACGGCTCGGGGCGCTGGCGGCCGCTGGTGATCGTCGTCGGGCAGGAGAAGGATTTTCTCGAGCGGATCGGGGCTTCGGGGATGGAGGACGCAGACGTCGTCCAGAACTACCTCGTATGGGACGAACGGCAGCCGGCTTCGCTCTTCAGCTCGATGCGTGCGGTGCGCGAGAACGCGCGGACGATTCGCGAGGTGATGAGCGTCGAGATGTGGGAGGCGGTCAACCAGTCCTGGCTCTGGCTGAACAGCCGCTCGGCGAAGCGTCTCTTCGACCGTCAGCGCGACGCCTTCTACGAACGGCTCAGCTCAGATTGCATGATGTTCCACGGCATCTGTTACAGCACGATGCTGCATGAGGATCCGTTCACGTTCATGAAGCTCGGCCGGGCGGTCGAGCGCGTCGGCCAGACGGCGCGCATCCTCGATGTAAGACATCACGCGCTCGCCGAGTCCTCGCAGGACGACGAGGAGTCGGCGGCCATGGCGGCCCGCTGGCTCGCGATCCTGCGCTCGTGCTCGGCCTACGAGCCCTTCTTCAAGCGCGCCGCGAACGTCCTCAGCGGGTCCGCCGTCGCGGAGTTCCTGCTCTTCGAGCGGACCTTCCCGCGCTCGGTGCTCCACAATCTCGATCGCGTCCGCGGGCTGCTCGAGCGGCTGCGGGAGAGCAATGAGACGACCGGAAAGAGCCCCGCCTGGGACAGTCTCGAACGCTTCCGGGGCTCGGTGCTCCAGCTCGATATGGACGAGGTGCGCCGTCAGGGATTGCACCGTGTGGCGACCTGGCTCGTCGACGAGACGTCGGTGCTCTGCGACGCGATCCACGAGGAATTCCTCGCGCCCTCGATCGAGTCGCTGCGCGCGCGCGTGCATCGAAACGATCGGATCCTCGCCCGCCGGCAGGTTCGATCGCAGTCGCAAGTCCAGGCGCAGAGCTGATCGGGGACGCGTCGCGATTCGGTAGGATGCAGCCCTCTACCCGGAGGACCCCCGAATGCAGCGACGCCCCGACTTCTCATTCCACCGACGAGCGCCGCTTCTACGATTTCGGCGCGCCACGAGCTTGCCCGTCGCGGCGGGGATCGTGGTCGCCTTCTCCTGCGTGCTCGGCTGCGCCCACCACGGCTCCGATCCGGAGCGCCGACATGAGCGTCACGGCGCGGAGGTGGAAGACCCCGATCACGCGGCGCGCTATGCCGCCATCGATCGGCTCGTCGCGACCGAGGAAATCAAGCAGCTGAAGGCCCGCTTCATGCGCTGTGTCGATACGAAAGACCTCGCTTGTCTTCGAGACGAGGTATTCGCTCCGGGCGCCGAGATTCATTTCAAGGGCGCCGACTACGACATCTCCGCCGTCGGCTGGACCGCGATCGAGCGGTTCTACCAGGGCGCCTTCACACCGACGAAATTCGGCATGCACCACGCCCACACCCCCGAGATCGCCGTCGACGGCGACACGGCCCGCGGCACCTGGTATCTCCACGACATCTTCGTGAACCTCGAGGAGAATTGGACGCTGCAGGGCAGCGCGCTCTACCACGACACCTACGCGAAGATCGATGGCCGATGGCGGATCATGTACAGCACCTACGAGCGTCTCTGGGAGGAGACGTCGCCGCGCGACCCGAAGACGAAGCTCGGGTCGAAGTCGGTGAAGCCGTAGGCGCGGATCGGCGACGAGTGACCCGGTCCGGGTCGGTGAGTCGACCGGCTTCGAGTCGTCGCCGGTATGGATCGCCGAAGCCTCAGCGTTCGTGGTCCCGAGGCGAGCGGTGCAGCGGCGAGACCGTCAGCACGGAGCAGCGCACACCGCGAAGGATCAGCTCCGCCGTCTCGCCCAGGAGCTCAGCCGCGACGCCAGTGCGGCCGAGGGTCCCGACGACGACCAGATCGAATCCCCGATCCTCGGCAAAGTCGGGGATCAGGTCTCGGGGGGATCCGGCGAGCAGGTGACACCGAGCCACAGCGGGACCGCAATGGCTCTCGCGAATGATCGAGGCGAGCCCCTTCTCCGCTCGCTCGAACGCGTCCTTCACGTAGTCTTCCAGCTCGGAGCCGTCGAAGATCTCCTTGAGAAGATCGGCGGCAGGGGCTTGCCAGGCCGACGCGATCTCGAGCTCCGCGCCGGACGCTTCTCTCACGGCGTCTCCCCATTCGATCAGCTTGGTGGCCATCTCTCGCCGGGTCGGGTCGAGGGACGGGTCGATCGAGAGCAGGATTCGCTGGGGCAGGTTGCCGTCGTCGCCGACCACCCAGACGGGACACGGACAGCGTCGAAAAAGATGAAGCGCCGTGGCGCCGAAGAAGACGCGGCCGGAGTGGCTCAGCCCGCGAGCCGGCTTGACGACGAGGTCGCACGAACGCTGCTCGACGAGCTCGATCACGACCTCCCACGGCACGCCCCAGCGGACCTCGATCTCGATGTCGGTCGGCTCCTGGGACGCCGTTCGGATCGAGTCCGCGACCTTCCGAAGATCGCGGGTTTCGCGATCGACCAACAGGTCTCGGAGCTTGCGTTCGGATTCGGTCCCGCCCGGCCCGCGCAGCCAGGTCGCGTTCTCCTCGATCACGCGCACCAGCAGGAGCGACGCGCCGGTCTTTCGCGCGAGGGCGGCGGCGAGGCCGACTGCGCGGAGCCGATGATCCTCCGCGGGGGTGAAGACGAGGATTCGATTCATGGTGCCCCTTCGACGAGGTAGGGATGCGCGTCTTTCTGGGGATCGGACCGCCGAAGGCGAACCTTGACCTCTCCGACCCATCACGCAGGGCGTAGGGGACGCATGCGCAACTTGCGTCGCGCGCGCGGCGGAACCGGGCATGGCGCGACCCGTCCGGAGGTCGGCTAGAAGCGCTCGCCCCGGACGACCTGGACGTCTCCCATCGTCAGGAGCAGGCGATGGCTATCGAGAATAGGCGCGAGGGCCTCGATCAGGGCTCTTGCCTTGCCTTCGCTGGCGATGACGAGCAGGATGGCCTTGGCGCCAGCGCCCGTCACGTCGTCGTTCTGCCACTCTTCTTCCCGTCCGCCGCCGCGATCGACGTTGAGCAGACTCCAGCCCGAAATGTCGGCCTCCCTCACGTACCGGAGGATGCGCGGTACGAGGGGTTGATCCACGAGGATCTCGATTCGCTTTCGGGCCACGGTTTCGATCATCGTCATCCCAGGGCTCGGGCCAGCGTCGCCATGATGGAGATTCCGAAGAGCACGTTGAACGGGAACGTGATTCCGAGCGACATCGAAAGATAGATGCCTGGATCCGCTTCCGGCAGTGCGAGGCGCATTGCCGCCGGGACCGCGATATAGGACGAGCTCGCGGCCAGGACCCCGAGCGCGGCCGCCGAACCGACGTCGAGTCCGAGCCACGTGCCGATGAAGGTGCCGATCGCGCCGTGGATCAGCGGCATGCCGATGGCCAGGAGCGTGAGGCGAAGCGTGAGCTTGCTCGACTGGATCATTCGGCGCGCGGCGACGAGTCCCATGTCGAGAAGGAACAGACAGAGAACGCCGCGAAAGCCGCTATCGAACAAGGGTTTGACCGGGGCGAATCCGTCCTCCCCGGCCACCAGGCCAATCATGAACGCACCGAGGAGGAGGACCACCGAGGCGTTGGTCAGGATCTCGTGCGCGAAGCCGCGTCCGTCTTCCCCAGACTCCCGCTTCTCGCCGCGGCGCGCCAGGAAGAGGCCGCTCAGGATCGCCGGGGTCTCCATCACGGCGAGGACCGCAATCATGAAGGCTGCCGGGCGCATTCCGCCCTCCGTCAGGACCTCACGGGCCGTCAGGAAGGTCACCATGCTGGCGGATCCGTAATGGGCCGCGACCGCCGCGGCGTCGACCTTCGACAAGCGGCCGAAGGTCCTCAGAAGCGAATGGGCGAGAAACGGGACCAACAGGCTGAGCAGGAATCCCGCGAGCGCAGTCGTGACCAGCTCGTGGGTCAGACCCGTGCGGGCGACCTCGACCCCGCCCTTCAGGCCGATCGATGCCATCAGGTAGATCGACATCGACTTGGCAAAGGACTCGGGGATCGTCAGGTCCGAACGCGCGATGGCGGCAACGAATCCCAGGACGAAGAAGAGGACGATGGGCGAGGTCAGGGTGTCGAACATCATCGCGGCACTGGAATAGCACCAGGCCGGACTGGGGCAACAGTCGATCCGAGAGCATTCCGTGCCATCGGGCGTCCGCACGTGCGCCAGGCCGCGCAGGGGTTACATTACCGCTCCGATGTCGCCTGCTACGGACCCGATCGAGTCGCGGATTCTCTCCCAAGTGGTCCCCGCAGATGGGATCGTCGCTCCGTTTCGGTTCCTCCTTCGCCTCGCGGAGCTGACGCACGGGCCCCGCGATCCGGCTGCGTTTTCCGCGGCCGACGAACATCGGGTGGGCGAGGCGACCTGGCAACAGACCCTCGATGGTCAATGCACGCGACTCGGGCTTCGAACCCGGCGCGTCGTCTGGTCGGCCCGCGAGGCGTTTGGTGCGGCCAGCCGAGGCTTTGCCTTCGTGTCCATTCGACCGAGCCCCGGCGGTGGCCGACCCGAGCTGTTCGCGGTCGACGGGTTCTCGCGTCACAAGGTGCGCGTATCGTTCGAAATCGGGGGAAGCCAGACCTTCGATCTTTCCGGCCTGGCCGCATTCTTGGGGGGCGTCGACTGCGACGTCCCGCGCAGCTGGCTCGTCGTCGAGTGTCGTCATCCCGCGTCGGACGAGCCGCTCGGGCCGCCATTCCACGCCGCCGAATCGGGTCACGACGACCATTCGGGTCCGCCGCCCCTGACGCGTCTTCTGGCCCTGATCCGACCCGAGCGCACGGATCTCTGGGCGATCATCGCCTTTGCGGCGGCGATCGGCGGGCTCAGTCTCGCTACTCCGATCGCGGTCCAGCAGCTCGTGAATTCGATCGCCTTCGGCGGATTGGTCCAGCCCGTCGTCGTGCTGGCCCTGCTCCTGCTGGCGGTGCTCGGGCTCTCCGCCCTGATGTCGCTGATTCAGACATTCGTCATCGAGCTGATCCAGCAACGGATCTTCGTTCGTGTCGTCGTCGACGTCGCGGAACGAATTCCGCGCGTCGCGATCCGCGCATTCGATCGTCAGTACGGCCCCGAGCTCGTCAATCGCATCTTCGAGGTCGTGACGGTCCAGAAGGCGCTCTCGTCGCTCCTTCTCGAAGGTTCGGCCGCCGTGCTGCAGATCACGGTAGGCCTGTTGATCCTCTCGTTCTACCACCCGTGGATGCTGGCCTTCAGCGCGATCCTGATCGCGGGCATCGTGCTCGTCGTCGCCGTGATGGGCCGCCGTGCGGTCCCGACCGCGATCGCCGAATCGAAGGCGAAATACGACGTCTTCGGCTGGCTCGAGGAGCTGGCGAGACACCCGGCCACATTCCGCGACGCAGATCAGAGAAGCTTCGCTCGCGGACACGCCGATACGCTGGCGACGACGTGGATCGGCGCGCGTCGGGCCCATTTCCGCATCGTTCTGAGACAGCACGCTGGAACGCTCGTGCTGCAGGTCGTGGCGAGTGCCGCCCTGCTCGCGCTGGGTGGCATGCTGGTCGTTCGCGGGCAGCTGACTCTCGGGCAGCTCGTGGCCTCGGAGCTCATCATCACCGCGATCGTTTCGACCGTTGCGAAGCTCGGCAAGCAACTCGAACGCTTCTATGACCTGATGGCCGCGTCGGACAAGCTTTCGCTGCTATTCGACCTGCCCCTCGAGCGGGATAGGGGTGACGAGCTCGTTCGCAAACCGGGAGCGGCCGCGATCGATCTCTGCGGTGTCCATTTCGGCTATGGACCCGAATCCGTGTTCTCCCAGCTCGATTTGCGTCTCGAGGCTGGCGAGCGTCTCGCGCTCACCGGCCCTTCGGGTAGTGGCAAGACCTCGCTCCTCGAGCTGCTTTTCGGGCTGCGCGAACCTTCCTCTGGATATGTCGCAATCGATGGTCGAGACTATCGCGAGCTCTCGATCGAATCGATTCGGGAAGTCGTGGCGCTCGTTGCCGGCCGCGAAACCTTCGCTGGAACGATTCGCGAGAACGTTCGCGTCGGGCGCCATGGATTCGACGACGCCGAAATGATGCACGTCCTCGATGCGGTCGGCCTGCTCGAGGAGATCCGTCAGATGCCGGAGGGGCTGGATACACGGCTCTCGGCCGACGGACGACCTCTCTCCCAGGTCCATCTGACCCGCCTCATGATCGCTCGGGCCGTGCTGACCAGGCCACGCGTCGTGCTCGTCGACCGGGTGCTCGAGGACTTTGATCAGGCCGCGCGTGATCGGATCGGGGATCTACTGTTCGCGCCGGACGCACCCTGGACCGTGGTCGTCGTCTCCGACCGAGAGGATGTCCTGGCGCGATGCACGCGGCGCCTGGATCTCGGTCGTGGCGTTCCCTCCGATCGCAGACTCGACACAACTCTCGACCCAACTCTCGACCCAACTGAGGCTGCTCGATGATCGAACACAGCCCGCAACCCGGTCGCGTGGCGTCTTCGCTCCTGCTCGTGCAGGGTCCCGATGCCCTTCGGGTCTTCTATCGGATTCTATATGGTGCGATGGGTGCGACCGTCCTCGCACTCTTCATCGTCCCGTGGCAGCAGAACGTGCCCGCTGCGGGGCGCGTCTCGGCGCTCGATCCCTTCGACAGGATCCAGACGGTCGCCGCGCCGGTCAGCGGGCGTGTCCAGAAGGCTTGGGTCATCGAGGGAACGCGCGTCGAAGAAGGAGACCGGCTGCTCGACATCGTCGATCTCGATCCGGAGTTCGTCACCCGACTCGGTGAGCAACGACAGGCGCTCGAGAACCAGCTCGCGGCATCGCGAGAGAAAGTCAGGGTCTACCAGCTGCAGGTCGAGGCCCTGACGCGTGCCCAGGAGCTCGGCATCCAGGCCGCCCAGAATCTCGTCGAGGTCGCCGGCGCCCGGGTTCGATCGTCGCAGCATGGCGTCGAGGCCGCCGAGGCCGCGGTCGCCCAGGCGGCACTCAATTACGAGCGTCAGAAGCAGCTCGTCGACGAAGGTCTCGCGGCGGCGATCGAATTCGAGGTTGCGGACCGGATCTACAAGCAGGCGAAGGCCGAGCTCTCGCAGGACCGGCAGGCGCTCGCCGCGAGCCTGGAGGAAGAGAAGGCGCGCCGGGCGGAGCTCGGGCGCGCGCAGACCGAGGCCCAGGCGCGCATCGAATCCGCGCGTGCCGAGGAGCAGGGAGCCGAGTCCGAGGCCGCCGGCAAGGAGCAGGAGCTCGCCAATCTATCCGTCCGTATCTCGCAGCAGAGCGCGCAGCACATTACGGCGCCGCGGTCCGGTACGGTCTTTCGTATCTATGCAAGCCCTGGCGCCGAGCTCGTGAAGGCCGGAGATCCACTGGTCGCCCTGCTGCCCGACGCGCAATCGCAGGCTGTGGAGCTCTGGGTCGACGGCAATGACGTTCCGCTGCTCCGCGAGGGAAGGAGCGTGCGCCTCCAGTTCGAGGGTTGGCCCGGCGTGCAGTTCGGAGGCTGGCCATCGGTCGCCGTCGGCACGTTTGGTGGAAAGGTGGCCGTCGTCGACTCGAGCGGTGACGGCCAGGGGCGCTTCCGCATCCTCGTCATCCCGGACCCGGACGACGAGCCCTGGCCGAGTCCGCTCTACCTCCGGCAGGGCGCTCGCGCGAACGGCTTCGTATTGCTCGACGAGGTCTCGCTCGGCTACGAGCTGTGGCGTCAAGCGAATGGCTTCCCGCCGACCGTGGCCATGGATCAGCGGAGCTCGAAGAGTAGGGCGGCCGACGGGTCGACAGATGCTGCCATGAGCGGTGAAGAGTCGGGCTCGAAAAAATGAGCATGAGCCCTGGGAGTGCGCATCGATTCGGGCGGCTCGGGTTCGCGCTTGCCCTTTTCGCTTGGAGCGCGGTGGGCTTCGCCGAGCCCGCACCCGAGTCGATCGTCGACGATCTCGTCGTTTCCGGCGAGCTCCAGGCGCCGCCGGCGTACGGTGACGATCTCGTGCCCGGTGAGCGGCGGCGCCCTCTGATGCTCGACGAGGTTCTCGCTTCGGTGGACGAAAGCTACCCGCTGCTGATCGCGATCCGGCAGGAGACCGAGCTCGCAAGCGGTGATCTGCTCGCCGCACAAGGGGGCTTCGACTCGCGTCTCTTTGCACGCGGCGAGGCCGCACCGACCGGATACTACGATCGCTATGTCGCGGACCTCGGAATCGAACAGCCGACACGGGTCTGGGGGAGTCGCCTCTATGCGGGGTACCGGATCGGGCGCGGCGATTTTCCGGCGGATCTGGGCGGCATCAAGACCAACGAGGACGGCGAGCTACGGGCGGGCATCGAGATTCCGCTCCTGAAGGACGGCGTCATCGACGCCGCGCGAACGAATCTGCGGGCGAGCGAGATCAAGCGCCGCAGCGCCGACCCGCGGATCGAGCTGCGACGTCTGGAGATCGTGCGCCAGGGGAGTGAGGCATACTGGAACTGGGTCGCGATGGGTCTCAACGTCGACGTGGAGCGCCATCTGCTGCGCGCTGCCGAAGACCGGCGTTCCCAGCTCGAAGGTCGCTCTGCACGGGGTGCCATCCCGGCGATCCAGGTCGTAGACAACGAGCGATTGATCGTCGATCGTGAGATCCGATTGCGAGGGGCGGAACGGGACGCACTCGAAGCGGCCGTGACGTTGTCTCTGTTCTACCGCGATTCGAATGGCGCAATGAAGATCCCGGATCGTACCTCCCTGCCGCGAGATTTCCCGGAGGAGTCCATGGGAGCCGGAGACGGGCTCGCGGCAGACATAGCGCGCGCGTCCGAGCGCCATCCGATCCTCCGAGAGCTTACGCTCCGCCGGGAAGGGCTGCTTGCGACCCTGGCGCTCAATCGGAACGCGCTGCTCCCCGATCTGCGCGTCGGGGTCGAGGGCTCGCAAGATGTCGGCAAGAGCTCTGCCGGCATCGATTCGAGCGGAAGCTTCTCGAACAATCCGAAAGACGACACCGAGGTCAAGGCGACCTTCCGCTTCGAGGTCCCCGCGCTGCAGCGTGGCGCGCGTGGGCGCGTCGCAAGCAACCGGGCCGAGCTGATTCGCCTCGAGCAGGAGACCCGCTACGCGCGGGATTCAGTGGAGGCCGAGATCCGACGCGCGATGGCCGCGCTCGAGGCCGCCTTCGACCAGACCCGGCTCGCCCGCAAGAATTACGAGCTCGCCGCGCGCCTTCAGCTCGGCGAGGAGCGGAAGTTCGAGCTCGGATCGAGCAACTTGATCGACGTCAACATCCGAGAGATCCAGGCGGCGGACGCCGCACGTGCCCTGCTTTTCGCGCAGGCCGCATATTTCCGGGCAGATGCGCGCTACGAGGCCGCCATCGCCGATCCCAGGTCCTGATTCGACGCGTCACTCGACTACGCCCCCCTTGCGCAGCTTCTCGAGCTCTGACGCGCTCTTGCCGAGCACCCGCGACAGGACCTCGTCCGTGTGCTGGCCGACTTCCGGCGCCATCGTCGGACAGGGCGGCAGCGCGCCGTTCACGTAGACCGGAAGCGGCATCTGCTCGGCGCCGACCTTGTCCGCGGGATAGAAGCCCATGCGGACCTTGAAC
>Ga0163144_10007692_pt1 | contig 23549 bp, 22 predicted proteins | sample OliLak19BULKMAT1_FD_123175 | JGI IMG/M metagenome (GOLD analysis project Ga0163144, IMG submission 123175) | Freshwater microbial mat bacterial communities from Lake Vanda, McMurdo Dry Valleys, Antarctica - Oligotrophic Lake LV.19.BULKMAT1 | ecosystem: Environmental > Aquatic > Freshwater >...
CCATGGTAGCAGAGGCGCATGCCCGGCGCGTGACCACGCAGCCTGCCGCGACGGCGATCACGGCAGCACGTGATCGACCAGCAGCTGCAGCCGGCGCTCGCCCTGGTATTCGTTGATGTCGAGCCGATAGACCAGCTGTGCGTGCGCCGGCACCGGCGCACGCACATCACGCCCCTGGAAGTAGTTGAATGCGATCGCGTCGAAACTGCGTCGCGCGCCCTCGACCTCGACCCACATCTTCAGGTGCTTCTCGCCCACGACACGGGACTTGCGGATCGCGAAGCGGCCGTCGAAGCTCGGCTCGGGAAACGCCTGGCCCCACGGTCCGCCCTCGCGCACCGCATTCGCGGTCTCGAGGCAGATCTCCTCGAGCGCGAGCTCGCCGTCCGTCTCGATGCGGTCGGCGAGCGACCCGCCCTCCTGCCAGCGCGCCACCTCGGCGTCGAACGCCCGTGCGAAGCGGTCGAGGTCGGCGGCCGCGAGCGTCAGGCCCGCCGCCATCGCATGTCCGCCGAACTTGCCGAGCATGCCGGGCTCGCGGGTCGCGATCGCATCGAGCACGTCGCGGACGTGCACGCCCGCGACCGAACGCGCCGAACCGCGCAGCAGGCCCTCGCCGGCATCGGCGAATGCGATCACAGGCCGGCGGATCCGGTCCTTGATGCGGCTCGCGACCAGGCCGACGACGCCCTGGTGCCAGCCGGGATCGTAGAGACAGACGCCGCGACGACTCACGCCACCAACCGCGGGCAGGTCCTTGATGCCGCGCACGGCGGCGATCGCCTGCTCCTGCATCCGCGTCTCGATCGCGCGCCGCTCCTGGTTCAGCTGGTCGAGACGCGCTGCGAGCCCGAGCGCCTCTGCTGGCGCATCCGCGAGCAGGCAGCGGATGCCGATGCTCATGTCGTCGAGACGACCCGCCGCGTTGAGTCGTGGGCCGACGGCGAATCCGAGGTCGGAAGCAGTGATGGTCGTCAGGTTGCGGCCACCGACCTCGAGCAGCGCGCGGATGCCGGGCACGCAGCGGCCGGCGCGAATCCGCCGCAGCCCCTGCGCGACGAGTACGCGGTTGTTGCCATCGAGCGGCACGAGGTCGGCCACGGTACCGAGCGCCACCAGGTCGAGCAGCGCCGCCGGCGAGGGTACCGGGCCGCTGCGCACGCCCTCGGGAAGTGCGCCCTGGCGCTCGAGCTCGCGGTACAGGGCGGCCATCACGTAGAACGCGACGCCGACGCCGGCCAGCGCCCGCGAGCCGAAGCTCGCGCCCGGCAGGTTCGGGTTCACGATCACGTTCGCGTCCGGCAGCACCGCACCCGGCAGGTGATGGTCGGTCACCAGCACGTCGATGCCGAGCTCGCGCGCCGCGAGCACGCCCGCATTGCTCGAGATGCCGTTGTCCACGGTGACGATCAGCGCCGGCGCGCGCTGCGCGGCGAGCGCGACGATCTCGGGCGTCAGGCCATAGCCGAACTCGAAGCGGTTCGGCACCAGGAAGTCCACCGCCGGGAATCCCCAGGCGCGCAGCGCACGCACGATCACCGCAGTGCTGGTCGCGCCGTCGGCGTCGAAATCACCGATCACGAGCACCGGACCGCCGCGGCCGCGATGCTCCAGCAGCAGCTCGACCGCCTCCCCGACCCGCTCCAGCGTGCCGACCGGGAGCAGGCGCTCGAGCGCCGGCGAGAGCTCCGCGCGCGCGCCTATGCCGCGCGCGGCATAGGCGCGCGCGAGCACCGGATGCAGCGCGGCAAGCCCCGCGACGCGGCCCGCGTCTGCGTCGCGACGATGGATCTTCAGCTCCAAGCAATCACCCTTCGGCGCCCAGCGCCACGAGCCACGCCCGACGCGGGCGCCAGAGACGATACCGATCCGAGGCCTCGACCGTCACGCACCGCCGCGCCGCGACAATGGTGAGGCGTTGCAGCCGGCCGGAGGCGAGCGCATGGACGGCAGGCGCCAGGTGGCGCTGCTCGAAGGCCGCGGGATCGGCCACTTCCGGCGCCTGCCACGAAACGGTCGCGACCAGGTCCTCGTCGTCGCGCGCCGCGAACGCCGCCGCGCCGACCGGCTCGCTCTGAGGAGCGAGCGCCACGCCGGCGAGACTCGCGGCCGCCCTCACCCAGGCGTCGTCCGAATGGACGCGCTGGATGCGCGCCGGCGCCGCCGCGGACTCGATCGCCGGCCTGGGCCCGCCGCCCCACAACCACAGGGCTCGCACCGCGCGCCTGCCGGCGGCTTCGCGTCGCAGGTTCACGGGGTGCTCATGCAGCCACATCTCGATCTCGGCCATCAGCCGCCGCAACTTCGTCGCGCCGCTTCCGGCTGGCTGCGCGCGGGCAAGGTCGGCGCCGAGGCAGGACGCTGGCTCCACGGTGGCCACCCCCGGCAGGTTCAGGCCGGTCAAAAGCAGCGCATCGCCGTCGACGACGTGCAGCGCCAGGCCATCGCCGCCGAGCGCGGTCCCAAAGCTCGCGGCCAGTGCCGAGCGTTCCGCGGGTTCGAGCGTCAGGATGCCGTCGGACGGCAAGTGCAGCGTGTCGAGGCCCGCCACCAGGTGCAGTGGCGTCGCGAGCCAGGCGCCCTCGGCCAACAGGCCGGGCTCCGGCTGCGCCGCCGCGACCGTCGCGGCCAGCGATCGGCCGTCGCGAATCGCGGATTCGAGCCGCGGTGCAAGCCAACAGCGCCAGTCGCCGCCGGGCAGCGCCAGGGCGGCGCCGAAACGCAGCGCCGCGAGCGCGCCGCCGTCCGCCTCACCTGCGTCCGGCGGAACACGCAGCAGGTCGGTCACGACGAGCAGGAATTCACGCACTTCGAGTATGTTATCGAAGCATGAAACTGACGCTGGAAAACCCGTCGCCGACCAACGTCGTGCGCGGCTATGGGGACGGTGAGATCCGGATCGGCGAGACGCGCGTGACCAGCAGTTGCCTGGTGGCAGCTCGGACCCTGATCGCGGATCTTCGACCGCGCAATCCCGCCGGGCTCGAGCTCGACGATCTCGAAACGCTGTTCGCACTGCAGCCGGAAGTGGCGATAGTGGGCTGGGCCGGAGGCCAGTTCCTGATGCCGCCTCGACAGCGCCGCTGGTTCCTGGAGCGCGGCATCGGCATCGAGGTCATGGAACTCGGCGCCGCCTGCCGCACTTACAACGTTCTGGTTCAGGACGGGCGGCCGGTGGTGGCGCTGCTGTTTCCGTTCCGGGTTTGATCCCGGGAGGGATTGACCCCGGAAGGGATTGACGCCGGATTTCAGGTGACTGACGCGGCTCGGGCCGCTGCGCCGCGGGCCGCAGCCCGCGCAAGTTGACCTGAAGAAGACACAGGGAGAAGAAGCTCGTTTGGACCACCAATCATTCGAAGCTGACAGACTCGAACAATTGTCAAAAAGTTCTTGTTCTTATTCGGTTTTTCTTCTTTTGTTCCGACTTCCCCCATCATCCCTGTGTCTTCTTCACGTCCCCCTGCGCAAGGCGCATCCGGATTAAGTTGTCTGTGCGCGGCGACATACTAATCACGTCGCAGATAGTCTTGCAACTCAACCACTTGAAGACGTTATTTTGCAACACTCTGAAGCGCCGGATGCCCCTTTCTGGAAGCCCTGCAGAATCATATAAATCCGGTATTTACGGATAACACTTAATGTAGATACCACTGACGGACGAACGCCGCTCAGCTAACCCCGCCGAGCAGCGGCACGAACGCCACCGGCCCGAGCGCCTGTCGATCCACTTTCTGTTCGCGTTTGACCAGGCGCACCAGCTCCTGCTGCCCTTCCGCACCGACCGGCATGATCAGGCGCCCGCCGACGGCCAGCTGTTCGAGCAGCGCTTCGGGAATGCGCAACGGCGCCGCGGCGACGAGGATGCCGTCATACGGCGCGTGCGCAGCCCAGCCGAGATTGCCGTCGGCGTGGCGAAAGCGGACGTTCTTGATGCCGAGCTCCTTGATGCGTTCCTTCGCGCGCCTCAGCAGCGGCTCGATCCGCTCGATCGTATGGATGCGGACGACCAGCGCCGACAGCACCGCGGTCTGGTAGCCGCAACCGGTGCCGACTTCGAGTACGTTGTGCAACGGCCCGCCTTCGAGTAACGCCTCTGTCATGCGCGCTACGATATAGGGCTGCGAGATCGTCTGCCCGAAGCCGATCGGCAGCGCAGTGTCTTCGTAGGCGCGGCTCGCGATCGCTTCGTCGACGAAGATGTGCCGCGGCACGTTGCGGATCCGGTCGAGCACCTCGGGGTTCTTGATGCCCTGGTCGCGCAGCCGCTGCACCAACCGGTCGCGAGTGCGTGCCGAGGTCATGCCGATCCCCGCGAAGCGTGCATCGGTCACGGCTGCAAGCCCCCGAGCCAGCGACTGACGTCCTCGAGCGCCGCATGGCGCGTCAGGTCCGTCTGCAGCGGCGTCACCGACACGAAGCCATCGGCGACGGCATGGAAATCAGTGCCCGGCCCGCCATCCTGCTGCGCGCCCGCGGGCCCGATCCAGTAGATCGGCCGGCCGCGCGGATCGTTCGAGCGCACCACCGGCTCGGAGCGGTGGCGATGGCCGAGGCGAGTCGTCGCGAAACCGCGCAGGCGCTCGAAGGGCAGCGCCGGCACGTTGACGTTTAGGATCATGCGCCGCTCGAGCGGCTGCGCCAGCATGTGCACGACCAGCAGCCGCGCGACCCGCGCCGCGGCGCTGAAGTCGGCCTCGACGCCGTCGGGCCGCTGCAGCGAGATCGCGATCGTCGGCAGGCCGAGGAAGCGGCCCTCGACGGCCGCGGCCACCGTGCCGGAATACAGCACGTCGTCGCCTAGGTTCTCGCCGTCGTTGATGCCGGAAACCACCATGTCGAATTCAAAGTCGAACAATCCGGAGATCGCGACGTGCACGCAATCGGTCGGCGTGCCAGTGACGTAGTAGAGATCGCGCTCGACCTGCGAGACGTGCACGGGCACGTCGAGCGTCAGCGAGTTGCTGGCGCCACTCTTGTTGCGATCGGGCGCGACGACCGTGATATCGGCGACACCGTCGAGGGCGGCGCGCAACGCAAGGATGCCGCGCGCACGGTAGCCGTCATCGTTGCTGATGAGAATCTTCAATGAAAAACGTCGTCTTGGAGACCGCGGGGGCGCGCCAATATACTGAAAAGCGTTGCGCAGGAGGTAGGGTGACACGAAAGCCCGACAGCGACGAGCTTGAAGCGTTCCGGGACGCCGTCCGGGACGTGCGGCCGCTCGCGGCCGAGCCGCGCGTGAGCCAGCGCCGCAAGCCCCGGCCCCGCGCCGCATTCCGCCGGCGCGACGAGGTTGCCGTGCTCGAGGAGAGCATCCGGTTCACCGCCCTCGAACTCGAGGTCGAGAGCGGCGACGAACTGAGCTTTCGCCGCCCTGGCGTGCAGGACGGCGTGATGCGCAAGCTTCGCCGCGGCCAGTATCGGCTCGAGGCGGAGATCGACCTGCACGGTCTCACCCTGCCCGAAGCGAAGCAGGGGCTGCGCGAGTTCCTGGCCCAGGCACTGCTGCGGCGGCTGCGCTGCATCCGCATCGTCCACGGCAAGGGGCTGCGCTCCGGCCCGCGCGGTCCGGTGCTCAAGAACGCCGTGAACCTGGTCCTGCAACGCACCGGCGCCGTGGTGGCGTTCTGCTCGGCGCGCCAGGTCGACGGCGGCACGGGCGCGGTCTATGTGCTGCTGTCCGGGTCGCGATAAGGGTCGCGACAGGCCGCCGCGCTAGCCACTCGAGCGCGCCAGGATCGCGCCGAGCCGCTCGCGCGCCTCGCCGGTGACCCATTGCGCGCCGAACACCGCCGAGACGTCCTCGGTCGGTTCTTCGAACAGCCGCACCAGGTCGCGACGCACCAGCGCGCGCGTGCGCGCGTAGGCCTGCGGCGGCAACTGCACCAGCTCGCCGGCGAGTTCGAGTGCGCGCGCCACCACCTGCTCGGGATCGGCCAGTTCCTCGACCAGGCCGGCGGCCAGCGCGCCGTCGGGATCGAGCATGGCGCCGCGCGGCAGCAGCGCCGACGCTTTCGAAACCCCGACGAGGCGCTCGAACGCACGGAAAATCGTGTGGCCGGGATAGAGGCCGACCTGCACTTCGTTGAGCCCGATGCGCCACGGGCCGCGGGCCATGATCCGGTGGTCGCAATACAGGGCCAGCACGGTGCCGCCGGCCGGGCAATGGCCAGTGATCGCCGCGACGATCGGGATCGGGGAGCGCGCAAGTCTTTCCTGCAGGCGGAAGAAGTCGTCGATGAAGCGGCGCAGCGCCTCGGGGGTCGAGGACGTCACTTCGCGCACGTCGAGGCCCGCCGAGAACAGGCCTGGCTGGCCGGTCAGCACCAGTGCACGCCTGCCCTGCTGCACCGCCGCGGCGAGCTCGGCGCTCAGGCGCTGCACCAGCGCCCCATTCAGCGCGTTCACCGGCGGGTTCGAGAGCCGCAGCTCGCGCACCGCACCATGATCCTGCAACTCAAGCATCCTCGTCCTCCTGCGGCCCGCCGTCCGCATCGAGCCATTCGCGAATCACCGCGGTTGCGAAGCTGCCGGACCGCAGCTGGAAGCATACGCGGCACGCGCGCCCCTGCTCGAGCCATTCGAACCGCAGGTCGCGGACCGCGAGTCTCAGCGGGCGCCGCGCCGCCTCGGCGCCCGCAGTCAGGATCGCGGCGCAGGCCTCGGGAAACTCCGTGGCAATGAGTGCCTCGAGCGCCGCGATCTCACCACCGACCCCGGGGTCACCCAGGCCCCACATCGGCCCGGTCGGATGCAGGTCGAGCTCGAGGACGCGCGCCTCCAGCGTCTCGTCCGGCACCGGCACCGAGAACACCGAATTGCGGCCATCGAGGTTCGCGCGGTCGCCGGCGCGCAGCCGGTTCCAGCTGCCGTCGGCCACGCGCTCGGCGAGCACGGCGTTGAATAGCAGGCTGCGGGCTGCCGAGAGCACGAATCGCGCCGGCGACCGTCCGGCCGGCAGTGCCAGCAGGTTCTCGAGGTTCGAGAGGTCGCGACCGAAGCGCTGCGGGCCGAAATAGTTCGGCACGCCGTGGCGCGCGGCATGCGCGACCTGCGCTTCGAGGCCGCTGCTGTCGCCCGCGAGGTCGCGCAGCACCAGCGTGAAGCGGTTGCCGGCCAGCGCCCCGCGCGGGAGCTTGCGCGAGTGGGCATGCGCCTCGAGCACCTCGAACCCCGCACCGCTCACGCCGACCCACTCCGCGGCGGGCCGCCTACGCCCGGGGACCGTGAACCACTGCGTCGCCACGGCCTGGCGGTCCTTCATGCCCGCATAGCCGACGTCGTGCGGGCCCGTGCCCGCCAGGGTGGCCAGCTCGCGCGCCACCCAGCCGGTATTGGCGCCACGCTTGCGCACCCGCAGCAGCACGTGCTCGCCCGCACCGGACGGAGCGAACCCGAGCAGTTCCTCGACGATGAAGTCCTCGGGCGTGCGACGCAGGGTCGCGCGGCAGCGCGGCGCCTCGAGCGCCCGCGGTGGAGAAAGCGCCAGGCGGCGCCAGCGCTCGGGAATCACCGTTGCTCGACGAGCACGGTCGCCTGGGCCGCCAGGCCCTCCGTGCGGCCGATGAAACCGAGCGTCTCGGTGGTCGTCGCCTTGACGTTGACGGCACCCGGCTCGAGCGCGAGCAGTGCGGCGATGCCGCCACGGATCGCCTCGCGGTGCATCCCGATCCGTGGCGCCTGCGCCAGCAGGCTGACGTCGACGTTGACGCAGCGCCAGCCGGCGTCCTCGAGCAGGCGCATCACCGCCTCGACGAAACCGGCGCTGGCGACGCCGCGCCAGCGCGGATCGCTGTCGGGGAAATGCATGCCGATATCGCCGAGCCCGGCGGCGCCGAGCAAGGCATCGCAGAGCGCATGCAGGATCACGTCGCCGTCGGAGTGCGCGACGACGCCGTGGGTGTGCGGAATCCGCACGCCGCCCAGCATGACGTGATCGCCCGGCCCGAAGGCATGCACGTCGATGCCGGAGCCGACGCGGATCATGTGGCCGTACCGGCCGCGCTGCGCGCCGCGAGGATCGTCGCAACCAGCGCGAGGTCGGCCGTCGTCGTGACCTTGATGTTGGCGGCTGCGCCGGGAATCAGCCGGGGCTGGCCAAGGCCCGTCCATTCGATGGCCTGCGCCTCGTCGGTCGGCGCCCTGCCAGCGCGCGCCGCGGCACGCAGCGCATCGAGCAACGGCCGCAATCGGAACAACTGCGGCGTCAGCGCCCGCCACAGGCCCTGCCGTGGCTCCGTCAGTGCGACGACTACCGGTCCCGCCCCTGCTTCCACCTGGCGCTTCAGCGTGTCCGCCAGCGGCAGCGCCAGCAGCCCGCCGGCGGGATGGCCCGCGACGCCCGCGAGCAGTGCATCGATCTCGTCACGGGTCACGCAGGGACGCGCGGCGTCGTGCACCAGCACCCAGGGATCGCCCTCCACCCGCGACGCCAGCGCCTCGAGCGCGAGCCGCACGGAATCCGAGCGTTCGGCGCCGCCCGCCACCTCCAACACCGGGCGCGCGAGGCGCGCGCAGATGGCGGGCCACCACGGATCGCCGGGCGCCAGCGCGACCACGATGCCGTCGCAGCGCTCATCGGTGGCGAAACTCGCAATCGACCACTCCAGCAGACTGCGCCCGAGGATCTCGAGGTATTGCTTGGGGCGCGGCGCGCCGAGACGCTGCCCGATGCCGGCCGCGGGGATGACCAGCCAGTAGCGCAAGCTCAGGGGCGCGCCGCGGTACGCGTGCGGGGCAGCGCCACCGGCGCGGCGACGGCGTGCGGGACCACCTGGAAGAACGACTCGTTGCTGGCGATCATGCCGAGCTCGCTGCGGGCACGCTCTTCGAGGGCCGTCATGCCCTTCTTGAGATCGAGCACCTCGGCGCCGAGCTGGCGGTTGCGCTGCGCGAACTCGTCGTTCGCCGCGCGCTGCGCCTGCACTTCGACCTGCAGGCGCGAGACCTCGCGAATGCCGTTGTCCGACAGCCAGAGACGGTACTGCAGCAGCACCGTCGCAATGACCAGGATGGCAGCGAACCACTTCATCGGTGTCGCGAAGATTAAACGTAACGCGCGACGAAGGAAACTGATTCCACTCAGATCTTTACCGGGAATGCCTCACGTCCGGCGTAGCGCGCGGCGGCACCGAGCTCGGCCTCGATGCGTAGCAGCTGGTTGTACTTCGCGACGCGGTCGGAGCGCGACATCGAGCCGGTCTTGATCTGCGTCGCAGCGGTGCCCACCGCGATGTCGGCGATCGTGCAGTCCTCGGTCTCGCCGGAACGATGCGAGACGACGGCCGCGTAACCGGCCTGGTCCGCCATATCGATTGCGGCCAGGGTCTCGGTCAGCGTGCCGATCTGGTTCGGCTTGATCAGGATCGCGTTGGCGATCTTCTTCTCGATGCCTTCGGCCAGGATTCTGGTATTCGTGACGAACAGGTCGTCGCCGACCAGCTGGGTGCCGGCGCCGAGGCGGCGCGTCAACTCCGCCCAGCCGGCCCAGTCGGCCTCGGCCATGCCGTCCTCGACCGTGATGATCGGATACTTCGAGACCAGGTCGGCCAGATAAGCGGCGAACTCCGGCGCGGCGAAGCTGCGACCCTCGGCCTCGAGCTCGTAGCGGCCATTCCTGAAGAACTCGGAACTGGCGACGTCGAGGCCGAGATAGATGTCCCTGCCGGCCTTATACCCAGCCTGCTCGATCGCCTGCAGGATCATCTCGAGCGCCGCGGCGTTCGACGGCAGGTCGGGCGCGAAACCGCCTTCGTCGCCGACCGCGGTCGAGAGCTTGCGATCGTTCAGGATCTTCTTGAGCGTGTGGAAGACCTCGGCGCCGTAGCGCAGCGCCTCGCGCAGGCTTGGCGCGCCGACCGGCAGGATCAGGAACTCCTGGATGTCGAGGCTGTTGTTGGCGTGAGCACCGCCGTTGATGATGTTCATCATCGGCACCGGCATCGACACCTTGCCGGGCCGCGCGAGCAGCTGCCAAAGCGACTGCTTCGATGCCCTCGCCGCCGCATGCGCGTTGGCGAGCGAGATCGCCAGCAGCGCGTTGGCGCCGAGGCGACCCTTGGTCTCCGTGCCGTCGAGCGCGATCATCGCCGCGTCGAGGCCCTGCTGGTCCGCCGGATCGCGGCCGAGCAGCGCATCGCGCAGCATGGTGTTGACGTGGCCGACCGCCGTCAGCACACCCTTGCCGAGGTAGCGCGCCTTGTCGCCGTCACGCAGCTCCACCGCCTCGCGAGTGCCCGTGGACGCACCGGAGGGCACCGCGGCACGGCCCAGCGTGCCGTCGTCGAGAATGACGTCGGCCTCGACCGTGGGATTGCCGCGGGAATCGATGATCTCGCGGCCACGAATGTCGACGATGCGGGTCATGGTGAGCTTTCCTCGAAGGGTTTCGACTTGACGGTTCGGTCGATCTCGCAAAGCGTCGCCAGCAGCGAGGCCATGCGCGCGAGCGGCCACGCGTTCGGGCCATCGGAGAGCGCTTTCGCGGGATCCGGATGCGTTTCCATGAAGAGGCCTGCGACGCCCGCGGCGACCGCGGCGCGCGCCAGCACCGGCACGAATTCGCGCTGCCCGCCAGAAGCGTTGCCGTGCCCGCCCGGCAGCTGCACGGAGTGGGTGGCGTCGAAGACCACCGGACTGCCCGTGTCGCGCATCATTGCGAGCGAGCGCATGTCGGACACGAGGTTGTTGTAGCCGAACGAGAAGCCGCGCTCGCAGACCATGATCTGGTCGTTGCCGGTCGAACGCGCCTTGTCGACCACGTTCTTCATCTCCCAGGGCGAGAGGAACTGGCCCTTCTTGATGTTGACGGGCTTGCCCTGTGACGCGACGGCGCGGATGAAGTTGGTCTGCCGGCACAGGAAAGCCGGCGTCTGCAGCACATCGACCACGGCGGCGACCTCGGCGAAGGGCGTGTCCTCATGGACGTCGGTCAGCACCGGAATGCCGAAGGCCTTGCGCACGCCCTCGAGCACCTTGAGGCCGGACTCAAGGCCCGGACCGCGGAAGCTCGTGCCGGAAGAGCGGTTCGCCTTGTCGAACGAGGCCTTGAAGACGTACGGGATGCCGAGCGAACGCGTGATCTCGAGCACTCGTCCGGCGACCTCGTGACAGAGCGTCTCGCTCTCGATCACGCAGGGCCCTGCGATCAGGAAGAACGGGCGCTCGAGCCCGACCTCGAAATCCGACAGCTTCACGGGTGCAGGCCGGCACGCATCGTGGGGCGCTCGCCGTTCAGGCGGATGCCGCGACCGGCATCAGTGCCGCCCGGTGCGCACGCGCGGCGCGGACGAAGCCGGTGAACAGCGGGTGGCCGGCACGGGGCGTGGAGGTGAATTCCGGGTGGAACTGGGTGGCAAGGAACCACGGGTGGGACGGCAGCTCGACGATCTCGACCAGGCCATCCTTCGAGAAGCCGGAGAACCCGAGCCCGGCGCGCTGGTAGCGCTCGAGATAGGTGTTGTTGAACTCGTAGCGGTGGCGATGCCGCTCCATGATCTCGTCGCGACCGTAGAGCTCGCGGGCGCGCGTACCGGCTCCGAGCGTGACCGCCTGGGCACCGAGGCGCATCGTGCCGCCCATCGCCGAGGCCTCGTGGCGCTGCTGCGCGCCGCGGGCACTGTCCTGCCACTCGGCGATCAGCGCGATCACCGGATGCGGCGAGGCGCGGTTGAACTCGGTGCTGTTGGCGCCGTCGAGGCCGAGCACGTAGCGCCCGTATTCGATCACGGCCAGCTGCATGCCGAGGCAGATGCCGAGATACGGGATGCCGCTCTCGCGCGCGTGCCGGATCGCCTGGATCTTGCCCTCGATGCCGCGCTCGCCGAAGCCGCCCGGCACCAGGATCGCGTCCATGCCCTTCAGCGCATGCACGCCGTGGCTCTCGATGTCGGTCGACTCGATGTAGTGGATATTGACCCGGGTGCGGCTCTTGATGCCGCCGTGGATCAGCGCCTCGTTCAGCGAGATGTAGGAGTCGCGCACCTGCACGTACTTGCCGACCATCGCGATGTCGACCTGCCCTTCCGGGTTGGCCTTCGCGTTGACGACCGCGCGCCACTCGGTGAGGTCGGTGGGCGGCACGTCGAGGCGCAGCTTGTCGACGACGATGTCGTCGAGGCCTTCCTCGTGCAGCAGCATCGGGATCTTGTAGATGTCGTCGGCATCCAGCGCGGAGATCACCGCGCGCTCCTCGACGTTGGTGAACAGGGCGATCTTGCGCCGCTGCTCGTCGGGCAACGGGTGCTGGCAGCGGCACAGAAGGACGTCCGGCTGGATGCCGATGCCGCGCAGTTCCTTGACGGAATGCTGGGTGGGCTTGGTCTTGATCTCGCCCGATCCGCCCACCACCGGCACCAGGGTCAGGTGAATGTAGACGCAGTTGTTGCGGCCGAGCTCGACGCCGAGCTGGCGGATCGCCTCGAGGAACGGCAGGGACTCGATATCACCGACCGTGCCACCGATCTCGACCATGCAGACGTCGGAATCGCCGGCGCCGAGCAGGATGCTGCGCTTGATCTCGTCGGTGATGTGCGGGATGACCTGCACCGTGGCGCCGAGGTAGTCGCCGCGACGCTCCTTCGCGATCACGCGCTCGTAGATCCGGCCGGTCGTGAAATTGCTGTGCCGCCCCGTGGTCGTGTGCACGAAGCGTTCGTAGTGACCGAGGTCGAGATCGGTCTCGGTGCCGTCGGTGGTGACGAAGACCTCGCCGTGCTGGAACGGGCTCATGGTGCCCGGATCGACGTTGATGTACGGATCCAGCTTCACCATCGCGATCTTCAGGCCGCGGGCCTCCAGGATGGCGCCGAGCGAGGCCGAGGCGATGCCTTTCCCCAAAGAGGAAACGACGCCGCCAGTGACGAAGACGAAACGAGGCATGGGGACCCGCCGGAGAAATGGCGCGGCCGCCATCGCTGCAATGGCGGCCGGCACGTCGGGAAAGCAGGGTAGCAAATCGCCGCCCCTGCCTCAACGAGCAGCGCCACCCCGGCGCTAGCGCATCCGTGTCGCGGGAATCGAATGGCCCCGCTGGCGCTGGTGGCCGGCGGCATGGTCGTGGGCGTGCGCCGTGCCGTCAGCGTGCACGTGCGCGGCGGTCGGATGGTTGTGGCCGGCTTCGGCCATCGCCCAGCGGTGCAGTTCGGGGCGCTCGTGGCGCAACACGCGGATCGCGCGCTGCCGGTTCTGTTCGATGTCGGTCCAGGGATCGAAGTGGAAATAGTTGAACAGCTCGGAGTCGGTCCGCCCCAGCGCGACGCAACCGAGCTGGCTGGCGAAGGCGCCGTGGTTGATGTAGGGCGGACGCCAGAAATAGCCGCCGGTGGGCAGGTAGCCGAACTGCATCATCCAGGACGTGCCCCAGATGTGGTAGGACTCCTCCGCGCAGTCATGGTAGGAAATGTTGTCCTGCCAGTAGTTCGGCGTCATGCAGTAGAGGAAGGTGCAGGCCTTGGTCACCGGGTCGACGCGCAGCACCTTCGTCATGCAGCCCGGCGCGACGCCGGGAGCCTTGCGCACCACCGGATTCCATTGCATGCCGTGATAGGTGTCGAGGTCCACCAGCCCGTCGCGGAACGCGTCCGGGTGCCCTTCCGGCGCGGCCTCGAAGCTCGGTTCACCATAATTGTAGAACGCCAGCAGCCGCGCGCTGCGGGGCACCGACATTTCGGCCAGCGGCACTCCCGCCGGCATCCACAGGTAACGTCCCGGTCCGAACCGGCCGGCACCACAGCGGATCTCGCCGTCGAGCACGAAGATCTCCATCTCGGTGTAGCTGAAGCCCGCCGGACGACGCCAACCGGTCTCCAGCTTCAGGATCAGCGAACACGCCCCGCTCTGCCGGTCGACGCTGAGCGTCTTGTAGTGGGTGCCGCGCGGAAAGCCGGGCAAGGTCAGCCGGCGGAACGGCGCGTCGCGCTCGTCGTAGGGTTCGATGTGCGGGCGGGCCATGTTGCTACCAGTAGTGGGTCCAGCGGGAATTCGCCTGGAAATGCTTGAAGGCCTCGAGCTTGTCCTGCGGCAGGTAGTTCGAATAGAGGCCCGCGTCGTAGCGCTCGCGATAGGCGTCGAACACGTGTCGGTACAACGCCATGTGCACGTCGGGGATGCGGTGCCGCGCGCGGAACTCCTTCATCGGCAGCAACGCACGCCGACGGGTCTCGAACTTGTCGGCCTCGGCGAGCACGTCGCCGCGCGGGCCGAAGATCGCCGAGCGCCCGACCCACTCGTTCTTCGAGGCACTTTCCTCGAAGAAGTCGGGACTGCCCGAGCCGGTGTTGAGGCTGTTGTTGACCAGAGTGGTGTAGACACTGTTGTGGTAGGACGTCAGGCGCATGTCTTCCCACTCGCAACCACCGGTCGCGACGCGACAGATAATCTCGGCGCCCTTTAGCGCCATGCAGCGAAACAGCTCCGGCTCGAACTGCACCGCCGACATCGCGATGTTGCCGATATCGGTGCGCGCGACCGGCACGACGCGATCCCAGCCGTAGCGCTCCACGTACTCGTCGAGCACGTCGTAGATCGTGGTGGTGAAGTTCTCGGCGCCCGGGAACATGCCGCGGACATTGCGCTGTTTCCAATGCACGTCGACGACCTCGCCGGACGGTCCGACGAGCACCTGCCAGTTGAACACGTGCCCGGGCCAGGCCGGATCGCGCCCGAGACAACCGAACGCGACGTAGCAGTTGTAGCGCTTCGCCCGGGCCGCGATCTCCAGCACCTCGGGGCCCGGCACCTCGATCGCGACGTTTAACGAGTGCTTCCGTGTCCAGTGCAGCCGGTAGCCCTGCAGCGGGAATTCATGGAAGCACAACAGGTCGCAGCGGCCGCCGAACTGCTGCGCCTTGTCGATGCATCCGAGCATGTAGTCGAGGTTCGAGCGCAAGCCGGCCGTCGGCGCGTCGCCGTCGATGCCGACGACCCGCGTCTGCACCACGCCGACGGCGACTGCGTCGCCCCGCAACGGCACCGTGTCATAGGTACCGTCCCCGCGGATGGCGGGCGCGGCACCAGTGGCAACTGTCCCGCTCATCGGAACCGATAGGTCAGCGTCGCGCCGTACATGCGCGGATCGGCGAGGTAGAGCGTATAGCCGCGCGAGTTCACCGTTCGCGGTCCGGTACCGTCGTCGTCCTGGAACGAGATGGAGCGCAGCAACGCCGTCGGCGTATCGTCGTCGGTCAGGTTGCGCGCCCACAGCGCGAACTCCAGGTTGTCGTTGCGGACACCGAGCCGCAGGTTGACGTTCTCCCTCGGACCGATATAGGCGTAGTTGTAGATGCTCTCGTACTGCTTGCTGGCGCGAAACAGATCAGTGCGCAGGAACCAGTCGTACCCCGTAGACCCGATCTCGTGCCCGAGCGTTGCGCTGAGGCTCGCGAGGTACTCGGCCTGGGCCGGGAAGCTGGTGTTCAGGCCGCGGAAATCTCCGCCCTGGAGCGTGTTGACGCCAGCGGTCGAGGTCGGGCAGTAGGCGCTCTGCACCGCGCCGGGCGGCGGCGCACCCATGACCAGCGCCACGAACTGGCAGGTCGGGGTGAACCCCGAGGTGCCGTTGCCGAGGATCCCTTCGAGTGCATCGGTGCCGGTGGTGGCACGGCCAACCTTGATCTGCGTATCGTTGATCGAGTAGGTCGCGCGCACGGTCAGCCAGTCCGGGACGACGATCGCGCTCGCCTCGAATTCGATGCCCTGCACCGTGGTCTCGCCGCCGTTGACCGTCAGCCGGATCAGCTGCGTGTTGTTGCCGCACTCGCCCGGCTGCAGCACGCCTGCGTACTCCTGGTTCGACCAGTCGATGTCGAAGACCGCCGCCTGGAAGGTCAGTCGGCGGTCGAACAACTGGCCCTTGATGCCGAGCTCGAAGTTCTCAGCCTCCTCTTCATTGGTCTGCTGCCGCTCCGAGCACGCCGTCAGTTCCGGCGCCGTGTTGATGCTCGCCGGCTTGGATCCCCGCGAGGCCACGCCGTAGAGCATCAGGTCGTCGGTGAGCTTGTAGTCGACGGTGAAGCGCGGCAGCACGCTGTTGGTCTTGATGCTCAGGTCGATGTTCGGGGTCGAGGACCTGTTGGTCAGGCCGATCTCGTCCTGCTGCCAGCGTGCTTCGGCCGCCAGCGACAGCCGATCCGTTGCGTCCCACTGCAGGTGCCCGAAAACCGCGTAGTTGGTTTCGTCGCGCCGCCCTGCGTCGGCGGCCGGCGTACCTGCCCGGTACGGGAAGAACTCCGTTCGTCGATTGTCGAAGTAATAGAGACCGACGAGGCCCGAGAACGGACCGTCGCCCGAATAGGCGACGCGCAGTTCCTGCGAGAAGTCGCGGAACCGCACGTCACGGTCGAAGGTGATCGACGGTAGGCCGACCGTCGCGGCATACGCGAAGGCCGCGCGCGTCGTCAGGTCAGTCGCATCGCGCACCTTTTCGGCGCCCAACGCGGTGACGGACGAGTAGGTGAGGTCGCCGCGCAGCCAGTCCATCTGCAGCGCGGCCCGCGTGGAGTCGCGGTCGAGACCGGCGATGCCGTCATCCTGAAACGTGCCGCGAAAGCCCGCCGGCACCGAACTGTTGCGGGTGATCGTGCGGATCGCGTTGGCGTTCGGCAGCACTTCGCCACAGTAGTAGGTCGGAAACTGCTGGGTCGGCGCCATCGGGTTAGGCTGCAGCAGGCAGTTGTTGGCCAGCGAATTCTGGTGGTACACCGCCGCGGCCTCGTCGGAGTCGTTACCGAGCAGCAAGCGGAAGTAGGCCTCGAAGTCGTCGTTCGGCCTCCAGCGCAACCCGATGGTGCCGTTACGGGAAGTTTGTCCGCCCAGCTCCTTCAGGCCCGTTAACTGGTTGGTGTACGTCGAGCCGCGCTCGTAGTAGCGGCCACCGACGAGCATCGACCAGGTTTCCGAAATCGGGCCCGCGACGTTGCCGCTGACCTCTCGCCAACCGTAGTCACCCACGGTTGCGATTGCCTGCGACTCCCACTCGTTGCCGGGTCGACGGGTAACGTAGTTGATCGCGCCGGACAGCGTGGCACGGCCGAACAGCGCGCTCTGGGGTCCCTTGAGGACTTCCACGCGTTCCACGTTCGACAACTCCAGGCTTTGCGCGAAACTCGACGGCACGTAAACGCCGTCGATGAACACGCCGACAAAACCGGCGGTGCCCGCAACGGCCGAGATGCCGCGGATCGCGATGCGGTCGGAACTGCGGCTCCCGAGCGCCGAACTGACGAACAGACCTGGCGTCGCTGTCGCGATGTCACGCAGGCTGACGGCGCCGAAGCGCTCGAGTTCCACCGCGCCGAAGGCGGTGATGGTCATCGGGACGTCGAGCAGACGCTCTTCGACCTTGCGCGCCGTGACGATGATCTCGTCGAGCTGCCCGCCCGGCGCCGCCGCAGGCGCTGGTCCGGACTGTTGGGCCGCGGCACCCGCGGCCAGGAAAATCGAGAAAGCGCTGAACAATGCGCCCTGCCTGCGTACGACCATGTGAAACTCCCCCGTCAGTCTGACTGGATGGTTGTTATATCTTTAATACAAGTGATCCCGTGGCGCAAGTCGCAGGTCTACTGACGACCTTCGTCGCGTCCACGCAACGGCAGCGGATCGAACACCCAGCCCGGCTGGTCGCGGCGCGCCGGTGACGGCACGACACGGGCCGGACCGTCATGCGGCTGCGACATCGCCCGCGCATCGATCTCCCAGCCGCGGCCGGCGAACTCCTTGGCCATGGCCCGGAAGCGCACCGGCAGCTTGTCCGATGCCACGGAGAGTTCATCCGCCATGCCGGAAGGCACGAACTCGGGCGTCAGGTATTCGACGATCGCCGCGTCCTGTCGGTAGACCGCCAGGATGCCCTCGCGACGCTCGGGGTCGTGCTCGGGCTCCAGCTTGTAGTTGCGCGCCTGGACCCAGAACGTGGTCGTCTCGGTCGCGGAAACCGGGGTCTTGCAGGAGAAGATCACCTGGCTGATCTGCGGCGTGATCTTCTGGTAGATCATCACCGTCAGCCCGGACATGTGGAACTGGATCTCGCTCTGGGGCTTGCGGCGACCCTGCGGCGCCGCCCCACTCTCGCGCAGCGCCTCGCCGAGTGCGCCGGTCTTCTGCGACTTGTCGGACGACGTGAACGTGTGGCCGCTGGCCGCGCCCCAGGCGAGTTCCCGGATCGGTGCATCCTCCACCGTGGCGGCATCCGGATTGCCGAAAGCCGGGTGCACGAAATGCACGTGGGCAGTATCCAGCCCGTTCTCGGTGACCCGCTGCCAGTTCGCCTTGTAGTCGAACCGCCCATGGATCATTCGCCAGCTCTCGGCGCCGTACACGCTGTCGAAGCAGTCCGGCAGCGGCGGCCTTTCCGCCTCCGGCAGGTCGCCGAGGAACACCCAGACCATGCCGTAGCGGCACTGCACCGGATACGCGTCGACCCGCGCGCGGGTCGGGATGTTCGCCTCCAGACCGAGCGACGGAATCTTGCGGCAACGCCCGTCGGTGCCGAACTCCCAGCCGTGATAGGGACAGGCGATGCGCCCGCCCTTGACCTTGCCGCGAGCCAGCGCGCCGCCGCGATGCACGCAGGCATTGCTGACACAGGCAATCGCGCCGTCGTCGGCGCGCCACAGCGCAAACTCCTGTCCCAGCATCCGCACACCAAGCGGCTGCCCCAGCGCGATTTCGTCTTCGAAACAAGCCACATACCAGAGATTGATCAGCACGGTTCGACTCCCTTCATCGTGAAACGGCGCGCACCAGGGCCTGGTACTGCGTCCTGCGTCGTTCGGCCGCGGGGCCGTCCAGGTCCTCGAGCACGATCCGCAACATCCGCTGGATCAGTGCCCGCCGGCGGCGGGCGCGGCGCTCGGTCGCCGCCGCCGACGGCACGTGGGTTTCCGCTGCATCCGGCGGCAGAATCGCCGCCGTTGCCAGCAACTCGCGCAGCGTATCGATCTCCTCCGTCAGCACCGACACCTCGGCTGCCAGCGCGAGCAGCATCGACAGCAGGCGCTCGGAATCGGCGCCATCGAGGAACACCGGGCGTCCGCCCTTGGGCACCCGCGGACGCGAACGACGCGACGTTCCGGACGACGGCGCGGTCATCGCGGCGCCACCACGACGCGGGTCATGGCGACGGCCCGGGCGCGCGAACCGCGCCGAACAGCCACCACGGGCGGTCGTTGGTGAAGGCGCGCGCGCCGCGCACGAACTGCGTATCGAACACCTGCGCGGGCGCGAAGCCCGCGCTCGCGGCGGCGGCCGGCAGGTCCATGTCGTGGAGCGCTCGCCAGAACGGCTCGTTGTTGTTGTCCGTGTCCCAATCGGCCATGAATCGCTCGAACGGCGACAGCTGCGCGTTGCGCACCGGCACCTCGACGTGCAGCATCACGCCGCCCGGACGCAGCAGGCGATGGCACTCGGCGAAGATGCGCTGCAACGCCCCGGCCGACACTTCGTGCAGCAGGATGTGGGACACCACCAGGTCGAAGCTTCCCGCCTCGAAGCCGGTGGCCTCGGCATTGGCCTGCCGGAAGTGCACGGCGCGTCCGAGGGCGCGGGCGCGCGCGTGCGCATATCGCAGCGCTGGCGCCGACAGGTCCAGGCCATGCACTTCGGCTTGCGGCCAGGCCTCTGCGTAGGGCAGCGTCGAGTTGCCGCAGGTGCAGCCCAGATCGAGGATGCGGCGCGGCGCGAGCTGCGAAAAGCGCTCGCGCAGGAACTCGACGCCGGTGTGCCCCTTGGAATCGTTCATGGCGCCGTGTCGACCGAGCGTATAGAGGGAGATGCCGAGCTCGTAGCGCGCGCCAGCGTAGACATCATCCTCGGCGAGCTCGGCGAAGTAGCCGCCAGGCACGCAATGGCTGTCGACGTCGCGCTGGTAGTCGGGACGCGCCAATGCCGGATCGAGTTGCAGGGAGCCCGGGCCGCCACCGTTGCGCCACTCGCGGCAGCGCTCCCGCAGCGCCTCGGACTGCCGCTCGACGCATTCGGCGGTGGCGTCGACGTACAGCTCGTGCTGGGCGCGGGCGAGCGCCGAGTACCAACGGTACGACGGGTCGCACGATACCGCCCCGCCGGCCTCCGCGGTCGTGGACGGCTCGCGCCCATGCGCCGCGACGAAGGCCGGCTGCAGCAGCGTCTCGAAGTGCTCGGCGATGCGCGGCTTGACCTCGGCGACCACCAGATCCTTCAGGTCCTTGTAGAAGGCGTGGCGCGCGGCCTCCTCCGGCGACTGCCGGGGGAACAACGGATGCGGCGTGTCGGGGTACATCAGTGCGCCGGCACGCCGGCGGCGCGCCCGTGTTGCAGGATCAGGACCTTCTTGCGGAAGAAGCGGCGCAGGCCCTGCGCGCCCATTCGCGACCCGCCGAGTCCCGAATAGCGGAAAGAGTTCTTCTCGCCCTCGTACGTCAGGTATGTGAGGCCACCGTCGTTGAGGCTGATGCCGCCGGCCTCGATCTCGCGCCCGACCACCATCGCCTCCTGCAGCGTCCCGGCGAGCACGCAGGCCGACAATCCGAATTCGCTGTCGTTGGCCAGTGCGATCGCCTCGGCGGGCGTGTCGAACGGCATGATTGGAATCACCGGCCCGAAGGTCTCCTCGGTCATCAGCTTCATCGAGTGATCGACGTCGACGACCACCGTCGGTCGGCAGTAGAGCCCGCCGCCGAGCGTCTCGACCTTGCCGCCGGTGAGCACGCGCGCGCCCCGAGCCCGGGCTTCGTCGAGCTGCGCCTGGATGATCAGCGCCTGGGGTTCGAAGATCAGCGGCCCGAGGTAGCCGGCCCTCGGGTCGGGAAAAGCGAGCTTGACCGCCTCGGCCTTCTCCACCAGCCGCCGCACGAACGGCTCGTACAACGGCCGCTGGACGTAGACGCGCTCGAGCGACATGCAGGCATGGCCATTGTTGGCGATCGAGCCGTTCAGCACGGCATCGGTCGCCATCTCGAGGTCGGCCGAGGCCAGCACGACCGCGGGATCCTTGCCGCCGAGCTCGAGGAACGCAGGGATGAAGCGCGCCGCCGCGGCTTCCGCGACCTTGCGACCGGTGGCGACGCTGCCAGTGAAGCAGACGACGTCAGCCTGCGCGACCAGAGCCCGACCGGTGTCGGCGCCCCCGGTGACCAGGGCGAACACCGACGCCAGCTCGGGCACGCGTTCGAGCGCGCGCTGCAGCGGCACGGCGAAGCGGGGCGTGACTTCGCTCGGCTTCACGAGCACCGCGCAACCGGCGAGCAGCGCCGGGACCGCGTCGATCAGCGACAGGGTCACCGGGAAGTTCCACGGACTGATGCAGCTGACCAGGGCGTACGGGACGTACTGGTCGCGGATCGTCACCGTCGGCAGGAGCTTTGACGGAAACTCGGTTTCCTCGACCAGCGATGGCGCCTGCGCGGCCCAGCGGCGAATGTTGCGGAGCGCCCCGTCGACCTCGCCGACGGAGATCGCCCAGCGCCCGGTGTCGGCGAACAGCGCGTCAATCAGGTCGTCGCGCACCGCGGTGACCTCGTCGGCCCAGCGCGCCAGCACCGCGCAACGGGAAGTCACGTCAAGCTGCGACCATGCCCGCTGCGCGGCGCGCAGGCGCGCCGCCAACGCCGCTACCGCGGCGGGCGACGCGACGTCGATAGAATGATCGACCAGGCCGCTGCGCGGGTTGCGGACCGGCAGGCGGGCGGTCTGGACGAGTTCGGCGAGGTTCGCAGTCATGGCTGGCGGAGTTCCGTCGGGCGGGCGTAAGTCATCATATTGTTATGATAACCTAGTCGCAACACCACTGGCACGGAGGCACGTTCTTCATGCGTCATGGCTCACCATCTCCCGCGCGCGCGCCATTGCGCGCCGCGTTCGCGGTACTGCTGATGTTCGCCGCCGGCGCGGTCGGCGCGGCGACCCTCAGTCGCGGCATCGGCAACGACCCGGACAGCCTCGACCCCCACAAGGCGATCGGCACCTCCTCGTCGATCCTGATCTACGACCTGTTCGAAGGGCTCGTCACGGTCGATGCCCGCGGCCAGATCGCGCCCGGCGCCGCCAGCGACTGGAAGGTCGACGCGACGCAGAAGGTCTATACGTTCACGTTGCGGCCGGGCATTAAATGGTCCGACGGCAGCCCGCTGACCGCCGCGGACTTCGAATATTCGTTCCGCCGCCTGATGCTGCCGGAGACGGCGGCCCGCTACGCATCGTTCCTCTACCCGATCCGCAATGCACGCGCGGTCAATACCGGCAAGGCGCCACCGGAGTCGCTGGGCGTGAAGGCCGTCGACCCGCGCACGCTGCGCATCGAGCTCGAGACGGCGGCTCCGCAACTGACCGAGCTGCTGACCAGCGTCGGCGCCGTCGCGGTGCCCCGGCAGGCGATCGAGGCCTTCGGGCGCGAATGGACCCGTCCCGGCAAGATCGTTTCCAACGGCGCCTACATGCTCACCGACGTGTCGCCCCAGACTTTCATCAAGGCGCGGCGCAACCCGAATTTCCATTCCGCCGCGAGCGTCGCGATCGACGAGGTCGTCTATTACCCGGTCGAAGACGAGGGCACGAGCTTCAAGCGCTACCAGGCCGGCGAACTGCAGATCGCCGTGAAGCTGCCGACCGACAAGATCGAGGGCGTGCGGCGCGAGTACGCCGGTCAGCTGCGCAATGCACCCGGCCTCGGCACCACGATGCTGATGCTGAACCATCGCAAGCCGCCGTTCGACGATCCGCGGGTGCGACGCGCGCTGGCGCTCGCCGTAGACCGCAACGTGTTGACGGACCGGATACTCCGGGGCACCGCCAGCCCCGCCTACACGCTGGTGCCGCCGAGCGTCAGCCGCTACGCGCCGCTGCCGCCCGACTACTCGCGCGCCGCGATGCCGGCGCGCCAGGCGGAGGCGCGCAAGCTGCTCGCCGAGGCCGGCTACGGGCCAGGCAAGCCGCTCAAGTTCACGATGCAGTATTTCACCGAGGCCAAGACCCGCACCCTGGCAGTCGCGATGGTGTCGATGTGGCGCGGCGTCGGCGTGCAGTGCGAACTCATCAACAAGGACCTGGGCTCGGTGATCTCCAGCGTGCGTGCCGGCAGCTACGAGGTGTCGTTGTACGCATGGTTCTCGTCCTTCGACGATCCGTCGACCTTCCTCGACATCCTGACGACCAAGCCACGCGGCAGCCTCAGCGGCTACAGCAACCCGGCGTTCGACCAGGCCTTCGCCACCGGCAATGGTCTGGGTGCGCCGGACGAGCGCTATGCGGCACTCGCGAAGGCCGAGTCGCTCGCGATGGCCGACATCCCGGTGATCCCGCTGTTCACGAGCATCAACCAGCGACTCGTCAGCGCCCGCGTGCGCGGCTGGGCCGACAACCCGCGGGGCGCGAACCTCACGCGCTACCTGAGCCTCAAGGGCTGAGCCATGGTGCGTCGCGCCTCCCCTTTGACCAACCGAGACTTGCCCGGCGCCGTGCCGCGCTCGCCACGCGTGCGGCCGCAGGTGAGCCGCAAGCTGCGCTCGCCGATGTACGTGCAGGTCTATACGACGTTGCGGGCGTGGATCTACGAAGGCCTCTATGCGCCCGGCGCGAAG
>Ga0163144_10007693_pt1 | contig 23548 bp, 19 predicted proteins | sample OliLak19BULKMAT1_FD_123175 | JGI IMG/M metagenome (GOLD analysis project Ga0163144, IMG submission 123175) | Freshwater microbial mat bacterial communities from Lake Vanda, McMurdo Dry Valleys, Antarctica - Oligotrophic Lake LV.19.BULKMAT1 | ecosystem: Environmental > Aquatic > Freshwater >...
CCGCGTCCCCGAGCGCATCTTTACAGTCTGCGCCTCGCCCCTGAGCCGCCCCTGCTCACCCGCCGGAGACCCACCATGCGTCGCACCCCGCTCACCTTCGCGGCCGCCAGCCTGTTCGCGTTGACGACCGCCGACCTGCTGCCGGCCCAGCAGGCTGCCGCACCACCAGCCAATCGCAAGATCACCGTCGCCGATCATCTCGAATGGGAGGATGTCGGTGATCCGCAACTCTCGCCCGACGGCCGGCAGATCACGTTCACGCGTCGCAGCGTCGACAAGGTGAATGACAAGTGGGATACCGCGATCTGGGTGATGAACGCCGACGGCAGCCGGCAACGCACACTCGTCGCCGGGTCGGCACCGCGTTGGTCGCCTGATGGGACCAGACTCCTCTACATCGCCGCCGGACAGCCGAGTGGCATGCAGCTCTGGGTGCGCTACATGGACGGTGATGCTGGTACCACGCAGCTGACCCGACTGACCGAGGCACCGACCGAACCGGAATGGTCACCGAACGGCCAGGCAATCGCCTTCCGCATGAATGTGCCGACGCGCGAGACCTGGAACATCGCCCTCCCGGCGGCGCCGAAGGGGGCCAAGTGGACCGAGACGCCACGGATCGTGCAACGTCTCAACTATCGCTCCGATCGCGTGGGTTTCACTGACGATGGCTATCAGCATCTGTTCGTGATGTCGGCCGACGGCGGGCAGGCGCGCCAGGTCACCAACGGCAACTGGAATCACAGCGCCGCACGCTGGACCCCCGACAGCAAGGCGCTGCTCTTCAGCGGACTGCGCACGCCGGATGCGGATGGCGCATGGCGCGAGACGGAGATCTACCGCGCTGACGTCAGCCTCGGCACCATCACGCCGCTGACGCGTCGCAAGGGCCCGGACAACAACCCGATGGCCTCACCCGATGGCCGCCTCATTGCATACACCGGCTACGATTCGACCGATGCAACCTGGAAGGACGCCAACATCTACGTGATGAACGCCGACGGCACGAACCCACGCGCGATCAATGCTGCGCTCGACCGATCGGCACAGGGCATGATGTGGGCGCCCGATGGCAGCGGGTTGTACTACAACGTGGAGAACGAGGGATACCGCAACCTCTATTTCACCTCGATCACCGGACAGACTCGCGCCGTCACCACCGGCAAGCAGCTGCTGAGCGTGGCCGACATGGACCGACTCGGCAACATGGTCGGCATGATGTCGACGGCCACGCAGCCCAACGACATCGTCATCCTGAATGCCCGGACGCCGCAGACCATCACGCGCCTCACGCGCGTGAATGACGACGTCCTGGCCGGCAAGCAGCTGGGGTCGCAGGAAGAAATCTGGCTCACCAGCGTGGACGGCTTCCGCATCCAGGGCTGGATCGTCAAGCCACCGGATTTCGATCCGTCGAAGAAGTATCCGCTGATGCTCGAAATCCACGGTGGTCCGCACGCGATGTACAACGGCGGCTTCAACCTGGCGCGCCAGGATCACGTCGCCAACGGCTATGTGCTCCTCTACACCAACCCGCGCGGCTCCACCGGATATGGCAGTGCCTTCGGCAACGCGATCAAGAACGCGTATCCGGGCAAGGATTTCGACGACCTGATGGCGTCGGTGGACACGGTGATCAATCGCGGCTACGTCGACACCAAGCGCATGTACGTCTTCGGCTGTTCCGGCGGCGGCGTGCTGACGTCATGGATCGTCGGTCACACCACGCGCTTCGCCGCGGCCAGCGCCAACTGCCCGGTCATCGACTGGTTGAGTTTCGTCGGCACCACCGACGGTGCCAGCTGGTACCGCAACTTTGCCCAGCTGCCGTGGGTCGATCCGTCGGAGCATCTCCGTCGCTCGCCGCTGATGTACGTCGGCAACGTGAAGACACCCACGATGCTGATGACCGGCGTGCTCGACCTCCGCACGCCGATGCCGCAGACGGAGGAGTTCTACTCGGCGCTCAAGATGATGAAGGTGCCGACCGCCATGATCCGGTTCAACGAAGAGTGGCACGGGACATCCAGCAAGCCGTCGAACTGGATGCGCACCCAGCTGTACATGCGCAGCTGGTTCGACCGCTGGCCACAATCGTTGACGACGTCGTCGCGCGAGCCGGCGACGAACCCGTAGCCCGCGTGGATGTTCGTTGTGGGGAATGTGCGACCGTTCTGCACGAGGGGGCCACCAGTTGCCCCTCGTGCGGTCGGACGCTCGGCTCGGCGCCCAGGGGGCGCCGACCGCAGTTGCTGGTCTGGGCGGCGGCGGCGGCGGCGGTCGAGGTGGCGCTGACACTCGCGATCATGCGGGGCTGCCGGTAGACGCAGCCGCGGCCGGTGTGGAACGCCCGGCGCCATTCGATCGTCTGCCACGCAGCGGCGCGGCCTGACACAAATCCCGGGTGCAGGCGTAGAATTCCCCACACCCTTTCCCTGGAGTTCCGATGTCCCGTATTGCCATCCGCCGCACGGTCCTGACCGCGGCGCTGGTTTTTCCGACCGCGCTGTTCGCGCAGAAGCCAACCGCTCAGGCGGTGTTCGACAAGCATGCCGCGGCCGTCGGCGGCGTTGCCGCCTTCCGCGCCGCGACGTCCCGCACCGAGATCGGTTCGGCTGACATCACCTTTGCCGGGATCAGCGCCGGCTTCGAGCGCAAGATGAGCGGAGGCAAGATGCTGATGACGCTCGATGTCGCCGGTTTCGGCCAGGTGCTTCAGGGCTTCGATGGTACCGTGGCCTGGTCGATGAATCCGCAGGCCGGCGCCGCCAAGGCTTCAGCAGCGGACGCGGCCGAAGCGGCATCTGCAACCGCGCCCACCGCAGGGCTCTGGGAGGCTGGCAGCTACACCAGCGCCGAGGTCCTCGAGGCGATCGATTTTGAAGGCGCAAAGGTCTGGCCGGTGAAGATCATGACCAAGTCCGGCCGCGAGCGCACCGTCTATTACGATCAGGCGACGGGCCTCAAGGTTGGTGAGATGGTGAAGTCGGACGCCGGAGAGATGAAGATCGTCTACGCCGACTACAAGCCGTTCGGCGCACTGAAGATCCCGACCAGGGTCACCCAGGGCACACCGCAGGGCGATGTGGTGCTGAATGTGATGGCGCTCAAGTTCGACCCGATCGATGCCTCGGTTTTTGCGCTGCCTGATGCGGTGAAGTCGCTGCCGTAGTCCGAGCTGATCTGGGCTGCAGTGCGTGCATTATGGACAGTGGGGCAGCCCTTCGCGGACTGCCCCACTGTTTGCGTTACGTCTCGTCGGTGTCCGGAGCGTGGAGCGGCCCGAGCTTCCGCAGCGTCGGCGACAGCACCGCCATCGCCGAGACGACGGCGATCGTCACGATACCGCCCAGCAGCACACTGTTGACCGCACCAAAGAGCCTGGCGGTGACACCACTCTCGAATGCGCCGATTTCATTGGCGCTTCCGATGAAGATCGAATTGACGGCCATCACCCGACCCATCACGTGCGGGGGAGTCCGCGCCTGCAGCAGCGTTGATCGGATCACGACGCTGATGCCATCGACGGCGCCGCCCATCGCCAGCAGCGCACAACTCAGCCAGACGTTGCGCGACAAGGCAAAGCCGATGATGCTGAGCCCCCAGGCGAAGACGGCGAAGAGCAGCGTGCGCCCCGCACGCTCCATCGGCGGCAGGTGTGCGAGCAGGAGCGCCATGCATACCGCACCGACCGCTGGCGCAGCGCGCAGGAATCCGAGCCACTCCGGCGACACGTGCAACACCGTTGTGGTGAACACCGGCAGCAAGGCAGTGGCACCACCGAACAGCACGGCGAACATGTCGAGCGACAGTGCGGCCAGCACGAGTTTGTCACGCAGCACAAATCGGACGCCATCGAGCATGCCCGCGCCGCCGATCGCGGCGGATGCGGCGGTTGGCATCCGTGCTGGTGCCTCGACCGCAGACATCCCCCAGAACGCCAGCACCAGCAGCGCCAGCGTGAGCGCGTATGTCGGAAGCGGTCCGGCGAAAGCGAACAACAGACCGCCGATCGCCGGCCCGAGCACGGAGGCAAACTGCCAGATCGAACTGCGCCAGGTGGCAGCGTTGGCATAGAGCGATGCCGGGACGATCATCGTCCCGAGCGCCTGTCGCGCCGGCTGAAGAATCGCGCGGGCCACGCCAGACACCGCCAGCACAGCATAGATCGCCAGCGGCGATGACCATGCCGTGGAGCCGATGCCGCGTGCCCCACCATCGGCCGCAGCGATGCGCAAACCGACCGTCATCGCCAGGAACAACGCCGCGCACAACACCAGTACGCCGATGCCGATCAGCGCCAGCGTCCGGCGATCATGCCGATCCGCCCACTGCCCCGAGGGTAACGACATGGCCAGGAACGGCAGTACTTCGGCGAGGCCGGCCAGGCCCAGTGCCAACGGATCATTCGTCGCGGCATAGAGCTGCCATGCCACCGCGATCCCCTGCATCTGCACACCCAGGGTCATCGCCATCAGACTGATGACGAACCACCGGAACGCCGGCACGCGCAGCGCACCGTACGGATCGTGCTTCACGGGTCCGCCTGGCGAGAGTCCCTCGCCAGTGTCCCTCAAGGGACAGGCGAACCGCGCAGCGTCTCGAGTCGCTCCTCGACCAGCCCCACGAGTTCGCGCATGCCGTCGGCGTCGAAAATCAATCGTGCGCCAGCCGCCGCATAGAGCTCTGGTAACCCGCGCGTTCCGCCAAGCCGGAGTGCCGCCTTGTAGCCGGCCAGCGCGGCAGCAGGATCCGTCAGGCTGCGTTTCCAGATCTGCAGCGCGCCGAGTTGGGCGATCCCGTACTCGATGTAGTAGAACGGCAGTTCGAAGATGTGCAGTTGGCGATACCAGCGCGCGGTGCGCTCGCGATCGAGACCCGACCAGTCAATGCCGACCTCGAAGCGCGACCGGAGCTGCAGCCAAGCAGCATCACGGGCATCGCGATCGTGTCCCATCCCGCTGGTGTAGATCCAGCGCTGGAACGCGTCCACACTGGCGATGTGCGGCAAGGCGAGCAGAATGTCTTCCAGGTGCGCTGCCTGCGCCCGCCGCGCCTGGTCCGGGGTGTAGTACCCGACCGGAAGTGCGAAGTGTGGTGCCGCCAGCAGTTCCATCGACATGCTCGCGAGTTCGGCCGCTTCCGATCCCGTCCCGCGCTGCCAGATCAACTCCTGATGCGAGGCGAGATAGGCGTGAAAGCAGTGGCCCGCCTCGTGGATCAGCGTCGTCACGTCGTCAGATACCCCGACGGCGTTCATGAAGACAAATGGCTGCTTGCGATGATGCAGCGTCGTGCAGTAGCCACCGGGAGCCTTGTGCGGGCGACTCTCGAGATCGAGCAGGCCGTCACGCGTCATGTCGGCAAACCGTTCACCAAGCTCGGCATCGAGCGTCGAGAAGATCCGGCCGCTGATAACGACAAAATCCGTCGTATCGCTGAACGGACGCAGCGGTGCCAGCCCATCCGGGTCCACCGCCAGATCCCACGGCCGCACCGAGTCCACACCAAGCCGGTCACGTCGGTACGCGTGGACGCGAGCGGCGGCTGGTGTCACGACATCAGCCACCGCGTCGTGGAACGCCACGACATCATCCGTGCTGTAGTCGTATCGGTGTTTCGCGGCGTAGGAGTATGCCTGAAAATCCGCGAAACCCGATTCGTGCGCGACCGCCTGTCGCAGCACGAACATCGCATCGAACAAGTCTGACATCGCCCCGTGATTCGCCAGGTATGCGTTGGCACCCGCACGAAATGCGAGCTCCCGGGATTCGCGATCATCGGACTCCAGCAGTGGCTGCAGCTGTGGAATGGTCAGCGTCCGTCCATCGATCTCGACGCTCAGGCCTCCGGCAATCTTCTGATACGCTGCGCTGAGCTCTTCGATCTGCGAAAAGCGCGACACATTCGCGTCGCGGAAGATCGCCACCGTCGTGCGGAACTCGCGCCGCAACGTGGCGATGTCGGCGTCATCGATGCCAGTGGCAAGCAGCAGCTGAGCCAGCCCCGTCTGCCGCGCCTCGACGTTCGGTTGAATCTCGGAGACGAAACGCAGGTAGCGCGCCTCAGCCGCCGCATCGGCAGTGTTGCCGGTGTACGCGATCAGCGCCTGCGATCCCGCCTCGTTGACGACCTCTTCGAGGAGCGACCATTCGCGCAACCACGCCCGCGCAGTCTCGCGCGTCGGCACGGCAACCGCGAGAGCGTCGTAGTACTCGGCGATCTGTGGCCACGTCGCGTCGGCGAGATCGGCCGGTGAATTCGGCAGCAAGGACGGCATCACGGCAGCACGATCGAAAGTGGCTGGAGCCTCAGGCAAACTCCACTGCGCCGAGGATCCCGAAGGGCGCCGGCTTCGTCGCCGTGCCGTACACCGTGCATTCTACCGACGTCTGCCTCAAGCGCGTACCCCTGCGCCACTGCCAGCCGAGAGCCAGGCCGGCGTTCGCGCTGCCGCCGCTTCCAGCCGCTGACGCAGCTCCGTCGGCAGGGAGGCGGCGCCTCGCGCGTCGGCCTCCTGCACCAGCCGCAATGCGCGGGACTGCGCCGCGAATGCGTCCAGGAGCGCCGCAGCCGCGCCCGGCACCTCGAGCGCCTGGCGCATCAGCACTTCCAGCGTCAGATCGCCGTGCACGCACCGCAGCGTGCTGGCACCGACGAGCTCGGCTCCCGCACGGGGTCCTTCTGTTGGCTGACCAGCTTCGTACGGCAGTGCCACGTCCCGATCTCCAGACTCTTGGCGTCGCCTCCATGTTGCCTGGAAGCACGACGCTGGGTTATATGTCGCCAGACCGACTGTCTTTACCTGCCAGCAACCGCACTGCGACGTCCTCGTGTTGACGGCGCACCACACTGGGGCAGCGCCTGGAGGCCAACCCATCGTGACGCTCGCTTCGCACGCGATCTTCCCCGCGCCGCCCGCGAGCGGCGCGGATCTCGTCGATCGGCACTGGGCGGTCGACGCCATGCCGGTCGCGCTGCGAATCGCTGCTCTCGGGAGCGCAGCGAAGGCGACGACGCCCCTCACCGACCCCGCGCTCCGCGAGGCCGCGCAGACGCTCGCGACCGCCTACGAACTCGCGGCGCTGCTGGGGCGCGATGCGCTCCGCTCCGATTCGACCAGTGCCACGGCGATCCTTGAGCGTTCCGCGCTCCGCGTTGGAGCCGAGCGAGCGAACTTGCTCCACCGAGCCCTTGGGCTGCACTCCACCAGCACGGAGGAGGGACTCCTCCGACACGCTGCGAGGCTGTGTGCTCTCGCAGCGGTCGCCGGACCGACGTGTGTCGCCGACACGCGGCGCTGGATGCAACTGCCCCCGATTGCGGAGCGCCTCGAGCAGGCCGCCGCACATGGCCCGGAGCACGGCGACGACCAGGTGCAGGTGCCAGCGGCCTCGCTGTGGACGATCTGGCGACAACTGCTGCTGCACCCTGACACGGGCGCGGTGGAGCGACTCATCGGCGAGCTGGCCGCGCTGCGCGAGCAGCGCAGCGGGGTCACCGATCTCTCGCCCAGCACCAACGAGGGAGAGCTGCGCCTTCGGTTCCAGCAGTTCGTTCGTGAGCGACTCGCCGATGCGGCCGGTCTGCTCGCGATCGGATTGCGAGGGAGATCCGACCCGCGCTCGATCGCCCGTGACATTACCGCGCAATGCACCGCCGCTCGATCGGCGTCCTCGGGCGACCCCAACCTCGACCTGCTGGCGGCCTGGCTTGAGCTCGCCGCGATCACCACGCTCGGACCTCAGTTGCGGTCTACCCGTTGAGCCCGCTCCCGTCCCGCCAGGGAGGAGCGTCAGGTATTCGTCGGACGGCGGCGTTGACGCTGACATGGCACACATCCCTCACCCGCGACATGTAGCATTCCTTCACGCGACCAGCGTCGGGCGCATGGAAACAAGCGTACACCCGTCGCGCGCACCTCACAATCCCGAACAAACACCACCTAAGTCGTTGTGGGAATTGTGGATACGTTATCCACGCGGGTGTGGACAAACGCGCCAAGTGCCGCGCTGACAAGCACGTCCGCTACCGCGACGGTGTGGATATCGCAGGTGCCGGACTGCAGTATTCTCCCCCAGCGGGCGGGCGGTTGCGTTCTCCACGGCCTGCGATCCCACTGCCTTCTCCATTGCTCTCGATGTCGTCGCTGGGCACCCCGATCCCGGAGCAACCGGTCCCCACCTATCTGGTGACGCGCTTCGCGCGTGGCCGATTGCTGCTCTGGATCGTCCTGAGCGCGGTCGCGGCCGCGCTCAACCCGGAGTTGCTGCAGACCCTCCCGCGATGGGTCTTTACGGTCTGGGCGTCGTGGATCGCTGTCAGCTCGCTGCTCGTGATCGCGCTGGAGTACATCCTGCCTCCGGTTCGTCGGCACTGGCTCGACGCGCTGCAGGCCAGCATCGACCTCCCGGTGATCGCGCTGCTCACCTGGCACGCCGGCGCGGCCCCGTACCTGCTGGCGCCATGCCTCGCGATCCCCATGGCATCGGCCACCGGGTGGCTGCCGAAACGACAAGCCCTGTTCGTCGCGGCAGCGAGTCTGCTGACCATGCTGTCTGCGGTGGTCCTGGTAGCCGTCGGCGTCGGCGTACCAGCTCCGTTCGAGACCAGTGATGGTACCTGGCCGACACGCACGTTTCTGCTGATGGTGTTTGCGGTGCAGTCGGGGTCGTTGGCGACCATCGCCTACCTGCAGTTCTCAGCCGTGCGTGCCGCCCGTGATCGACGCGAGCGCTGGCAACAGCTCTTCGATGGCGCGCCAGACTCGATTTACGTACTCGACAGAAACGCCAACGTCCGGCGAATGAACGCGGCCGCGCGACGCATCACCGGCTACTCGGACGCCCAGGTGCGGGACGGCCGCGTCAGTCGCGTCACCGCTCCTGAGGATCGCGAACGGGAGCTGTTGCAGGTAGCGCGCGCCCTGCACGGGGAAAACTCCACCTACGAAGCACGTGGGGTCCGGGCGGACGGCTCCATGGCCGACCTGCTGGTGTCAAATGCTCCGCTGCTGGAAAACGGTGTCGTCACCGGGGTCTTGAGCATCGTCCACGACATGACCGAGTTCCGTCGCGCAGAGCAGGAGCGCCGTCAGATTGAACAGTCGCTCGACCAGCACCGCCGCCTGCTCCAGAGCATCGTGTCGACGGTACCGACGTACCTCTACGTCCTCGATTTCCGCCTCGGCCACGTCACCTTCGCCAATGATGCGCTGCTGCAGATGCTCGGTCTGTCGCTCGAACGCCTGTCGCAGATGTCCCGCAGCGAGCGGTTTGCACTGTATCACGCCGACGACATCGCGTCCATGCGTCGTGCCGCGTTGGCGCTGCGTCGCACGAGCGCGGCCAAGCAGGACCTCAGCTATCGCGTGATGGGGTCTGACGGTGAATGGCGCTGGTTGAATGATCGCGTCACTGTCTTCGAGCGGGGTGCCGACGGCGAGGTCACCAGGATTCTGGGCTCCGCCATCGATATCACGGAACAGAAACGCGTCAGCGAGCAACTCCGCTTCAGCGACGAACTGTATCGCACACTGATCGAGAACTATCCGGGCGGCGCAGTCGTGCTCTTTGATCGGGACGCCCGATTGCTGCTGGCGGCCGGTCAGGGAATGCGGGACGCTGGGCTGGACGGGCAGGACCTCATCGGCCAGCCGTTTGGCTACCGTCTCGATCCCCATACGTCGGCACTCGTACAACGTCGCTGCCGAGCGGCGCTCGAGGGCACCGAGCAGCAGTTTGAGCTGCGCCTCGCCGACAAGACCTACGATGTCCGGGCCGTACCGGTGCGCGACGCCGATGGGACCATTCGCTTTGGCATGGCGCTCACGCTCGACGTGACGGAACGCCGTCGGCTCGAAGCAGATGTCCGCCAGTCGCAGAAAATGGAGGCCGTCGGCACGCTCGCCGGCGGCATCGCCCACGATTTCAACAACATTCTCGCCAGCGTGATCGGGTATGCCGAACTGGCGATGCTCGATGCGGAGGCCGAGCAGCTCCAGTCCGATCTGCAGCAGGTACTGACGGCAGCCGCGCGCGGGCGTCAGATGGTGCAGCGCATTCTTGCCTTCAGCCGGCGAAGCAGCGAAGAAGTCCATCCGGTGGAAATGGAGCCGATCGTCTCGGAGACACTCCGGTTGCTGTTGCCGACACTGCCCGCCGGTGTCACCATCGACTTCGATGACGAAGATCGAGTTCCGACCGTCCTCGGCGACGCGGGACAGTTGCATCAGGTGGTCCTCAACCTCTGCGGCAACGCGATCTACTCGATGCGCACGAGTGGTGGGACGTTGATGGTGCGATTGGGCAGCAGTGAGGTGCTCGGCGAATCGTGCCTGCGGCTCGAGGTCAGTGACACAGGGACCGGGATGAGCCCGGAAGTCCTCGAACGCGCGCTCGACCCGTTCTTCACGACCAAACCGCCGAATGAGGGAACAGGGATGGGCTTGGCGATGGTCCACGGCATCATTACCGGGATGGGTGGCGTCTTCCGCCTTGAATCCGTGCTGCATCGCGGCACCACCGCAATCATCGACATCCCCGCCGATCGCGGACGTGCATCGCCCACGATGCCGCTCAGTCTCAGCAGCGCCGTGCCGACGGGAACCGAACGCCTGATGGTTGTCGATGACGAGCCGGCGGTCGCCGCCTTTCTCGCCAACGCGCTGGCACGTTTCGGCTACCGGACGACCGCCTTCACGAGTGCCGACGCGGCATTGCAGCAGCTTGCCGATCGCACGGAACACTACGATCTCGTCATGACCGACATGACCATGCCCGGGCTCTCTGGCGAGGATCTGCTGCGCGAGTGTCAGCTCTTGCGCCCGCATGTGCCGGTGGTGATCTGCACTGGATACAGCGCCAGCATGACGCCAGAGCGCGCCTTCACGCTCGGCGCCTCCGGCTATCTCACCAAGCCGATCAGCATCGAGGAACTGGCACGGCAGGTCCGTCGCATTCTGGACGTGGACACCGCCGGAACCCGCCAGCGCTGAGCATCACCCGAACTTCGCAGGCCGCGCGACCGACACATCGACGAGGTAGGCGATGAACGAGTAGTGGGAGAAGTATTCCCGCGAGACGTGTTCCATGACCTGGTCGGCGACCTCCGGGCTCACGATGGTCTCGATTCGCACATTGGCCCCGGGGAGATCGGTCGCATGGCCGTGGCGCGAACCTTCGCCGCGGCCATCGACCACGCTGCACCCCGTGGCGCCCAGCTGGCGCAGCTCGGCGATCAGCCGCAGCTCGAGCACCGGTTCGGCCACAATGACAACCATCTTCAACGGCGTCGTGTTCATCCGGCACCATGCGCCATGCGCGCGATCTTGTAGTAGATGGGAATGCCAACCAGGACGTTGAAGGGAAACGTGATGGCCAGCGCGAGTGTGAGGTAGTAGGTCGGGTTCGCATCCGGCAGCGTCATGCGCACCGCCGGCGGGGCGGCGATGTAACTCGCGCTGGCCGCCATCGCGCCGAGCATCGTGGCACCACCGACAGACAAGCCAGCGAGCGTACCGAGCCAGGCACCAAGCGCACCGTGAACCAGGGGCATCACCATACCGAAGCCCAGCAGAAACGGGCCGACCTTCTTCAGGTCACCGAGTCGGGCACCAGCCAGCAATCCCATCTCGAGCATGAATATGCACAGCGCGCCACGGAAGATCGCCCCCTTGGTGTCGTAGAAGGGCTCGATGACCTTCCAATTCTTGTCGCCGATCAGAAAGCCGACGATCAACCCACCGACGAGCAGTACCATCGTGCGTCCGGTGAATACTTCGTGCAACAGCTGAGACGTTGGACGCGACCTGGCCCCGCTGCGGACGGCGCCAATCGCCAGCGCGATGTGAATGCCGGGACTTTCGAGCAGTGTCAGGAGCGTCGGCATGAAACCTTCCGGTTCCGCGCCCATGCCCTTCACGAAGGTTGACGCCGCAATGAAGGTGACCGCGGACACCGACCCATAGTGCGCGGCGATGCCGGCGCTGTCCGCCTCGCCGAATCGGCCCATGTATCGCAGCGTCAGATAGGCGCTGATCGGTGTGATGCACCCGATCAGCAACGTGACGCCCGCCGGCCTCACAATTTCGCTGAACGTGGCGTGCGCGAGTTCGGCACCGCCATGCAACCCAAGGCTCCACAGCAGATAGATCGACAGCCCCTGATAGATCTCCTTCGGGAGCGAGAACTCACTGCGGATGACGCGCGCCACCACGCCCAGCACAAACGCCAGCGCGATAGGTGACAGCAGGTTGACGCGAAGAATTTCGTTCATCTGTTCGGTGCCCGCGAAGCGAAGAGGGTGAAGAGAACCTGCAGAAACACCGCTCGGATCAGGCGCCAAGCTCCACCGGGGTCACTTTGCCCGTGTTCAAATCGTAGACGCCGCCGACCACCAGCAGCTTCCCTTCTTTGACCAACTTGCTGATCACCGTGGAGCCGTCACGCAGCGCCGTGGCCTGATTGCGCACGTTCTCGATGATCGCCTTGTCGAGGTTACCATTGGCCACGCGGACTGCGGGGCGAATGTGGAAGTACAATGCACTGATCTGCCCCGGGACTTCGGCGCCAGACATCGTGGCCGACACCGCGCCACACGCGGTGTGTCCGAGCACGTAGAGCACCTTGGCACCAAGGACAGCCGTTCCAAACTCGAGCGACGCGATCTGTTCGGCCACCGCGATGTTCCCGGCGATGCGCGAGACGAACACGTCACCGAATCCCTGATCGAACACAATCTCGATCGGCACGCGCGAATCCGCACAGCCGAGGAAGGCGGCGAACGGCGTCTGCTTCGGTGCGATCTCTCGCAAGCGCGCAAAATCCCGGTGTGGTGCGATCGTCTTGTTGTCGACGAAACGGCGGTTGCCCTCGTTCAGCGCCGCCAGTGCCTCGGCGGGCGTGGTGGGCGCGGGCGCGAAGATCGCGGCACGATCGGCGTTGCTCAGGTCCGCGGCGTGCAGCGCCCCCGGCAGCCCGCCAAGCGCGGCAACGCCGGCGACCGTGGCGGTGCCGCTGGCAAGAAAACGGCGACGTGTGATGGCAGCGACGGGTGTGGCGGTCGGGTCAGTGCACATTGGAGCTCCGGCGAATGAGAGGGGTCGTGGACGTCCCACAAGATTCATGTGGCCGATGCTATTGGCAAATACATCGGAATTACCGATGTTTCATCCATGACCAGACTCGCTCTGCCCCAGGACCTCAATGCCCTCAACTACCAGCACCTGCGCTACTTCTGGACCGTGGCGCACGAAGGGAGCATCGCCGCCGCCGTCTCGCTCCTCGGCGTCTCGCAGCCGACGATCACGGAACAGCTGCAAGCCCTCGAAGCGGCCCTCGGCGCGCCGCTCTTCGTGCGACGCGGCCGCAATCGGGCGCTGACGGAGCAGGGCCACCTCGTGCTCAGGTATGCGGACGAGATCTTCACCCTCGGGCGCGAACTGCTGACCGCCACGCGCACGCAGACCGAGGGGCGCCCGCTCCGCTTCAGCATCGGCGTCGCCGATTCACTCCCGAAGCTGACTGCGTGGCGCCTGATCGAGCCGGTCTTCTCACTCGGTCCACTCTGGCGCGTGACGATCCGGAGCGACAAGACGGATCGCCTGATCCACGATCTCGCCAGCGACACGCTCGATCTCGTCATCGCCGACACGCCGATGCCGACCGGCACCCGGGTGCGCGCGTACTCCCACCTGCTCGGCGAGAGCGGCATCACGGCCTTCGCAGAACCGTCCCTCGCGAAACGGCTCAGCGGCGGGTTTCCGAAGTCGCTGGACGGAGCACCGATGCTCCTTCCTGGTGACGGCTCTGCGATGCGGCGATGCGTCATCCAGTGGTGCGACGACATTGGTATCGAACCGGATGTGGTGGCCGAAGTGGATGACATGGCCATGCTCCAGTTGCTTGGCCATGACGGCGTCGGCGTGTTCTGCGCGCCAAGCATCGTGGAAGAGGAGGTACGCCGAACCTTCGACGTGCATGTCGTCGGACGCCTCACCAGCGTGCGCGAACGATTCTATGCGCTGAGCGCTGAGCGCAGGCTGCGGCACCCTGCAGTCCTGGCGATTGCGGATGCTGCGCGGCGACGCCTGGCGGCCACGCGCCGAAAGCGGGGGTAGCGCCGAGGTGAGAGCAGCGGCACGGTGAACCGGTGTGCACTGACCGATGGACACGCGAACGGGGCGCCTCCTTGCGGAAGCGCCCCGTTCTGTTTCGTACGACCGATCCGTGTACTTAGCGGAGCGGCTTCACTTCGATACGGCGGTTCAAAGCACGACCAGAACGCGTCTTGTTGTCGGCACGCGGTTCGCTCGAGCCATAACCCTTCGTCTCGATGCGCGATGCGTCGATCCCAGCAGCGACCAGCAGACGCTTGACCGCAGCGGCACGTGCTGCAGAGAGGCGGGTATTGGCGCGGACCGAGCCGACATTGTCCGTGTGACCACCAATTTCCACCCGAACGGTCGGCGACGCCTTCAGCAGTCCAGCGCCGCGCAGCAGCACGGCACGTGAGCCGGGCGTGAGAGCGGCAGAACCAGTCCGGAAGGTCACGCCTTCGAGCACCAGCGTCTTGGCCGTATCGAGCACGCTGTTGATGACCGGGCAACCGTTGGCATCGACCTTGGTACCAGCCGGCGTATTCGGGCAGCGATCCGCGTCGTTCATGACGCCATCGTTGTCGTCATCCTTCGGCAGCGTGCAACCATCCGCGTTGACCTGATCACCGCGCGGAGTGTTGGCGCAACGATCACGGAAGTCAGGCACACCGTCGCCGTCGGTATCGACCGGGCAGCCGGTGGCATCAACCTTTGCACCAGCCGGTGTGTTGGCGCACTTGTCCTGGTAGTCCGCGACGCCGTCCTTGTCGCTGTCCACCGGGCAACCGGTGCTGTCCACGGTCACGCCAGCCGGCGTGTTCGCGCACTTGTCCTGATAGTCCGCGACGCCGTCACGATCGCTGTCGAGCGGGCAACCGGTCGCATCGACACGGACGCCAGCCGGCGTGCTTGCACACTTGTCCATCTTGTCCGGCACGCCGTCACCGTCGGCATCCTTCGCCTTGGTGTTGAACAGATAGCTGACGCCAAACTGTCCGCCGACGTTCGTGCTGCGCTTGCCGGCGAACAGGCGGTTGCCGTCGGGGGGGGCGGCATCGAACTGCGACCCGTCAACCGTCACCGCGGCACGGAACGCGACGTTATCGGTCAGTCCGAGACGGGCGCCGATCATCGAAGCCCAGCTGAACTCGTTGAACTTCTTGACACCCTGCGTTGGGTTGGAACCAACCGGTGCCAGGTTGGGCTCCTGCCAACGCTGCTCGTTGCGGACAGCGCCAAGACCGAACAGGAGTTCAACCTGCTCCTGGATCGGAATCGAGAAAACACCGCGGAGATGAATCGGCGTGTACGACGAAAGCGTACGCGTCCCCACTGGGACGCCCGTCACCCGGCCATTCGCCGACGAGATTTCACCCTCGATCGCGAAGTTCCGGTGCAAGTACAGGCCGAGCAGACCAGTCGGCGAAGTCACGGTCGAATAGTTCTTGATGCCGACATCCGACACGCGGACACCAGCATTGACTTCGACCGTTCCAGCCTTTGGCGTCTGCGCAAACAGCGGCGCTGCGCTGATCGCAACCGCGAACAGCGAGCCCGCCGAGCGCAGGCGAACAGATAGCGTCATGCCACCTCCGAAGGGGTGTTAAGTGCGAGGATACAGCTAAGATTCCGGAATAGTTACCCGCTGGCGCCGATTGCGCCAGCGGGCCGGAACTTATTGGTACCGCAAGGGATGGGCCCAAAACAGGGCCAACCTCAGGCACCGACCAATTGCGTCCGACCAACGTCGCGAAAACTGAGCGATCCGAGCGCATTCTGCCAGTGATCGGAAGCAAATAATCCATAACGAAACAGTCGAGTTCGGCTATTCTGCCCGAATCGACCAATCGCCGTCGTACTGGTGTTACCGCGTCGAGTATCGACGCGTCACAGCGTTCCCGTAGTCGCGCTTGCTTGACGGCGAATTCTCGCGGCTTGCCACGCGCCACTGCGGCGCCAGCAGGCGACGACGACAGCCAGCGCGACAGCGGCGACTCCGCCCCATGCCCAGGCAGGCACGTTCCCGCCGTTGCTTCCGATCTCGCCCGTGCCGGCAATCAGTACCGCCAGCACCCAACCCGTGATCAGCGTCAGGTGCCCGATCACCTTCTGTCGGATGCTCACGTGAACCGCCAGTGACATCAGCATCCAGACCAGGAACGGAATGACTCGACGAACGGCGACCCCTCGCAGCAGCGGGGCAACGTCGATCGCGTGTCCTGCTCCCAGAACGGCGGCGAGACAAGCGGCAGTCGTGAGCACTGCCAGAAGCGCGAGTTGGGCCGTCACGACGCCCGCCAGACGACCGCCGATCAAGGCGACGTCGCTGATTGGCTGGGCGTGAAACAGTCCATCTGAGCGCTCGTCGTACTCGCGCCACACCAGTTCGCCCGCATAAATCGTCGCCAGCAGAATCAGAAAGAGTTGCGAATGCGTCACCAGGGCCGCCAGGGTGCGCGCGGTGGTTTCGGCCGATGTTGCGCTGCCCTGCGCATCAAGGAACACGTGCACGCTGACGTTGACCGCACCGAGGGCCGCCAGCACCCGCCAGCCGGTGTCACGCAGCATCCACCGCGTCACGTAGCGCGCCGTGGCAGCAGCCCCCTGTAGCGTTTTCGCCGGGTGGGGACGGTAAAACAGAGCTGCGCGACGCGATGGCGCAGGGGCGCTGGCACTTCGCGGCGACGCGACGACGGCGTACGTCAGCCCCCGCGATCCGAACCGGATTGCCACGTACGCGACGAGGGCCCCGATCCCCAGCCAGATGCCACGATTCGCGAGCAGCACCGCGGTGACAGGCATCTGACGCGACGCCCGCTCTGCATCACTCCAGGCACGCGTCGCCTGCAGGAGCGGTGCACTGCCGAACGGATCCCACAGCGCTACCCACGTCCTCGGCGCCGCGCTTCCGGCCGCACCTGCGGCTGCGCTCCAGATCCAGATCAGCACCAACCCCAATCCGACGATGACCCACAGTCTGCCGCTCAGGACTCCCGCGCCGAACTGGATGGCGCCGACGGCCAGCATCGTTGGCAGCACCACCAGCGCGAAGGGGAGCAGCGTGGCCGTGGCCGCCTGTGTCGCGCTTCCGCCCCCGAGCACCGCACCGAGCAGCAGGCCAACCGGCACCGCGGAGTAAATCATTCCGAGGAGCAGCAGCGCCGCGGTGAGTTTGCCGATCAGGTACTCGCGCTGCGTCAGCTGCGTGACCGTGAGCAGCTCGATCACCCGATCGGCGCGGTCCCGAAGCACGATCGTCGCCGCCACCATCGTCGTGATCACCTGACCAAAGGCCGTCAGCGCCGTGCAGGCGAGCATGATCGACCACGCCGCATCCCGCGGGACGGCGCCACGATCACGCACCAGATCCACTGGACCCGAGGCCGTGAAGGCCGCACCGAGCAACACGAACACCAGCATGTACAACACCGTCAGTGGTTCGCGCTGATGCGTGAGCAGCTCGAGGCGCACCACGGCCGCAATCCGGCGCCGCGACGCGACCGTCATCCTGTCGCATCCGCGTAGACGTCCTCGAGCGTGGGGTCAGCCAGCTCGAATCGGGCATCAGGCGACCGATCGGCAATGATCGTCACCTCGATCGCCCCGCTGACGAGAAACTCGCGCACGACACGGCCCGCGTGGCGCGCCGATTCGGCATCCCCACGGGCCAAGCGCGCCCGGAACACGCGACCGCGCAACGCCGCAGTGAGTTCATCGGGTGTGCCCGCTCGCACCACGCGTCCCTGGTGCAGCACCACAACGCAGTGGCAGAGTGCCTCGACGTCCGTCACCAGATGGGTCGAGAGCAGCACGGCGTGATCGTCCGCCAGCTCCAGCAGCAGATCGTGCACCCGATGGCGCTCAGACGGATCCAGTGACACGGTCGGTTCATCGACGATCAGCACGTCGGGTGCCCCAAGCAGCGCGATCGCAATGCCCAGCCGCTGCTTCATGCCGCCGGACAACGTTCTGACCGGCCGTGCGCGATCCTCCCACAGGTTCAGGCGTCCGAGCATCGCCGCCACGGCATCCCGGCGCGCAGCAGCCCCGTCAAATCCTTTCAGGCGCGCGAAGTGGTCGAGCAACTCCAGCGCCGTCAGCGCGAGGGGGAACCCGAACTCCTGCGGCAGGAATCCGAGATGCACGCGAGCACGCTCCGGATCCGCGAGCGCGTCCACCCCCATGATCGATACCGATCCCGCGTCCGGACGCTGCAACGTGGCCAGCACTCGGAGCAGCGTCGATTTTCCGGCGCCGTTCGGCCCCAGCAGGCCGAGCACGGCCCCGCGCGCCAGTCCAAGCGACACGCGGTCGAGCGCGGTCACACCGCCGCGGTAGCGGACCGCGACATCGCGCGCGACGAGCATCAGCGGCGACCCGGTGCGTTCACTCCCGATCGCCGTCGCGATTCGTCCCAAGCACGAAGTGCAGCACACTGGCCGTCACGCTCACGACGAGCGAACCGAGAATCGCCGGCACGATCCCGTCGACGTGAAATCCGAAGCCGAGCCGACCGGCGAGAAACGACGTCAGGAGCAGCATCAGTCCATTGATCACAAACAGAAACAGTCCGAGCGTCAACAGCACGACCGGAAAGGAAAACAGACTCAGGATCGGCTTCACGAACAGGTTCACCGCTGCGAACACGAGTGCGACACCGATCAGCGCTGCGTAGTCGTCGCCCGTGAACGAAATACCCGGCACGAATCGCGTGGCCACCCACAGCGCGAGCGCCGTCACGAGTATCCGGAGAAGAATCTTCATGATGTATGCCTGCGTGATGGCGTCACGGTGTTCCGAGGGTCCCGAGGAAATCGCGCAGCAGCTCCCCCCAGATCGCGGGCAGTGAATGTGTGCCATGCCCGCGCGTCTGTCCGGTGATCGGCAGCAGGACGAATTTCACGAATGGCATTCGCGAATCGAGCTGCTCCGCGAGGCGGAGTTCCGGTGGATTGACTTCATCATCCTCGGAGTTCACGTGCAGGACCGGTACGCGAATCTTCTGCAGATGCGGTGACGGGTCGTAGTCGCTGCTGGCGTCGAACTGATAGAGAAAGTCATTCGCATCAGTCGTGCTGATCCGCGCGTCGACATAGGCGCGGATCACGCTGTCGGCCGCCTCACGCGTCGGCGCCTGACGCTGCTGCATCAGCGGGGCGGTGCCCATCATGAAGAGCATCTGGAGCGCACTGCGGAGGCCCGACCGCGGTGGAGCCGTGTAGTCGCCGGCGCGCCACTCGGGATCGAGCCGGATGGCATCCATCGCGAGCGTGCGCATCATCCGGTTGCGCCCGGCGATCTGCGTCGGCACGCAGGCCATCGGCGCCAGCGCGTCCGCAAAACCAGGAAACATCCAGCCCCATGTAAACGCGTGCATGCACCCCATCGATGTCCCGATGATCAGGCGCAGATGGCCGACCCCGAGCACCTCACGGAGCAGCCGCCGTTGCGCCGTCACCATGTCGCCATACCCGTAGTGCGGGAATCGGGCGCGCAGTCCATCACTTGGCTTCGACGATCCGCCGTGGCCAATCCCGTCGGGGAGGATGATGTAGTAGCGGTTCGAGTCCAGCGGCTGTCCGGGTCCGAACAACCCACCAGCGTATGTCGGATTCAGGAACCCGCGACCGGTGCCGCCTGTGCCGTGCAGCACCAGGACCGCATTCCGGATGGCTCCGTCACCGCCGCGGCGAGGCGACCCGAGCGTGGTGTAGTGGATGCGCAGCGTATCGAGCCGGCCACCGGCCGCGAACGCAAAATCCGGCAGCCGCGCATCGGCCTGCGTACCCACCGTCGCCCAGGAATTACCGGCGGGCTGCGCCTCCGCCAGGGTGACGGCGGCGACGACCAGCAATGCAACGCGGCGAAGGGCTCGAATCACGGGCGGTGCGGTGGCGGAAGGGTGGGGCGTCGGCCGCCCCGCCCGCTCAGGTGACGGCGACTGGCGCCGCCTCCCCGCGAACGGCAGCCTGCCGGTCGAGCAGATGTCGCACCGTCGCCAGCAGTTCCTGCGGTGTAAATGGCTTCTGCAGGAAGTTGCTGGTCGATGCATCACCAATGGACTGCGGAAAACTGCCTGCGGTGTAGCCAGAAACGAAGAGGACGGCAACCTGCGGCAGAAACTGCCGCGCCAGTTCGACCATCTCCTTCCCACCCATCTCGGGCATCACGACATCCGAAACGATCAGATCGATGCCATCCCGCTCACGCCTTGCGACCTGTACGCCGTCCCGGCCGTTCGTCGCTTCGAGGACCCGATAGCCCGCCGACCGGAGCGCGCGTGCGGCCACCGCGCGAACCTGTGGTTCATCCTCGACCAACAGAATCGTTTCCGTGCCCATCGCCGTCGAGGCAGGTGTGTCACGGCGCTGGTGCTCCGCTGCTGCGGGGAACGGACCTTGATATCGCGGCAGGAGGATGAAGACTGTCGTGCCGCGTCCTTTCGAGGACTCGATCCAGATCACCCCGTGATGCTGCCTGACGATGCCGTAGCACATGGCGAGGCCCAAACCGGTACCCTGGCCGACCGGCTTCGTGGTGTAGAACGGTTCGAACACATGAGCGAGCGTCTCCTCGTCCATTCCCTCGCCCGTGTCGCTGATCACGATCTCGACGTATTCCCCCTCGGGCATCGGACGCGGAAGCACGATCGCGCCATCTGCGACGGTTCGGTTCCCGGTGCGAATCGTCAACCGGCCACCGCCCGGCATCGCGTCCCGCGCATTGACGGCGACGTTGACCAACACCTGCTCAAGTTGCGGCCCATCCGCCCGGACATGCCAGAGCGATTCGCCGAGGGTGAGCCGCAGCGCGATATCGGGCCCGACCAGGCGCGACAGCATTCGCTCCATCGTCGAGACACGATCATTCAGATCGATCGGTTGCTGCGACACCGGCTGGCGTCGTGCGAAGGCCAGCATCTGCCGCGTGAGTTGGGTGGCACGTTCACCGGCCAACTCGATGTCAGCAAGATCCGCCTGAACTTCATGATCGGGCGGCAGGCAATCGCGCGCCACCGATGCGCTGCTCAGGATGGCGGTGAGCAGATTGTTGAAATCGTGCGCGATGCCGCCGGCAAGGCGCCCGACGGTGTCGAGTCGTTGCGCCTGCTGCAGCTGCTGCTCGAGCTTGCGCCGCTCCGTCACCTCACGCGCGACGATCACACCGCCGACAATCTTCTCCGCGTCACGCATCGGACGTGCACTGACATCGAAAAACGCAGGCGCCGCATCCAGCAATGGAATCTCGGATTCGAACGTCTGATCCACGCCGGCGAGCAGCGCTGAGATATGTCCTCGCCACTCGGCCGCCGCATCGCCAGCGAGGGGGTCCAGGACGGGCATTCCTTCCCGCGGGGCGACTCCTCCATGACGAAGGGCGAACCGCTCGAACGCATCGTTCCATGCCACCAGGCGAGAGTCCGCATCGAAGACCGCGACGAGGTCGGGTACCGCTGCCAGCGCCGAGACGAGGCGGGCACCCGACGAGCGCGCGCGTCGCTCGGCCGACAGTTGACCTTCGGCTGCGCGTGCGATGGCCGACTGTTCGTCCTCGACCGGCGCAATCGCGGTCCCGATGCCAAGAGATGCCATAAGGAGGATGTCGAGCAGCGGCATCGCCTGCAGGAGCGGTACGACGTCTGGCATCCACGTCCCGAAGTCCGTCATCACAACGACCGCCGCAACCAACCGATGCACTCCGATCAGGAGGAGAATCGTCGAGACCCATCGCACGCCGAGCTGCGGGCTCCGGGCTCGGGTGCGCAGGATGAGGTACGCCGCCGAGAGCGCAGCGAGTCCGGTGATCGTGGACATCAGTCCGAGCCGCACGAGCAGGCGGAACGCGACCGCGTCGGGGCTGGCGTCATGCGGCACGGCGAGCGTGGGCACGAATGCCGCAATGGCGGCGGCGATCGGTATCAGCCAGGCACGGCCCGGGGCGACGAGCCGCTGGTCGCGATAGAGCGCCCCCGCACCCATCACGAGCAGCGCGCCATGCAGATAGCCAGCACTCTGCGAGAGCCAGCTGACGAGCTCAGTCGGTACGGTTCCTGCCGCCTGGCCCGACGCGCGAAGGAGCCCGACGGCCAGAATGCCCGCACCAAGGTGCACTGCGTCCGCCAGCCACGCGCCCGCCCATAACCGCAGGAAGTGCCGCGGGTACGATCGCCCCACCACATACAGCGCACACGACAGCAGGAGCGCGGTCGCGGCCTGCGTTGCTGCAGCAGAGTAGAGTTCGAAGTAGGACGGATGCATGACGCACGGTCCGATTGGAGACGCGAGTGCGCCCGGTGACGGGTCGTTGCCTGGTGGAGCGCTACGCACAAAGTAAGCGAAGCACGCGTCGGAACTCTTAGGATACTCTCATTGGCAGCTGTCGCTCCATTCCCCGCTGGCGCGGTGCCCCTCAGACGACGGAAAAGATTCAACATGATCATTTACGAAGTCACCATCGACGTGACACCGGCCGGCGTCGCGACCTACGAGACATACATGCGCGACACGCACATTCCTGAGGTGCTGGCGACAGGATGCTTCGTCAGTGCGACGGTCGCCCGTTCCATTCCCGGACGCTATCGCATCCGGTATGCGGCGCTCAGCCTTGACGTTCTCGATCGGTATCTTGGCGAGCATACCGCGCAATTCCGGGATGATTTCGCGAACCACCTCGGTTCGAGTGTAGAGGTCTCGCGCGAAGTCTGGACCGAGCTGCAGCATTGGGACACAGATCCGTGCAAAACACCCTGACGCCTCGCTGCGCCTCACGCCACATTGCAGGACGCTCTCCGTCAGAGCCGATCCGTCTTCACACGCCACGCACCTGCCATGCGCATTTCGCTGCGTTCCTCCTGCCTGTTCGGTTTTGCTGTCGCCGCATCATCGGTGGGTGCTCAGAACGCCCCCCCTGCCGCACCACCGGCGCCCATCATCGGCATCCTCGCGCCCACCAACGGCGCAACCGTCACCAGCCCCGTGACGGTTCGATTTCGCCTCGTGAACTACGGCGTCGCCCCGGCAGGAACGAACGTCGAGCGGACCGGCCACTTCCATCTGCTGATCGATGCTGAGGCGGGCGCAGCGGGGACCATCATCCCCGCCGACAGCATGCACATCCATTACGGCAAAGGGCAGATCGAGGTGACCGTGCCCATACCACTCGGCCGGCACACGCTGCGCGCCGTGCTTGGCGATTACACCCACACGGTGATCGGCCCCGAGCTCGTGTCGGCGCCGGTGACGATTCGCGTCGTCGCGCGCCGCCGCTAGTGTGGTGTCGCCGGAGTGCCGCGGCGAAAGGCGGGTGATGGATCGTGGCGTGAGCCAAAGCGCAACCTGGAGCGATGCCAGCGGTATCGCGAGGCGTCGAAACGCAAATTCGCGCCACAAGACGCGCCCGAGTGCGACGAGACTTCGGCGACACGACCTCAACGGCGTGAGGGCAACGGCG
>Ga0163144_10007694_pt1 | contig 23547 bp, 20 predicted proteins | sample OliLak19BULKMAT1_FD_123175 | JGI IMG/M metagenome (GOLD analysis project Ga0163144, IMG submission 123175) | Freshwater microbial mat bacterial communities from Lake Vanda, McMurdo Dry Valleys, Antarctica - Oligotrophic Lake LV.19.BULKMAT1 | ecosystem: Environmental > Aquatic > Freshwater >...
CGCTCTCGGCCGAAGGCGACACCATCCCCGCCTCAAAGCGAGCTTGGTTTGGGGCGCGAAGTAGGAGCCCCTCCAGAAAGTGGTCGAACCCTTGCACCGGCTGGCCATATAGATGCGGGCGCGTCCGCCGAGCCATTCACCGTTTAGGATCGCCGCCTCGTGAGCCTGCAAGAGGAGACCGACGTCAGCCGAAACACCTTGAGACGCTGGCGCGGCGCGGCGGCTTTCCTCGCGGTTGCCCTGCTCGGTTTGTTCGCCCTGCTCCTCGATCTCGCGGGACGCATGCGGGAGCCGATCGTGGTCGACATCGGCCCCTCGACCGGCCGTTATGGCTCAGGCTTCGAGGATAGCGAAGAGACGCCGCCCACCACGTCGCGTTGGACTCGCGGCGCCGCGGCGTTCGACATTCCACTCGAGGTCGATGCTTCGCCCGTGCGCTTCTCGGTGCGCGCCGCCCGGTATCTCGATGAACCCACCCGGATCACCGTTGCCATCGCGGGAAAATCGTTCGCTTCTTTCGAACAGCCGCGCGGCCGGCAGCGGATCCAGCAGGTCGAAGCACCTCTGCCCGCGGGACCGTTGAACCTCGAACTCACGAGCGACGATCCCAACCTGGGGATGGCCCTCGACTGGATTCGCATCGACGGAGCGCGTTGGCGGATTCCGGTACGCGAATGGACGGTCTGGGTCCTGCCTCCCGGGATCTTTGTCGCCGTTCTCGTCTCCGGTGCCTCTTTGAGTGTCGCGGTTGGCGCAAGCGCACTCATCTCGATCCTCCTCGCGGCTTTCGCCGCGGTGGATCCCTTCGGATTCGTGCACTCGATGCGAGACGTTTCGGTGCCCGTTCTCATCTTCTCTTTCGTCGCCGCCCGCCTGTTCCGGGGTCATCCAGGCGCGGTGCTGGCCGTGACCGCTGGGGTTCTGCTGAAAGGCGCCTTCCTCTTCCACCCGGCGTACTTCTACAACGACGTCCGCCAGAACGACCGCTATGTGGGCGCGTTGCGCAGCTACGAAGGCTCGCTGATGGAGCGCTCGCGTCGCGCCCAGGTTGACCTCGGGGTGGGATATCCGCGCATCGTGGCAGGCAAAAAGTACGCCTTCCCCTACTCTCCGGTTTTCTACGTTCCGTTCACGGCTCTTCCCCCGGACCGCGACCTCGTCGTGCGCGCGATCAAGCACACGGCACTCTTCGCCGCGGCGGCCGAGGTGGCACTCGCCTTTATCCTCGCCCGGCTTCTGCTGCCGGACGCGGCTTTTCTGGCCGCGTGGTTCACATTCGCGTTTCCGATCCTCACCAGTCGGATGCTGTACGCGATGTGGTCGACGGTGGCCGGTCACGCTCTCGACTTGCTGGTGGTGGTCCTGGCGGTTCGGCTGGTCGAGAAGCCGAAAGACGGCAAGGCCACCGCCCTGGTCTTCGCCGCGACCCTCGCCACGTTCGTGACCTATGTCTCAAGTCTCTTCAACACCAGCGCCTTCCTCGTCGTGCTGGCGGTGATCGCCGCCTCGATCCGATGGCGGGTTGTTGGACTCTGGCTGTTGGCCGCCCTGCTGGTGGTGTTCGGAATGTATGGCGAGTTCACAAGCGCCTTCGTTCGGGAAATCCTGCCCGCGATTTTCTCGGGTACGGGCACGTCACCATCCGCGGTCGCGGCCACGGCGGCCGAGCCCATTTCGCCGCTCGGTGCCTTCGCGCGGATCGTCCTGTTCGCGGGTTACGGCTTTCCTCTCTTCGCCCTGGCCGGCCTCGGGCTCATCGCCCGCCGGAAGGACCCCGCGGCCGTGGTGGTGAAAGCGTACGCCGCCGCTTTTCTGTCGCTGGTCCTTTTGCGGGCCTTGAGCCTCGGCCTCTTCAAGGATCTCAAGGAGATCGAGTTCGCGGGACCAGCTTTCGCGATCCTGGCCGCGGTGGCGGTGGGGCAAATCGAGTCGCCTTCAGCTCGCTGGCTCATCGCCGCAGGACTCGTGTCAACCGGGGTCTGGATGCAGTTCGGGCACTTCGAGCGGTGGTCTCGGCTCGTTCTTGGATAGAGTTCGGGTTTCCCCATGCCTGCGGTCGAGATTCCAAACGCAACTTTCGCGGTCACCGGCGGCTGCGGCTTCATTGGCGCGACCGTGGTGCGTCAACTGCTCGAACAGGGCGCCGACCGCGTGGTGGTCCTCGATTCGCTGAAAGCGGGCCGACGAGAACGCCTGCCCGACGACCCTCGGCTCGTCTTTGTCGAAACCACCCTGGGGGAGATCCCCGTCGAAACCCTGACCCGGCAATTCCGAGGCCTCGATGGCGTGTTTCACCTGGCCGCCGAAAAACACCGCCCCTCTCTCGACTCCCCGCGCGACCTCGTCCTGACCAACGTCCTTGGCACCCGCGACGTCGTCGAAGCGGGCCGGATCGCCGGCATCCACAAGCTCATTTTTTCCTCATCCCTCTACGCCTATGGCCGGATGTCGGGCCCGCCGATGGTCGAAAGCGAACCGTGCCACCCCCACACCCTGTACGGCACGACAAAACTCGCCGGGGAGAACCTGGTGGAAGCGGCCTGCAGACGAGGCGATTTCGCGGCCGTCTCTTTGCGCTACTTCTTTGTATACGGCCCGCGACAATACGTGGGCACGGGATACAAGAGTGTCGTGGTTTCAAACTTCGAGCGCCTCCGCCGAAATGAGCGGCCCATCATCCACGGGGACGGCGAGCAATCGCTCGACTACTCGCACGTGGACGACATCGCCCGCGCCTCCCTCCTCGCCATGTCCAGCAACGTGAACGGCCGGGTCGTGAACGTGGGTTCGGGCGGGGGCCTGTCCGTGAACGAACTCACGAAGGCCATGATGCAGGCGGCGGGCACGCATCTCGATCCGATCTTCGACGAGGCGGATAACACGGCGGGTAGTTGTCGGGTGGCGGACACCTTGCAGGCGGCGAGCCTGCTCTCGTTCCGCTCCTCGATTGGTCTTGAGGAAGGACTGAAAGACACGTGGGACTGGATCCGCGCTCAGCCCCTGTGAGTTCAGTCGAACTGTCGGTCGTCGTGCCCTGCTACAACGAGGCAGGGAATCTGCCCGAGCTCGTGGCCCGCCTTCTGAGTGTCTTCGAGAAGCGGAAGGTCCGGGGCGAGATCGTTCTGGTGAACGACGGAAGCCGCGATGAGACCGGGATCGTCATCGACGCCCTGGCGAAGGCACATCCCGAGGTTGTCCCGGTTCATCACGAGAAGAACCGCGGCCTCGCGGCGGGCTGGGACTCGGGGGTCTTGAAAGCCACCGGAACCTATGTCTGCCTGATTGACGCCGACCTTCAGTACCAGCCCGAGGACGTGGCGCGGCTCCATCGCGAACTTCTTCACACGCGCGTGGACATGGTCCAGGGCTCGAGAAGCCTGATCGGGCGTCAGCGCGACTCGCGGTATCACCTCTCCCGCGGACTGAACACGATGCTCAACATGATGTTCGGTATGCGGCTGCGCGACAACAAATCGGGCTTCGTGATCGCCCGGCGCGAGACGCTCGCCGACATCCTGCACCGGCGGTTCAAGTATGCGTACTTTCAGACCTTCATCGCAGTTTCCGCGCATACCAAGGGCTATTCGATCCGCGAGATCGAAACGGTGTTCGAAACGCGCCTCGTCGGCCAGAGTTTCATCCCGAGTTTCCCCGTCCGATTGATCCTGCGGGCCTTCGCGGACCTGGCCACGGGCTTCGTTGAGTTCCGCCTGGCTCCCAAGCGAGAGAGCCTGGTCGCCGACTTCCTCGCCCGCCATCCGCCCAAACGTTCGGATCCCGAGATTTCCTGGACGCGGCGCCTTCGCCGTGCCATCTATTTCCGCACTATGCCGTTGCACGCGTGGCTGCTCACTCGGCGCACCGAGCTGTACTACCGTGAGCTCAAGAGAAGCCAGTGGCTGACCCTCGATCAGATGCGCGCTCTCCAGGAAGAAAAACTGCGGCGCCTGATCCGCCATGCGTACCACCACGTCGGCTACTACCGGGAGCGCATGGAGGCCCTGGGCCTCGTACCCGAGGACATCCGGACATTGGAGGACCTCGCGAAGCTGCCCCTCCTGAGCAAAGCCGACGTGCGCGAGAATCTGCACTTCGATCTGTTGTCCGACAATCACGACAACGATCGCATCTTGCGCATTGCCACATCGGGCTCCACCGGCGAGCCCTTCGTGTGTTACGCCGACCAGCATCAGCTCGAGATCCGGCTCGCCTCCACCCTGCGCAGCATGGAGTGGACGGGCTGGACCTTCGGCGATCGGCAGGCCCGGCTCTGGCATCAAACCCTTGGCATGAGTCCGTCGCAGATCGCGCGTGAACGGCTGGATGCTTGGCTGGTGCGTCGACTCTTCGTTCCCGCCTTCGAGATGTCGGAAGGGGCCATGGACGCGATGCTGCGCCGGATCGGGGCCTTCGGTCCGGTCCTGATCGATGGATACGCGGAATCGTTCAACTACATGGCCGGACATCTAGCCAGGAGTCAGGGCGTAGGTTTGCGCCCCAGAGGCATCATCTCCTCGGCTCAGGCCCTGCCCGCGGAGAGCCGAAGAGTGATTGAGGAGGCCTTCCAGACCCGCGTCTTCGACAAGTATGGAAGCCGGGAATTCTCCGGGATTGCTTACGAGTGCGAAGCGCACGCCGGTCATCATGTGGTCGCCGAGAGCTATGTGATCGAGTTGCTGAAAGACGGTCGAGAGGCAGCACCTGGCGAGCTCGGAGAAGTGATCATCACCGACCTCAACAACCTCTGCCTCCCCTTCATTCGCTATCGGGTGGGCGACCTGGCCGAAGCCATGGACGCGACGGCACCTTGCGCGTGCGGGCGCGGTCTGCCGCGCATCGGTACGATCGACGGGCGCGTGCAGTCGCTGGTCATCGCCTCCAATGGCAAGGTGCTTCCGAGTTCCTTCTTCCTTCACTTCCTCAAGGATTACGACTACCTGGTGAAGCAGTACCAGATCGTCCAGGAGGAGCGCGGGGCGATCATCTTCAAGGTGGTGAAGGGCGCTCGCTTCGCTGCCGACCTGTTCGAGCGAGAGATTCTCCAGGCCCTGCGCCAGCATATGGGCGAGGACACCCGCATCGACGTGCAGTTCGTGGACCTGATCCCCCTCGTTCGCACCGGGAAACGCCAGGCCGTCATCTCGAAACTCAGCCTCGACTTCCAGAAGCTGAGCTACCCCTCCTCCGAAACCTCTGGAAAGTAAGGACTCATGAAGAAACTCGCGCGTTCCATTGTCGGACTCACCATGCTCACGGCGGCGACCCTCGCCGAGGCGGCCGCTCCCGCGGTGGTGATGCCCCCGAAGCTCCCTTCCCTTCGCGAGCAGGATGCGATCCGTCAAGAGTGGCTGAAGTTGCGGCTGGAACGTGTGCTGCCCACCCTGATGCGGCGGCACGGCATCCAGATGTGGCTGGTCATCAACCGCGAGTACAACGAAGACCCGGTCTTCCGGTCGCTCGTCTCCCCGTCGGTGATGGCGGCGCGTCGTCGGACCATCCTCGTTTTCTTCGATCGCGGCGGCGAGAAGGGCATCGAACGCCTGGCCCTCGGCGGCGGCACCAACGGAGGTCTCTACGAGATGTACCGCGACCCCGACAACGCGGGCCGGGAGATCATGGGCGGCTCGCAGTGGCAAACCCTGCGCAAGATCATCGAGCAGAGACAGCCGAGCACGATCGGCATCAACGTGTCGCACACCCACGCTTTCTCGGACGGCCTCTCGTCGGGGGAACGAGAGCAGCTCGAGTCGGCCCTCGGTCCCTGGACCTCGAAGCTGGTGCGGGCCGAGAACCTTCCCCACGAATACATCTCGGTCCGCCTCCCCGAGATGGAACCGCACTACGTGGCGATGATGAAGATCGTCCACGCTCTGATCGCGCGCGCCTTCTCGAATGAAGTCATCACGCCCGGCAAGACCACCACCAAGGACGTCGAATGGTGGCTGCGCCAGTCGGTGAATGACCAGGGCCTAGGGGAGTGGTTCCCTCCCACCGTCTCCGTGCAACGGCCCGAGCGGCAGGCCACCCAGTTCGCGGCGACCGTGCGTCCTGAGGCCACGGTCATCGAACGTGGCGATCACCTGCACGTCGACTTCGGCATCCACGCAATGGGCCTCGCCACCGACACCCAGCACGTCGGCTACGTCTTGAAGGAAGCCGAGACCGATGTCCCGGCCGGGCTTCAGAAAGCGCTCGTCCATTCGAATCGGATGCAGGACATCGCGTTCGCCGAGATGCGGCCGGGGCGCACCGGCAATGAAGTTCTGGCCGCGATGCTCGCGCAGATGAAGAAGGAAGGGATCGACGGAACCATGTACAGCCATCCGGTGAACGACTACGGCCATGGCGCGGGTCCGTTGATCGGCCTGTGGGACCGACAAGAGGGCGTGCCGGGACGCGGGGACGTCCTCCTTCTCCCGAATACCTGGTTCTCGATTGAGCTTCAGGCGACGACCGCAGTGCCGGAGTGGAGCGGGCAGAGGGTGCGCTCGGCTCAAGAGGAAGATGCGATCCTCGGCCCCGAAGGGAACATGCGCTGGGTGTTGAGCCGCCAGACGAAGTATCACCTCGTCAAGTAGAGCGGGGCGAGCCCTCCAGACGTCATTCCCGCGAAAGCGGGAATCCACTTCAGTGCATAGGCGTCCAAGGTTCGGGTGAAGAAGTTGGAAGTGGGCCCCGGCCTCCGCCGGGGTGACGGGGTGGGCTAGGCACCGGGGCTGATTTAAGGTGCGGCCATGGCAGGCGAAGTCGAGCCGCAAAGCGCCCGGGCGATCCGCGGCTTCGTGGCCCCAAGGACGCTCCTGAACGAGGTCGCGAACACCGCGCCCTGGCTGCCTGTCTCGCCGGCTAGATCAGGCGATGTTCTGACGCTCGCTCAGGGTCCCACCGGTTTCCTGAACATTCTCGACGCCTTCCGAGGCGAGGGGGTGGCTGAGCGAGCACTCGTCAACGACCGGACGCTCGACTATTTCGGCCTGTGCCTTGCCTGCCATCACGCGACCGTCGCGACCTTCGTTCCTACCGATGTCGATACCAAGATCCGCGGCCTGCTGTGGAGGCTGATCAAGGATCCCGAGAAGCTCGACCCGATGATCGAACTCACCGAAGCGTTTTGCGGATGGGACGTTGCTTCCGTGTCGCGACGGACGGTGAATGTCGAACGCCTGGGCCGGTTCGCCGGGCACCACGGCGAGAGACTCTCCGTTCTGGTGGCGGCCCTCGGTCGAGCCATCCATTTGGGTCGGGCGGATCTGGCGGAGCGGTTGCGTGCGCAGATCGCCACCGAGCTCGAACGGGAAGCAAAGGGACTCACGTCGCTGCTCCAGTCGCGAACCGAGCTGGACGCTTTGCGTATGGCCGCGGTGATGACGCACAACGCGGGCGACATCGACCAGTCCATCTCGTTCTGGCCGCAATCCCCCGCGCACACCGCGGCCGCGGCGGATATCAAGCGACTGGCCCACGAGAACACGCGTCCCTGGGGTGGAAGCTTCGCCCTGGCCGCGCGCGTCTACAAGGTGACGCTCGCGCCCGAAGGGCATCGCAACTATCCCCTGCGGCCGATTCGTTCCTTGCGGCAGTCGTACGACTTCCTGATTGAAACAGCACCCTTCCTCGACGAATGGGGCGAACGAATCGCCCGCGACCTTGGTTTCGAGGAACGCGACCGAAGTGAGGTCCTCGAAGCCCTGGTGATCGGCACGCGGAAAATTGATGGACAGCAGGGCTATCAGCGCGCCATCGCGGGGATGCTGCAAGGTCTCGGGAACCGCACGGACGCGGTGGTGAGTGGAATGTCCGCGCGAGCGCGGACGGAGTTCAAATCGGCCGGCCTCCGCAAGGCGGTGGCGGTGCCGCGGATTTCCTTCGAGTCGTCGATGAAGTCGAAGTTGCGAAGGGTGATGGAGCAAGGTTAAGCGCGGACTCGGGTGGTGTGATATATCTTTAATGAGTCGTTATTCATTAAAGGCGCCGTCCGCCCCCGACGAGGCTTGATTCCCGTGACCGACACCAACACCCACGCCAAAAACGCAGGCAAAAACGTCAGCGAACTCGAAGCCCGCAAGGTCGCCGAAGCGGCCCGCGAGACGCAGTGGAAACATCCGAGTTTCGTGAAGGAGCTTTTCCTCGGCAACTTCCGGCTCGACCTGATTCACCCCTACCCGCTCACCGGTGACGAGCGGCCCGAGTTCCGCGAGTTCTACGAGAAGTTCAAGACTTTCCTCAAGAACGAGGTCGATCCTGCTGAAATCGACCGCACCGGCGAGTACCCCGAGCACGTGCTCGACGGTCTCCGGAAGCTCGGGGCCTTCGGCATGAAGATCTCGAAGGAGTACGGGGGGCTCGGGTTCACCAACGTCGAGTACAACCGGGTGATGAAGCTCCTCGGCACCTACTGCGGCAACGTAGGCGCGCTGCTCTCCGCCCATCAGTCGATCGGTGTGCCTCAGCCCCTCAAGAATTTCGGAACGCCGGAGCAGAAGAAGAAGTACCTCCCGCGCTGCGCCAAGGGTGATATCTCCGCCTTCGCCTTGACCGAACTCGGCGTGGGCTCGGATCCTGCGCGGGTCACCACCACCGCGGTGAAGACCGAAGACGGCAGCGCCTACATGCTGAACGGAACGAAGCTCTGGACCACGAACGGCACGCTCGCGAAGCTCCTGGTGGTCATGGCCGCCGACCCCAAGACCCACAAGATCTCGGCGTTCATCGTGGAGACCGAGTGGAAGGGTGTGGTCATCGAGGGCCGCTGCCGCTTCATGGGCCTCAAGGCCCTCGCGAACGCGGTGGTCCGGTTCGACAACGTCCGGGTGCCCGTCGAGAACCTGGTCGGTGAAGAAGGACGCGGCCTGAAAATCGCCCTCACCACACTCAACGACGGACGTCTCTCGATCCCGAACATCTCCGCCGGCACCGCCAAAGCGGCGCTTGAGACGGTGAGAGTGTGGGCGTCCTCCCGAGTGCAGTGGGGTCGGCCGGTCGGCAGACACGAGGCGGTGGGCCACAAGATCGCGGACATGGCCGCCACCGGCTTCGCCATGGAGGCCCTGGCCGAACTCGCTACCCAGATGTCCGACCGCGGAGGGGCGGACATCCGTCTCGAAGCGGCGGCGGCGAAGGAATGGAACAGCGTGCGCGGCTGGGAGATTGTGGACGACCTGATGCAGATCCGCGGCGGACGCGGCTATGAAACCGAAGGGTCCCTCGAAGCGCGGGGCGAAGCTCCCATCCCGGTCGAACGACTCATGCGGGACTTCCGGATCAACAAGATCTTCGAAGGGTCGAGTGAAATCATGCACCTGTTCATGGCCCGCGAGGCCGTGGACAAGCACCTGAGCGTCGCCGGAGCCCTGGTCGAGCCGGATTCGACGATCAGCAAGAAACTCGCGGCCCTTCCCGGAATCGGCGCCTTCTACGCGTGGTGGTATCCGACCCGTTTCTTCGGTTGGGGTCACTGGCCGCGATACTCCGAGTTCGGCACGCTGGCGAAACACCTGCGCTTCGTGGACCGACGCTCACGCAAGCTGTCGCGTTCAAGCTTCCACGGCATGGCGCTGTATCAGGCCGGCCTCCAGAACAAGCAGGCTTTCCTGTTCCGCCTGGTCGATATTGTGAACGATCTGTTCGCGATCGCGGCCGCGTGCGTGCGCGCCCAGGCGCTTTTAGCGGCCGGGAAGCCGGAGGGGAAGGAAGCGGTCGAACTGGCGGATCTTTTCGCGCGGGGCGCGAGCCGGCGAGTCGACGCCACCTTCAAGGCTCTGTGGAGCAACGATGACGTCCGCAAGTTCGGGGTCGCCAAGCGGGTCCTCGACGGCAAACACGTGTGGATGGAAAACGAGCTGATGGGGATTTCCGCGGCCTCGACCACGGAGAAGAACCGGCAGGAAGCCCACCCGCGCGCGGTCGCCTGAGCGAGCCTCCCGAAAACCTCCAGGAACAAAGGTATCTTCGCGGTCAACATGCGAAGAATCCTTGTCACCGGCGCCCTGGGCCAGATCGGCTCGGAGCTTGTTGTCGCCCTGCGGGCGCGGTACGGCAGTGAAACCGTCATCGCGTCGGACATTCGGCTCCCTCCTCTCGAAACCCTTCGACCGGGCGAACGCTTCGAGTTCCTCGACTCGACGAACGCCCGTCAAATTCAGGACATCGTCCGCAATGGCGAGGTGGGAACCATCTACCATCTGGCCGCCCTGCTGTCGGCCACGTCCGAAGAGAAGCCCCACGTGGCCTGGGAACTGAACATGGGCGGGCTTTACAAGGTCCTCGAGGTCGCGCGCCAGCACGACTGCAAGGTGTTCTTCCCCAGCTCCATCGGCGCTTTTGGCCCCGGCACGCCCAAGGACAACACGCCCCAGGACACCATTCAGCGCCCGACCACGATGTACGGAGTCACCAAGGTCGCGGGCGAACTGCTCTGCGACTACTACCATCGCCGGTTCGGGGTGGATACCCGCGGTCTGCGTTTCCCGGGATTGATTTCTTACGCGACGCCGCCGGGTGGCGGCACCACCGACTACGCGGTGGCGATCTTCTACGACGCCATCCGCTACGGCCGCTACACGTGCTTCCTGAAGGCGGATACGCGTCTCGACATGATGTACATGCCGGACGCGCTCACCGCACTCGTGACCTTGATGGAGGCGGAACCGGGGAAGCTGATCCACCGAAACTCCTTCAACGTCACCGCCATGAACTTCACGCCCGAAGAACTGGTGGCGGCGATCCGGAAACACATTCCCGATTTCGAAATCCGCTATGAAATCGATCCCGTACGACAGGGCATCGCGGACTCGTGGCCGAACTCCCTCGACTGCGCGGCGGCGCGGGCGGAGTGGGGCTTCGCCCCTACTTTCGGGCTCGACGCCATGGTCGAAGACATGCTGACCAAACTGCGCGCGCGCATTCGTTAGGAAACTCCCATGCCCTTTGATCGCCTCGCTCAGACCCTGCAGACGGAAATCGCCGCCATGGATGGACGCGGCTCGAGTAAACGTCGCGAAGTCGTGATTGTGGACGTGGTGCCGCCCGAGGACGGCCACGGTCCGCGTTATCTGCTGAAAGGCGGTGGATCGAAGCCCTTCCTCAAGATGAACTCCAACAATTATCTCGGCATGGGCCTGCACCCGCGCGTGGTTCAAGCGGAGGAAGCGGCAGTGGCGCGTTTTGGCTGCGGCCCGGGCGCGGTGCGATTCATCAGCGGCACTTACGAGCCGCATATGGCACTGGAGACGAGGCTGGCCGCGTTCCACGGCCGGGAAGCCGCGATGATCTTCTCGTCGGCCTACGCCACCATCGTCTCGACCATCGTTGCTCTGATCACCGTGGACACCGCTCTCATCTCCGACGAGCTGAACCACAACTGCATCATCAACGCGATGCGACTGGCCCGGCCGAAGGAGAAGTACGTCTACAAGCACAATCAGGTGGCGGATCTCGAGGCATCGCTCATCAAGGCTGCTGCAAGTGGGGCCAAGCGGGTGGTGGTGGTCACCGACGGCATTTTCAGCATGCGCGGTGATCACGCCCCGCTCGCCGACATTGAGAAGGTGGTCCGCGACTTCGACCGTCGCTTCCCTGAGAACGCGGTGCTGGTCGTCGACGATTCGCACGGTGTCGGTGCCTTTGGATCCACCGGACGCGGCACCGAGGAATTCACGGGCTGTCCGAAGGTGGACATTCTCGTAGGCACTCTCGGGAAAGCCTTTGGGGTGAATGGCGGCTACGTGACGGGCTCCGCGACGCTCATCGACTATCTCCGCGAGACGTCGATGATGTACATCTACTCGAACCCCATAACGCCCGCTGAAGCCGCGGCGGCCAAGGTGGCAGTGGACATTCTCGACTCGCCAGAAGGCCTCGACCTTCTGCGCCATCTGCGGGAGATGACCTCGCGCTTCGAAAAGGGCCTGATGGATCTCGGTTTCGAGACCATCCGCGGCGAACATCCGGTGACGCCACTCGTGGTGCGCGATACCCCGAAGACGCAGGCGCTGGTGAAACACCTCTTCTCGCACGGCATCCTGGCCACCGGCCTTTCCTATCCGGTCGTGCCGAAGGGCGACGAGGAGATTCGGTTCCAGGTTTCGGCCGACCATACGAGCAAGGACATCGACACGGTGTTGGACGTGCTCAAGTCGTTCCCGGCCTGAAAGAAGAGAGGCCCGCGCCGGGGAAGCGCGCGGGTAGGATGGCGGCATGATGATCCGTCTCCTTCCGACCCTCTCGATCGGCGCTCTCGCCGTCTTCGTGTCTCCTCTCGCCTCCGCCAATCAGACCGCGCGACCGGCAACGCCGAAAGCCGTGGCCTCCCCTTCGCCCCGGCCGGTTGCGAACCGCGTGCCTCCCGCGCGCTTCGCCGATCCGGATCGACTCACGAAGCTCGCCCGCTCGTTCCCCGAGATCGACAAAGCGTTCCTGAACTTCGCGGCGGGCGCGAGTGCGCCGGGGGTCGCGTGGGGAGTGATCGTCGATGGCGAACTCGTCCACTCCGGAGCCACCGGTGTCCGCGATGTGCCCTCGAACGCGAAGGCCATGCCCGACAGCGTCTTCCGTATCGCGTCGATGACCAAAAACTTTGCCGGCCTCGCGGTCATGAAGCTCCGCGATCAAGGACGCCTTTCGCTCGATGCTCCGGTCTCACGCTATGTGGCCGAGATGAAGGACCATCCCCTCCCCACCTCCGACTCGCCCGCGATCACGGTGCGCCACCTCCTGACCCATTCGGAGGGGTTTCCCGAAGACAATCCGTGGGGCGACCGCCAACTCGCCGAATCGGATGCGACACTCTCGCGCTGGATGCGTGCCGGGTTCCCGTTCTCTCAAGCACCGGGGATGGGCTATGAATACTCGAATACCGGTTTCGCGATTCTTGGTCAGGTGATCGCACGCGTGTCGGGTATGCGCGCGCGCGACTTCATCGACCGCGAATTTCTCAAGCCCCTCGGGATGACTTCGACGAAATGGGACACCGCCGAAGTGCCCGGAGACCGGATCGCGCGCGGCTACGCACGTAAGGACGGCAATTGGGTCGCGGAAACCCCGCTTGGAGACGGCTCGTACGGCATCATGGGTGGCCTCTACTCGACCGTGCCCGACCTCGCGAAACTGGTGGCGATGTACCTCTCCGCCTATCCGGCGCGGGACGGCGAGGAAAGTGCCCCGCTCAGGCGCGCGTCCTTGCGCGAGATGCAGATCTCCCACTCGCCCTATCGCTCGACCGCGCTGCGACCGGCGGTGAACGCCCCCTTGAATCTCTCCTCGGGCGGCTACGCTTTCGGCCTCGCCTCCACCCAGAACTGTCGTTTCGCGAATGTGGTGGCGCACTCCGGCGGCCTGCCGGGCTACGGGTCGCAGATGCGCTGGCTTCCCGAGTATGGGGTGGGCGTGGTGGCCGTGGCCAACGGAACGTATGCCGGGCCTGGGCGTGCGGTGAACGAGTCTTTGGAAGCGATGGCCCGCACCGGAGCGCTCAATCCGCGCGTCCCGCAACCTGGGCCCGAACTCCTCAAGATCAAGGCGGCCATTGACGATCTGGTCAATGAATGGAGCGATACCGGTCTGCGGAAGATTGCCGCGATGAATCTGCTCCTCGATCGTTCGCTCGACCGGCGCCGAAAAGAATTCGAGACCCTTCGGGAGCAGCATGGAGTGTGTCGCGCCGAGAGCGACTTCGAGGCCGAGAATGCGCTGCGCGGCCGTTGGTCGCTCAAATGTGAGCGAGGCCTGGTGCGGCTGAGCGTCACCCTGGCCCCGACCCTGCCGCCCTCGGTGCAGAATCTCGATGCCGCTTCCGTCTTCCCTGCAAGTGCCGCCTTCACCAGGGTGGCGACCGCTCTGGTCGATGCCATCAACACCGGCAACCCGGTGAGCGAAACCCTCGTCTCGTTGAGCGCGCCCAAGGACGTGGCTGCGCAACTCGCGGCCGCTCGGGTCTATGGCAACTGCGCCGCCCTGGATCCGACGAGCGGCGGGCCCGACGTCGGAACCATCCGCCTGTCCTGCGAGCGCGGAAAACTGGATGTCCGGCCCACGATGGACAGTGCCGGCCTGATGACCGCCCTGCGAATAGCGCCCGCGGCCGGCGAAGCCTGCGTGCCCTGAAACCGCCAGGAAGCGGGCCTTAACTCGCGGCGCGCTGAGAAGAGATGACGGCTCGACCTCGCTCGACATCAACTTTTGAAAGCAGGTAGGCGCCCACCACGAAGAAAACCGCCAGACCAAGAATCGCACCGCGGCTCGACCCGGTGAGCGTCACCATCACCCAGAAGAGTGCCGGACCCATGATGCCCGCGAAGCGTTCACCGATCCCGTAGAAGCCGAAAAACTCTGAAGACTTCTCCTTCGGGATCAGACTTGCGAAGAGCGATCGGGAAAGGGCCTGCGCGCCGCCCTGGGCGGTTCCGATCAGGGCGGCCAGCACAAAGAAGTGCCACGTCTCGGTCATCAGATATCCCACCACACAGATGACGAAATACGTGGCGAGGGCTATGTAAATCGCCTGCCGCGGACCCCACTTCGCGGCCATCCGCCCGTAAAGGTAGGCGCAGGGCAAACCGATGAATTGCACGGCCAGAATCGCCTGGAGCAGGCGCGCCTGGGGAATTCCGATCTCGGTGCCGTAAGTGGCCCCCACCTTGATGACAGTGTTGACTCCATCGTTGTAAACGAGGAACGCGATCATCATCATGAAGGCCTCCCGGTAACGGCGCAGATCGCGGAAGGTCGCGCGCAAAGAATTGATGGTGTCCCCAAACGCCTTCAGCGGAGACCGGCGCACTCCGTTTCCGTCGCCACTCGCCGGTGGTTCGGGCACGTTGCGGAAGAGGGGAATCGAGAAGAGGGCCCACCAAAGTCCAGCGAAGGCGAAGGAGGCGCGGGTAGCCGAACCCGCGTCGGCAAACCCCCAGCTCTGGGGGCTCGCGATCCAAAGCAGGTTCAGGGCGAGCACCAGACCGCCGGAGAGGTAGCCAAACGCGTAGCCTGCCGAAGAGACGAGATCGATCTCTTCCGGCCGGGCCACGTGGGGAAGGAGGGAGTCGTAGAGGATGAAGGAGACCGCGATGCCCACGTTGGCGAGTCCGTACCAGAAGAGGCCCGCTTTCCAATCCCCCGGACCCACAAACGCAATCCCGAAGGTTGCGACGACACCGATGAAGACGAACAGGCCCAGAATGCGTTTGCGGGTTCCCGAGAAGTCCGCAAGCGCGCCCACGAAGGGTCCAATCAGAGCCACGATCAGGGCCGCAAACGCCGTGGCCGCATAAAAATGGGCCCCCGATTCTGCCTTGGTGAGGCCCTGCGCTGCAACGTTTGCGAAGTAGACCTGAAAGACCTGGACGATGGAGGTCATGAAGGCAGAGTTCGCCCAGTCGTAGGCGACCCATCCCCGAAGTTCGGGACGAGAAAGACCCAGGCGATCGAGTATTGGAGCCGCCACGATTTTCCGCATTCTGTCATTACCGCGGCGGGGTCAGGGGCGCCCCTTCCGCACCGATCTTTGTTGACAGAATGGGCACCATGCCCAAACGACCAGAACCTGACGCCCCGTCGCAGAAGAAGACCGGTCTTCCCTTCACGCTCGGCCTACCGATCCTGTTCAGCGACGTCGATCCCGCCGGTACCGCCTATTACCCGAAGCTCGTCGACTACTGCCACCGCGCCTTCGAGGCGTTCTTCAACGCCCGCATCGGGCCGGCGTATTCAAGAGTCATCGCCGGGGGCACCGGTTTCCCCACCGTCCATTTCGAGATCGACTTCATCAGCCCCATCCGTCACGGGGACCTCATCGATGTCGTAGTGCGGGTCGCCGAGGTCGGGCGTACCTCGGTGACCCTCGGCTATGAGGCTCGGCGCGGGAAGACCGTCTTGTTCCGGGCGAAGAACGTGGTGGTGGTGGTGGACCTCAAGACGATGACCAAGCGTCCCTTGAGCGGGTCGATGCGGAGGAAGTTCCAAGGCCAGAAATCCGAGGGCTGAAGGCTGAGGGCTAAGGCGGCGGAGGCGTACCAGGGAAAGGGCACCCCCAAGGCCCGCGCCACCCCAACAACGAACGAGTTCAGGGTGGGTGCCCCTACGTTCACAGGCCGAGGACCAATCGCTCGATCAGATCGACCCGGCGCGGGAGATCCGCCGCGAGGACATGTTCATGACGCGCATGAGCGCCATCGCCCGCCGGGCCGAGGCCGTCGAGCGTGGGCACGCCCGCGGCGGCCGTGAGGTTTCCGTCAGAGGCGCCGCCCACACGTTCACCGCGGAGTTCAAATCCCAGTTCCCCGGCGATTCGGACCGCCTGAGCAAAGAGTGCTCGCGAAGCGTCACTCTCCTCCAAAGGCGGCCGATCGAAACCGCCGCGGACTTCAACACTCACCCGAGGATTCCGCGGCCGGAACCCCCGCAGGTCGCGCTCGACGCGCTCGGGCTCCGAAGCGGCCCAGACCCGGCAATCCAGCGTCACTTCCGCCTGGTCCGGGACCACATTGGTCTTGGTTCCCGCCGAAGCCAGGGTCGGAGTGACGGTGGTTCCGAGGTCCGCGTTGCCGAACTTCGGCGCCGCGAGGACGAATTCCGCGAGGGCCTCAAGCGCCGAGGCGCCCTTCTCAGGATCGAGGCCGGCGTGGGAGGAAACGCCCGTGAAGCCCACACGAAACAGACCCGTGCCCTTCCTTGCCACTTTCGCAGCACCGCCGCCCGCCGAAGGCTCCAACACCAGAACGCGGTCGTGCTTTTTCGCCGTTTCGATCAGAAGGGCGCTCGAAGCGGCACTTCCGACCTCCTCATCCGGCGCCAGCAGGAGGGTCACCCGCGGGGAGGAGGATCGAGCGGACAGACGGTCCATGACCCTGATGCCGACCGCCACTCCCGCCTTCATGTCGAAAACACCTGGACCCCGAAGCACACCGTCCTGGTTTCCAAAGGGAATCTCCGCGAGAGTTCCCACCGGCCAGACCGTGTCGATATGCCCTAGCAAGAGGGTCGAAGGAAGCCCTCCGGCGTCGGAACCAACCGTGGCCACCACCGCGTCCCCCCGGCCGGAACAGGGCATCGCACGGGCGATTTCCGCACCGCTTCGGTTCAGCCGATCACAAATCCAGGCGGCGAGAGCGCTGACCCGCGCGGCGTCGTCCGAGGGCGACTCCCGCACCACGAGTTCACGAAGATCGTCGAGAAGCGAGCCGTTTTGGTCCATGCCGGGGATCATAGGACTCTGGCGTCCCGGGAGAATCTCCTTGAACGGAACCTCCGCCGAGGTTCGTTCGTTAATGTGATTGAAGAGGGGATTTCCATGACCACACTGCTCATCCTTGGCCTGATGTTCTTTGCCGCGGTCGGCTCGCTGATTCTGATCCCACTGTTCCTCCTCAAAGTGGTGTTCACTCTGGTGATCTCCCTCGCGGTGGTCCCTTTCCAGATCCTTGGCTCGATCCTGGGAGGTTTGTCCAAGGGGCTGCTGAAAGGGATGTTCTGGCTGGCGATTCTGCTGATTCCGCTGGCCCTGATTGCCCTGCCCCTCACTCTGCTGGCCGGGGCCGCCTGGATCGTCTACCGAATCTTCCGGCCGAAGCGGGCCACACAAGCGTACGTAGTCGCCTGATCGACCGGCCCCTGACCTGACCCTGCCCTATCGGCGGCCCGAGAGCTCGTCCTTCACCACGGCTCCGCCCTTCATCACGAACCGAACCCGTTCCATTTCCGTGATGTCCTTGAGCGGGTCGCCCGAGACCGCGATCAGGTCGGCGAACTTCGAGGCCTCAACCACGCCGATCCGGTCCGACCAGCCCATGATCTGGGCATTGAGTTTCGTGGCCGAGACGAGTGCGTTCATCGCCGATTCGCCCAACTCAACCCGGCTCCTCAGTTCGCCTGCGTTCGCCCCGTGCGGAATGACGCCGGAATCGGTGCCGAAACCGATCGGAAGTCCTGCGGCAAGGGCCATCTTGAAACTGCGAATCTCGCTCTCTCGGATTTGAAGGTCGCGCTGCTTCTCCGATTCCGGCGTGCTGGCGGAGGTCTGAATGTACTCACTGGTCAGAAGTGTGGGCACGAAGTACGTTCGCCCACGCGCCGCCTTGAGAAGTTCGATGGCCTCGTCATCGAGCATGGTGCCGTGGTCGATCGTCCGCACGCCCGCGCGAATCGCCGCTTTCACGCCACCGGCGCCGTGGGCGTGAGCCCCCACCTGCCGCCCCCACCGCGAGGCCTCGGTGACTGCGGCTTGAATCTCCTCATCGGAGTACTGCTGGGCCCCGGGCTCGATTCCCCTGGAGAGCACGGCGCCCGTGGCCAGGATCTTGATGAAATCGGCGCCGTTCTTGAAATGGGTTCGAACCGCCTTCAGTATCTCGGCCGGTCCGTCGGCGAGGTTGCGGACAATCTGGACATCCACGTAAGGCGAGAACTGCCGTGCATCGCCGGCGCCGCCGGTGGACGAGACGTAGTTCCCCGAGACCATCAGACGGGGGCCGGGCACCGCTCCTTGATCAATGGCGTTTCGGAGCGCCACGTCCACGTAGGGCCAGGTCGGTCCCATGTCGCGGCACGTGGTGAACCCGGCCTCCAGGGTGACGCGCGCGTTCCTGGCCCCCCATAGCGCAGCCTCCGCGGGTGTGGTCTTGACCAGCGCTTCCTCCCAGTGGATTCCGAACTTGTCGGTCAGGTGCGTGTGAAGATCGATGAGGCCGGGAAGAAGTGTGGCCTCGCCAAGATCGAGGACGCGGGCGCCCGGAGGGATCGTCAGGTTTGGGCCCACGGCCCTGATTCGATCGCCTTCGATCTGAACCCGGGCCGGCGACATCGGCGGCCCGCCATGGCCATCGATGAGACGCGCGGCTTTGACGATCAGCACCGAGGCCCCGGCCTGCTGCGAAAAAGCCAGCGGCGGCGCCACCGTGGCCACAGACGCGAGGGTCAGGCCCAAGCGGGCCAGGGAAGCTGAGGATTTCATCCCGGCAGTCTGCCATCAGGGAGAGACGATTCCGAAGCGCTTACAATCGGCGCGATGAGCATCGAAGGCATTCTCGCGGGGCACCTTGCGTCGGAACCGCGGGAAGAGGCGGATCGAGTGCGCATGGTCGAGTTCGCGCGACGGCATCCGAATCCCTTCGATCGAACCATCGCGGAAGGCCACTTCACGGGATCAGGCCTGGTGATGTCTGAAGATGGGTCGCAAGTGCTGTTGCTCCGTCACGCCAAGCTCCATCGATGGTTGCAGCCGGGTGGGCACGGAGAGGCGGGCGAGAAGCTCGGGGAGAACGTGGCCAGCCGCGAAGTGGCCGAGGAAACAGGTCTGGCCCCGAGACTGCACGCCACCGCACCCCGGCCCTTCGACGTGGACATCCACACCATCCCCGCGCGCAAACTCGACCCCGCCCACAAACATCTCGACCTGAGATATCTGTTTGTCGCCCATCCCTCAGAGCCCCTTTCCATCGAAGGGTCGGAGGACGATGTGACGCCTTCGCTTCGCTGGTTTGATGTGACTGAGGCCCTGGCCATGGACCTCGACCCGGGCCTGAAGCGCATGATCGTGAAGGCGCGGTCTCTGCTCGCATTCCGCCAACTTTAGTGGCGAGGGCTGAGACAGCGGCAGGGTGGTAGGGCAAGATAGCCCCAACATGAATGCCAGAGATCGCCTGATCGTCGCCCTCGATGTGGATTCGCGGGAGCGCGCGCAAAGACTCGTCGACGCGCTCACGCCCCATGTCGGCATGTTCAAAGTCGGCAAGGAACTCTTCACCGCCGAAGGGCCGGAAATGGTCCGCTCCATCGTGGCCGCGGGCGGACGTGTGTTCCTTGACCTCAAGTTCCACGACATCCCGAACACGGTGGCCAAGGCGGTGGGCACGGCGGCTCAACTCGGCGCCTTCTTCGTCACCGTCCACACCTCAGGTGGTCGCGCGATGCTGGAAGCGGCGGCCTCTGCCCTGCCCGCCGAGGGCACCCAGCTTCTGGGCGTCACTGTCCTCACCTCGCATACCGAAGAGAGCCTGAAGGAAGCGGGTGCCGCAGGAACGGTTGCGGAGACGGTTCAGCGCCTCGCCCTCCTGGCCCGCGATTCCGGCATCGACGGGGTCGTGTGTTCTCCCCACGAAATCACGTTGATTCGGGAGTGTGCGGGCGACGATCTGGTGATCGTCACGCCGGGGATCCGCCCGAAAGGTTCGGCGCGAGGGGATCAGGCCCGGGTCACCACTCCGCTCGAGGCGCGAAAGATGGGTTGCGACTACATCGTTGTGGGACGCCCAATCACCGAGGCGTCGTCGCCTGCGGACGCGGCCCAGGCCATCGTCGAGGAGCTCAGCCGCGGCTGATCGTGTTCGAAAGCTCGTCGCGGTCCTCGGCCCCTTCAACCCTGGGGAAGTGAGCGGCGAGAATTTTCCCCGCTTGTTCGATGGCGCCGACGAGGCCGTCCGTGAACCGGCCGGCGCGGAAAGACTCCGCCATGGCCGCGGCCATGGCGTCGAGGGGCGAAGCACCCACGCGCGACGTGATGCCGGAATCTCCAAGTACCGCGAACTTGTGGCTTTCCGGAGAGAGGAAGATCAGGATTCCGTTTCGTTCCGCGGTCGCGGTCATGCCAAGTTTTTCGAACGCCGCCGTCGCTTCCTTCATAATGTCGGCCACGGCTTTCCCGGTAACGTGAATGCGGATTTCGCCCCGCGACCGCAGCTCGGTCAATCGGATCGCCTCGACCACGCGCGGCTCGTCGATGTTGTCGAAGAAGGATTGCGTCATGGTTCACCAGCTTCCCGAGGCGCCACCGCCCCCAAACGACCCGCCGCCACCTGAAAATCCCCCACCACCACCGCCGCCCCACGACCCTCCGCCGGACGACCATCCCCCACCCGACCCCCAACCGCCACCCCAGCCGCCGCGGGACCTTCCGCGACCCGAGTAAGTGCGGGAACCGGAGCTCTCCTGCAACACGGGCAGAACCATACCGAAGAAGAGGAAGAGGAGAACGATCAGAACGAAGAAGACCGTTCTCGCCTTCTCGGAGGGTCCGGATCCGGCCTTCGGTTGATACTCTCCCTTGGTGGCCGCGATAATGGCCTCAACCCCCGCGAGCAGCCCGTCCCCATATCGGTTCTGTCGGAACTGCGGTGTGATCTCGTCGCTGATGATGCGGGAGGCGAGCGCATCGGGCAAGGCTCCCTCCAGCCCGTAGCCCACCTCGATACGGACCTTTCGATCTCCCACGAAGACAAAGAGCACCGCTCCATTGTCCCGGTCCTTGTCGCCGACCCGCCAGGCTTCCGCGGTTCGGTTCGTGTACTCCTCAAGAGACGTGTAGCCCTGGGGGAGGCGGTCCTGGACCACGACCAGAATCTGGTTGGATGAGGTCTTCTCGAACTCGCGCAATAGCGCTTCGATTTGCGCTCCCACCTCGCCCGGAACGGCACCCGTGCTGTCGCTGAAAAAGGTCTGGGGAGGAGGGGGGGCTGCCGGTTGGGCCAGAGCGGCGGGGAGAAAACCAAGGACGACCAGCAGGAAGAACGCCGCCCTGACCCGAAAACCCGGGGGGAAGACGACCCTTTGGGACTGGCTCAAGGGGCGCTACTTGACGGGCGACGCGGCGGGAGAGGCCCCAAAGTTGAAGTTGACCGAAGGTGCCTTTTCCGCGCCGGCCACGGACTTGAAGTACGGCTTCTCCTTCATGCCAAAGAGACCGGCGAAGAGACGGGCCGGCATCTTGAGAATGGCGGTGTTGTAAATCTGCGCCTTCTCGTTGAACCGGTTGCGCTCGACCGAGATGCGGTTCTCGGTCCCCTCAAGCTGGACCTGGAGGTCGCGGAAGTTGGCGCTCGCTTTGAGATCTGGATACTGCTCGGAAACCACGAGCAGCCGGGACAACGCTGACGACAACCCCGCCTGAGCCTGCTCGAAATTGGCCATGGACGCGGGGTTGCTCGGATCGACGCGGACCTGGCCGACGCTGGCCCGGGCCTGAGTCACTGCCTCCAGGGTCGACTTCTCGAAGTTCGCCGCGCCCGAGACGGTGGCGACGAGATTCGGAATCAGATCCGCGCGCCTCTGATAGGCGCTTTCAACCTGCGCCCACTGGGCATCCACGGCCTGGCCGAGACCCACCAGATTGTTGTAGCTGCCCATCAGGGCAAGACCGATACCGATGGCAAGGAACGCCGCGACGACAAGGCAACCAATCGCTTTCATGGGATTCTCTTCGACTCCATCTGCGCCTTGGAGGATCAGGGGCGCACTACGATCATAGAAGCACAGTGCCGTTCGTCCCTCGGCCAGTGTCCCTTTGGGCTCTAAGATCGCGGGCATGAGAAAGCTCGAATCGCTGGGTATCAAGCGCCTGGAATCCGTCCACTACTACGTCCACGATCTGGAACGCTCGCGGCGCTTCTACGTCGACATGATGGACTTCGCGGAGATCGGCGTCAGCTCCGACGATCTGACCCGGCGGGGCAAGCAGAAATCCGTTGCCTTCATGGCCGGGAACTGCGTGGTGGTCTGCATCGCACCCGAAGGCGAGGGCGGTCGGGCCGCGCGTTTCCTGAAGAAACACCCGGACGGTGTGGGCACGCTCAACTTCGAGGTCGAGAACATTGAGACCACGTTCCGACTTCTCGAGGAACGAGGGGGCACGCCGATTCAGGACATTGAGCGCACTTCGGACGAAAGGGGCGGCACGCTTGGCTGGTTCTCGATCACGACGCCCTTTGGCGACACCACCTTCCGCTTTGTCGAACGCAAGGGCTATCAGGCCTTGTTCCCCGGATTCGCCGCGCACGAAACTTCCCGTGGAGGCAATAACCGATTCGGCTTCCAGGGGTTCGATCACACGACGTCCAACTTCCAGACCATGAAGCCGGCGCTTCTCTGGATGGAACACGTCATGGGCTTCGAGCAGTTCTGGGACGTCCAGTTCCACACCACCGATGTCGGCAAGGAAGACAAGAGCCATGGCTCGGGGCTCCGTTCGGTGGTGATGAAGGATCCGCGATCAGGAGTGAAGTTCGCCAACAATGAGCCCTGGCGGCCCTTCTTCAAGGCCTCCCAGATCAACATCTTTAACGAGGAGCTGCGCGGCGACGGCATCCAGCATCTCGCCATCTCGGCGAAGGACATCATCTCGTGCGTTCAAGGGTTGCGCGAGCACAAGGTTGAATTCATGCCGACGCCCCCGGCCTACTACGACATGCTGCCGGAGCGATTGAAGCGCCTCTCCATCGGGTCGATCGACGAGGATCTGGACGTTCTCCGCGCGCTGGAGATTCTGGTCGACGGCGACGGACCTCACTCCTACTTGCTGCAGATCTTTCTGCGCGAGGCCTCCGGCCTCTACAAAGAGCCCGCAGCCGGGCCGTTCTTCTTCGAGATCATCCAGCGCAAGGGCGATGAAGGCTTCGGGGCCGGCAACTTCCGCGCCCTGTTCGAATCGATCGAGCGCATGCAGACAACCTGAGCCAGGAGCGGTTCGTCGATTGGCAGGGTGCTGAGATTTTTTGCACCCTGCTCGTGTGCGTGTTGGCGAGAAACTCTCCACGTCATCCCGAGCCGCGACCGCCTTCGGCCGTGACG
>Ga0163144_10007696_pt1 | contig 23545 bp, 21 predicted proteins | sample OliLak19BULKMAT1_FD_123175 | JGI IMG/M metagenome (GOLD analysis project Ga0163144, IMG submission 123175) | Freshwater microbial mat bacterial communities from Lake Vanda, McMurdo Dry Valleys, Antarctica - Oligotrophic Lake LV.19.BULKMAT1 | ecosystem: Environmental > Aquatic > Freshwater >...
AAATGGGGCGAGGCGTGGTTCGGGCTCGGCGCCTGCCAGTGGGCGCTCGCGCACGCGGCGGGCGCGGAGGCGGCGCTGCGGCGCTCCGTCGAGCTCGACCCCGTCGACTGGCAGGCCCGCCAGTTCCTCGGCTGCGTGCTGCACGACCTGGGACGCAAGAAGGACGCGCGCGAGCTGCTTGAATCGGTGCCGCTCGACGTCTCCTGGCAGAAGCCGGCTCTAGAACGCATGGTCGCGATGGCCTGGTGGCCCCAGGACGCGGAGAAGCGAAGGCAGATGGAGTCGCTGTGGAAAAGCGTGATGGGCGGCGCCCCGGGACGTGGGGCAATGGACGTGCTTGAGGAAGTCAGCCGGAAGATGGAGTTCAAGCCGTAGACGTGACCGCGTATCAGCACAGCCGAGTGAAGCCGCCTGCCGTCGTGGGCGGCTTCCGGCTTTTTAGGGACGCTTGGGGAATTCGACGACCGGCACGCCCGCCCGCGCGAAGAAGGGACGCGCCGCCTCGAACGTCCGCCGGTGCAGCGCGAAGTCCGTCTTGGGCAGCCCGCGCAGGCTCAACGCGTAGTACGGCGTCCAGAAGGTGAGCCGGGCCCGCGCCTCGACGATCTCGGCCCACGGGATGAGCACGGGCCTGTGGCACCAGGACAGGAAGATCCACGGCGTCACGTAGAGGCCCTCGTCGTCGGCGGCGATCATCAGCGCGCCGTTGTAGCCGATCCACCGGCGCATCGAGCCGTAGCCCAGGAGCTTCACGGGCTTGGGCGCCCGTCCCGTGCGCGGGTAGCGCGCCGCGAGCTCCTTCCAGCCGCTCACGCGCGACAGCACGAAGATGAGCAGCGCCGGAAACCCGAAGGCGAACGCCAGCGTCGTCGAGATGAAAGGGTCCACGGCTCAGCGCTTATGGATGCGGCCGCGGTTGAGCGCGGCCGGATACTTGATCGCGTTCTTCTTCATCTTCTCGATCGAGGCGTCGACGAGGTCGATGCCGAAGTGGTCGGCGATCTTCTTCAGGTAGACGAAGGTGTCGGCGAGCTCCTCGGCCAAGTGCGCGCGCTGCGCGGGGGGCAGGTTCTTCGCCTGAGCGGGCGTGAGCCACTGGAAGATCTCGACGACCTCGGCGGCTTCCTTGACCATCGCCATCGCGAGGTTCTTCGGGCCGTGGTACTTGCCCCATTTTCGCTCGCGGGCGAAGCGGATGATCGTTTCGTCGAGCTCGGCGCGGCGGTCTTTCATGGCTTCATTATCGCATTACTCAAAATAAGCCTGACGCCGAGAATTCGACGAATTTGCGTGCCTGACACCTAAGAAAGGGCTTGGATGCCGTCCAGGATGACGGCCAAGCGCTCGGGAACCGACAGCGAGTCGGGCTTCGTCTGGAGCTTGAGGCCCACGATCGGGCAGGCGGGCGCCTCCGCGAGCAGGGCTTTCGCGGACGCTCGCGTGAGCAGCGAGGCCGGGCACGCCGTCGAGAAGGGCGCGTGCGAGTCGCGCCATGAGCCGTACGCGGGATCCTCGGGGGTGACGCCCGAGAAGAACAGCGCGCCCAGCATCTCCGCTTGGACCGCGCGGCGCGCGTGCTGGATCGGGCCTTCGGCCGAGCGCGTCTCGATCGCCGAGCGGGCCCAGTTGATCGCGACCCCCGCGGGCGTCGCTCCCGACGAGAGCTTCACGGCCATCACGTCGTCCTCGATGCGCAGGAAGCCCTTGTCCGGCTGGCGCCCGGGCACCGCGGCGTCGCAATGTTCGACCAGCAGGGAAGCGCCCTGCCAGTCGCGGCCTCGCAGGGTGGTCAGGGATTGGGCGAAGCCCTCCAGCGATGATTTGGCCCCGGATTCGCCGAGCCTCGGCGCCGAGTGCACCATCACCGCGCGCACCGCGCGCCGCCCGAGGGTCCGGTGCAGCTTCTCGATCGCGCGACGCGCGGATTCCGCGAGGTCCACGGCCCGCTCCCTGCCGTCGGGGTTGGCGCTGGCCAGCCCGAAGTGGCGGTCTCCGATCAGGCGGTCCATCTCGCCCGGAAGAAGGGTCACCACGAGGCTCCATTCCGGCCGGATCCTGTTCGCGAGCCACCCATCGTCCCGTTTATGAAACGCCGTTCCGTAATAGGGCTGCTCGAGCCCGGCCAGTTCCATGCCCGCCAGCCCTCGATACAGCTCCCCTTCGGCCGCCTCATCCAGACCGCCCGACGCCGCGTAAGCGGCGACATGTATTTTCATCGGTCGGTAAATATACGTTAAAAGCGATCGAATCCACGAGATGGGCCTTGACCTCGGATTATGGTCCGCCTATACTGCCGCATGAAGAATCTTCTTGTGGTCTCCGTCGCGCTTGCGATCGCGCCCCATTCACAGGCCGCCCAGGCGGAAGATTCCACGGTTAAGACCTATCACCTTCGCATAACCGCCGCCGATAAAGCGGGACAAAATTTATTCAAGGAATACAGCGTCGTGCGTCACCAGGGCGGTCGTCATGAGACCGTGTATGACGAAACGTTGTTTAAAACGACCATAACCGGCAAGAACCTGGAGGATGCCGTAAGGGACAACGATATCCCCGGAGTGCTTCGGGAATTTTGCGCCGGTCAATATTTATCGGCGCCGCGCGCGAACGCGCCCAGGAAGTCTCCCGCCGCCGGAGTGATCATCCATCAGAGCGGAGGAGGAAAAAATCCCTTTGGCGACAACCCTCCTGTGGTTGATATTCATTACGATTTTGCTTGCGAATTCTTCTCAGCGAGCGGCAAAGAAACTTCGGAGACCGGCTCGCAATCCTTGGGCACCAGCGGCGTACGATCGCCGAGAGTGCGCCGTCCCGAAGCGACGGTATCCGGCGGCGAAATTCCAGGGGCCAACTTGAGCGGCGGACGTCCGGCGAACCGCCCCCGTATCGCGGGGAGGTTTCTAGATGAGGCGACCGCCGCGCCAAGCCAGCCGATAAGCGATTTGCAAACCGCGAGGGGGATGGCGCGCATGGGCAAGCCCTTGCGGGGCGACCGTGACGGAGACGGAACGCTGTGCGCCGAGGAGAAGATCGGCTGCGCCTATTTGCCGGCGCCCCCCGTCGCGGGGAAGCCCAGCGCCGGGACCGCGGCGACCGGCTCGGCCGCGATGAGGCTGATGTATTTCGCCTGGAACGGCGCGTGCACCATGACGGACGTTCACGCCGCCTACTCGGCCGACGTGCGCCCATGCCGGCCGGGCGACCCGGGCTACTTCGATGCCGCGACCAATGACAATACCGCGTTCTGCTGCTCGATGCGCGACCACCACACCTTCACCGTTCCATACATAGGCAACGGAACCGGCGACCCCAACGCCTTCCCGGTGTTCCTGCGGGACAACCCGCAGTGCCAGATAGACCGCATCGACTACGCGGCCTGCAAGCGGTGAAATCCGGTTTATAGGCGTAAAACCCTTTAACCGAATTTATACCGTCGTTTAACCGACTACCAACACCGGCGGCCGCGAACCCGGCTTATAATTGGGTATGCGACAACCTCTCGTCCTCCTCGCCGCAATCGCCCTCTTCGCGTCATCCGCCGGGGCTCAGCCGATCGGCTCCGTTACGATCTGGCTCCAGCTTCCCAAGACCCAGGACCTCGCGGCGACCGACCGCCTCAAGGCGACGGACGCCCTGATCCTCAAGCTGCTCAGCGAGGGCGCGGCTAAGAAGCTTGTCGCCGGCCAGGACGGGAAAGGCCCGCTTCTTCAATACAACGCCGCGAGTTGGGCGCTGCCCTTGTCCCTCGAAGAGCGCCGTCAGACCATCCAGACGTTGTCGCTGTCGTGGGGTCCGGACCTTCGCATCGAGGGCGGCGTTCCCCTGCTTGCGGCCGGCGGCGGCTTCCCTAACCTGGGCGCCGGCCCGGTGCGCCGGCCCCCGTCCTTGACCGTGGACGCGGCGCTCGGCCTGCTGTCGCCGCAGTTGACCAACGGGGGCGGGCAGGGCCAATTCTACGACCGGTCCGCGGCGGGCTTCGGGATCGCCGATCCCGTGTTCGGCCGGTGGGCCGGCGCGGCCAGGCCGCAGCTGGTCTTGGCCGTGCCGCTCAAAGCCGCGCCCGTGATCAGCCCCGTGCCCCCGCTCGCCCAGGCGTGGACGACGCCCTACGCGGACATCATCCAGAAAGCGGCGCGGGAGTCGGGAATCGATCCCGAGTTGGTGCGCGCCGTCGTCGCGGCGAAGTCGAATTACCGCGCGAACTTGGTCTCCGGAGGCGGCTACGGCCTGATGGCCGTCGCGGGCGCGAGCGCCAGGGCTTACGGCTACACGGCCAAGGACATGCTCGACCCCGAGAAAAACGTGAAGGTCGGCAGCGACATCCTCGCCGGGCTGCTCAAGCAGTTCGACGGGAACGTTCAGCGCGCGCTGGCCGCCTACCAGGCGGGCCCGCTCGCCGTGCTGCGCAGCGGCGGCATTCCCAACGACAAGAACGTCCGGGACTTCCTCGGCGCGGTGGCGTTGGCGCAGGACCCGGCCTCGAGGGTGGCGCAGCTTCCGGTCAAGCCTATCCGCTCCGCGCTGAAGTTCGAGGTGCAGAAAGACCTGATCGAGCTGGCCCAGCAAGCGCGCAACGGCACCGGGGTCGCGCGGTGGCGCCCCATCATCGTGCAGGCGGCGGAGAAGTTCGGCGTCGACCCCAAGCTCATGGAGGCGATGGTCATGCAGGAGGTCCCGTCGGGCAACCCTCGCGCCGTCTCCCCGGTCGGCGCCCAGGGCCTGGGGCAGCTCATGCCCGCGACCGCGGCCGGGCTCGGCGTGACGGATCCCTTCGATCCCGTCCAGAACCTCAACGGCATGGCCCGGCACATCCGCCACCTCAATAAGCAGTTCGACAACGATCCCGTCCTGGTCGCGGCCGCCTACAACGCGGGCGAGGGCACGGTCGGACGCCTCGGCCGCATTCCGCGCTACAAGGAAACCATGTCCTACGTGCGCCGCGTGTTCGCCAACTATTACACGCTCACGGAAGAGAAGGTGCCCTACGAGCACCATATGCCGCCGCCGCGCAAACCTAAATAGGTCTTATGCGGTAGCGGCAATGGGCCTTATGGGAACGCCATAAGTCCCGCGGTTGGGTTAGACTTGCGCATGAAGCATCGGTGCCGTTTGCTGTTCGCCATTTTGTCGCCGTTGTTGCTTCCGTTACCGTCCTCCTCGCAGGTGCGCTCTCTATCCCTGCCGATAGCCCCCATGGGCGGCGTCCCCATTCCGTTGCCGTTAATGCCTTTCGCTTCCGTGCCGGCGTTGTCGTTGTCTCCGGCGCTGTCTCTCGCTCCCGCTTTCGCTCCAACGCCCGCCCCCGCTCCGTCGTTCTCCGAAAGCCGCGCCCTATTCGACGGCGCTCCGGCGAAGCCGGAGCCGCCGGCCCCGGCGAATCCCGCATACGCCGTCGCCGTTCCCCGCGGCGCGTCCGTCCCGTTCCACGACATCACCTTGCCGACGCGCATGTTCTCGGATGAAACCTCGATTTCCAAGCAGCTGATCCGCGCGATCGACGCCTCTCAGGTAAGCATCGATCTCGCGATCCACGGCCTCGGCCTCCGCGACCTCGCCGCGGCGCTCGTCCGCGCGAAGGCCCGCGGCGTCCGCGTCCGCATCATCATGAACCAGACCCACATCTTCCCCGAGAAGCAGCGCGACCAGCGCACTCCCGAGGTCCAGCTCCTCATGGACATGGGCTTCGAGATGCTCATGCTCCGCGGCGGCGACATGCACGGCGTCATGCACAACAAGATCGCGATCTTCGACGGGATGATCCTCGAGACGGGCTCCTACAACTGGACCCACGCCGCGGACGCCTGGCACTGGGAAAACGCGATGTTCCACGCGGAGCAGGCTCGCGTCGACGCCTTCCGCGCGTACTGGAATTGGATGTGGTCCGTCTCCTCCCGCGTCCCGCGAAAGGCCCCGCCGCTTCCCGAGCGCCTTCCCGAGGGCGCACCTGCGCGCCCCTCGATTCCGGGCGCTCCGCAGGACCCGTCGCGTCCGGTCCTCTTCAACGGCCAGTCCTTCCCGGGCCAGGCGTTCTCCCCGGCGGGCGTGACCTCTCATCTTGTGCGCGCCATCGATGCTTCACGAACGAGCATCGACCTCGCGAACTTCTCCTTCACCTCGGAGGAGCTGCGTGACGCCCTCGAGCGGGCTAAAATCCGCGGCGTCAAGATCCGCATCGTCTTCGACGCGTTCCAGTACAAGTTCCTCTCCGAGATGCATTGGTTCGCGGACAACGGCTTCGACGTTCTTCTCTCGAACGGCAAGAACGGCGAGAAAGGCGTGATGCACGACAAGTTCGCGATCTTCGACGGCGCCCTCGTGGAGACCGGCTCGTTCAATTGGACGCGCAACGCCGAGAAGAACAACTACGAGAACGCGATGTTCCTCGACGCGCCCGACGACGCGGCCGCGTTCACGGCGGCGTTCAACCGCATCCGCGACCAGGCGTGGGCGCCCGAGCCGGGCGATCACGCGGGCCCGCACGCCGCGCCCGAAGGCTTCGACCCGCTCGATCGCTGAGGTTGACAGCCTTTCGCGGCCGAGCTACACTGCGGGCGTGACGCGCGTCATATTCTCGACGACGTTCTTCCTCGCGCTTGCGCTGCTCGCCGGCTTCGAGCGGGCGCGCGCCGCGGACACCCTGGCGGCCGTCTCGATTTCCACGCGAGCGAAGACGGTCGCGCCGGACGAGGAGAATCCGGTCCTCGAGTCCTGGTTCGTGCGCGTCGAGCAGGCCAAGGAGCGCGGCGACGACGCGCGCGCCGCGCTCTTCTGCATCGAGGCGCTGCGTGAGTTCCCGGGCAACGCGGGCCTCCTCAACGCGCTGGCGACCGCGCAGAACCGCATCAAGGACTTCAAGGGCGGGCTCAAGACGGCGAACGAGGCCATCGCGCTCGACCAAGGCAACGCCGTCGCGCACGCGAACCGGGCGTTCGCCTACGCGGGGCTCGGCGACAACGAATCCATGGTCGCCTCCCTGCGGACGGCCGTCGGCCTCGACCCGCGCTTCGAGGACGCCCTGAAGTCGGCGCTCGCGGGCAACGCCGTGAGCCTGTTCGCGGGGCTCTCGGCCGCGCCGAAGCGCCGCGCGCCCCTGCCGAAGTACATCTGGATCCTCGTTCCGGCCGCGGTCGGCTTCGTGGTGATGCTGCTGATCGTCCTGGCGGCCCGCGGCGCGCCGCCGGAGGCGGAGGACGACGACGGAGAGCTGCCGCAGATCGAGGTGGAGCCCGGCACGCTGCTCGCGGGGCGCTTTCGCGTGGACTCGGAGCTCGGCGAGGGCGGCACGGGCCTGCGCGCGTTCGACGAGAAGGATGGGCGGAAGGTCGCGATCAAGAGGATCGAGCGCGACGACGGCGCCTCGCCGGCGGACCTCGCGCGCTTCGCGAAGGAAGCTAAGCTCATTGCCTCGCTCAAGCACCCCGGAATCGCCGAGCTGCTGGCGGTCCTCGACTTGAAGGGCGAGCCGCTCCTCGTCTACGAGTACGTCGAGGGCCGGACGCTCGACAAGCACATCTGGGCGACCCGCAAGCTCACGCCCGCGCGCGCGGAGCAGGTGTTGGCCGGGCTCGCGTTCGCGCTCGATACCGCGCATTCCCAAAAGATCGTCCACCGCGACCTGAAGCCCACGAACGTGATTATCGGGAAGGACGGCTCGCCCCGGATCCTCGACTTCGGCGTGGCGCATCAGGCTGTCGGAGCCGAGAAATACGCCGCGCCCGAGCAGGGCCTGGGCAACGTCTCGACGAGCGCGGATCTGTTCGCGCTCGGCGTGATCGCCTACGAGATGATCTTCGGCGCGGCGCCGTTCGACGGCCCGGACTTCCTCGGACAGAAGCTGCACAAGGCCTTCGTCCCGGCCTCCCAGCGCGATCCCGCGCTGCCGATCGGCTACGACGCCTTCTTCGCGGCCGCGCTCGATCCCGACCCCGCGAAGCGGCCCGCGTCGGGCGCCGCGCTCGTCGACGCGTTCCGCCGCGCGCGCTAGCCCCGCTTGACAATAGACGGCGCCGGGGCTATAATGTAATTAGTAGTTCAACATCAAACTATATGGGATCGCGCTACGACGGGACCGCGGGGGAGCTCAGGGCGCTTAACGCGTTCGTCGCGCTGCAGCGCGCGGCGGACTCGGTGGAGAGCGGCACTCAAGCCGAGATCGAGCGCGCGAAGCTCACGCATAGCCAGTTCGGGGTGCTCGAGGCGCTGCTGCATCTGGGCCCGCTCTGCGCGAAGGACCTGGCCGTGAAGCTTCTTCGCAGCCGCGGAAATCTGACGCTCGTGCTCGAGAACTTGGAGAAGGCGGGGCTCGTCGCCCGCGCGCGGCGCGAGGAAGACCGGCGCTACCAGACGGTCGCGCTGACGAAGAAGGGCCGGCGGCTCATCGCGGGGATGTTTCCGCGGCACGCTCGCGTGATCGCCGGGGCCTTCGAGGTCTTGACGGCCGGCGAGCAGGAGGAGCTGCGGCGGATCTGCCGCAAGCTCGGGAAGGCGCAGGGCTAAAGGAGGCGGTTATGAACGACATGAGAGAGGGTCTGATCGAAGTCAAGAAGGCGGGCGACCGCTTCCACACGAAGATCTCGTGGCTCGACGGGAACCACAGCTTCAGCTTCGGAAGCCACTACGACGAGTCCAACACGCACCACGGGCTGCTGCTCGTCAACAACGAGGACTACATCGACCCGATGAAGGGCTTCTCCACGCACTCGCACCAGGACATGGAGATCGTGACCTGGATGCTCGAGGGGGAGGTCGAGCACAAGGACTCGATGGGCAACAGCGGCCTCATCTACCCGGGCCTCGCTCAGCGCATGAGCGCGGGCACGGGCATCTATCACTCCGAGATGAACGCGAAGGGCGACTCGCGCGCGCACCTCGTGCAGATGTGGGTGCCGCCGGACACGGACCGCATCACGCCCGGCTACGAGCAGCTCGACATCACCTCCGAGCTGTCCAAGGGCGAGCTCATACCGCTCGCCTCGGGCGATAAGAATCTAGCGGCTATCCGGATCGCCCAGAAAAACGCGACCTTGTGGGTCGGGCGCCTGAAGCCCGGCAAGACGGTGAAGGTCCCCGAGGGCTCGCACGTGCACCTGTTCGTGGCCAAGGGCTCGGGCACGCTCGAGAACGCGGGCGCGCTCGATCAAGGCGACGCGGCGCGCCTGACCCGCGCCGGCGGCCCGCCCTGGACCGCGGGCCCGAAGGGCTCCGAGATCCTGATCTGGCAAACCGAAGCCTAGATGGGGTCAGGCCCTCCCATTGTTCCACTATTTCGGACGATGTGATTACGAGGAAATAGTGGAACAATGGGAGGGCCTGACCCCTAAACTGCCATAATCAGGGGATGAGAGGACGCGGAAAAGGGTTCCAAAGCCCCAAGGGCGGCAACAGGGGCGGGGGCGGGGGCGGCGGCGGGAAAAGCTCCGGGGGCGGTTCCTTTCTCACGGGCAAGCTGCAGCACAAAGGGCGCTTCGGCTTTCTGATCTCGGAAGTGGCCGGCACCGCGGATGCCTACATCAGCGGGCCCACCCTGTCGCTCGCGATGGACGGCGACCGCGTCAAGGTTCGCCTCGGCGGCGAGCGCAACGGCAAGCGCATGGGCGAGATCGTCGAGGTCCTCACGCGCGCCCGGTCGGTCGCGGTCGGCTTCCTGCGCAAGGCCGGCAAGTATTGGGCCGTCGTGCCGGAGGGCTCCGACGAGTCCCAGGCGATCGTCGTGCTCGCCTTCGCGCCCGGCGTGGAAGCTCAGGGGGGCAAGCTCGCCGCGATCAAGATCGACCGGTGGCCGACCGATAACCAGCCCGCGGGCGGGACCGTCACGCAGATCCTGGGCGACGCGTCCGTGCCCTCCGTGCGGCTCTCCGCCACGCTCGTGCAGAAGGAGATCGACGCCGTGTTCCCGGACTCCGCGACGCGCGAGGCCGAGAAGCTCGGGCTCGACCCGACGCCCGAGCAGTGGGCCGGCCGCAAGGAGCTGTTCCATCTCCCGGTCTTCACGATCGACGGCGCCGACGCGAAGGATTTCGACGACGCCGTCTCGCTCGAGGAGCTGCCGGGCGGACACTGGCGCTTGGGCGTGCACATCGCGGCCGTCGCCGAGTACGTCAAGACCGGCTCGGCGATCGACGCCGAGGCGATCAAGCGCGCGACGAGCGTCTACCTTCCGGGCCGCGTGATCCCGATGCTGCCGCCGAAGCTTTCGGACCACCTCTGCTCGCTGCGGCCCGACGTGCCGCGCCTGACGCTCACCTGCTGGCTCGACCTCGATGAGCACGGCGCGCCCGGCAAGGTCGAGCTCGAGGAGACGGTCATCCGCTCATGCCGTCGCTTCACCTACGAGGAAGTCCAGGACGTCGTCGACGGCAAGCCGGTCGAGCGCGTGACGCCCGAGGTGAAGGCCGTCGTATTGAAGATGGCGGTTCTCGCGAAGATGCTGACGAAGGTCCGCATGCGCCGCGGCGCGCTCGACTTCATGACGACCGAGTACTACGTCAAGATGGACGAGCAGGGCCTGCCGCTGATCGTGCTCAAGCGCCCGCGCCTCGACAGCCACCGCCTGATCGAGGAGTTCATGGTCGCGGCGAACGAAGCCGTCGCGCGCACGCTGTCGAAGGGCAAGACGCCCTTCATGCGCCGCCTGCACGAGACGCCGGACCCCGTGCGGCTGCAGGCGCTGCAGGAGGAGATGGGTCAGCTCGGCATCGTGGCGAAGACCTCGCTCGTCGCGCACCCGGTCGAGGGGCTCCAGAGCCTGCTCGCGGCCGCGGTCGGCCATCCGTTCGAGGAAACCGCCAATATCCAGGTCATCCGCAGCCTGAAGCAGGCGCGCTACTCCGCCGAGGCGGGGGGCCACTTCGGCCTCGCGTCGAAGGACTACTGCCACTTCACGTCGCCGATCCGCCGCTACCCCGACCTCATCGTGCACCGCGCCGTCAAAGGGCTGCTCAAGGGGGATAAGACCAGCCACGTGCAAGGCTTTGACCTCGAGGGCCGGGCCGTCCACTGCTCCGAGCGCGAGCGCGGCGCCGCGGAAGCCGAGCGCAAGGCCGTCGACATGGCGCGCGCCGCGATCCTGGGCCGCTCGGTGGGCCAGATCTTCGACGGCGTCGTGATCAACATTACGACCGCGGGAGCCTTCGTCTCGCTTCCGGACTCCGGCGCGACGGGCCTCTGGCGCGGCGCGAACGCGACGATCGGGCAGAAGCTCAAGGTGAAGCTCACGGGCGTCGACGAGGCCATGGGCCGCATCGAGCTCGAGCCCGTGAAGGACTCGCTCCCGAACCAAATCCGCGTCACCCCTTGGCAGAACAAGGGAAAGAAGCCCGCCAAGCCGTCCCCGTGGCAGAAGCGCCGTCGACGATAAAAGTGACTTCTGTTACGACGCGCTGAAATAACGCCGTAACAGGTCCCGGGCATACTTCCGATGTCGGCTCCCTCCCGACTGGAGTACACCGAGAATGAACATCATGATGGTCGCCGCCGCCGGAGGTCAGGGAATCAATCCCGCGCTTCCTTCGCACGAAGGGATGCTGTTTACGCTGTTCCTGGGAATCGCCGGGGTGATGATGCTGACCGCCGCCGCGCTGATGGTGCGCAAGGAAGCGCCGCGGCACGCCGTGCGCTACGCGCGCTCACACCGCCGCACGAACGGTCTTTAGGTCTTCCCAGCGCGTCGTCCAGCACGGGGACTGAGTCTCGCAGCGCGAGGCCCAATCGATCGAGGACTTTTCGCCGCCGTAGCGCAGCGCGCCCGCGCCCAGCAGCGCGTTAAGCCCGTCCACCGTCCGCGATAGGCGCGTGGACTTCTCCGCGGAGCCGTCGTCGAAGAACTCGTTCTGCCGGACGTCCGCCGGCTCGAGGAGGCCCAGCACGATCCCGGCCTTCTTATAGGCGCGCCCCTCGACGAACAGCTTATCCGCGAGGGCCTTGGCCGCGCGCGTGAGGGAAGGCGTGTCGTTCGTGGGCGGCAGGCGCACGGACTCGGCGTCCATCACGGGCCGGTCGTCCTCGCGCCATCCGAAGTGCACGCCGAGCTCGCCCGCGCGCAGGCCGTGGCGCCGCGCTCGCTCGCCCGCGCGCGCCGCGAAGGTCGCGAGCGCCGACTGCAGCGCGTCGAGCGAGTACACGGGCTTGCCGAACGAGCGCGAGACCGTGACCGACTGCCGGGCCGCGGGCACGTCGGCCAGCGTCAGGCAGGAGACGCCGCGCAGCTCGTGCGCGAGCCGCAGCCCTCCGATGCCGACCGCGCTCAGGATGTGCGCGTCGAGCGCGCGCGCGAAGTCGCCCGCCGTGCGGATCCCGTACGGCGCGAGCTTCAGCGCGGAGCGTTTCGCGATGCCCCAGACGTGCGTGACGGGCGTCTCGTCCAGGAGCCTCCATCTGATATCGTCGTCGAGCAGCGACATCACGCCGTTCGAACGCTTCGCCTTGTCCGAGCCGAGCTTGGCCAGCGCCTTCGTGGGCGCCAAGCCGATAGAGACGGGCAGGCCCGTCCAGCGCTTGATCTCCGCGCGCGCGGCGTGCGCGCGCGCCTCCAGCCCGGCGTCGTCGGGAAACGTCAGGAACGACTCATCGATCGAGTAGTTCTCCACGACGGGCGCGTGCCGGGACAGCACCGCCGACACGCGGCTCGACATGTCCACATAGAGCTCGTGGTTCGCCGAGAGCGAGACGATCTTGTGCTCCGCCGCGAGGGCGCGGACCTCGAAGAAGGGCGCGGCCATCCCGATGCCCAGCGCCTTCGCCTCCTCCGACCGCGAGATCACGACGCCGTCGTTGTTCGACAGCACGATCACGGGTCGTCCCTCGAGCTCGGGTCGAAAAGCTCGTTCGCAGGAAACGAAGAAGTTATTGCAGTCGACGAGCGCGAACGCGGGCATCAGGGCGCGCGCACGACGTAGGTGACGACGCCCCAGACCTCGAGGCCGTCGTCGTCGCGCCAGGCGGGCGGCAGGCGGCGCGCGAGCAGCTCGCCGCGCACGACGGCCACGATCACGCTGCCCGGCACGGGCGGCTCCGCGCGGTCGACGATCAGCAGGTCGCCGTCCTTCACGTCCGCGTCCGGCGCCGACCCGGTGGCGCGCATGAAGAACGTCGCCGCCGGCCGCTTGATCAGCCGTTCGTCGAGCTTGAGCCCGACGTCGTTGTAGTCCTCGCTCGCGACGAACATGCCTTAAGTATAGTCGAACACCAGTTCGAACGCAAGATCACCCTAAAAAAGAGAAGGGCCTCGCTTGCGCGAGGCCCTGTGTATCGGGGGACGAAACGGGTTAGTAGGCGCCGATCTCTTTTTCGAGGTCGTTCTCGGGGAGGCTCACGTGGCGGCCCGGGCGAACCGGTCCGAGGTCGTCCTCGGCCTTCTCGGCGGACGTGCGGCCGTCGAAGAGCTTCTCGAGCTTCGCGCGCGAGGCGATCGCGGCGTCCGAAGGAGCGGCGGCGTCCTTGGAGGGAGCCGAGAGGGCGGCGCCCCGGAGCGCGGCGTACTGGATCGGCATGTTGGGGGAGATCTTCGGCAGCGGCACCGGAACGGCGCGCGGCGCGGGCAGGATCTCGTGGGTCGGCATCATCGGGCTGATGGGCAGCATCGGGATCGCGATCCCGAAGGGAACGGGCGCGAGGGTGAGCGCGACGGTCGGGGTCAGCAGGGGACCCGGGAGGTAGAGGCGCGGGACGTTGCCGAGAGGACCGGGCACGGTCGAGGGCGTCGAGGGGATGTAGAGACCGCCGCGTCCGCCGGGGAGGATCGAGATCACCTGGGCCGAAGCCGAGCCGGCGAGAATCAGAGAGAGGGTAACGAAGGTCGTTATCTTGGTATTCATTGCCCGTACAGTATAGGAAGCCGATGAGCTAACCCCCGATGAGAATGGTCAAGTTACAAGGTTGATATCGCTCAACTAAAAAAGAGCAATGAAAACCGTACGAATCCTACATGCTGGGCCTTAAGGCCCAGGGCGTCCTAGGTAGAAGTGTCTAGGACGCCCGGAGCGGCGACGCTCAGTACGCGCCGATCTCGGCCTCGAGGTCGCTTTCGGGAAGGGTGATCCGGCGGCTGGGCCGGACGGGGGCGGGGCGGTTGTCGACCGCGCTCTTAACCGGTTCGGCCGGCCGGCCGTCGAAGAGCTCGCCGAGCTTGCCGTCGCCGTCCGGCTTGGCCGGCCCGGCTTGCGCCGGAGCCGCGAGGGCCGCGTTAAGCGCGGCGTAGCGGACCGGCATGATGGGGAGAACGGGCCGAGCCGGCATCATCGGCATGATCTCCGGCGCGACGGGCATTATGCGGGGCACCGGAAGCAGCGGGTTCACCGGCAGCACGGGGATCGGCATCGCGAGATGGCCGATCTTGGGAGCCAGGACCATCGGCTGAAGGATCACGGGGCCGGGGCAGTGGACGCGCGTCGCGCCGAGCGCGCCGGGAAGGATCGTCATTTGCTGCGCGGCCGCCGATCCGGCGAGCACCGCCGCGGGGAGAAGGATTTTGATTAGCGTCTTGAGCTGGTTTCTCATAAGCCCTCCTTACGAGTCCAGTATAAATCCGGGCGCCGCGCATGAGGCATGATCATCGTCAAATTGGAGTTTGACGGGGATCAGTTGAGGGGGATCAACCGGCGAATGCTAGAGGAGGGCGGTGTCGACGACGATCGTGACCGGGCCGTCGTTGACGGACTCGACGGCCATCGACGCGCCGAACTCGCCCGTGCTCACGGTCAGGCCGGAGGCGGCCAGGAGCTCGGCCGCGCGGCGGCAGAGGGGCTCCGCCTTATCGGGACGCGCGGCGCCCGTGAAATCGGGACGGCGTCCGCCCTTGAGCGACGCGAGCAGGGTGAACTGAGAGATGAGCAGGATCTCGCCGCGGACGTCGACGACCGACTTGTCGAGCTTGCCGTCGTCGTTCGAGAAGATGCGCAGCGCGAGGAGCTTGTCGACGAGCTTCTTGAGCGCCGCCTCGTCGTCCTCGAGGGCCACGCCCAGCAGGACGAGCAGTCCCGGCCCGATCGCGCGGCGCTCGCCGGCGTGGGCGCCGTCGCGCAGCGTGACGGAGGCGGACGAGACGCGGGCGGCCACGGCCTTCATGAGTTATAGTTTAACTTCTTATGCGCTTATTTATCGCCGTCGCCGCGGATGACGCGATCAAGGCGGCCGCCGCCGAGGCCGTCGCCCGCCTGCGCCGCGCCGGCGGGAATTTTCGCTGGGTGGATCCGCGCGACATGCACACGACGCTGCGGTATTTCGGGGCGACCGGGGAAGAGAGGCTGCCGGAAATAATGGAGTCGATGCGCCGCGCCGCGGCGCAGGTCGCGCCGTTTGATTTGGTTTATGGCGGCGTGGGAGCATTCGACTCGTTCGAGGAGTCGCGCGTGGTCTGGATCGGCCTGGCCGAAGGCATGAAAGAGATGGAGCGCGCCGCGAACCTCGTGGGCCGCGATGAGCCCCGCCCGTATTCTCCACATCTGACTCTCGGCCGCAACCGCGAAGCGGTCGCGGCGCCCGAGTTCGTTGCCGCGATAAAGGCGGAGCCGATCCTGAACCTTCGCCGGCCGGTCGTTAAATTGAGCTTGTACGCGAGCAAACCCACGTCGTTCGGCCACGCCTATGAAATTTTATACGAGGCGGAGCTGAAGGGCGCGCCCTAGCGCGCGAAGATCTTCTGGAAGGCGCGCGCGCGGCGTATCACGTTCCGCGCGTAGCCGCGCGCCCTGGCGCGCGACTCCGGCGAGCTGATGATGGCGATGTCTTTTATGGACCAGGCGATCGCGCGCTCCAAGGTTTGGATCGCGGCGTCGATTGGTGCAATGGAATCTTGAGCGTAATTTTTTATTTCCACCTCGGAATGTCCCAGCCGGACCATTTGGGTCATCACGAGCTCTCGATCCGTTCGATCAGTCGAAAGTCGTTTGAGCTCTTCAACGGAGCCCTCGAGGCCGCGGCGAAGCCGCGCCTCGTAGGCTTTTGAACGAGTCTTGTGGAGCTGCGCGTCCTCAGGATATTGCCCCCGAAGGTACTCCATGAAGGGCTCGAGGCCGCTTCTGAACGTGATCTGCGCTTTCTCGTCGTAGGATCCCGGCTTGGGCTGAACCCCGAGCTCCCGCTGCACGCGAAAATCCACGACGTATGCTTCCAGTTCCGTCTCGAGAAGATCCGAGGGCACGTTCTTCTGCGTCTGTAGAAGATGCTCGAGCTCGTGTATGACGGTGGATACGTTCTCGCGCGCCGAGTCCGACATATCCTTGCGTCTAAGGCTCAGGACCCCCCAATCGAGATTGTAAGTGCCCGCCTCTTTCATCTTGAGGATTTCCACGACTACGGGCCGTCCTCGCGCTTCCGCCGCCCTCGCGACCTGGGCTAGCACGGAGACGGCGGCGGGCGAAGCTTGAGCCGCTTGAATGATGGAAGCGAGCAAGACGCCGTCCGCGGGATTCGCGACGCTAAGGTACCCCGGCAGCGCCGGAACCGGGGCGGAAAACGCGGGCGCTGCCGCATTCGAAAGCCTAGCTATCTCGACGGGCGCGCGCACGACTCCCGCGTTCGCCGTGGTGGTAAGCAGAAGCAGTAGCGCCCCGATCATACGTCGATTTTACTCGTCAGTGAGAGGCATGGGGGCGTCGTAATGGTCCCTTTTCCCGCGCCAAAAAGCCCATCCTGAATAGGCCCGGAGGGCCTAGGCTTAGAGGGCTTCGTAAACCTGATTTCTGCGGGCGAAGCCCGCCGCTTCGGGATGGATCATCTCGATGAGTCCCTCCAGGGTTTCGACGATTCTCGGTCCCGGCCGGTTGAAATAGGCGTTCCCGTCCGCGACGTACGCCCGCTTCTCGCGCACCGCGCGCAGTCCGTTGAACCCGGCTCGTCCCGTGAGCGCCCCGAGATCCCCTCGCGTCCGCGCTATGTCAAACCCGCACGGCGCGATCACGAGCACCTCCGGATCGGCGTTCTTAAGCCGTTCCCACGACATCACCCCGGAATGCCGGTCCGCGACGCCGAACAGCTCCCGTCCGCCCGCGCGCGCGACGAGCGTCGGCGTCCAGTTTCCCGCGGACATGATCGGATCCATCCACTCGACGACGACGACGGTCCTGCGCGCGCGTTCCTTCACTCGCGCCGCGGCCCTGTCCATGCGGTCGTCGAGCGACGCGACGAGTTCTTCGCCGTTGAGCGGCGCGCCGAGCGCCTGCGCCGTGCGCCTCACGTCGGCGCGCAGGTCGCGCAGCGAATTCGGATTCAGCGAGACGACCCGGGGAGCGAGCCCGATCCGCTTGGCGAGCGCGGCTTCGACGTCCTTGAGGCTGACCGCGCAGACCTCGCACTGCGTCTGCGTGAGGAGCACGTCCGGCTTGAGCGACGCCAGGAGCGCGTCGTCGACGCGGTAGATCGAGAGCGCGTCGCGCGCGGCCTCGCGCACGCGGCGGTCGATGTCGGCGCTCGTGCCGCCCACGTCGATCGAGGGAGCCGTTATAACGGGCAACTTCCGCACGTAGTGCGGAAAATCGCACTCGTGCGAGCGCCCGACGAGCAGGCTCTCGAGCCCGAGCGCGCAGACGATCTCGGTGGCGCTCGCGATCAGCGAGATCACCCTCACTAGAAGGCCTCGTACTGCGGCTTCCAGAGGCGCGAGAAGCCGATCGACACGCCCATCGTCAGGGTGTAGCCCCACGTCGGGCGCGTCTTGAGCTGGAACCAGTAATAGTCGAGGAACGGGGCGACGGACAGGTACCTGCGAACGGGAATGCGGAGCTTCACGTTGAAGTCGCCTTCCATGCGCAGGTCGCCCGCCGCGTCCTTGCGCGTGAGGAAGAAGTAGTTGTTCCACAGCTCGCCTTGGAGCAGCGCCTTCGCGGGCCCGAGCTCGCGAGAGAACACCGAGCGCAGGCGCAGACCGGTCTGCGTGTTCGGAGGCTCGCGGCCGAGGTCGCGCTTGACGATGCCGGAGAGCTCGAGCGAGCGGATGAACGTGCCGTCGTAGAATTCGACGCCGGGGAAGAGGCTGTAGGCCTGACGGCGCCTGAGGCCGGGCGCGGATTCGAACTCGCCGTCGTATTGGAGGCCCACCGACGGGCCCCAGGCGCGCGCGAACCACTCCTGGCGCACCTTTCCCGCGCGGCGCGTCGCGAGGGTCAGCAGCATGAGGCGGTTCGCGGCGAGGTTGACGAGCGCGGGCGCGCCGCGCGGCTCGATGCGGCTCTTCGCGTACTCGGCCTCGACGGTGTTCGTCCACTTCAGGTAGTGCTTGAGGTACTCGGCGTCCGCCTTGAATACTCCGCCGATCAGCAGCTCGTTAAAGCCCTGCACGCGCGAGTTCGGCACGGGATCGAACTCGCTCCCGCGGACGACCCTCGTCTGACGCAGGTTCAGGCCGACGTCCCGGAAGTTCAGGCGCCAGAGCCCGGGCTCGGTGAGCGGCGCGCCGTTCATCCACCCGCGGTAATCGGTGGGCGGGGTCCTGCCCGCGCGCGCGCGGAGCTCGCCCAGGACCGCGGGGCCGACCGCGGTCTCGCCGGGCATCGGGTCGCGCGGCTCGGGGAGCCCGAGCGCGTCGGCGGCCGAGCGCGAGGTCGCGACGCGGTAGGTTCCGGCCGCGTCGAGCGGCGCCCCTCGCAGCCGCTTCTTCTCGTCGATGCCCCCGACGACGAAACGCGGGCGGCCGTTGAGCGAGCTGCCGGCCGCTTCGCGCCGGACCTGCTCCGCGGCCTCGTCGATCAAGGACTTCAGGCGGTCGCCCTTCAAGGAGACGATCACGGCGGCGTCGGGCGGCCCGAGCCAATCCCGCACGTAGGATTCGCGCACGGCGCCGACGGCCTGCACGGCCAGCCCGGGCGCGAGCAGCAGGCCGACCTCGGCCTTGCCGCGCTCGGACAGCAGGCCCGCCGCGAGCCTCCAGAAGTCCCGCGACTCGTAGATCGGGAAGCCGCCCGCGCGCTCGCTCGCGGCGAAGACCTCGCGCGCGTCGGGCAGCAGCGGCGGGATCGTCGAGCTCAGGATCGCGTACGCCTCGAACGTGCCCTCGGGGTAGCCCTCGGCCGGGTTGATCGAGTCGTCGAGCAGCACGCCTGTCTGCGCGACGCGCCAGTCCACGCGCTCGCCGTCGGGCGTATGCGTCACGGACAAGAGGTTCAGCGCGGGCTCGTACGCGCGCACGGGGGGGAACGGGTTCGAGAACACGGGCCGGTCGTCCTGCTCGACGGCGGTCGCGGGCGGGGGCGTCCGGCTGAGGAAGGGCGCGTCGTCGCCGATGATCAGGTCGAGGCCGCGCGCGAGCTTGCTGAGCCGCGCCTGGTCGGCGGACGAGAGGTCCGAGAGCACGACGACGACGTCGGCCTCCGCGCGCAGCTTCGGGATCAGCGGCTCGAGCGCGGCGAGCGGGTCCAGGATCGTGAAGTCGTCGAGCCCGCCGGTCTTCAGGAGACGCTGGGTCCACTGCGGCGTGAGGCCCGCGATCGCGACGCGCACGCCCGACGCCTCGAAGACGGCGTACGCGGGGAAGACCGTTTGCGACGGCGCCGTCGAGTAGACGAGGTTCGCCGAGAGCCAGCGCACGCCGGAGGAGCGTTCGACCGCGTAGGAGCGGAGCTCGGGCCAATGCTCCAGCTCGGACGCCGAGATCGCGGAGTACCGCAGCCCCGCGCGCTCGAGCGCGTCGAGGACGGCGCGGCCGCGCGCGTCGGACGACGCCGAGCCGAACGTGCCGCCTCGCGCGAGGCCCGTGAACGGCCCTTTGGACGCCTCGAGCTCCGCGGCGGCGCCCAGCCGCCCGAGGCCGCCGAACGTGCGGCCGACGACCGCGACCGCGGCGTCGCGCCCCTTCCAGCGCAGGCGATAATAGGCCGCGAGGCCCGAGCGCACGCGCCCCGTGGCGGGCCGCTCGAGGCGCGCGCGCAGCGCGAGCAGCGTCTCGCCGTCGGGGCCCGCGGTCGAGGCGAACTCGGCTTCGCCGACCGTGAGCCGCACGGAGTCCGCGACGCGGAACGTCTTCGGGTCGGCGGCGGCCAGGCGCAGCGCCTCGACAAGGTCAGGCTCGGCCGGGAAGACAAACACGACCTCCGAGTCGCCCTCGAGCACCGCGGCCGTCGAGCCGTCGTCGCCGTTGGGCGCTCCGTCTCCGGGCGGAAGCCGGAAGCGGTAGTCGGGGCCGCCGAAGTAAACGGGGACGCTCTCGACGCCGATGAGGGACGCGCCGGCGCCCGCCTCGCGCAGCACTCGTTCGAGCGGCTGCGCGAGCTGAAGGGTTGTCCTCGTGGGGGCGTCCTCGATGAGCGCGAGGCGCACGGGCGCGGCTTGCGCGGACACGGCGAGTGCGAGCAGGAACGGGATCAAGGGAAGAATTCTACTACACGGCGCGAGAACGGTGTCAGGCTCGCAAATCCGTTGAATTGTCCCGCAAAAGAATTCGACGGATTTGCGGGCCTGACACCAATTCCGGGGATTTCGGCTACTGGGTGACGGAGTCGCGGCTGCGGTCGGTTTGGCCGACCGGGATCGCCGGTTGGCTCGTCAGGTCGGCCGCGATGCGCAGGGTCTCGTCCAGCACCGCGTCGGGGGCGTCGGCGGGACGCTCCATGCCGGGCTCGTCCTCGTCGAGAGGAGGGGCCGGCGTCGTCGCGGCCGTCGTCGAGGAAACGGCGGGCGCCTTGCCGTCGAGGATCGCGAGCGTGATGTCCTCGGAGGCGTAAGGCTTCTCCTTGCGCGCTGCGCGCTCCTTCTTGCGGGCGGCCAGGCGTCCCTCCTCGATCTTGCGCTCGGCCAGGCGCGTCCTCTCGTTCAGGGAAAGGGTCTTGTCCTTCTTCTGCTTCTCCCAGCGCGTCATGTCCTCCTTGATCCACTGGAACTCGCGCGAAGCGGCCACGCGCGCGGTCGACGACTTCGCGAGCGCGGAGAGCCGGGCCTGCAGCGTGGCGCTGCGGTCGTAAGGCGCGGGCTCGACCTCGTCGTAGGGCAGAGCGCTCTTCTGGGAGCTCTCGCTCGACTCGCTGATGTCCCCGTAAAAGGGGATATGGATGTCGGGCAGGACGCCGCGGTGCTGCGTCGAGCCGCCCGAGACGCGATAGAACTTCTGGATCGTGAGCTTGAGCGCGCCGGGCTTGTACGAGCGGTACGCGGGCGGAAGGTACTGGTTCAGCTCGAGCACGGACTGCACGGTGCCCTTGCCGAAGGTGCTCTTCTCGCCGACGACGACGCCGCGGCCGTAGTCCTGGATGACCGCCGCGAAGATCTCGGACGCCGAGGCGGAGCCGCGGGCGGTCAGCACGATCATCGGGCCGTCGAAGATCGTCATCGCGTCGTTGTCGCGCAGCAGCTTGATCGTGCCGCGCGTGTCCTTGACCTGGACCACGGGGCCCGTGTTGATGAAGAGGCCCGACAGGGAGACGGCTTCGGACAGCGAGCCGCCGCCGTCGCGCCGCAGGTCGATGATGAAGGAGTCCATGCCGCGGCGCTTCATCTCCGCGATGAGCCGCTCGACGTCGCGCGTCGCGCTCTTGCCATCGGAGCCTCCGCGCATGTCGGCGTAGAACGAAGGCAGATCCAGCACTCCGATCTTCGACGGCTTTCCGCCGCGGCCGGGCACGGTGTAGATCTTGGCCTTGGCTTCCTGGTCCGTGAGCTTGATCTCGTCGCGCACGAGCGTGATGACGACGCGCGTCGACGGATCGAGCGCGTCCTTGGGGATCACGCGCATGCGCACGGAGGTGCCCTTCTCGCCGCGGATCATCTGCACGAGGCGGTCGAGCTTCATGCCGACGACCTCGATGAAGGGGCCGTCGCCCTGCGCGACGGCCTCGATCTTGTCGTCCGGCTTCAGGCGCTTGTCGGAGTCCGCGGGCCCGCCGGGGACGAGCGAGACGATGCGCGCGTAGCCGTCCTCGGAGCGCAGCACGGCGCCGATGCCGACGAGCGAAAGCTTCATGCTGATGTCGAAGTTCTCCTTCTGCGCGGCCGCGAGGTAGTCCGTGTGCGGGTCGAAGACGCGCGTGAGCGCGGAAACGAACGTCGAGAACACGTCGATCCCGTCGTACTCGTTGTAGCTGCGCAGGATGCGGTCGTAGCGCTGGTCGATCGTCTCCTTGATCGTGAGCTCCTTGACCGGCTTGGCGGACTCGGTCTTCTTTTCCTCGGCCTTGGGCGGGTCCGCGACCACGACGGCGGTCTCCTCGGCCTTCTTGGCGGCCGCGAGCGCGGCGGCCTTCGCGGCGGCGTCCTTGTGCTCCTGGGCGGCCTTCAACGCGGCGGCCTTCGCTTCCTCGGCCTTGATCTTGGCGAGGCGCTCGAGCAGGATCTCGTGCTTGATGCGCAGGCGCCAGAGCTCATTGCCTTCCGCCTTCGAGGCGGGCCAGCCCAGCTCGTGGCGGTCGAGGACGATCTTGTCGTCGGTCGTGAACGTGAAGGTCGAGGCCGTCAGCGTCTTCACGAGCGCGACGCGCTCCGCGAGGCGCGTGTTCACGCGTTCGAAGATCTCGTAGGCGGCCTCGACGTCGCCGTCCTTGATGCGGTCGTCGAGCGTCTTGCCGTACTTCGCCTCGAACTCGTCGACGTCGCTCTTCTCGAGGATCATGTGGTTGTAGTCGTACGCGTCGAGATAGTTGCGCAGGAATTCCTTGGAGACGGTGTCGTCGATCGGGCGCCGCGCGTAGTGGGTCTGCTCGAGCAGACGGCCCACGAGCTCGGCGACGATCGGCCCGCCGCCGTACTTGTCGAATGCGGAGGCCGGGACCGCGAGGACGAGAGCGAGCGAGACGGCGATGAGGCGGCGGAAAGAGGTCGAGTTCATGGTGTCACCTTGGCGCGGCGTTGCGGCCGACAAATCGGTTCACGAAGTCTGCGTCATTTTGGAGCGTCCAGTCCAGGTCGGCGGCGTTAACATCGAATAACGCCAATAGGCCGGCGGCTTCGCCCGGCGTGTAGCCGGACGCGGCGAGGTCGCTCAGGATCGCGGCGCGCGTCGAGGCTTTCGCGAGATGCTCGCGCCACGCGCGCACGCCGGGCTGGTAGTCCTCGACGCGGTTCGGCTCGAAGCGGCTCATCCACGGCATCTCGAGCGCGATGCGCTCGTCGGGGAGGCGGCCCGCGACGGGCGTCGTCCGGCTCATCGCCTGCTCGAAATCGATGAGCCAGGGCAGGCCCTTGTCGTTCGCCGTCAGCACGTTGCCGGGGTTCACGTCGCCCACGCCGAACGTGTGCACGAGGAGCGCGACCGCGACGCGCTGCTCGAGCGTGAAGGCGCTCTTGTAGTGCGAGGGCATCGCCTCGAGATTCTCCATGACCATATAGGATTCGTAGCCTTTTTGGACGGCGACCGAGGCGGGCACGCGCACGTACCGGCCGAAGAAGCGGCGCGCGAGGCGCCGCAGCGCGAGCTCGTTGCGGATGATGTGCCACTGGGCCGTCTTCACGACGACCGTGGCCTTGCCGGGCTGCGAGACGCGGGTGATCACCGTGTTGAGCTTGCCGGGATCCTCGCCGTGGAGCTTGACCTTGCCCTTCGCCGCGACCGGATCCCAACCGAGCCGCTTCTTGACCTCGGACGGCTTGACGATGGAATCGTCGAGCCCGTCGGGTCCCTTCGCCGCGGCGT
>Ga0163144_10007699_pt1 | contig 23544 bp, 18 predicted proteins | sample OliLak19BULKMAT1_FD_123175 | JGI IMG/M metagenome (GOLD analysis project Ga0163144, IMG submission 123175) | Freshwater microbial mat bacterial communities from Lake Vanda, McMurdo Dry Valleys, Antarctica - Oligotrophic Lake LV.19.BULKMAT1 | ecosystem: Environmental > Aquatic > Freshwater >...
CAAGCGTTGCCTTAAACAAGCGTTGCCTTAAACAAGCGTTGCCTTAAACAAGCGATACCTTAAAGAAGTATGGACTTTCGCAAAGACTTGATCCTCCGCTGGCCTGACCCGCAAGCGGCGCACATCCCCATCCTTAAGAAGGGCGGGATTCAGGCGATCTTGTTGGGCGAGGCCCATGCCGGGTTCGCCGCCGCCTGTAAAACAGCGGGCATCGAGACAGCGCTGCAATCCAGCATCAAGAGCTACAACAAGCTTGCGGAACTCCCCACCACCGACCCACAAACTTATATCGCGCTCGCTGCGGGACTCTGGCCCGGCATCGCCCGAGGACCCGCCAAACCCAACTCCCCCAACGATGAAGTCGCCAGCGCCAGCAGCGAACCTTGGATCGATGCCAACGCCTACCGCATACCTTATTTGAAAGCGTTGTATCCGAAGTCCGCGCCAGTGTTGGCTTATGAAGCGAACAAAGCATCGGGCCTGCGCGAAGGCCGCGTCGTCGGATTCGAAACTCTCGAGATTGCCTACTCAGAGGCGCGCGCGGCCGGCGGCAACTACATTCTGTCGATGGAAGCCAGCTATCGGGACGCGTTGTTGAAGGGTGACCCGAAAGCCACCGCGGCATGGGTCAGCCTTGGCACGACGGCCCATTGGTTTAGCCAGAACGATGCGCTGTTCGGCATCGCCGCGCAGCCCACGATCACGGCGTTGGTCGATACCGGAACCCAGACCGCTGAGTTCGCGAACCTCTTGTTCCGCCGCAATGCCTCTCCAACGCTGGCGGCCGCGGTGCCGGAGCCTTCGCCTTCGATCCACGCGCTGGTGACGGTTGGCATGCGAACTCCTGCACCGAACATCGCGGCCAAGATACTCGCCCACGCCGAACGCGGTGCGACCGTGATCACCGACGATCCCGCTCCGCAGGCTTGGTGGCGCACCGCCAAGGGCCTTAGGGAAACCAAACAGCAAGAAGATCGTGTTTTCTATGCACTCGGCAGAGGCACATTGGTCACCTACAAAGAACGGGTCATGAATCCGAGTGAACTGGCGCTCGACGTGATCGATGTGGTGACACATCCGAAGCGGCCTGTTCGCATTTGGAATACGTTCACCGTGATCGCACTCGCAGGCACCGGCGGCGTGTTGCATTTATTGAATTATGCGTCGGTAACGCCAGGGCCCAGAAGACGGGGCGGTGGCGGCAATGGGTCGGAAATCCAGGTGCGAATGCAGGGCCTGTTCGCCAAGGCGCGGCTGCTGCAGCCGGGTGCGCCACCCAAGCAGTTGGAAACGGCCCGCCGCGGATCGACGACTGAGGTCTGGGTTCCGACGTTTGACCGTGTGGCTACCGTGGTGTTCAGTTAGAGAGTGCAGACGCCGTATCTTTGGACGCAATCTGGGCATACACTTTAAGTCTGCGGTTCAATGTATACTTCGCTAGCGGGTACGGTATCGTCCTGCGCGTCTTCATAGACGGAGCGAAGCCTCCCGATTTGAGACAACGCTTCTACTCGAGGCCAATGAGCATCTCAACGGTGCTGCAACGAGACTGGCTGAAAACTAGGTCCGCCTTTGGGCGCGTAGCACAGCAGGAGATCGACACTGTCTCAAAAGAAACCCCCTGCGGTTCGCGGTGATAGCACCGCGAGTGAATCTGGCGAACAACTCGTAGAGGCACGGTCTGAGACCGTCCGTGTCAGTTCTGGACCGATCCCTCAGGGCTCGGGAGGGTGATCGTTGATGCCTTTCAGTCTGAAATCCAAAGCGGTCAGTACTTGGAAAAGATTGCGATGGAGGGTGATATTGAGGCAATGCGCCTGTCACATGACGTCAAACGGGGTCAGTTGCCGGGTCTTGCCATTTCGATATTCGGCCTTTTTTGCGGGACCGTTTTGGTCTATCTTGGACATGACCGGGCAGGCTCTGTGACCGGTGCTGGAGGCTTAGCTTCAGTTTTGGCGGCGTACTTCAAGAGTGATCCCACAACGCCTAAGGCTGAGTAAGTTAGGCTGGTAGCAACAGTTCGGCTAGAATAAAATCACCGGAGGCCTCACCCTTGTACTCTTCACGCCGTGATTTTCTGCGAGCCGCATCCTTAGCGCCGCTTGCTGCAACAGGCTTGGCGCAGGCAGCACCCCGTGCTCCGAAGGCATTCTTTGGCCTGCACCCTTTCATCGAAAAGAATCCACATGCGGTCTTCATTCGCCGCACCCGCGTGCCGGAAAAGCTGCATGAAGAGTCGAAACGTCAAGAAGGACTCAAACTCTCTCGCGAGATCTTTGTACCCATGGATGGCAAGCCGGGCATCCCGGTCACCCATCGCATCGTGCTCAAGCCAAACGTCACCAGCGTGCGCGAGCGTACGCGTCCGAACGCCGAAAACTGGGGCACCGGAACCGATCCACAATTCTACGAAGGCATGGTGATGGGCATGCAGGAAGTGGGCCTAAAGAAGTTCCACTTCATCGAAGCCAACAACTTCCAGGCCTGGAATCATCGCGGATTCGTCGATATCAACGAGCGTCTCGGCATTCAGATGAACGAGCCGGAACGCCGCATCCGCAACTTTAAAGAAGAGTACGAGATGAATTGGACCAAGGTCCATGACGCCGTGGTTTACGATCGCATCCCGCATTACGCGCCGGTGAACGAGCCGGACACGTTTCTGGTCAACATCTCCAAGTGGAAGTCGCACGGCATGTGCATGACGCTTTCGGTGAAGAACGAGCAAGGCCTGGTGGTGAAGCCTTACGTCCGCTTCTGCCCGGGTTGGGCGATGGTGACCGGTGCGCCGGAATTCATGCAGCCCAACATCAACAAGCAGGTTGAGGCACGCGTGAACCGCTACTTCGAGAGCCACAAGAAGATGGGCTATTCGCGTTACGAGAGCGGCGCGACGCTCGGCCCGATGCATCAGGAAATCTGGGCGCATAAGACTTGCGACAACATGAGCGCTTTGAATACAGGCCTCGCCATGATCGAAGGCATCTATGCGCGCGACGGCAATGGATTCGGTATCGGCAAAGACTTTCTCACCAACATCGTGATGTTCAGCAAAGACAAGTTCCGGCTGGACATGATCGGGATGTATCTGGGCGGCCATGAGCCGGGCAACATCAATTTGTTCCGCATCGCGAAAGAACGCGGGCTTACGGATACGTTCAATCCCTGGGATGTGCCGGTATATGAGTGGATCGATGGCGAACCGATGCCTCGCAAACTGAGCGACTTTCAGCGGACGAACCTTGTGACCTACTATCTCGCCAAGGCCGGCGAGCCTGAATATCATCTGGTGAACGAGCCGTTCAACTACGACAAAATCAGGCTGTAGCCGGGTTTCTCGAAGCCGATGTCCCTGACGAAAACTCTCCTCGTAGACGTCCTCAAGCGCGCGGAACTGTACATCGAACAGCGCAACGAACGTCATGTCGGGCCCCGCGCCGAAGCCATCGAAGCCCTTGCTGGCTTCCGCCAGCCGTTTCCGCAAAAAGGTCTGGCCCCGCTGGAAGTCATCGAGAAACTCGATACTCTCGGATCCCCGGCCACGGTCTGCGTCACCGGTCCGCGCTATTTCGGCTTCGTCACTGGCGGCACTCTGCCGACGGCTCTCGCCGCCAACTGGCTATCCACGGTCTGGGATCAGAATGCCGCGATGCACATCATGTCTCCAGTGGCGAGCGTGCTCGAAGACATCGCGCTCGATTGGATGTTGGATGCGCTCGGGCTTCCGGCTGGATCCGCCGCGACATTCACCACCGGCGCGACCATGGCCAACTTCACGGGACTTGCGGCCGGGCGTCACGCGGTGCTCGCAGAAACCGGCTGGGATGTCGAATCGAAAGGCCTCTTCGGTGCGCCGGAAATCACGGTCATCGTCGGAGCCGAAGCGCATGCGGCCTTGTACAAATCGCTGGCGATGCTCGGCCTGGGGCGCGATCGCGTGGTGAAGGTTCCCACTGACAGTCAGGGCCGGATGCTCGCTGGCGCACTGCCGGAGATCACGGGTCCGACGATTCTTTGTCTGCAAGCCGGCAATGTGAATACCGGCGCGTTCGATCCTGCCGCGGAGATCATCCCGCCGGTCAAGGGCAAAGCCTGGATCCACGTGGACGGTGCCTTCGGACTCTGGGCCATGGCGTCGCCCCGCTTGCGGGAACTGGCACGAGGATACGAGTTGGCGAATTCCTGGGCCACCGATGGACACAAGTGGCTCAACGTCTCCTACGATTGCGGCATTGCGTTTGTGCGTGATCGCGCCCCGTTGAAGGATGCGATGTCCGCGCCCGCGCCCTATCTGACCCCAAGCCCGCATCGCGACGGCATGAACTTCGGTCCTGAATCGTCGCGCCGCGCTCGCGGCATCGAAGCCTGGGCAGCGATGTTGTCGTTGGGGCGCGACGGCTTGGCGGACATGATCGAGCGTTGCGTGCAGCTCGCACAGCGGTTCGCAGTGCAACTGCAAGCGGCCGGTTGCGAAGTGCTCAACGAAGTTGTACTCAACCAAGTCGTTGTCTCATTCGGATCCGCCGAACGGACACGCGAAGTCATCCAAAAAGTGCAGGCACAAGGCGACTGTTGGTGCGGTGGAACCGTCTGGCTCGGGCACCCGGCGATGCGCATCAGTGTGTTCTCATGGGCCACAACCGAGGCCGACGTCGACCGTAGCGTGCAAGTGATTCTCAGAGCCTCGGCTTAACTTGTTGGCTAGATTCTGCAATAAGCAGGCCGCATCGAACAAACACTGAACAAAAGCCGTACCGGCGGATTCTAGACTTATGGCCCGTCTCACAGCCCTTGCCGTTCTTTGTTGCAGCATCGGCTTCGCCCAAGCAACCCTCAACGTCACCGTGAAGGATTCTTCCGGCGCCCCTATCCCAAAAGCCACAGGATCCGTAGAAAACCTCGCAACCGCAGCAAAACAGCCCTTCCACACAGACGGCCAAGGCACCCGCTCGCTGACCCTCAGCCCGGGACGCTACCGCCTGCAAATCGCCAAAGACGGCTTCGCCACGCACTCCTCCCTCGTCGATCTTTCCAGGGACAGCGTCTCACTCGAAGTCGCACTCAAGATCGGCATCGCGAACTTCGCCGTCAACGTCGCCAGCGTCACCCCCCTGCCGGGCGCCGATCACAGCCTCGACGAGATCGCCGCCCCCGTGCAAGCGGCCACCCAAAAAGACATCGAAGCCAGCGGCGCTCTCGATCTGTCCAGCTTCCTCAACCTGCGTATGAACGGTGTCTTCCTCAACGAGATCCACGGCAACCCCTTGCAACCCGATCTCAACTATCGCGGATTCACGGCCTCACCGCTGCTCGGAACCCCGCAAGGCATGTCGATCTACATGGATGGCGTCCGCCTCAATCAACCGTTCGGAGACATCGTCAGTTGGGACCTCATTCCGCGCATCGCTATCGCTGAAGTCGCGCTCATCCCCGGCTCGAATCCTCTCTTTGGCTTGAATACCTTGGGCGGCGCTCTCTCGATGCGCACCAAAGACGGCGCTTCCCAACCCGGCGCGACGCTGCAATTGAGCGGCGGCAGTTTCGGACGCAAGGTGGCGGACTTCGAATACGGAGGCGCACACAAATCCCTCGACTGGTACACCGCCAGCAATTTGTTCTTCGAAGACGGCTGGCGCGAAACCTCGCAATCGAACGTCCGGCAGTTTTTCGGCAAGCTCGGATGGCGCGGCGACAAGTCCTTTCTCGGGTTGACGGCCGCCTACGCCAACAATTCGCTCGCCGGCAACGGACTCCAGGAGTTCCAGTTTCTCGAACGCAACTTCAACAGCGTTTACACCAAGCCGGACATCACATCGAACCGCTCGCCGTTTCTGAATCTCCAGGCTCGACGCATCGTCACGCCGCGCATCGCGTTCTCAGGCAATGCGTATTTTCGCTACATCCGCACCATCACGATGAATGGCGATATCAATGAGGAATCGCTCAATCAAGCGCTCTATCAGCCCAACGCCGCGGAACGCACCGCACTCACCGCCGCCGGTCTTTCCGGATTTCCCGTCGCTGGCGAAAACGCCGCAAACACCCCTTTCCCCCGCTGGCGCTGCATCGCCAATGTGCTCCTCGGCGATGAACCCGCTGAAAAGTGCAATGGCCTCATCAATCGCGGAATCACGCATCAACGCAACTACGGTCTCGCCGGACAAATGACTTGGAACACCGGCAGAAATCAGCTCATCGCCGGCGCGGCCTACGATGGCAATCGCGTCGGATTCCTCCAATCCACCGAACTCGGCTACTTGAATCCCGACCGCACGGTCACCGGACTCGGAGCCTATGGCGACGGCATCACCGGCGGTGACACCGATGGAGAGCCTTACGACACGCAAGTCAATCTTTCCGGGCGTATTCACAGCGCAAGCCTGTTTGCGACCAATACCTATTCCGGCAATCGCTGGAACCTCACCGTTTCCGGACGCTTCAATCGCACCACCGTCGACAATCGTGACCAGTTACGTCCCCAGGCGGGCACAGGTTCGTTGACCGGACTCCATGATTTCCACCGCTTCAATCCCGCGATAGGCGCGACGTTCCGCGGCCTCTACGCCGGATACACAGAGGGCAATCGCGCACCGACCTCAATTGAACTCGGCTGCGCAGATCCAGAAGCGCCCTGCAAGCTTCCCAATGCGATGGCCGGCGATCCGCCTCTGCAACAAGTCGTCGCGCGGACGTTCGAAACAGGCTACCGTAGCGGTGGTTCTGACAGCCGTTTGCGCTGGAACCTGGGCTGGTTCCAAACTGCCAACCGCAACGATATTCTGTTTGTTGCCTCTGAACAGTCTGGCTTTGGATACTTCAAGAACTTCGATCGCACCCTGCGGCAGGGCATCGAAACCGGCGTCAATGCGCGCTTCGGACGCGTCACGTTTGGCGGCGGCTATACCTTCTTGCACGCGACATTCGAGAGCGCGGAAGAGGTCAATGGAACCGGCAACAGCACCAACGAAGTGGCGCTCGACGGAGCACCCGGGTTTGAAGGCACGATCGAAATCGACAAAGGGAATCGTATTCCGCTCATTCCCGCCCATCTGTTCAAGGCCTATGCGGATCTTCAGGTGACTTCGAAATTGCAGGTGGATCTAGGTCTGCTCGGCGTGTCGAGTTCCTATGCGCGAGGTAACGAAAACAACCAGCACAAGCCCGATGGCACCTACTATCTGGGATCGGGGGAATCGCCCGGCTACGGATTGGTCAATCTCGGTGCGCGTTATCAAGTGCATCCGCGTGTGCAGTTCTTTGTTCAAGCCAATAACCTGCTCGACAAACGCTACTATTCCGGCGCGCAACTAGGCCCATCGGGATTCACCAATACAGGCGCGTTTGTCGCCAGACCATTTGCCGTTCGCAACGGAGAATACGCCGTGCGGCAATCGACATTCTTTGCGCCCGGCTCACCGCGCGGAGCCTGGGCAGGTGTCCGGGTGCGGTTTTAGTGGACGCGGTTGACCGCGGAATCCCCGTCGAGAGATGCTGTTGTCTTTACCGGGGACTCATTCTCCAGCGCACGAGCCATTGCTGCCAAAGAACTCGTAGCCGTCTCCGTTGACGAAACACGATCGATCCCTCGATTGCTGACCATCTCCCTCAGACTCTCGCTCTTCAAATGTGGACCATCGATCATCTCGAGCAGCACTGCCTCGCCTTCCCTGCAATCGGACGCCATCGTCTCGCCATGCATCAGCTCACGGCACGATAGCTGCCCCTTTAACAGCGGAATCGCCAGATAGATCCCCTCTTCCGTCAGAGCCTCACCAGCCTTCAATGAGCGCTTCGCATACACCCCGCGCACCAGCGAATCCAGGTATTTGATCTCCTTCTCCGGCGGAAGACGCTTCTGCGTACCCGGAGCACCGCACATGCGCGACGCCCGATGAAAGGCCTTAAACCACTCGTCCACCTGTTGCGGCAGCGAGCAATACGGCGACACTTTCACACCATCCAACTCGACATCGATATGACGCTCGAAAGTCCGCGCACCCTTCGCGTAAGCGATGAGCATCGAGTCCTTCCAATCGTGATACTCGTGCGTCGAGAATCCAACCACGATATCCGGATAACGATCTAGCAGAAAATCGATCTGGTTCAGTTCCAACTCGCTGTCTTCAGACGGATAAATCGACACACAGTGATTGATCGCCAACGGAATGCTGCGATTGGCGAAAAACGTCACCACATCGTCGATGTCTTTGAGCGAACTCCCCCCCGTCGACGCGATCACCGGCTTGCGCAAAGTCGCAATCTTCTCAATCAGCATCCAATCGTTGATGTCCGAACTCGCAATCTTGATGATGGGGATGTCGAATTCCTGGCACAGATCCACGCTGCGTTCGTCGAACGGCGTCGCCATCGGGATGCAACTTCCCTCGATCACCCCATCCACAAGCGCACGAAGCTGCTCTTTGGGCAGCGCCGTCGCCATTGTTTTCGCCACATAGCGGATATCTTTGCGCTCCCGGTAATCGCGATGCACAAAGCTTTCCACATCGCGAAACTGTAGCTTGATCGCCGCCCGCACGTTGTTGAACCGAACCATGCGCGAATGCTCGCCAATGATCCGCAAACCGCGATCCAAGCTGCCCAAATGGTTGTTGGCAAGCTCCAGAACGAACAGATCTTCGAAAAATGCCTTACCGGCGGCAATCGACGAACCCACTGGATTCTTATACTTACGTCCCACTACGCGATTCTGTATAGGCATGGCGAACTCCCGAGAACGGGTCAACCAGACCCTTCTCTTCTATCGGTTCACCGGAGATCGTCCTTTAGCGGACCAACCACAGTCGCTAGTATTCCGTCACTCCGCCCGGCGGCCCTTTCTGCCAATAGGTGCTTCCGTTCGTAAAGATAAACTGCGTCATGTTCATGCTCGAATAGTAGTAGACGCTCAGAATCTCCGGCTCAGGCGGGGCAGGTTCGAAGATCAGCTTGCCGGGCTTCTCGGGTGGCGGTGGATCGAATTGTAGTTTGCCGCCAGTCGCCGCCGGTGGATACTGGGTGCCATCTGCGAAAACATAGGTGACCAACTTGCCGAGGGTCGTCCAAACCGTTTTCATGTTCACCACTTGCTTGCCGCCGCTGGCATTGTAAGGACTGGATTTTGGGCTGGGATTGAGCGGCACCGACTGGGGCAGATTCTGGTAAGCACCCGGGTTGATCCGACGCAATTCCGCGCTCATCGCCAAAATGGTGTATCTCGTCTTCGAAACAGTGGAGATCTGCGCCAACCCACGGTCGATTCGACCGTCGGCCAATACGTTGAGCCCTTTCGCATTCGCATCGTTCTGGAAGCGTTCAATCCAGGATATGGTCACCGGGCCAATATATCCATCCACCTTCAGCCCGAATGCCGTCTGGCCATAGATGTTCCGCAGCATGTATTGGACGAGCTTCACGTCTCCCGGAGCATTCGTGCCTGTTTTGCCCACTGCCTGTTCAAGGTTATACGCCGTGCCCGCCTTCAAGCTTGGCCCTTGGTGTAAATATGCCATCTCGATGATCCCTTCACCCAACAAGCGTAGAATCGGGGGAAAGTTTTCATCGGATGTGCAAGAATCTTCGAAGGTCAACTGTGGGTGAGCAATTCCCGCTCAATGCGCCGGTCCGGAACGACCCACAGCAAAGCCACGAATACATTCAATACATGCGAAATCCAAGGATTGTAAAACGCCATCGGAATCGCCACCAGATAAACGAGAGGAGACAGCTTCCCCTTCCAATCCCGACCAAGCGCCGCCGCCAGGACAGATCCCGCACCCTGCTGCGCTATGATCGCCACTTGCAGCGTATAGTAAGCAATCGCCGACATCAGCAGCACCCCGCCATACAGCGCCGCAGGAGCCGCAGCTTCATGATTCTGCCCCACCCACGCCGTGCAAAACGGCAGCAGCGATAGCCAGAACAACAGGTGCAAATTCGCCCACAGAATCCCCGCGCTCACGTCCTTTACCGCGTGCAGCAGATGGTGATGATTGTTCCAGTAAATACCCACGTAACAGAAGCTCACCAGATAGCTCAGCAGCACCGGCGAAAGCTTCATCACCGCCGCCCATTCCGTCGACTGCGGCGCCTTCAGTTCCAGCACCATGATCGTGATGATGATCGCCAACACCCCGTCGCTGAAAGCTTCCACCCGGTTCTTCCGCATCGCTAAACCGCCAGCAGCTCAGCTAGCAGATCCTCTTTTCCACCCGTCGTCGAATCGAGCAACCTCAACCGCCGCGATGCCACAAACGAACCCGCGTCGTGGTCGGCATTGATCAGGATACCGCCCATCAACGCCACATACCGGCAAGGATACTGTGTCCGCGAAACCAGCAGATCGATTCGCTCTTCAATCGCCTCGTACATCACCTCGGTCGCTTCGACGATCGGATTCGCAGCGTCGAGAATCCGCTGCCGCCGCCACAGAAAGATCTGCTCAATCACGTTCTGCTGATAGTCGAGATCCGTCACCCGGCCCGGTTCGATCTCATTCGCCCGCAACCGTCCTAAAGCTGCTTGCGCCGCACCGCAGCAGGACGAGGGCTTCGCCTGCCCCGGCCGCAGCACATCGCCCGCCACGCCGCATCGCGAAATCCCAATATGCGGACCGTAAAACACTAAAACAATGCCATCCGCCGGCACGTGATGCGCGAACGCACCCATGCCTGTCAGGCCAGTGAAAGGGAACCCGTTGAGTCCCCCCATCTTGAAAGGACCCAGCATCTCGTAGGCCCGCTTCGGATACTCGATGTGGTTCAAATCGTCGCTACACACACTATCGGCGAGCATAATCTGCGCAGGTGCTATACCCAACCGCGTTGCCATCAATCTCAAAAACCCCTCGACGTTTTCATTCGTCCCAACCGCGTTGGGATAAAACCCGCGAATCGTTTCCAGGTAGGATTCCATAGTCCTCTCTACATCAAAATCTGATTCTCCGCCTGCAGCGCCGCAGGCAACTCCGGCTCGCCCAACATCTCACGCAAGTCGATCTCGATCCCGCGGCTCATCGCCGTGATCGGAACATCGTTCGGACTGCCCTCAAACGGATTCTCACTGCTTTCCCCGATCTTATCCATCGTGTGAAAAACCCAAGCCACGATCGTGCCCGCCGGAATCGTAAGCCAGACAAACCCATCGCCAGCTTTTTGGAACTCCTGCAGCAGCCCCAGCGGCGTCAGCACAATAAACAGCCAGATAAAGAAGTGATTCAGCGTCGCATACTGGCGCGGATACGGAAAGTTCTTGATGCGCTCGCACTTGCCTTGCGCATCGATCAGCGTGGCCAGCAGGCGCTGGAACTCTAGCCGCCGGAACTCACTTTCGATCGCCAACGTACGCAGATCGCGCGATTGCAGATCGAGCAAATGCAGTGCGCGATTCTTCTTCGACAACGCGTACCGCAGGTCGCCTTCGCCAAGCACCTTCGCCAACTCTTCATCGAGCCGGCCATCCCATTCCGCCACCTTATAGTTCCTTTGATACTCCGTGTTGTGCGCCTGGCGCATACTTTCCCACGTTCGCGGCTCTCGCAATTGATATCGCAGGGCAGTCAACCATGCGAAATGGCGGTAGAGCAGGCGCTGCCGGATCTGCACGTCGGCAACCGAATCGATCGTCAGCATCGCGAACGCCCGGCTGCCGTTGACGATTGCACCCCAGATCTGCCGCGCCTCCCAAAGCCTTGCATACGAGGCGTTGTTCTTGAAGCCGGTCATGAACGCGACTGCCGTTCCCACCATCGCGATCGGTAGCCAGGGAATGGCAATCCGCTTCCATCCAAAGACCGCGAAGAGAATCGTTGGAATCGCGGAGATCGCAAGGAAAGCAGCGGTTTCTCGCCTTGTCCACTTGCTGACTTCGCGCAGTGTGTATTGCCTGCCAGCGTGCATTCGGTAGTCTAATGTAGCAAACCCAAAGCAATCTCCACCCGACGGGCTTAGAATAGAGCTAGTAGCTGTATGACCCTTTGCCTCCGAAACCTCGCCTCCTTCTTTCTCGCCGTGGCTCTTTTGAGCGGGCAGCAACAAAAGAAGAGTTCTCAGCAGCGGCCTGTGGAACCATCCGACGATCGCATCATCATCGACGTGACCCGCGTCAACATCCTGTTTGCGGTCACCGACAAGAAGGGACGTTTCGTCACCAACCTCAATCGCGACGATTTCGAGGTCTACGAAACCAAGAAAGCGCAAACCATTCAGGAATTCACTGCGGAAACCAATCTGCCGTTGCGCCTGGGCATCCTGATCGACACCAGCAACTCGGTTCGCGACCGCTTCCGTTTTATTCAGGACGCGGCCACTGAGTTTCTCAAGTCGGTCATGCGTCCGGAAGTCGACCGCACCGTGCTCGTCAGCTTCGATACCTCCGCGCAAATGGTCTCCGATCTCACCAACGACATCGACAAGCTCGAAAAGGGCATCAAGGAAATGCGCCCTGGCGGCGGCACCGCGCTCTACGACGCCATCTATTTCTCTTGCCGCGACAAGCTGATCATCGATCAGCCTCGCCATAAGTTCCGTCGCGCGCTCGTCATCCTCAGCGATGGCGACGACAACCAGAGCCGTTACACTCGCGAACAAGCGCTCGAAATGGCCCAGAAAACCGACGTGGTGGTCTATACGATTTCCACCAACCGTTCCGGCACCGAAACCGAAGGCGACCGGCTGCTGAAGTACCTCGCCCGCGAAACCGGCGGCATGGCCTTCTTTCCGTTCAAGGTGCAGGACATGCAGCAATCCTTCACCAACATCGCCAACGAACTTCGCTCCCAGTACAACTTGTTCTATCGCCCGGAACCGCTACGCGCCGACGGACTCTATCACACGGTCGACGTCCGCGTGAAGAACAAGAAAGATCTCCAAGTCCGCGCCCGCCGCGGATACTACGCGCCAAACGAATTGAAAACCGGCAGCGAAGATTAACGTCCGCGCAGCCAAGCCGGCTTCAGCCTCTCGATCTTTTTGTGCACCGGGCAGTCCTCATCGTGGGCACCCGGCAGATACCCGGTGCTCAGCAGAAACTCCCCCACAATCTCACCGCCCGTAAACACAAACGTCTTCTTGAACAGCTTTACCCACTCCGCCTTCTCGCGCGGATGGTACTGTTCGATCCACTCGGCGAACGATCCATGCTCCCGCCGGATCTCCAAAATCCGCCGCGCATTCTCGCTCGCCGCCTTCACCTTCAAACGGTTCCGGACGATGCCCGCATCGGCCAGCAATCGTGCCTCGTCGGCCTCCGTATACGCCGCAACTCTGACAAGATCGAACCCCTCATAGGCCTTTTGAAACCCGGCCTTCTTCCGCAAGATCGTCGTCCACGAAAGCCCAGCCTGATTGATCTCCAGCATCAGCCGCTCAAACAGTTCGTTGTCATCCCGCAGCGGGAACCCATACTCGTGATCGTGATACTGCACATGCTCGTCTCCGAGAGAACCGGCACGTACCGCCGAACAATAACTCATTGCAAGAAATCCTCTTCTCCAAACCATCGTCGTCAAAAACACGGTTCGTGTATTGCAATCGAATTTCCGACTCGGACGTTCCAGGCATCCACGCGGCCCGCGTGGCCCTATCTTTCGGCCACCGGCTTCGGCAGGATATGGGTTGTGGTGCCTGAGGCGCGGGAACCTCCTTCGATGACTTCCGTGACCCCCTTTTTATTCATTGGTTGGGGAGTTCCACAACTTGATCCGCAAGATCCAACAGGTCCCGGCGATGCGTGATGATGAGGAGCGTCAAACCGGTTGACCGCAGCGACTCTCCCAGCCGGGCCTCGGTATCCGCATCCAGCGCCGACGTCGGTTCATCCAGAATCAGAACCCGCGGCTTCCGCAAAAACGTCCGCGCCAGAGCAATGCGCTGACGCTCGCCAGCCGAAAGTGCCAAACCCCGCTCCCCTGCGATCGTCGCATAGCCGTCTGGCAGCTTGACGATGAATTCATGGATCTGCGCCCGCATCGATGCCTCTTCCAACTGCTGTTGCGTGGCGTCCGGAGCTGCGAAACGCAGGTTGTCCGCAATCGACGCATGGGTCAGAAACGGAACCTGCTCCACGACCGCTACAAGTTGTCGCAGATCTTCGAGCCGAAGCTCTTTCAGGTCGACTCCGTCGAGTGAAATCGACCCCGCCGATGGATCGTAGAGCCGTATGCACAGATCGGCGATTGTAGACTTGCCAGCACCACTCGGACCCAGCAAAACCGTGATTTTTCCCGCCGGAATCCGCATCGAGAAGTTTTCGAGGATCCGCGTCTCGCCGTGAAAGAAGCTCACGCCATGCAATTCCAGGTCTCCGTTACCGGCCGTAACAGATCGGGTTCCGCCGACCACGGCTGGCTTCACATCGAACAGTGCGGACACTCGCCCCAGCGACACTGCGCCGGTCACCAGACTCGTATAGATGGACATCAAATTCTGCACCGGTGCCAGCAGACGCATGTGATACGCCAGAAATGCCATCAGTCCGCCAATGGTGAGTTCGCCGTCGATCACCAGCTTGCCGCCGTAGAGAAAGACAGAACCCGTGGACAAGGTCAACACCGTGCCTGGAATCGCGCCGGCGAAAAAGGACGTCAACTGCATCTTCAACAGCGCATCTACGAAGCCCGCATTGTGCTCCCGAAACCGCTCGCTCTGCGCCTGTTCTCGTCCCGTGGCCACAATCAGACGAATCCCCAACAGCGACTCGATCAGAAAGCTACCGATATCCGCGGATCTCTGCCTCAGTGTTTCCACATGTTTCGCCAGCCGCGCCTGATACCGGTGCACGGCCCAGAGGCTCAATGGCAACAGCACCACCGATACGCCGAACAACCGCGGATTCAGATACAGCATCAATACCGTGCTGCCAATTAGAAAGATCACGTTCGACAGTATCGACAAGAGCGCATCGCCAGTGACGCGCTGCACTTCGCCAATATCATTGTTCATCCGCGAAACAATTTCGCCCATCTTCGTGCGAGCGAAAAATCCCGGAGGCAGCGTCAGCAAGTGCCGAAACAGTGCCAATCTCATATCGAAAAGCACCTGTGCGGAAACCCTCGTGTAGAGATAGCTCGAACCCGCATTGAGTACGAATCCGGCCAGTGTGATGATCACCAGCAAGCTCGCCACGCGAGCCAACGCATCGAAATCGCGGCGCAAAAGCGCTTGATCGATAAGGTCGCGCGTTAGCCAGGGCTGTGCGAGTCCACTGAGTGTCGCCAGTAATCCTATAAGGATCACCAACACCAGAGCGCGCCAATACGGCGTCATAAACGGCAGAACTTTGCGGTACTCGGTCAGCACTTGTAGTAACACATATAGCCGGAATCGCAGTGTTCTGGCTCTTGTCTCAGACTGCGCGCGCGTTCGATCACATGGAGCTTGGGTGCCCCGCCGCGAGTGCGATGGACGATGTCCGCAGCCATCTTCACCGATGCCAGCTTGCGGAACGGCGACGCTTCACGCCCAACGATCTTCAACGAAGCGACCCCCATCCGCTGTAGGTCCGGAATCGCGCACAGGCCGCACGGCCCATACGGCAGGCCTTTCGCCGTCGCCCCGCAGCCATTGCCGTTGACATACCAAACCCACTCGCGATAGTCCGCCAGATTTTGGCGTAGCCAGCGTTCGCGCCGTGAGGTGTATCGCGGACCGTACCATTCAAAATCCGCCTTCATTGTCGAGAGGTTTGTGCAGAAGGCTCCTACCGAATGGTGATGCGTGGTGGAACAGAATCCCTCTTCGAAGGCGCATCCATCGTTGAGGAGAAAGACTTCGATTTCGATCTCGCGGTTAGCCTGAGTGATCTGTTCGATCTCATTCAAAGTGACGCTGCGCGGCAACACAACGCGAGTCACCCCGAACTCACTCAAGAACCGCACCGCTTCTGTGTTCAGGCTGGCGGCCACGGAACTCACATGCAATTGCGCGTTGAGCCGACGTTCCGACAACAGCGCCAGTAGGTTCAGGTCGGAAACGATGAGCGCATCCGCCCCGCCCTCTTCGCTCATGCGGTCCGCGAGATCGAGCACCATGTTCAACTGCTCACCGCCATAGGCCGGAGCGTTCAAAGTAACGAAGACAGGCATCCGCGCGGCGTCTTTGAGGCGGCGCAGTTCCGCGAAGGATTCCATGCCCGAACCCGCTGCCGCGCGGCGGTTAAGCCACAACGCTCCCGGGTACTTGGCAAGCCATTCCTTTGGCACAACGCCGCAGTAGAGCTCTTCCGCACCGCTTGCGGTGAGCATTTCGAGTTCATCGAACTCCCGAATTGGCGCAAGAATCTTCATCGTTCGTAACAACTCCTTCACTTCGTTCAAACACATTGCAAATCCAGGGAGCGGCACCCCATGCCAAATCGCGATGTCCGCACCACAGCTACCGATCGATCAATCCGAATGTCGCTCTTCTCAACCGCGATGTCGCGCCTCAGGCCAGCGACTCTTGTGCCATGAGTCCATCACCCTCTCCGCCGATCGACCATTCGAGCGATCACGCTCCCAAACCGCGATGTCCCGCCTGAGGCTAGCGACTCTTGTGCCATGACTCCATCGCCCTCTCCGCCGATCGGTCATTCGAACGATCCGCCGGCTCGCCACTCCCTTGCCGAATCAGCCTGCACGCGACACCGCGATCACAATAAGGCCATGGCCCGTGGGGCGGCTCGACGCTCGCCCTGGCAAGGCAGGCACAACCTACGCCAACATCGGGATCCGCGGTTGCCACACCAATCTTTGCACCTTGCCGTCAGCAGCAGCGTTTGCAAGTGCGGCGGCCATCGCCTGCGTATGCACGTAAAAGTACGTCTGTCCCTTCAACCAGAACCGCTGCTCGCGGTTCTCGAACGGCGAGTTCGTGTACTGATACTCCACCAGATGCGTCTGGCATTCGTGGCGGCACGGCGCTCCCGGTTCGAACTTCTCTGTCTTGCGATATCCCAATGCGGCGGCCATGCAAACGCGCGCTGTCGAGATTACACCAAAAGGAGCGTAGACGCTCAGCGAGCTTAAATCGGTCGCGTAGTTGTTGCCCTGCGGCAACAAATCCATTTCCGCGTGCTTCACACCGAACCGCGCCAGCAACCCGGCATAGGGCTTCGAATCAAGCGGCGAACCGCGCAGCGCATCCAACTGTGGCGACTCGCCCAACCGCACATACTCAGTGGTGATCCGCGGATCACGCAGCGCCTTGAACAACAACCGCCCTTGCACGGGAACCAGAGCAGGATACTCGCGCCGAAGCACGTGGAGGACTCCCCAATCGTTGAACACAACTTCCGACGCGGCAGGCATGGCATCGAACAATGGCCTCAATCGCGCCAAGCCGCGATCACTGACATAGGGCGTCAACAACGTGAGCGGCACTTCCGTTACAGGCGGTAACAGATCGGAGATGAGATTCTCGCAAAGCTCGGTACCCCAGTAAACACGAGTGAATTCGCGGATGCCCAACGCATCGCCCAGCGCGGCCACTTGGGAGCGGAGCTTGTCGCTGAGTTCCCAGGTCCGCCATTCGTCGAGGCGATCCAGGTCCGCTGCGGATTGGACATGAATCGCGAACTCCATCGTTACGGGGTGACGATCACCAGCGACGTGGTCATGTCCGCTGCGACGTCGATGTCCTTTTCGAGCTTCAGGGTTTGGGCGTCGTAGTACTCGATCGTGTTGCCCGCGCCATAAACCAGCAGTTTCTTGCCGTCGGACGAGATGCCGAAGGTGAAGCGGGTTCGTCCGCCGAATTCGGCCTTTTTGATGAGTCGCTTCTTTTCCATATCGAACATCAGGATCTGCGTGACGCGGTCGCCGTGCTGGCCGTCCACGGACACTGCATAGCCGGTCTTGCCATCGGGCGTGACCTGCAGGCCCGAGAGCTGGTTCGGCACCGGGCCGATGGGCGTGAAGTCGAAGGTGCGCTTGTTGAGATCGAAGCGCGCGATGCCGAAGCTTCCACGATGGACTATGTTATCGGTGCTCTGGAACGTCGAAGTCATCACCGCCGGGTCACCCCAGGGATCCAAGTCGCCGCCGACAAATAGCGTATCGGTATTCGGAAACGGAGGCTTGGAAAGATCGATGCGTTCGACCTCCTTGAATTCCGCAGTGGTATCGTAGACGATCACGTTTTGCCCGAACATGTACAAGAATTTGCCATCGGGCGAGACGCGCAATTGACGGCCGACGTTTTCCGCATCGGCGACAGGCACGTCCACCTGTTTGACGATCTTCTGCTGGGCAAGGTCGATGACCGAGAACTTGCGTTTGCCGATCTCGAAGCGGTCAACGGTCTTCGTGATGTCGCGCGTGATGGCATAGAAAAGCTTGCCTTCGCGATCCGAAGCCGGACCCGCGTCAATGCGGATCTTCTTGTTGCCCTGCGTCAGAGCAAACGTCGCGGTGACCTTGCGCGTGGCAAGATCGATGGTCTCGAACGCGGAGTCTTTGTGGGTCATCGCCACGAGGCGCTTTTTATCTCCGCTCAAGAAGAGGGAACGGGCGGCTCCCGTAGAAAGCTTGATATCGCCTTCGACGGCGCCGGTTTTTTCGTCCAGGACGATGACCCGGCCCGGCCAACCACCGACGTACATTTTCTGCGCCATCAGCATGCCGCTGGCGACGAGCAAACAGCTTAGAATTCTCATGTATGCACCAGATGGTCTCCCGCACAGGCGGGCCCTTGAAAGAATTGGCTTGCCATTCGAAACTCGCCCACTCGCTCACGCTTGGGGCTCCACAAGGATCCATTGCTCAAGCGGTCGGAGCCGAGTGCTTTCCAAGAGAGATTCGCTGTCCAGCTTGGTGAACCGTCGCTTGCGCGCCGGGCTCCGAAAGAGATCCTGAGGGCTCGACTACAAACCGCAGTGCGGCCGCGGAATTGTTGCTCGACTCGAGAATGTCGCTGCTCGCTTTGCCGTATCTTGCGTGTTCGCTGACTAGATGGAATGCGGCTACGGAGTCTCTCAAAGCGCCGCTGCATACTTTGCCGAATCCTGAGGGCTCGACTACGAACCGCAGTGTGGCTGCGGAGTTTTTGCTCGACTCTAACTTGCCGTTGCTTGCGTTGCCGAATCTTGAGAACTCGCTGACTAAACGGAGCGCGGCTGCAGAGCCCCTGCTCGATTTGCCGGCGTATTTGTAGGAAGCCGGGCATTACGGGAACACCAGGTCGATGTTTCTCCAATCCTTGGTGGCGCTGGCGCACTTGGCAGTCCAGTCGGGATAGTTGTTGAGGTGGTCCGGGACTTGTGCCGGCCAGAAGCAGGTGATGTAGCAGTCGTAGAGATCGCGTTCCGCGGGTTGGCACAGGCCAGCGGTTCCGCCGGCGGAATCGACTTCCCAACCGGGGGAAAAGACGATCGAGCATCCGACTGGATAATGCGGACGCTTCTGCGGACCGGAGCCACCGCCGCGCTGCTGCAACGCGAAGACATCGCCTTCCATCGCTGCCGCGTATTCTTCAATGCGCTCAGCCTTGCGGTTCAATGCGCGTACGTGCTTCATACTGTCTTCCTCCGATCGAAGGTGGCCAGGAATTGAGGGTTGCGTGTGGCGATCTCGCCGTAGATCCGCAGGCAGAGGTCGGTCCAACTGCGGATCCAGTCGCAATAGTGAAGATTGGGATGTCCGGTGTCGCCGTAGCGAACGAAAGCTTCGTGGTGGCAGCCGCCCGCGCAGAGCGGACGCGCCCAACATTCGTGGCAATCGTACTTGGCACCGATGTGACCGCGGCTCAAGAACTCGGCCTGTTTGGCGCGATCCATGCCAGTCGAGATGTGTCCCAACGAGTGCGTATCGGAATCGACGAAGCGATGGCAGGGAGCGATGTCGCCGGATGGGCCGACGCCGACGAGTCCTAAACCTGCGCCGCAGGGATGCGATTTATTGATGCCCTGATGCAGTTCGTTGAGCGTGTCGCTCACGTTTGAGAAGCCGTGGTGGCGGCCTTCGAGCGCATGATCGCGATACTCGAAGGCCAGGGTCCGGAACTGATCGAGCACGCTATTCATGCCGGCTGTTTCGATGGCGTATAGGCGGTTGGGCGAGGTGGTGACCGGCGCGAAGCCAACCTCGTGAAAGCCCAAGTCCTGCTTCAGGTGGCGGAAGATTTTCAGGACATCCGTCACTTGGGATGTGAGCGTCACACGAGCCGCAATCGGGCGTGTTTTGTGCGCTTCGAGCAGTGCGCGGACCTTGGGCGCGATGATGTCGTAACTGCCTTTGCCGTTGGCGAAGACGCGCAGGGCGTCGTTCATTTCCTTCGGTCCATCCATGCTGACCGTGACGCCGACATGGTTTTCCGCAAGGAATTCGATGATGGACGGCGTCAACAGCGTGCCGTTGGTGGTGAGCGAAAAGTCGATATAGCGGCCTTCTTCGCGGGCCTTCTCGTTGGCGTATTGAACGACCTGCTTGAGCAGCGGGAAGTTCATGAGCGTTTCGCCGCCGAAGAAAGTGATGTGGATGGCGCGGCGTCCGGCGGATTCGAGGAACAGATGATCCACCGATTGTTGGGCGACTTGCCAGCTCATGAACTTTGGCTTGCCTTCGGGCGTGGCGACTTTGTCTTCGCCAAACTCGTAGCAGTAGCCGCAGCTTAAATTGCATTGATTGGTGAGGTTCAGCACCATCGTTTGCAAGGGAAACTTGTCGGGAGCGAGATCCTGCGGTGGATCTTCGTTCTTCTCGCCATCGGCGAGAATGGCGCGGAACTGCGAGAGTTCGTCGACTGCTTCGTGGATGTCGGGCGCGGCGAATGGGAGCGTCGCGACGAGTTCTTCGCGCGATGTGGGCGAGGTTTTGATGCGTTCCAGCACCGCGGTGGCGATTGGGTTCAGATCGACGATGCCGCCGCTAGGAACCAGATAGAGAAAGCCCTGACCTGCGGCTTCGAAGCCATGAATGTCTCCAACTTTGTATGGCATAGCTTATTCAGCGACCTCTGGCTGATCCCAACGCATGTAAAGCGGCACGGTGACGATCATGTAGTTGCGCGCCGTGAGGGGTTTTGCACCGCCGGTGTAAGTCGCGACGACCCATACATCGCCGAAATTGTTGGTGCTCCACTTGCGTTTCGGGTTCGGCCCCTCGGTCGCAGGCGTGAACAATCCGGTAGTGGAGTTGAGCAAGCCGACATGATCTTTGTCATCGTCATCGAAGCGGGCGAGGAACTCTTCCATCGACCACTTCGCAGGTACGGGACCAAGATTGAGATCATCTGGCGTATTGGGTTTGCCGTCGAGCCCATGATGGAATCCGATGGCCTCAAACTGCGCGTAACCCTTGGGATGGGTGGTGCCGCCGAGGCGGGCGACGGTGGTATCGGTCGAAACCTTGATGTAGTCCACCTTGTCGTAGATTGAGGTGGCGTTGGTCGCTACAGCTCGTAACACTTCGACGTCACGGGGTCCGAAGATGGCGTCTTTGGCGACGGCAACCTCGACAGTGATGAGCCGCGGAGTGGCGCTGACGATGCGCTGCACGGCAACGCCATTGCCGAAACTGATCTCCGAAGTCTTGACGTTGGTGGGCAGTTTGTCGCCGTAGATTTTGACTTGTGTGGTGGCCCCGGTTTTGAGAGCCTGCTGGTCGATTCCGAGGACGAGTGTGGATTCGCCCGCGCGAACAAGCTTGGCGTTGATGCCCATTTCGTCGTAGCCGCCCCAGAACCAGCGGCCTTCGATGGTGGACTGATCGCGGGAAACGGACATGACTTCGCGCATGTCTTTGGGATCGTCGAGAGTTCCAGCGCCGCCCGTAGAGCGTCCGCGCCAGGCGTGGCCGGTGTAAAGATTGGCACGGCCGGTGCGCTTCGATTGCCTGCCTGTGGCATCTGTGAACGTGATGCTGGTGGCGAACTCGTTTTCTGTGGCTCCGGGTTCGATAGCGACATTGCCAAGCACGCGACCTTTGCCGGGTTGAGATCCCCAGAGGATCCACTGGCCCTGGAGTTTTGCGGGGCGCATGGTGGCCTTCCAACTGGCCCATTCGGGGGTGTTGAGGGCGGCGGTTTTGGTGAAGTGCTCGATGGCGAGTTCCACGGGATGTTTTTGCGGAGGCGCGCCGGGAAGTGGGCGACCCATGTTGCGGAAGGCGGTGAATTCGGTAACCGGGAAGTAGCCGACGTGCATGTCCGCCAGAAGTTTCCACTCATCGCCGGAGCGACGCCATGAGTTGGGCTGCGCTATGGGATGGCAGGAGGCGCAAGCGCGCTTGATCTCTTCGCTGGGCATGTTGGCTTCTTCATCGCGCGAGCGCTTTTCAAGGAACCAATTGACGGAGGCGGCCTCTTCGGGGGCGAGCCCGTGGTTGGCGCTGAGGTACTGGACGATGTGGCGCGCTTCCTCGGGTTTCAAGGACAAACCGTTGAGACGGACCATGCGCTTGATGGCTTGCTGCCAGCCTTCGGGCGTGGTTCGGACCCACGAGATGCGGGTGAGGTTGCCATCCTTGTCGGCTTTGTGACAAGGAGAACAACGCTGCTTGGTTAGGTCATCGCGAACGGGGATGCCAGGTTCTTTAGGGGTTTCCGCTGGCCTTGGGCTATTGTTGCTGCCGATCGGGGGCTGAGCCACGAGGCTCACAGCCGCAAAGAAAGCGGTGGGTAAAAGACGACGGATAGCCGCACCCATATTGTGGGAGTGTAGCATTATTGGGTCCTCCTCGGGTTTTTCCTTTGAGTTTCAAATGGCGCTTGGCAGGGATTGGTGAGAAGCGGGCAGGGGCCGACGCGGTCCTCCGACGAATCAGAAACAATCGCGGCGGCCTCCGTTGCCCGCGGGTTCCTCGGAAGAGGCGCACCTTGCCCCGGCTTTGGGTTTGAGTTGTTCGGCATATTCGGTGCCGAGGGGAATGCGGTCGAGCCTGGCGGATGGCGTAGCGAGGGTCTTCGAGTTCCTGTTCGAGAGCCAGTTGACCGGGTTGCGGTACCCCGATGTACGGACGCGTGTATTCGAGCAGAGCGAGGTTGAGAAGTCCTTGCGCTTGCCGAGGTCGAGCCCGAGGTAGATGTGTTGATGTTGAATGGCGTGAGTCTCCTTGTTGGTTAGGCGTCGAAGGGTTTGATGTCGTCCCGGAAGGCGTTTCTGGTGGCCTCGGGATGGAAGAGGTTGTGTTTTGTGTCCACGAAGGTGCATTCGTATTCCTGGGCGAAGCGGCGTTCGCCGAGGCGGATCTTTTGAATTTGTAGAAACTTCTTTTCAATTCTTTCGCAATCGTGGGCGGTGACGCGGATTTTGACCCAGTTGTCCGTGGATAGTGTTCCATCAATGGTGCCGTTGGTGGCATCGGCCCATTCGGCGTGAAAGAAGCCTCGTTGCCCTTTGGGTGTGCTGAGGAGCCACATGGCCCCGTTGCTGACGGCGAGCATGGGAAGTAGTGCGAAATAGACTTCCTCTTTGACGCGGGAGGCTTCATCGATGATGAGCAACGTGACGGCGGAGAAGCCTCCGACGTTGTCCTCATTGGCGGCGATGCCGATGATGCGGGATCCGTTTTTGAATTCGACGAAGAAGCGTCCTCCGCGGGAGGAGGCGGAGGCGACGCAGGCGAAATCGCGG
>Ga0163144_10007700_pt1 | contig 23542 bp, 21 predicted proteins | sample OliLak19BULKMAT1_FD_123175 | JGI IMG/M metagenome (GOLD analysis project Ga0163144, IMG submission 123175) | Freshwater microbial mat bacterial communities from Lake Vanda, McMurdo Dry Valleys, Antarctica - Oligotrophic Lake LV.19.BULKMAT1 | ecosystem: Environmental > Aquatic > Freshwater >...
CATCCACGGCGGCAGGCGCCAACGGGGACGCCCGAAACGGGGCAAGCACACCAAGCTTCCCGCCGCGGAACCGGCTTTGCCGGGCCGCTGGCGGACAGCCCCCTCGGGGGGCAGCGAGCGCTAGCGAGCTTGGGGGCTTCATTACAACGCGGTGGCCTCGACCATCGCGCGCACCTGCTCGATGGGCCCGCGGCCGGCGCCTGCCACCGGCAGCAGACGGTGCGCGATGGCCTGCGGCAGCACGGCCTGGATGTCGTCGGGCGCCACGTAGGCGCGTCCGGCCATCAGCGCGCGCGCCTTGGCCACCCGCAGCACGGCGATGCCGGCACGCGGCGACAGGCCGTCGACGAACCAGCGGCCCGAGCGGGTCTCGGCAATCAGGGCCTGCAAATAGTCGAGCAGGGTGTCGGCGGCGCGCACCTTCAACACTTCCTGCTGCGCGGCTTCCAGTTCGGCCGGGCGCATGACGGGCTGCAGCCGGGCGAGCGCATGGCGGCGGTCTTCGCCGGCCAGCAAGGCGCGCTCGGAGGCGCGGTCGGGGTAGCCCAGGGTGATGCGCAGCAGGAAGCGGTCGAGCTGGCTTTCGGGCAGCGGGTAGGTGCCGAGCTGGTCCGAAGGGTTCTGCGTGGCAATGACGAAGAAGGGCCGCGGCAGCGGTCGGGTCTCGTTCTCCACCGAGACCTGCTGCTCTTCCATCGCTTCGAGCAGTGCGCTCTGCGTCTTCGGGCCGGCCCGGTTGATCTCGTCGGCCAGCAGCACCTGCGAGAAGACCGGGCCCTGATGAAAGACAAAGGCTTCCTTGCTGCGCTCGTAGACACTGACGCCTATCAGGTCGGTCGGCATCAGGTCGGCGGTGAACTGCACACGCGAGAATTTCAGCCCCAGCGAGACCGCCAGTGCATGCGCCAGTGTCGTCTTGCCGACCCCGGGCACGTCTTCGATCAGCAGGTGGCCGGCGGCCAGCAGGCACGCCACGCTGTCTTCGATCTGCGTTCGTTTGCCGACGATGATCGTGCTAATCTGATCGACCAGCCCGGACAGCTGGCGCGCAAGGCTGGTATCCATGCGTGGCACCTTACCCGAAAAGAGCCCACCTCCTGATGAGCACAGCCTTCTACACCCACGCCGAGTGCCGTTTGCACGATATGGGCACGGGCCACCCGGAATGCCCGCAGCGCCTCGATGCGATCTCGGACCACCTGCTGTCGACCGGCCTGGACATCGCGCTCGAATTCCATGACGCGCCGCTCGCCACCACCGAGCAGATCACGCGCGCCCACACCACCGGCTACGTGAACCAGCTGGCCGACGTGCTGGCACAGGTGCAGGCGGAAGGCCGTTCACGCAACCTCGACCCCGACACCGTGGCGTGTCCGGGCACCCACCGCGCCGCGCTGCGCGCCGCCGGCGCGGCCGTCGCCGCCACGGATGCCGTGCTCGCCGGCCGTGTGGAAAACGCCTTCTGCTCGGTGCGCCCGCCCGGCCACCACGCCACGCGCAACGAGACCATGGGCTTCTGCTTCTTCAACAACGTCGCCATCGCGGCGCGCCACGCCCTCGACGTGCACGGCCTGCAGCGCGTGGCCATCATCGATTTCGACGTCCACCACGGCAACGGCACCGAGGACATCATCGCCGGCGACGACCGCGTGCTGATGTGCAGCTTCTTCCAGCATCCACTCTACCCTTACAGCGGCGCGGTGCCCAAGGGCACCAACATGGTCAACGTGCCGGTCGCGCCGTACACGCGCGGTCCCGAACTGCGCGAGACGATCGACGCCATGTGGATGCCGGCGCTGGAAGAATTTCGCCCGCAGATGGTGTTCATCTCGGCTGGTTTCGACGCCCACCGCGAAGACGACCTCGGCCAGCTCGGCCTGGTCGAAGCCGACTACGAATGGATCACGCGGCGCCTGAAGGGGCTGGCCGAACGCCACGCCGGCGGCCGCATCGTCTCTTGCCTCGAAGGAGGCTACAACCTGAGCGCCCTGGCGCGCAGCGTGGCCGCGCACCTGCGCGTGCTGGCCGACGTCGGCTGAGCTCGCCATGCCCCGCGCCCTGACGGCCGACGAGCTCGGCCGCTTTTTCGCGTCCTTGCTGCAACCCACCGCGCTGGTGGAACTGGCGGTGTTCGCGGCCTGCCTGCTGGCCGCCTGGGCGGCCGTGCGCCTGCTGCGTGGCAACGAGCCGAAATCCGGCTCGATCTGGTTCGGCAGCGGTGTCGTCAACGGCGTGCTGTTCCCGGTGCTGGCCCTGCTGTTCGCGGTGATGGCGAGCTGGGTGCTGAGTGATCTGTTGCCCATCGTCGTCTTCCGCCTGGTCGTGCCCATCCTGCTGTCATTGCTGGTGATACGGCTGACGGTGCGCGTGCTGCACAGCGCATTCCCGAACTCTCACTTCATGCGCGTGGTCGAGCGCAGCGTCAGCTGGGTCGCCTGGATCGCCGTCGTGCTGTGGATCATCGGCGTGCTGCCGTTGATGCTGGACGAACTCGACGCCATTCAGTGGCGCATCGGCGCCGGCCGCATTTCCCTGCGCAACCTGCTCGAGGGCATGATCACCGCGGTGGTGGTGCTGGTGCTGGCACTGTGGATCTCGGCCGCGCTCGAACAGAAATTGCTGAAGGGCGCCACCGACAACCTGTCGGCGCGCAAGATGGCGGCCAACATCCTGCGCTCGGCGCTGGTGTTCATCGGCCTGATGTTCGCGCTGTCGGCCGCCGGCATCGACCTCACGGCGCTGGGCGTGCTCGGTGGTGCACTCGGCGTGGGCATCGGCTTCGGCCTGCAGAAACTGGCGGCCAACTACATCAGCGGCTTCGTGATCCTGGCAGAGCGCAGTGTGCGCATCGGCGACACCGTGAAGGTCGACAATTTCGAAGGCCGCGTCGTCGACATCAACACCCGCTACACGGTGCTGCGCGCCGTCAGCGGCCGCGAGGCCATCGTGCCCAACGAGATGCTGATGACGCAGCGGGTGGAGAACTCATCGCGCGCCGATCCGAAGATCAACCTGTCGACCAGCGTGCAGGTGGCCTACGGCACCGACCTCGATGTGCTGATCCCGCGCCTGACCGCGCTCGTCGCGGCCGTGCCGCGCGTCATGCGCGAGCCCGGCGCCAGCGTGCTGCTCTCGGCCTTTGCCGCGGATGGCCTGGAGCTGACCGTGAGCTTCTGGATCGCCGACCCCGACAACGGCCAGGCCAACGTGAAGTCGGCCGTCAATCTGGTGGTGTTGCGGCTGCTCGATGAGTCGGGCATCGAGATCGCCTATCCGAAGCGGGTGGCGCGGCCGGACTGAAACACCAGCCGCGCGGAACTCCCGGCTTCAGAGCCGCTTCACCACCACGCTGCCGACCGAATAACCAGCGCCGAAAGAGCAGATCACACCCACGTCACCGACCGCCATGTCGGCGTGGTGACCGTGGAAGGCGATGATGGAGCCGGCCGAGGCCGTGTTGGCGTACTCGCTCAGGATGATGGGCGCGATGTCGTCGTCGACCTCGCGGCCCACCAGGCGCTTCAGCACCAGCTGGTTCATGCCCAGATTGGCCTGGTGCAGCCAATAACGGCGCACCTGCGTGGGCTCCATGCCCAGCGTCGCGAGATGCTGCGACATGTGCTCGGCGGCCATCGGCACCACTTCCTTGAAGACCTTGCGCCCTTCCTGGCGGAAGGTCTTGTCGCGCGCGTCGGGGTCGGTGTCTTCGCAGCGATTCATGAAGCCGGCGTTGTTGCGGATGTTGTTGGAGAACTGCGTCACGAGCCGGGTGCCCAGCACCCGCCAGCGGTCGGCCACGGTCGCCGTGTCTTCTGCCTCGACGATGACGGCCGTGCAGACGTCACCGAAGATGAAGTGGCAATCGCGGTCACGCCACTCGAGGTGCGCCGAGGTGATCTCCGGGTTGACCACCAGCACGCATTTCGCGGTGCCGCAGCGCACCGCGTTGACCGCCTGCTCGATGGCGAACGTGGCCGACGAGCAGGCCACGTTCATGTCGAAACCGCAGCCGCCGGCCCCCAGGGCGTGCTGGATCTCGACGGCCATCGCCGGGTAGGCACGCTGCATGTTGGCCGCCGCGCAGAGCACCATGTCGACGTCGCCCGGCTGCTTGCCGGCCGCAGCGATGGCCTGGCGGCCGGCGTCGACCGCGATCTCGGCCATCAGGCTCAGCGCTTCATCGGGGCGCGGTTCGAAGCGCGGCTTCATGCGCGTCGGGTCGAGCACGCCGGTCTTCTCGACGACGTAACGCTGGCGTATGCCCGACGCCTTCTCGATGAACTCCACGCTCGACGGCACGACGGCCGGCAGTTCGCCAGCGGCGATCTGCACGGCGTGCTTCTCGTTCTGCAGTGCGGCGTACTGGTTGAAGGACGCCACCAGTTCGGCGTTGGAAATGACAAACGGCGGACGGTACATGCCGGTGCCGCTGATGACGACGTTTTTCATGCTGGAGAATTTTAGGCCTGCGCTCGGCCGGACAACCGCGGGGCGCGCCTCGAGGTTCGCCCCGCCGGTTTGCCTTACCTGCCCTTGGTGGACTTGCCGGCCGCTGGCTTGGCTGCCGTCTGCATGGCGTCGGCCATGCCCATCAGCACGCCGCTGACCATCGCGGTGTAGCTCTCGGCCATCGCCTGCGCGGCGCGCAGACCGGCGGCGCGCGTTTGCCGCACGGCTGTCTGCATCTGCTCGGCCATCTGCTCGGCGGTCTGCGTGGCTTGCGCGCCCGACAGCGTGCCGCCGGCCTGCATCTTCTCGAGCACCTGGCCCCAGGCGCCGGCCAGCGGGCCGCTGGCGGCGTTCTTCTTCAGGGCGGAGAACATCGTGTCCTCGAACTTTTCCAGATCGTCGAGTGCCTTCTGCAGCGGCTTGCCGTTCAGGTCGGCACCTTGCGCCACCAGTTGCTGCAGCGCCACGCGGTTGGCGTCGACCGCCTTCACCAGCGCGTCGTCCATGCCCGCCACGGCGCTGTCGAGCAGGGCTTCGGCATCGATGCCGGGCACGACGTTTTTCGCCGCGCCCGCCCCGGCCGCTTCCGACACGCCTTTCAGCGTGGCCTTGATGTTCTTCAGCGACAACTCGCGGCCCTGCAGCGCGGCCAGCGTGGCACCGCTGACGGCCTTGCGCAACTCCGCACCCTGCTTGGCGGTGGCGGTCTCGAACATCGCGATCAGCGCGTCGGGGTCGATCATCGGGTTGGCCATTCTTGTCTCCTCGGTTGTGGAGCTCTCATCCTCGCATCGCCGGCTTACAGCAGCAAGGGCCTTCCGGATTGCCCCGTCACAGACTGGCGGTGATGCCGCCGTCGACGTAGAGGATGTGGCCGTTGACGAAACTGGCGGCGTCGGACGCCAGGAAGATGGCCGCGCCGCCGAGTTCTTCCACGTCGCCCCAGCGGCCGGCCGGCGTGCGGTTCGACAGCCAGGCGGTGAAGGCCTCGTCGTCCACCAGCGCCTGCGTCAGCTCGGTCTTGAAGTAACCCGGCCCGAGGCCGTTGACCTGGATGCCGTGGCGGCCGAGGTCGATCGCCATGCCCTTGGTGAGCATCTTCACGGCGCCCTTGGTGGCGGCGTAGGGTGCGATGTTCGGCCGGCCGAGCTCGCTTTGCACCGAGCACACGTTGATGATCTTGCCGCGCTTGCGCTCCAGCATGCGCTGGGCCACCGCCCGGCCGACGAAGAACACGCTGTCGATGTTGGTGCTGGTGATCTTGCGCCAGGCGTCGATCGGGAACTCGGCGAACGGGCTGCGGTGCTGCATGCCGGCGTTGTTGACGAGGATGTCGATGGCGCCGATCCCGGATTCGATGCTGGCGATGCCGGCCTCCACCGCGTCGGGGTCGGTGACATCGAACGGCACGGCGTGCGCCGTCAGCCCGCGCGCCTGCAGCGCCAGCCGGGCGGCGTCGAGCCGGGCCGGGTCGCGCGCATTCAGCACCAGGGTGGCACCGGCGGAGCCGAGCGCCGTGGCAAGCGCATAGCCGATGCCCTTGCTCGAGCCGGTCACCAAGGCGATGCGGCCGCTGAGGTCGAAGAGTTTCACGGTCGGGTCTCCAGGTGCTGCAGAAAGGTTACCGGTATCTTTTTTGAGCGTCAAGCTGCGCCGATTCGGCGTTTTTTTGCTAGCGCGGTTCGCGCAACGGCACTCCTGCGCCCGTTGCGTCCAAGGCCTGCGACGGCTAAAGTTACCGGTATCTTATCCGGCGCGCTGCTTCGCGCGCCCGCCGATCTAACACAGGAGAACCCCATGCGTCTGCGTTGTATGTGCCTCGTCATCCATGCCCCCGACGACCTGCGGATGGACGAGCAGGACGCCGGCGAGATGGGTCCGGGCCAGGTGCTGGTTCGCGTCGGCATGGGCGGCATCTGCGGCTCGGACCTGCACTACTTCCACCACGGCGGCTTCGGCACCGTGCGCATCAAGGAGCCGATGGTGCTGGGCCACGAGGTCGCCGGCACGGTGGCCGCGGTGGCGCCCGACGTCACGAGCCTGAAGATAGGCGACCGCGTCGCCATCAACCCCAGCCGGCCCTGCTTTGCCTGCAAGTACTGCCTGGAAGGCCTGCCCAACCAGTGCCTGGAAATGCGCTTCTACGGCAGTGCGATGCGCACTCCGCACGTGCAGGGAGCGTTCCGAAACCTGCTGCTGTGCAACGCCAGCCAGTGCGTGGCGGTGGCCGACGGCGTGCCGATGGCGATGGCCGCGCTGGCCGAACCCTTTTCGGTCGGCCTGCATGCCGTGTCGCGCGCCGGCTCGCTGCTCGGCAAACGCGTGCTGGTGTCTGGCTGCGGCCCGATCGGCGCCCTCGCGGTGGCCGCGGCACGGGTGCACGGCGCGGCCGAGATCGTCGTCACCGACGTCGTCGACGAGCCGCTGGTGGTGGCGCGTGCGCTCGGCGCCCATCTCACGATCAACGCCGCCACCGACACCGGCTGGGTGCAGCGCTATTCGGCCGACAAGGGCACGTTTGACGTCATGCTGGAATGTTCGGGCAACCAGCGCGCCCTGCGCGACGGCCTGGAAGTGATGCGTCCGCGCGGCGTCGTGGTGCAGCTCGGCCTGGGCGGCGACGTCAGCATTCCGCAGAACATGGTGGTGGCCAAGGAGTTGAGCATCTGCGGCTCGTTCCGCTTCCACGCCGAATTCGCGCTCGCGGTGCAGCTGATCAACGAAGGGCGCGTCGACCTGTCGCCGGTGATCACGCGCTCGTTTCCGATGGCCGAGGCACGCGCCGCCTTCGAGCTGGCCGGCGACCGCAAGCGCGCGATGAAGGTGCTGATCGACTTCGCCGACGTGGTCTGAATCGGCCGGAACCTCGCCAGGCACCGCAGGCAGCCACGTTTGCGGGAGCGACAGGGCGGCGAGCGTCGGCATACGATCAACCACTTTGGAACACGCACTTCTGCGAAACGCAGCCACGGAGCCCGCCACATGAGCCCAGCCCGCCACAAACCCCGGCGCTTCGCCGTCGGCCTTGCGGTCATGGGCGGCGCCGCCGCCTACTCGCTGATGGCCGCGGCCGCGGCCGCCACGCTGCCGCCCGCCGCGCCCAGCGAGCCTGTCACCGACATGCTGCACGGCGTCCGCGTCGCGGACCCCTACCGCAACCTCGAAAACACGAAGAACCCGATCACGCTGGCCTGGCTGAAGGCACAGGGCCAGTACGCCACCGAGACGCTGGCGCGCATCGAGGGGCGCGACGCGATGGCCGCGCGCATCGAGGCGCTGGCCGCCGCCTCGGGCGACACCGTGCGCTCTGTCACGCGCATGCCGGGCGAGCGCATCTTCTACCTGAAGCGCAAGGTCGGCGAGAACCAGCTCAAGCTGATGATGCGCGACGGCCTGGCGGGGCCCGAGCGTGTGCTGGTCGACCCCGAGAAGATGGCCAGGAACAGCGGCGTGCCGCATGCCATCAACTACTTCGTGCCTTCATGGGACGGCAAGACGCTGGCTTACGGTGTTTCGGCGGGCGGTTCGGAAGACGCCTCTCTGTACCTGATGGACGTCGCCACCGGCAAGGCGCTGCGATCGCCGATTCCCCGTGTGCAGCAAGGTCTCGTGCACTGGTCGCCCGACAGCCGCCACCTCAGCTTCAACCAGTTTCGCGCCCTGCCCAAGAACGCACCCGAGACCGAAACCTATCTCGACACCAGCGTCTTCCTGATCGACAAGACCCGGCCGAAAGCGGCGCCCAGAGCGCTGTTCGGCCCGCTGGTCAACAGGGAACTGAAGCTGGAACGGCTGGACGTCGCAGGTGTGTTCTTCGCCCCCGGCAGCCGCTACATGGTGGCCCGCACGACCGACACCACGGTGCCCGAGGGGCGGATCTACGTTGCGCCACTCGCGGCGCTGGGAGCCACGGCCATCCCGTGGCGACAGATTTCAGCATTCAGCGACAAGATCACCGACGCCCAACTGCGTGGCGACACCCTTTTCCTGCGCACCTACAACGGCGCGCCGCGCGGCCGGGTGCTGGCATTGGCGCTCGAGGATCCAATGCTGTCGAAAGCACGCGAGGTCGTGCCAGAACCCGAAACCGGCGTGCTGCAGGACTTCGCACTCGGCCAGCAGGCGATCTACACCGAAGTGCGGCAAGGCTTCAACACGCGGGTGCGCCGCCACGGCGAAGGTTTGCCGGCCCAGGGGCAGGACGTGGCGCCGCAACTGCCCGGCTCGACCTTCGTCGTGATGGACCCGGCGCATGCACACCCCCTGCCCTGGGTCGGCACCAGCACCTGGACAGGGCCCTCGCGCATTCTGGCCGCCGCGGCAGACGGCAGCACCTTCGACACCGAACTGCGCAAGAACCTGCCTCCGCCGAGCATGCCGGAACTGGAAGTCACCGAAGTGCTGGTCAGCAGCCACGACGGCGCGAAGGTGCCACTGGCCATCCTGCGCCGCAAGGGCCTGGTGATGGACGGCGGCAACCCGACGCTGCTCGACGGTTACGGCGCCTATGGATTCTCCACCGAGGCATTTTTCGACCCGCGCAGCGTGGCCTGGCTCGAGCGTGGCGGCGTGCTCGCCTTCGCCAACCCGCGGGGCAGCGGCGCCTTCGGCGATCCCTGGTACCGTGCCGGCTTCAAGGCCAGCAAGCCCAATACTTGGAAAGACGGCGTGGCCTGCGCACGCTGGCTGATCGAGCAGGGCTTTGCGTCGCCGAAGACGCTCGGCATTCAGGGCGGCAGCGCCGGAGGCATCTTCGTAGGCCGCGCCGTCACGAGCGCGCCCGAACTGTTTGCCGCGGCCATCTTCAACGTCGGCGTGATGGACGCGGTGCGTGCCGAGGAGTCTGCCAACGGCATCACCAACATCTCGGAGTTCGGCTCCTTCCGCAACCCGTCCGAGTTCCCGGCGCTGCTGGAGATGAGCACCTACCACCAGATCAGGGACGGCACGGCCTACCCGGCCGTGCTGCTGATCCATGGCCTGAATGACCCGCGCGTCGATGTCTGGCACAGTGCCAAGGCCGCCGCGCGGCTGCAGGCGGCCAGCACCAGCGGCCGGCCTGTGCTGCTGCGGCTGGACGCCCAGGCCGGCCACGGCGTCGGCAGCACCGCCAGGCAGGCCTACAGCGTACTGGCCGACAGCTACAGCTTCCTGCTCTGGCAGTTCGGCAAGACGGGGTTGAAGCCTTGAGCCTCACCTTTCCGGCCAGCCAACACGGACATTCCCGCCGAGAGGTCAGAATCACAGGTTTTGACCGCCGAGGTGCGTGACGTGGACTTGAAAGTGCCGATCGTGATTGCCGATGAACTGACTGAAGAAGTCATCATGTCGACAGGCTCCCTGAACCTGGCCAGCGGAGAAATCCAGCGGGTCGAATACGAAGGCCATGACCCCGACACGCAGGGGTTTCCATTCGAGAGCGAGGACTACGAATTCACTTGCGGCACGCTGTCGAACAACGGCAAGGACGTCGAGTTCCGCATCGACGTCAACAAGGTCACGGGCCAGTATTCGGTGACGGCCAGCGAACTGCTGGAGATCAAGGTGCGCGCCGCCGCGCTGTTTGCCGGCCTGAGCGCCAAGGATCTGGCGATCAAGCCGGTCGGCGCGGCCAGGGCGGCTGCCGAACCTGTGACAGACGCCAAGCCGAGAACCAAGCCCAAGGGCGGCCGACCGCCGGGCCGCTTTCACTGAGAAGCTTGCTGATCGCAGCACAGACCTGCCAACCCACGGCACTCCCGAAAGCTAGCGGGCTGGCGGTCAGGTCAGCGCTTGAGCACGGTCTGCTGAAGAATCTGAACGATGTGCGATGCCGTCGGGCTCGCCATATCGGCGCCGACCTCGAATGGCGTCGAGGCATGGGCATGATCGTGGAACACGCGCCCACCCACCACCACCACGAGCCCGGGATTGACCGACGCGCTGCGCGCTGCCGCGATGCTGGCCGCCATGCGGCTTTGCCAGTGCTCACGCCGGAACGAGGCGCTCAGGGTCAGGTCGATGGCATCGAACCAGGTGCCCGCCACCAGCGCCCTCAAGGCATCGTCATCGACCGGGAATTCGCAGTGGGCGTCCCAGCCGGCCCGCCACAGCAGTTCAGCGTCCAGCGCAGCACCCAGCATATGCTGTTCGCCGGGCTGCGGCGCGACCAGCACGACCCGCGCCACCTGAGGCTGCCAGCGTGAATAGGCAGTGTCCGCGCTGAGGCGACGAAAGGCCTGCTGCAGGCGGCCGAGGCCCAGACCGACCTCGAACTCGGAACAGTCGTCGGCCGCCCACAAGTCACCCAGGCCGCGCGCCGCCGGCTCCGCGACGGTGCCACAGTACAACAACAGGGAACCAGCCGCGGACTGCAGCATGTCAAGCAGGGCGAAGGCCTCGGCGGGGTCGGCGGCCACCAGCAGGCGCGCCAGTTCGACCATCCGCGCGTCGGGCGTTGCCGCCGCAGGGTCGGGCAATATCTGCGGCAGGATGCCGGTCAGCCTGGGGATCACGACCTTGCCGACCACCTGCCGCAGCAGTTCGCGGTCCGGCGGGTCGAGGCTGGCCGCGTGCGGCAGGACCAGCGACGACAAGGCGGCGCGCACCGCCTCGGGCCGCCAGCGCAGCGAGTCCATCAGTTTCTGGGTGGCTGCCAGAGCCCTGTCGCTGGCGCTGCGCAGGTCGACGTCCCGTGTACCGAGTTTCATCGCCCAATCGGGGAAAAACCGGGCCGAGGTCGGGGCGTCGCCCAGCACTTCGATGTCGGTGTGCCGGCTGTCGGCGCGGGTGACCTGCCAGACGCGTGCGACACCTTCTGCCGGGCCTTCCAGCCACTGGATGAAACGGCCGTCGTCGTATATCAGCATCCCGGTGACCGCGGCTTCCCGGTTGCGACGCTGAGCGCTGGCCAGCAAGTTCTGCAGGCCGGCTTCGTCGAATGGCGCCACGGCCCGGCTGCGGTACACCAGGCTGGTCAGCGGCGCGGCTTCCGCGAGCTCTCTCGGCTGGGAAACGACATTCGATGGGGACGTGGACAACGGCTTTCCCGACATGGCTGGCTCCTGTACTGCAACCACACGTTTGGGGCACATACGAACATGAAGCTGAAACAAACGCGGCCAAAAATTCGCCTGTTTGTCAGCCAGATGCCGCCGACGCGCTCCGCCCGAGAACTCGAAAAAAGTGGACTATAGCTGTCCAAGACAAACTCGTCAGAAATTTGTAAGGAAAGTCTGCAGCCGGGTCTGAGAGGCTGAGAGTCTTTCAGGTGCTTTCCCGCTGCTCGATGCCGAACGGAATCAGCAGGGTCTCCGCCGGCAGTCGCTCGCCCAGGCGGGCTGCGTCGATCGCGCGCAGCAGCAGTTCACCTGCGGCGCGGCCAATCGCATCGCAATCGATGGCCACCGTCGTCAGCCGGGGATGGCAACTGCGCGACACCTCGAAGTCCCCGAAACCCGCCACAGCGATGCGCCCAGGCACCGCCCAGCCCTGGCGCTGGCATTCCATCAGCGCCCCGAAGGCCGACAGGTCCGACACGCAGATCACCGCGTCGACATCGGGCCATTGCCGCACCAGTTGCGTGATGGCTTCGGCGCCCTGGCTCATCGAGATCGGCGGCTGGCCGAAAGAGATGACACGGCCATCGGGCAGCCCGAGTTCCCTGATCGCCTCGCCGTAACCGCGCCTGCGGTCGGCGCCGCGTGTATCGCGGTTGGAAGTGCCGCCGATGAAAGCAATGTGCCGGTAGCCCTTGGCATGCAGTTGGCGCACCAGAGCGGCAGTGGCCTCGGCGTTGGAAAAACCCACCGTGTGCTCGATCGGCTCGGCCGGCAGGTCCCAGGTCTCGACCACCGGGATGGCGGCGGCACGCAGCATCGCGCGCGTGCCCGGCGTGTGGCTGCCGCCCGTCAGGATCACGCCCTCGGGCCGCCGCATCAAAAGCGCCTTCACGAGTTGTTCCTCGCTTTCGACGCGGTAGTCGGAGGTGCCCAGCAGCAGTTGCAGGCCGCTGTGCTCGAAGGCCGCGTTGATGCCCTGCACGGTCTCTGAAAAGTTCGAGTTGTTCAACGACGGAATCACCGCCGCGACAAAACCCGAGCGCTTGCTGGAAAACGTGCGCGCGGTGTGGTCGATCACGTAGCCCATCTCGGCGCAGGCCTGCAGGATGCGCTGGCGCAGCGCCTCAGAGGTAGTGCGGTCGTTGCGCGAGCCGCGGTTCAGCGCGCGCGACACCGTCATCTTGGAAACGCCGACACGCGCGGCCACGTCGGCCATCGTCACCTGACGGCGCAAAGGCGCGTGCACGGTGGGCACCGAAAGACGATCAGTCATGCCGCCGGTTTCCGTCCAACATTCCTGGCCGACACGCCAGAGCGCGAAGCGCGGCAAGGATACCGATAACGATGAGGACCCTGCATGCGAGATTCGCCGCCGTGCAACATGAGCCTGACTATAGAGCGTAGCACCCCGAATCAAGGGTTCGGGAAAAGCCTAGTTACCGGTAACTTTGTTCGTGCAAAACTCCTTGGCGCTCACGAGCAAACGGGGCTCCGCCACGTTGCTCATACCCCCGCGGGGGGCGCTCTCAGCCCGGTCATCAACCCAGCCCAGCTTCCGATGCTGTCGCCCATGAGTCTCGAAGTCTTCGATCCACGTCTTGCCGAAGTCGCGCTGGGTGCCGGCACGCTGGAGCACTTGTGCGGCGGCGCCATCTGGAGCGAAGGCCCGGTGTGGATGAAGGAAGACGGCTCGCTGCTCTGGAGCGACATTCCGAACAACCGTTTGCTGCGCTGGCACGACGACAGCGGTTTTGCCATCTGGCGCGAGGATGCCGAGTTCACCAACGGCCATGCGCGTGAGCATGACGGCGCGCTGCTGCACTGCTCGCATGGCCAGCGCGCCATCGTGCGCACACGATTCGATGCGCAGTTTCAGCCCCTGCCTGACGAGATCGTGGTCAGCCACTACCAGGGCCGGCGCCTGAACTCACCGAACGACATCGTCGTCAAGTCCGACGGCAGCCTGTGGTTCACCGATCCACCCTACGGCATCCTGTCCGACCACGAAGGCCACCAGGCGGCCAGTGAACTCGGCAAGCACTATGTCTTCCGCTTCGAGCCCGTCAGCGGCGTTTTGCGTGTGGTCAGCGACTTCGCCCTCGAACCCAACGGCCTTGCGTTTTCGCCCGACGAATCGCTGCTCTACGTGTCTGACACCTCGGCCGCCACGCGCGGTGACGGCAAAGACGGCGGCGGCCATCACCACATAGTCGCCTTCGACGTGGTGGATGGCCAGGACCTGATGAACCCACGGGTCTTCGCCGTCATCACACCCGGCTTGTCGGACGGGTTCCGTGTCGACCGTCATGGCTTCGTTTACACCAGCAGCGCGGACAGCGTGCAGGTCTACCACCCCGACGGCACGCGCATCGGCCGCATCGCGGTGCCCGAAAAAGTCGGCAACGTGACGTTCGGCGGGCCGGCCGGCGACCAGCTCTACATCTGCGCCAGCACCTCGCTGTACCGCATCCGCCTGAACACCCGCGGGGCGGTGGCCTGATGGCCGAGGCCCTGCTGCGCTTCGAGGGCATCAGCAAGTGCTTCGGCGGCACGCAGGCCGTGGCCGATGTGTCGCTGGACGTCTTCGCCGGCGAGATCGTCGCGCTGCTCGGCGAGAACGGCGCCGGCAAGAGCACGCTGATCAAGCTGCTGGCCGGCATCTACCCGGCCGACCGGGGCGAGATCTATTTCGACCGCCAGCCGCAGAGCGCATGGCGCAGCAGCGATCGCAGCAAACAGCCGGTGGCATTCATCCACCAGGACCTCGGCCTCGTCGAATGGATGACGGTGGCGGAAAACGTCTGCCTGGGCATGGGCTACCCGCGCCGCCTCGGCCTGATCGACTGGAAAGCGGCGAACGCCACCGCGCGCCGCGTGATGGCGCGCGTGGGCTGCGGGATTGCGCCCGACCGCCGTGTCTTCTCGCTGACGCGCGCTGAAAAGTCCCTGCTCGCCATCGGCCGCGCGCTCGAGGTGGAGGCGCGGCTGCTGGTGCTCGACGAACCCTCGGCCAGCCTGCCGATGAGCGACGTGCAGCGCCTGTTCGGCGTGCTGCGCGGGCTGCGTGATCAGGGCATGGCGATGATCTATGTCTCGCACCGGCTCGACGAGGTGATGGCGCTCAGCGACCGCGCCGCGGTGATGCGCGATGGCCGCCTGGTCGCCACCCGGACGACGTCGGAGACGTGCCAGGGCGAGCTGGTGAACCTGATCGTCGGAAAGGCCTTGTCGGCCTCGGTCAGCAAGGCAGCGCCGTCAGAAGCGTTGAGTTCGGAGACGCCGGTGCTGCAGCTCGACGGTGCCGCCAGCGGCAACGCCGGGCCGCTGAGCCTGAAGGTGTTCGGCGGCGAGGTGCTGGGCCTGGTGGGGCTGCGCGGCGCTGGGCATGAGGCGATCAGCCGCGCGCTCTTCGGTCGCGAGCCACTGTCGGCCGGGCGCATGCGGCTGCTCGGCCGCGAGGTGAAGTTCAACAGCCCGCTGGAGGCCATCCGCGCCGGTGTGGCCTATGTGGCGAGCGAGCGCCTCGAAGAGAACCTGGCGGCTTCGATGAGCGTGCTGGAGAACCTCTTTCCGAACCCTGCCCTGCACGGCGACCGCGGCCTGGCCTTCGACCGCCGGCGCCGCGAACTCGCCACGGCGATGGACCTCATCGCGCGTTTCGACGTCAACCCGCCGGCGCCGGCCGCCGAGGTGCAGCAGCTCTCGGGCGGCAACCAGCAGAAGGTGGTGCTGGCACGCTGGTTCCATCTGGCCAAGCCACTGGTCGTGCTCGAGGAACCCACCGCCGGTGTCGACGTCGGCGCCAAGCGGCAGATCTACGGCGTGCTGCGCGAGCGCGCAGAAGCCGGCACCGCGCTGGTGGTGGTGTCCACCGACTTCGAGGAAGTGGCCACCGTCTGCACGCGTGTGCTGGTGTTTCGGAACGGGCTGATCGCGGCCGAGTTGCGCGGCGCCGGGATCACGGTTGAACGGCTGCTGACACTGGCGGCGGGCGGCGTGGCCCATCGCGCAGAACCCGAGCAGATGCCGGCATGAGCCTGCCCGGCCGCCCGCAAGGCGAATTCCTGAGTGCGCAGCACGAAGGTAGTCCAGTGAGCGCGTCGGGCCGCTCCCAAGCGATCATCCCGCAGCGCGCAGCGCGGAGGGTAGTTCCATGAGCGGCTCCATCCAGTCCACCGCCCTGGAGCCCGACAACGCGCTCGACGGTGCTGCGCTCACGCCGCTGCAGCGCTTCGCCCGCGCCATCCCGGTCTACGGCCTGGTGATGCTGACGGTGGCGCTGGCCCTGGTCTTTTCGCTGCTGCTTCCCGATACTTTCCCCACGCTCTTCAACCTGCGCGCCATCCTGTCCGACAAGTCGGTGATCGCACTGCTGGCGCTGGCCGCCACCATCCCGATGATCACCGGCAAGATCGACCTCACGGTGGGTTACGGCATCGTGCTGTGGCACATCCTGGCCATCAGCCTGCAGACAAAATTCGGCCTGCCCTGGCCGGCCGCCGTCTTCATCGTGCTGCTGTGCGCGGCGCTGTCGGGCATGCTGAACGGCCTGCTGGTGGAACTGGTGCAGATCGACAGTTTCATCGCCACGCTCGGCACCGGCACCGTGATCTACGCGCTGGCGATGTGGCACAGCGGCGGCCGGCAGGTGGTGGGCGAACTGCCCGAGGCCTTCACCGACATCGCCGGCGGCAACCTGCTCGGCCTGCCGGTCGCGGCCTTCTACGTGCTGGTGGTCAGCGTGCTGCTCTGGCTCGTCACCGAGTTCACGCCGCTCGGCCGTGCGCTCTACGTGATCGGCGCGAACCCGAAGGCCGCACAACTGAACGGCATCTCGGTGCGCAAACATGTGATGGGCGCCTTCATCGCTTCGGGCGTGCTGTCGGGTTTTGCCGGCGTGCTGCTGGCCTCGCGGCTGCAGATCGGCCAGGCCAGCGTGGGGCTCGAATTCCTGCTGCCGGCTCTCGTCGGCGCCTTCCTCGGCAGCACCACCATCCGGCCCGGCCGCGTGAACGTGTGGGGCACCCTGGTGGGCGTGGCAATCCTGGCCATCGGCATCTCGGGCATACAACAGTTCGGCGGCGCGTTTTTCGTCGAACCGCTCTTCAACGGCCTGACGCTGCTGGTTTCGATCGGCATCGCCGGCTGGGCGCAGCAGCGCCGCAACCTGTCGATCAAGCGGCGCATCGCCGAACGGCAGCTGGCCCCCGATTCCCCGCCCGCCGCGCCTGGCGCGGCACCCCGTTGACCCCGCAAAAACAGATGGAGACGACATGAAAACCGTACGCAACCAGATCACCCTCTTGCTGCTTGCGCTGTGCGCAATCGGCTACGCCGGTCAGGCGATGGCCGACGAATTTCTCGACGCCGCAAAGAAACGCGTGGCCGTGGCCACGATGACCAAGGAAATGTGGGATGGCCCCACCAGCGGCCCGAAGGCGGTGCCGAACAAGACCATCGTGTTCGTCGCCGGTGACATGAAGAACGGCGGCATCGTCGGCGTCAGCAAAGGCGTCGAGGAAGCCGGCAAGGCGATCGGCTGGACGGTGCGCGTGATCGACGGCCAGGGCACAGTGAGCGGCCGCACTGCCGCGCTGAACCAGGCGCTGGCGCTGAAGCCCGCGGGAATCGTGGTGGGCGGTTTCGACACCACCGAGCAGAAGGTCGCCTTCGAGGGTGCGGCCAAGGCCGGCGTGCCGCTGGTCGGCTGGCACTCGGGTGAAAAGCCGGGGCCGAACGCCACCGCCGGACTGTTCGCCAACGTCACCACCGTCACAGACGACGTCGCCGACGTGGCGGCTTCCTGGGCCGTGGTCGACTCGGCTGGCAAGGCCGGCGTGGTGATCTTCACCGACTCGCAGTACGCGATTGCGCTGTACAAGGCGCGCGCCATGGAAGCCGTCATCAAGAAGTGCCCGGGCTGCACGGTGCTGAGCTTCGAGGACAGCCCGATCAGCGAGAGCTCGACGCGCATGCCGCAACTCACCACCTCGCTGCTGCAGCGCTTCGGCGACAAGTGGACGCATTCGCTGGCGATCAACGACCTGTACTTCGACTTCATGGGCCCTTCGCTCACCTCGGCCGGCAAGAAGGGCGACGGTCACCCGAAGGCGGTGTCGGCCGGCGACGGCTCGGAAGCCGCCTACCAGCGCATCCGCAGCAAGCGGTTCCAGGCCGGAACCGTGCCGGAGCCGCTGAACATGCAGGGCTGGCAGATCGTCGACGAACTGAACCGTTCGTTCAGCAAGGTGGTTTGGTCGGGCTATGTGCCGAAGGTGCATCTCGTGACGGTCGAAAACGTCGGCAAGGACGGTGGGCCGAAGAACCTGTTCGACCCGGACAACGGCTATCGCATGCAGTACGCCAGGATCTGGGGCAAATGATCCGCTCATCCTGACCCGCCTCTGACCTGCAGTAACCGATGGTCGAATGGCTGTTCACCTCGCTCAGCGGCGCCCTCACGCACGAGATCGCGCCCTGGGCCTACTGGCATGCACGCTGCATGGTGGCAGGCTGGGCGGTGCTGCTGCCCGTCGGCGTGCTGCTGGCGCGCTTCTACAAGGTGACGCCGCAGCAGGACTGGCCACGCGCGCTGGACAACAGGTTCTGGTGGCATGGGCACCGCGCACTGCAATGGGCAGGCGTGGCGCTCGTCACGCTCGGCCTTGCATTGGCCTGGCGGCAGGGCGAAGCCGCCACAGGCAGCGCACGCCTGCACGGCTGGGCCGGCTGGGCGGTGAGTGTGGCCGTCTGGCTGCAGATTGCGGGCAGCTTTTGGCGTGGCAGCAAGGGCGGGCCGACCGCTGAACAGATGCGCGGAGACCACTACGACATGACGCCCTGGCGGCTTGCTTTCGAACGCATGCACAAGGGCCTGGGCTGGCTGGCGCTGCTGGCGTCTGTGGCCGTGATCACGCTAGGCTTGTGGGCAGCCGATGCACCACGCTGGATGGCGCTGCTGCTGTTTCTATGGTGGGCGGTGCTGGCGGCCGTCTTCGTGCACCTGCAGCGCCGGGGCCGCTGCATCGACACCTATCAGGCGATCTGGGGCCCTGACGCCGACCATCCAGGCAACCAGCGGCCACCGGTGGGCTGGGGCGTGCGGCGTCCGCTCGTTTGAACCTGAACACGCGTTGATGGAGCAGTAGAAATGGCAGGCCTGGAACTGAAGAACATCGTCAAACGCTTCGGTGATGTCACCGTGGTGCAGCAGATGGACCTGGCGGTGCAGGAAGGTGAATTCGTCGTGCTGCTCGGTGAATCGGGCTGCGGCAAGAGCACCACCTTGCGCATGGTGGCCGGGCTGGAGGATGTGACCGAAGGGCAGATCTTCATCGGCGGCCGCGATGTCACCAACGCGCCGCCGATGGCGCGTGACATCGCCATGGTGTTCCAGAACTACGCGCTCTACCCGCACATGGACGTGGCGCAGAACATGTCGTTCGCGCTCAGCATGTCGGGTCGGCCGGCCGCCGAGATCACAGCCAAGGTCGCCAGGGCCGCGCAGGTGCTGAACATAGAACACCTGCTCAAACGCAAGCCGAAGGAACTGTCGGGCGGCCAGCGCCAGCGCGTGGCCATCGGCCGCGCCATCGTGCGCGAGCCGCAGGTGTTTCTTTTCGACGAACCGCTGTCGAACCTGGACGCCAAGCTCAGGGGCCACATGCGCGCCGAACTGGCGCTGCTGCACGAGCGCCTGGGCAAGACCACGGTCTACGTCACGCACGACCAAGTGGAGGCGATGACGCTGGCTTCGCGCATCGTCATCTTCGACAAGGGCCGCATCCAGCAGGTGGGCAAGCCGTCGGAGGTGTTCAACCGTCCGGCCAGCCTGTTCGTGGCGGGCTTCATCGGCACGCCGACGATGAACTTCTTCAATGCGCACTACAGCGGCGACGGCCGCCTGCATGGCGACGGTTTTACCGTGATGGCGCCGCGCTGGCTGCGTGAACGCCGGCCGGCGACGGGCCAGGAACTGACCATGGGTGTGAGGCCGCAAACGCTGCGCATGGCGGATGGCATGCCGGGCGGCGAACCCGCCGCGTTCACGATCCAGGTCGACGTCGTCGAGTACCTCGGCACCGAAAGCCAGGTGGTCGGCCACCTGGCCATACCTGGCGGCCAGCGCGTCTCGGCCATCGTGCCGGGCGACGGCCATGCACTGCTGCACACCCGCCTGGGCCTGACCGTTGACCCCGAGACCCTGCATGTTTTCGACAGCGCCAGCGGCCGCTCGCTGCGCCCCTGAACCCGTTCTTCAACCCGCAACGAAAGACCTCGCCATGCAACGCAGAGACCTGATGAAGAGTGCCGCCGTCACCGTGTTCGGCGCCGGTCTGCCCTATAGCGGCGCGCAAGCGCAAAGCCGCTACGCCAAGTACGCCGGGCAGACAGTCGTGTTCAGCGTGCCCGCCCATCCGCACTACGACGCGATGATGAAGATCCTGCCCGAGTTCACGAAGGAAACCGGCATCAAGGTCGAGACCGACAAGCTGGCCATGGGCCGCATGAAAGAGAAGCAGCTGCTGGAGATGGCCAAGCCCAGCGGCGACTTCGACCTCGGCTGTTACGTCGTGATGTGGAAGGGTGAATACGTCGCGAAAAACCTGATCCAGCCGCTCGACCCCTTTCTGACCAACGCCGCGCTGGCCGACCCCGCGTACGACATCAAGGACATCATTCCGATCTACCTGGAAAACCTGGGTCTGGTGGGCGGGCCCAAGGGTTACCTCGCCGGCCCGGGCGCCAAGCTCTACGGCCTGCCCTACGGCGCCGAGACCTCGGTGCTGGCCTACCGGCGCGACGTCTTCGCCAAGCTGAACCTGAAGGCGCCCGAGAACTACGAGGAGTTCAGCAAGGCGCTGCGTGTGCTGAAAGACCAGTCGGGCATGGGCGCGCTGGCCTCGCGCGGGCAGGCCGGGCACCAGTGTGTGCATGCATGGCTATTGCATCTGAATCCCATGGGCGGGAGTGTTTTCGACGAGCAATGGAAGCCGCGCTTCAACGACAAGGCCGGTGTGGCCGCGCTAAAGTTCCTGCAGGACGTGGTGGCCACCGGGCCGACCGGCATTGCGGGTTATGGCCAGGGCGAGAGCAACACCGCCTTTCTGCAGGGCCAGGCCGCGATGTACCTCGACTCGACCTCGATCGCCGGCCTGGTGAACGACCCGAGCAAGAGCCGCGTGGTCGGCAACGTGAGCTGGGCGTTGCACCCGATGGGCGTGAAACGCGCGTCGCAGTCGGGTGGCCTGGGGCTGGCGATTCCGAAGAACGCCAGGCACCCGGAAGCCGGCTTCCTGCTGATGCAGTGGCTGACCTCGAAGAACCAGGACAAGGCCGTCACCCGGGTCGGCGGCGCGCCGATGCGCAACAGCACCATGACCGATGCCGAATTGGTGCGCCAGTACCCCGAGTTCATCACTTTCAAGGAAGCGCTGAAGTACAGCAACCCCGACTGGCGGCCGATCATCCCGGTCTGGGACAAGATCAACGTGCAGGCGCTGGGCGTCGGCATCTCTGAAGCGTTGACCGGCAAGAAGAGCGCCGAGGACGCACTCAACGGCATGGTGCCGCAGGTCACGGCCATCATGCGTGAGGCCGGCTACAAGATCTGATCCAGCAGAGCGCAGCCCATGAAAACGCCCCGCTGGGTTCCCCTGTTCTACGTCGGCCCCGCCGTGCTGGTGATGGCGGCGGCCTGCCTTTACCCGGTGCTCAGCGCCTTCCAGCTGAGCTTCTTCGACTGGAGCATGGGCACGCCCTGGAGCAGCGCGCGTTTTGTGGGGCTCGACAGCTTCGTCTCTGCGTTCAGCAACCCGCGCGTCTGGTCGTCGCTGTGGACCACGCTGATCTTCGCCGCCGTCTGCGTCAGCGCCGAAATGGTGCTGGGCATCGCGCTGGCGCTGGCGCTGGAACACCCGGTGCGCGGCATGGCGTTCTTCCGCACGCTCTTCATCCTGCCGATGATGATCGCGCCCATCGCCGTGGGCCTGGCCTGGAGATACATGTTCGACGCCCAGTTCGGCCTCATCAATGCCGTGCTGGCGCTGTTTCACATCGCACCGATGGGCTGGCTGGCCGACCCGACACTGGCCTTCGTGGCCATCGTCATCGCCGACGTCTGGCAGTGGACACCCTTCGTCTTCATCATGATGATCGCTGCGCTGGCCAATGTGGACAGCTCGGTGATCGAGGCCTCGCGCATCGACGGCGCGAGCTGGTGGCAGATGACCTTCCGGGTCAAGCTGCCGATGGTGATGCATGTCATCGCCATCACACTGATGATGCGGCTGATCGATGCCTTCCGTGTGCTGGAGGTCATCTACGTGCTGACCTTCGGCGGCCCCGGCGACAGCACCGAGATCCTGGCGCTGCACATCTACAAGACCGCTTTCGTCGGCCAACAGCTCGGCGTGGCCGCGGCCATCAGCGTGCTTCTGCTGGTGGTGGTGGCGACGCTGAGCTGGGGCGCCTTGCGGCTGAGCAATCCGATGAAGGGTGATCAGCGATGAAGCGCAGCCTGGGTCTCGTGGCCGCGCATTACACGATGCTCATCGTGCTGGCCTTCCTGTGCGTGGCGCCGATCCTGGTGATCTTCGCGACCAGCCTGCGCCAGCAGGTAATGATCTTTGCCGAGCCGCTGAACTTTCTCTTCGTGCCCACGCTGGAGAACTACCGCGCCGTGCTGCAGGAAGACAAGTTCGACCGCTATCTGGTCAACAGCCTGTTCGTCGGCATCGTCTCCACCGCCATCACGCTGGTGCTGGGCGTGATGGCGGCCTACGGGCTGGCGCGCTTCCGTTTTCCGGGCCGCCATGCGGTGGCTTACACCACGCTCTTGCTGCGCACCGTGCCGCTGGCGGTGATGGCGATCCCCGTTTTCATGATCTGGAACGAATGGCAGCTGGTCAACAGCCTGTGGGGCCTGGTGCTGCTCTATGTGGCGGTGAACCTGCCGTTCACGGTGTGGCTGCTCTACGGCTTCGTATTGCAGGTGCCCATCGAGCTGGAAGAAGCGGCGGCGATAGATGGCTGCGGGCCCATCCGCATCTTCACCAAGGTGCTGCTGCCTTTGATGGCGCCGGGGCTGGCGGCTGCCGCCATCTTCACCTTCCGCATCGCCTGGAACGAGTTCATCCTGGCGCTGGTGCTGACCGACCGGCAAACACGTACGCTGCCGGTGGCGGCCTCGCTGTTCATCACCGACATGGGCGTGGACTGGGGCCGCGTGATGGCGATGGGCAGCCTGATTGCGATACCGCCGCTGATCTTCACTTTCGTGGCGGCGCGGCAGATCATTACCGGGCTGACGGCGGGGGCGGTGAAAGGTTGAGGCTGGTTGCGGGTACGGATCGAGTCACCTGATACCGCCAGCCCGGACCACTGAGGGTCCGGGCCTTCGGCAGGCGCGCAAAAGTCCGCTGGGACTTTCGCACGTCCGGCCTCAGTCAGTGCAGAGCGGGCGCACGCGGCGCTCGGCGCGGGCGAGAGCCTCTTCGGTTTCAGCCGCCAACAACTGGTCTTCGGCGGTCACGCAGGCGTTGGCTTGATGTGCGGCGCTGGGCGGTGCAGGCGCCCGCGCGGGGGCTGGAGGCTTGATGGTCCCCGAACCAGGCCCTGCGCAAGCTGCGAAGAACGCGCAACAAGATGCCTTCACAAATTCGGGCCGCGCCGGAGGCCGGTCAGATCATCCCGTCCTTCGCCAGCGTCTCGGCAATCACGGTGGCGAACTGCTGCAGCGGTGTCGTCGTGCCGCCCGACCCGCTGGTGACGGTGGTAACGGACGCCGACCAGACCACCGAGAAGTCCCTGGTCTCGAACAGGCGGGTGTCGGCACCGACGTTTTCGTCCACGGTGATCGTCGGCGGCGAGTTGAAGCTGCTCGCCCACATGTCGTCATAAAAACCGTTGAATCCGCGCATGCCCATGCAGCGCGAGGGGGGCCGAACGCGCTGTTCCTCGGGCCCATATCCATGCCCGGCGTGACGCGCACCGACTGCGAGACGTTGACCACGCGTGTCATCAGCCCGCCCGTCGCACCGACATCGACCAGC